>ENA-ORCV01000476-ORCV01000476.1-marine-metagenome-genome-assembly--contig:-NODE-476-length-26495-cov-4.217390_pt1 | contig 26495 bp, 25 predicted proteins | sample MGYA00237779_ERZ508509 | MGnify/ENA primary metagenome ERZ508509 (study PRJEB26180, sample SAMN06268772) | marine metagenome | isolation source: Bioluminescent Bay, La Paraguera, Puerto Rico | place... | reverse complement strand
TCGCGATTTGCGCGCATCTGGTCGAGCGAGGCTTCGGACTCGCCGGCTTCCTCACCCAGCCCGACATAGCGCTCATAAAGGCTGTCGAGATAAGCGGCGCGCGCTTTCAACCGCTCCACTTCGGCGGCGCTGTCGTCATGGGCAAGCCGCGCATCAGCATCGTCGATATGGGCGATAACGTCGCCTTCCTCGACTTCGGCGCCGACTTCAGCGACCCATTCGATCTTGCCCGACGTTGCAGCGGCGACGAAACTGTCTCTGGTCGAAACGATCGACCCCGGTGTTTCCGAGCGCGGCGCCAGCGCTCGTTCTTCGGCGTCAGCGACAGCGACCGGCGCCGGCGGCGGACCGGATTGGGCTTGTTCGCTCCCATCGGCGGCGTCCGCCTTGGCGCCGACATTGGTTCCGTAAAAGAAGGCGAAGGCGCCCGCAGCGATCAGGAATGCGCCCGCAGCGCTTGCAAAGACCAGTTTCCGTTTCATTACGTCAAGGCTCCTTGAATTATTCTGCAGGGCTGGGGGAGACGCCGCGCATGACGGGCGACAGCGCCGGCTGGGCGCCGAGTTGCAACAGGGCGGGCAGCAAGAGCAGGGTGAAAAGCGTGGAGACCGCCATGCCGCCGACAATCACCGTCGCGAGTCCGCGATAGATGAGACTGCCGGCGCCGGGGGCGAGGACGAGCGGCAGCATGCCCATCAGCGTTGTTGAGGTGGACATGAAGATCGGCCGGATGCGCAAGGTGAGCGCTTCGCGAACGGCTTCGACCCTTGTTCTGCCTTCGGCTTCCGAGGCGCGGGTTTGTGCAACCAGCAAGATGGCGTTGTTCACAACCAGCCCGAGCAGAATGATGAAGCCGATCATGCCGAGAAGGTCGAGCGGCAGGTCGTTGACGAGATCCAGGCCGCGGATCGCAAGTATGCCGCCGACCGTCGCCATCGGAATGGTGACAATCACCAGCGCCGCGTCTTTGAGGGATTTAAAGAGCGCCGCCATGATCAGGAACAGGATGGCGATAGCGAGCAGGAAGTTGGCGCCGAGATTGGAGACGGCGCGCGCCAGACTGTCGGCGTCGCCGCCCCATTTCATCGAGGCGTCAGGCGGCAGCACGTCATAAAGTTTTTCCTGCGCGTCGCGCTTCAGTGTCTCGACGGCCGGCCCAAGCGCCATCCCTTCGGGCGGGCTGATGCCGAGGGAGATCGTGCGGCGTGAGTCGAGCCGGCGGATCTGTTGCGGGCCGACGCTGCGCTGGATCGAGACGAGTTCGCCAAGCGGCACCACCGCCCCGGACGGGGTGGCGATTGGCGCCGTGTGCAGGAATTCCGGTTCAGTCCAGGTCTTGGCGCGGAGGAAGACGTCAATCCGCCCGTCTTCGTGGAAAAATTCACCGAGCCATTGCCCGTCGCCGAGCGCCCGAACCGCGCGCGCCACGGCGTCGCGGCTCATGCCGACTTCCGCGATGCGCCGGTCGTTCGGAATAAGCCGCAGTTCCGGCGTGACGATCTGAGGGTCAGGGTTCGGCCAGACCTGCGCGCCGGGCAGCGCCTCCTGAATGATGTCGGTCGCAGCCGGGATCGAGTCGCCGAGCGCGGCGAAATCTGCGGCCTGGAGTTGCAGGCTGATCGAGGCGTTACCGCCGAAATTGCCGAACAGATTGCCCTGGCTCGCGAAGGCGCGGGTGTCCGGAAAACCGGCGAGTATTTCTTCATTGACGATTTTGACCATCTCTTCGATGCGCGACTGGTCTTTGATTCTGACGCCGATATTGCCGCCCCAGGAGCCGGAGAAGAGATAATAGTTTCTGAGCGCCGGCTGTTTTTCGCCGTCCATATAGGGTTGCAGTCTTTTGACGACGACTTCGGCCCATTCCTCGCGGATCATGTCGGCGCTGGCGCCGGATGGAAAACTGACAAAGCCGTCGACTGCGTCGCGCTTGACCGGCGGCAGATAGTTCAGTTGCGGCCAAAGCAGGAAAGCAAGCGCAATGGGAACAAGCGTCAGTCCGCCGGCAATTCCCAGCCGGCGTCCGTTCGTTGATGTAATCTTGATAATGAAGTCGGCCAGCCGATTGGCGAACCCGTTTTCTTTTTTTGCGCCGGCCGGTCTGTCCTTCCGGATGAACAGTCGTGCGCCGGTCGGCAGCAAGGTGACGGCGACGACAAGGCTGAACGACACCGCGATAGCGATCGTCAGGGCGAGATCGGCGAAAAGCTGGCCTTCCACGTCTTCGAAAAACATGATCGGAATAAAGATCGCGACGGTTGTCACCGTCGAGGCGAACAGGGCGCCGAAGACCTGGCCGACTGACGCTTCCGCCGCCTCCATCGCGGACTTTCCGTTCTCGCGCATGCGTACGAAGTTTTCGAGAACGACAATCGCCGCGTCGAGCACCATGCCGGTGGCGAAGGCGAGACCGGCGAGCGAGATGACATTGATGGTGCGGCCGAAAAGGTTGAGCACGATGATCGTCGCCATCAGGCAGATGGGGATCGCCGCCGCTATGATCAGCGTCGCCATGGTGCGCCGGAGAAACAGCCAAAGCGCGGCGACCGCGAGAATGATGCCGAGCAGCAGGTTGCCTGTCAGAAGCGAGATAGCGCGTTTGATGAACACCGACGGATCGAAACTTTTCTGGATTGAGTAGCCGAGATCGGCGAGGGGGCCGGCGTTAAGCTCGTCGAGCACCTTGGTCAGCTCATTGATGGCTTCGAGTGTATTCGACCCGGGCTCGCGCTGGACGTTCATGCCGATTGCGGGGTTGCCGTTCTGATAGACGGCGCCGCTTCGCAAATTGTCCGGCCCGACCGAGACTTCAGCGATGTCGCCGAGCTTGATCGGTGCGCCGTCGCGCCAGGCGAGGATCGTCTCGTTCAGCTGGTCGGCTGTAAAGCGTCCTTCGAACCGCATCGTGTAATTGCGCCGGCCGACCTCCACCGAGCCGCCGGTGACGTCGGAAGAGCGGTTCACATTCTGGGCGATCTGGTCGAGCGAAACGCCGAGCTGGGCGGCGAGGAATGGATCGAATTCGATATGCAGGATCTGCGCGCCTTCATTGGCGTGAACCTGGACGCCGGCGACGCCGGGAACGGCTTCAAGTTCCGGTACGATGCGTTGCTCGGCGAAGTCGCCGAGCCGGGCGTTGGGGTTCTGGTTCGAGGGCAGCCGTTGCAGGAAGAGATAAATGAGATTTTCAGAATCGCCGCCGCCGCCGCCCGCATTGATGCGCGGCCGGTCCGCTTCAGCCGGCAGCCCGCGGACGCGCTGCAGGCGCGCATTCACTTCCGCAAACGCCTTGTCCATATCGGTGCCGAGCGAGAATTGCAGGCTGATCCAGGCGCCGCCCTCGTTCGACCAGGACTGCATGGTGGTGACGCCCGGGATGCCGCGCAGCTCGCGTTCGATCGGTTCGGTGATTTCGCTTTCGACTTCTTTCGGCGATGCGGCGCGCCAGCCGGTCCAGATGCCGATCTGCGGGCGCTCGATCGCCGGGAAAAGCTGAACGGGCAGCCGCGAGATCGACAGGGCGCCGAGCAAGGTGATGATGGCGAGGATGACGCCGGCGGCTGCAGGGTTTTTCAGGCAAAGCCGTGTAAGGCCCATAGCGATTTTCTCCCGGCGCTGGACAGAGTCTGTCAGCGTTGAGTTTCGCGCGTTTGGATGCTTGGCGCATCCGCTATTCGATGAGTTGTCTTTAAAGCGCGTCGAACGGGGAAGACTTCACGGCGATGTGAAAATGTTAATCGTCGTCTTCATCTTCATCGTCGTAATCGAAGTCGTCGTCATCCTCGTAGGCTTCTTCTTCGAGGCGGCTTAACTCTTCTTCGAGATCTTCACGCATCCGCTCAATTTCGTCGCGTTCACGTTCAAGCTGTTCCTGCGCCTCATTGAGAGCGTCTTCGCGCAGTTGAAGCATATCCTTATGCGACTGGCGGGTTTGTTCGATTTCTTTTTCGCGCAGGCGTTCGGCTTCGGCCCTGACTTCTTCGCGCCGCTGGCCGGCTAGCTCCATCGCGCGCTCGCGTTTGCGCTCTGCATCCTGCAGCGCGCGTTCGCGCTCAATCTGCGCTTGTTCCATGGCGCGCTCGCGCTGTTTTTGAGCGTGCTCGCGTTGTTTGATTGCATGCTTGCGCTGTTCCTGGGCCTGTTTGCGCTGTTCTTGCGCGCGGATGCGTTGTTCATGCGCACGCTCCAGAGCGCGCTGCCGCGCACGCTGCTGGGCTTCCATCTGTTTAGAGGCGCGTTCGATGTTTTTACGCGCCTCGTGCATCGCCCGTTCCGCTTCGCGTTTCGCCCGTTTTTGGGCCTCGCGGATCTCGGCCTTTTGTTCGTCGGTCAGTTCGCGGCCGTTATAGGCAAAGGCGATTTCCGGAATTTCAACCTCAAAGCCTTCCATGCCGTCGAAATGGAAATTGAACGCTTCCATCTGTTCGACGAATTCGTTCATGTTTTCGAATTCAACCTCGCTCAGCTCGATGGCAAGGTCCGAGGCGTCGATATAGTCTTCGAAATTCTTGAAATTATTGCGGAACTTGTCGTTCCACTTGGCGTATTTGCCGGCGAGCTTGCGCTCCAGTTTTGCTTCTACGGTTTCGTCGACTTCCGGCGCTTCGGGTGCGACGGCGATTTCGCCGATGATCACCGGCGCCGGGTCAAGCTGCGGCGTTTCCGGCGCGGCTGGCAGCGATTCCGGCTCGGGAAGCGTTTCCGGCGAGGGTTCGGTCAAAGGGGCCGGGGCGGCTGCGATGACCGGCGCCGCATGGGTGATCGTGCGCGCCGTTTTCATCGGCGGGCTGACGCGCGCGGCGCTTTTAACACCGGCGACCGGGGACGGATCGATCGGCGCGCCGTCTTTCAGGACTTCGAAGTGCAGATGCGGGCCGGTGACTTTGCCGGTTGAGCCGACAGCGCCGATGACTTCGCCGGCGGAGACGCGGTCGCCCTTGCGCACGCTGTAGCTGTCGAGGTGAGCGTAGCGCGTGACAAGGCCGTGGCCATGATCGATGACGACCATGTTGCCCCAGGCGTCGGAACCTTTGTAGCGGTTCGATGCGCTGATCACCTTGCCGCCGCCGGCGGCGTGAACGGGCGTGCCGCGTACGGCGAGAATGTCGACACCCTCATGGGCGGGACGGTCGGGCCCCAGAGATTTTACCTTCTTGCCAAAGCCGAGCGTGATTTCGACCTCGCCTTCAATCGGCGGATTGGGCAGCGCGTCTTTCGCGGGATGCGGCGTGACCGCCAGAGCAGCCTGCGCAAGGGCGATCGCCGAGGCGAAAAGAACGCTCAACGCCAGGCCGATCTTGCTGGAAAAATTGAGGAGGCTGACGCCGGCCGCGCCGGAAAGAATGGCGTCGAGGCGTTCGCGGCGCGAGCGTTTATCGAAAGGCGTGAAAGAAGGCACCAAAGCGTATTCCGGGCGCGGGGCGCCAGCGGCGAAGCGCAAGCCTTCAACGAAGCAGCGGGCGTATTCGCGGCGACCTGCGCCGCGGGCGATCACCAGCGCATCGGCGGCCTGTTCCGCCGCGAGATTGGCGCGGGCCGCGATGCGATGAATGAACGGATTGAACCAGAAGACCGCCTTCATCGCCGTCGCGAAAGCGAACAGGCAAGTATCGCCGCGCTTGATATGCGCCATTTCATGAGCGCCCATAAGGATTGCATCGTCAACCGACACGCGGTCGAGCAGATTCATCGGCATCAGGATCACCGGCCGGAAAAATCCGTGGACGCAGACGGAAGAAACCGCGTCTGTGAAGGCGTAGCGCACATTGGGATTAATGTTCATGCGCCGGCGCCAGGTCTCAAGCCCGGCCCTTAGCCGCGGTTCATCGAGCTCAAACGCATAGCCGACCCGATACGAGAACCACACCATGCGCACGACGCCGAGGGCGAAGAACAGCACAAAGCCGTAAAAATAAAGGGCGGCCATGGCTTCGAGAATCTCTGCAAGTTTGACTGTTTGCACCGGCTCCTGTGCGATCAGCGGTTCGGCGACCGGAACGTAACGGACCGCATGTGTCGGCTCAGCCATCGGCGGCAGCGGCGCCGGGTTGCGAAGCGACAGTCCCATGGCGGCGGCGAATGGGGCGAACAACGCCGGCGCGGCGGCGATGAACAGGGCCGTCGGCCAGAGCTTGTCTGCGAAAGCTGAAGCTTCTTTCTCGTTAAGGCGCGCGGCGAGCAGAAAAACCAGCGGCGCCCAGATCATCGATGCGATGAGGCAGATAAAGAACGGTTCTATAATGGCGCTCATCATTCTTCCTCCCAACGGCTCAGGACCGCTTCGAGTTCTTCGAGTTCATCTTCGGAAAGCAGTTTTGACTCGGCGAAAAACGCTGCCGTCGGCGCCGCGTCGAGTTCAAGAACGCGCTTGGAAAAATCCGCAACCATCCGGCCGATCAGCGCCACCTTGCCGACTTCGGCTTCATAGATGTTGACGCCTTCGACCGGTGTTTTCGAGATCAGCCCTTTTTCGCTCATCCGTTCGAGGACGGTGCGCACCGTTGAGTAGGACCAGCCGAACTGGTCGGCGATTTCCGTGTGGATTTCCCGGGCGCTCAGTTCCTTGCCGCGCCAGAGCAATTTCAGGATCGCCAGTTCGGGTTTCGTCGGATTGTCGGCTATTCGGTCGGTCATGGCTGTCGCTGTTCGTTATTACGGGAGCCGCCGCCAGCGGGCGCACCTCTCCCTGTTACACCTGTCGCGATGTTATCCGGTTGTGACAGTTGTAGCAAGAGTTCCGTCGCGCCTGGCGGCGTAATTGCGGCGAAGCGAGCGCCCGGCGCGCCGAGCCGTGCCGGGTTCAGGCGGGGAAGGCGGTCAGCGTTGCTGCGAGCCGTTCGAGGTCTTCCGGTGTTGAGAGCCGGTGATCGCCTTCCTTGGTGAGGACGATCTCGACATCGCTACTGGTTAATTGCTCGGCGAAGGCGAGGGCGTGCCGCCAGGGGACGGCGTCGTCTTTCATCCCCTGGAGAATGCGCACCGGACAATCAATCGGAACAGACCCGGTCATCACCAGGCGCTTTCGGCCGTCCTCGATCAGTTTTCTGGTGATGATTTCCGGTTCGTCCGAATAGTCGGAAGGGAGTTCGAGACGGCCTTCGGTCTTCATTCGCCGCCGTTGTTCCTCTGTGAACGAGGGCCACATCAGTCTTTCGGTAAAGTCGGGGGCGGGGGCGATATAGATAATACCGGCAATACGTTCCGCGCGTTCTTTTGCAATCAGGGTCGCGATCCAGCCGCCCATGGAGGAGCCGATAAGGATTTGCGGGCCATCGGTCATGGCGTCGAACGCGGCGAGGGCGTCGCCCGCCCAGTCTCCGATCGCGCCGTCCTCGAAACGGCCGTCCGATTCGCCATGGCCTGAATAGTCGAAGCGAAGAAAGGCCCGGCCTTGCGCGCTCGCCCAGTCGTAGAGGAAAGACGCCTTGGTTCCCAGCATGTCGGAGCGGAAGCCGCCGAGCCAGACAAGGCCCGGCCCGGCCCCGTCGCGTTTGCGGCAAGCGATCCGACCGTGCGGGCCGTCAATATAAAGAGGAGGCGGAATTTCCATGGCTTTCCGGCGCGTTTCGGCGATAAGGTTGCTTATCCCGCGCCTCCTGGAACCGGCAAACGCAGAATGATGCAAGCATAACCGACTGATGCGGTTCGACCAGACCATCCTGCAAGTGATTCCCCGTCTGGATTCGGGCGGGGCCGAGCGCTCGACGCTCGAAATCGCGGCCGCCATCGTTCAGGCGGGCGGCGTGGCGCTTGTCGCCAGCTCAGGCGGGCGGCTGGAAACGGATATTCAGAAGGCCGGCGGCGAAATCGTCAAAATGCCTGTTCATTCCAAGAATCCGGCTGTCGTGTGGAGCAACGCCGACCGGCTGGCGAAGCTGATCCGCAATCGCGGCGTTAACCTTATTCATGCGCGCTCGCGGGCGCCGGCGTGGAGCGCGCTGATGGCGGCCCGCCGCACCGGCGCGCCGTTCGTGACGACGTTTCATGGCGCGCATAAAGCGGTCGGTCCAATCAAGCGCTGGTATAATTCCTCGCTGGTCCGAAGCGATTGCGTGATCGCCAATTCGCACTACACGGCCGGGCAAGTGGCGGAAGTATACAAGGTCCCGCCAGCCCGTATGCGCGTCATACCCCGGGGGGTCGATCTCGATCTCTTCGATCCCGCAAGGGTTGCGCCGTCGCGGGTGGAGGAACTCGTTGAAAGCTGGGGCGCGCCTGTGGAAAACGTCGGGCTGAAGGTTCTGCTCCCCGGGCGGCTGACAAGCTGGAAGGGCCACGAGGTCGCGATTGATGCGGCGGCGACGCTGAAAACGAAGGCGGGCTCTGGAAAAGAAGCGGGTTTGACGCTAGTTTTCTGCGGGGGCGCGCAGGACAATTCCGATTATGAAAAAGTACTGCGCGCGAAAATCGATGAGCGTGGGGTGCGCGAGATGGTTCACATGGTCGGCGACTGCGCCGACATGCCAGCGGCTTATTGCTGGTCGGACATCGTGATTTCGCCGTCAATCCGGCCGGAGGCTTTCGGGCGCGTGGCTGTCGAGGCCGGCGCCATGGGCAAGCCGGTCGTGGCTGCTGCGCATGGCGGCGCGCTTGAAACCGTTGTGGACCAGGAAAGCGGCTTCCTTGTCAAACCCGGCGACGCTGGCGCGCTTGCGGCGGCGATCGAACGCCTGGCGGCGATGCCCGCTGAAGAGCGCGCAATCATTGGGGAAAACGGCCGCGCGCGCGCATCCAGCCTTTATTCGGCGAGCGCGATGTGCGAAGCCACGCTTCGGGTCTATAAAGATCTTCTGTCGGTAAGGGGATAACACGGTACGATGTTCGGGTCCAAACAGGCGAATGTTCTTGTCATCAAAACCGACAGCCTTTCCGGCTTTGTCGCCGCCGAACCGGCCTTTGACGCAATTCGTCAAGCGCATCCGAGAGCCAAGATCAGCTTACTGACGATCCCGCCGTTGCAGCGCATCGCGCGCGCGTCGCCTTATTTCGACCAGGTGGCGAGCATGCCGGATTTCCGCAACGCCGAGTCGCGAAAAGAATTCATCAAGCAGTTGAAAGCCGCGAAGTTCGAGACCGTCTACGATCTGGCGGCCGACGACGCATCCAAGCGGCTTCACGGGGCGATGGGGATGTTCCGGCCGAAATGGCATGCGGCTGCGCCCGCTCCGCGACGGCGCAGTCAGGACCGCGCGGTCAATGCGCCGCTGCCGGGGCTAGAAGCCATGCTGTCGGGCGCCGGGGTCGAGATGAGCCAGCGTCTGCCGGATTTTCACTGGGCGCTGGATGCGCGCAAGGATTCGGCCAATATGAAACCGTCCTGGTACGGCATATCCGGACAGTTCGGCCTGCTGATGCCGGGTGTCGATGAAGCCCGCCGCTGGACGGCTTCCGGCTATGCCGGGCTTGCTTCGATCATGGCGCAGGAAGGGTTCATGCCGGTCTTGGTGGGGCCCAAGGAGCTGCATGACTTCGGCGATGAAATCGCCGACGGCGCGCCGCAACTGGTCGACCTTACGGGCAAGACCGATCACCTTCAGCTTGCCGCGCTCGCCCACGAGGCGGCTTTTTTCGTCAGCGACGACGCGGAAGAGGTCCATCTTGCGGTGAGCGTCGAATGCGAAGGCGCCCTCATCCTGAGGGGCAAGCATCCAGCCGCCGCGCCGGGCGGCCGGCATGTGGTGACGCTGACTTCCGGGGAGGGCGACGGCGCAGTCGATCCGGCCTTTGTCTGGCGCACGCTTTCCAATATGGGGCTGATCAAGGCGGGCGATGGCGCGCCGAGATCCGCCTCCGCCCGTTGATAAGTGACGGGAACTCCTTATATATCGCCGTTTCCGGGCAATTCGGGGAAAGCCTTAACGGTTTGGCGCCGAATGCCCGGCAGTTTTTGACGTCTCAGCAACCGAAGGAGAGAAGTCCATAGCAAGAAAACCATTTGCAGGCGGTCCTGCGCCGAAAGGCGACGGTCCGCGCATCAATGAGGAGATCAACGTACCGCAAGTTCTATTGATCGATCACACGGGCGAAAAACGCGGCGTCGTCAAGACCGAAGCCGCGATTGAAATCGCCGTCGGCGCCGGCCTTGACCTTGTCGAGGTGTCGCCGAACACCCAGCCGCCTGTCTGCAAGATACTCGACTACGGAAAGTACAAGTATCAACAGCAGAAGAAAAAAGCCGAAGCCAAGAAGAAGCAGAAGGTCGTTGAGATCAAGGAGATCAAGATGCGGCCGAACATCGACGACCATGACTATCAGGTCAAAGTCAAAGCGATGAAACGGTTCTTCGAGGATGGCGACAAGGTGAAGGTCACCTTGCGTTTCCGCGGCCGGGAGATGGCGCACCAGGATCGCGGCGCAGATTTGCTGCAGCGGGTGCAGAACGATTTCGAAGAAATCGCCAAGGTCGAACAATTTCCGAAAAAGGAAGGCCGCCAGATCATGATGGTCATGGCCCCGCGTTAAGCGGCTTAGTGAAGACCCTTCGCCTCATTAATGAAACCGCCTCCCTTCCGGGGGCGGTTTTTTTCGTGGCGCGCGGCTTGCTTTAAATTGGGATAAGGCGCGTCGTTTCGAGGCGCGGCGGAGGCTTAGTGTGCCGGTTTGGCGCCGCAGGTCGGAGACGAAATGGGCGAAGATTGGTTAATCGGTGTTTTGACGAGCCGCTGGACGGCGGCGGCGAGCGCTTATGTGCTTGGCCTGTTGACCGGCTGGGTGATCTGGGGCGCGGAAAAGACCGTCGTCGATAATATCGATGGAGATCTCAACGGCGACCTGAATGGCGACAAGCCTGACCCCGCCGCATTGGGGGCTCTGCGCGATGAACTCAAAAAAGCCCAATCCCTGCTGAAAGCCGAAACTCAGGATCAGGACGGCGTTAACGAGACCGTCGAACGTCTCGACGAAACGATAAAACGCGCCAACGGACGCCTCAAACTCATCCTCAAATCGGTGAAGAACAAGAAGTAGCGAGTTGATCGCTCTCTTCGCTGCGGGCACAATCGAACCGCATCAGGAGGGGGCGGGGATGGAACACGCACAGCTCTATCATCAACTGGCGATATCAGCCGCGCTGATCGGTGCGACCACATTCGTGCATGGCGTCTTTGTCGCCGCCGCCGCTGCGGTCTTTCGCACCGCCATGGGCAAGGCGCGCGGCGTCTTCCGGTTCTTTCGCGACAGCATCGTGCTGGTGTTGCTGGTGCTATGGCTGATGGCCGCGCATACGCTCGAGATGGGCATGTGGGCGTGGACCTTTATGCGCTACGAGCTTTTCGAAACCTGGGAGACGGCGCTCTACTTTTCTGCGGCGAGTTATACGACGCTCGGCTTCGGCGATGTTCTCCTGCCGGAAGCCTGGCGGCTTCTCGGCGGCGCAATAGCCGCGAACGGCTTCTTGCTGTTCGGTCTATCGGCGGCTTTCCTGTTCGACGCCGCCGGCCAGTTGCAGCTTGGCGGACAGAACAAGCGTTAGCCGGCGGGGGCTTCGTCTTCCTTGCGCGGCCGCTGGATCAACCTGAAGGCGAAGACGATAAGAACGCCGATCGAAATCACTTCGAGCAAGGATGAAAACGCAAACGGCGCGCCCGGAAAATAAAACGGCGCGCCTTCGGGAAGCACGGTGACGCCGCCGATCGCCAGCGGTTTGCCGGGCGCCGAGAAAGCAGCGAAAATCTGCGTCATCAGCGTCGGGCCGATCACCATGGATATGCTCATGATCGCGGCGATCGCGCCCTGCAGCTCGCCCTGCGCGTTGGGTGGGATGGTGCGCGACATGATGCCCTGAAGCGCCGGCTGGGCGAGGCCGCCTAATGCCGAAAAGGCGATCAGCGCATAAATCATCCATCCATGATCCGCGAGAGCGAAACCGAGATAGGTGAGCATGGTGACGGTCATGCCGATGATCGCCGCGGCCCGTTCGCCGATTTTCGGGATAACGACGCGCGTCAGCCCGCCTTGCACCAGCGCCGACATGAACCCGACAAACATCAACGAATAACCGATCAGCGCCGGCGTCCACGCGAATTTTTCCTCCGCGTAATAGGACCACACCGACGGATAGGTCCAATGGGCGAGCTGTGAAATGAACAGCACCAGCGCGATCGGCAGCATGACCGGATATTGGGCGAACTGTTTGAAGTTGCCGAATGCATTCGCGCGCTTCCATTCGAATTTGCGGCGGTGTTCGTCGGCCAGCGTTTCAGGCAGCACGAAATAGCCGTAAATGAAATTCAAAGCGCCCAGCGCGGCGACGAAATAGAACGGCGCCCGGGCGCCGAAATGTTCGCCGAGAAGGCCGCCGATGCCGGGGCCGATGATGAAACCGAGACCGAATGCGGCGCCGATGAGGCCGAAATTCGCCGCACGTTTTTCAGGCGGCGTAATGTCGGCGATATAAGCGTTCGCCGTTGAAAACGTCGCTGCGAACGCTCCCGCAACGAGGCGGGCGATAAAAATAACGCCGATCACCGGCGCAATAGCCATAATCAGGAAGTCGAATGAGTAGGCCGCCATCGAGATGAGGAGGATCGGCCGCCGTCCGTAACGGTCGGAAAGACCGCCAAGCACCGGCATCATAATGAATTGCATCAACGCATAGGCCAGCGTGAGATAACCGCCCCATTGCGCCGCATGGGCGAGGTTCTCGCCGGTCACATCCATGATGAGTTGCGGCATCACCGGCATGATGACGCCGAGACCGATCATATTGAGCATGACGGTCACGAAAATGAATGCAAGGGCGAAGCGGCCCGGCTTTCTCGCCATGATGATGCTTTCCGTTGCTTGAGCTTTCAGTGCGTTGCAGCTCAGGACGGCTGCTCGAGAGGGGTGATCTTGATAGCGGTAATCTGGTTACGGCGGCGCCGCAAGATTTTGAAGCGGAACCCGTGAAAGGAAAACGTCTGGCCGACTTCCGGAATGCACTGGCCTTCATGAATGATCAGGCCGGCCATTGTCACGGCCTCCTCGTCGGGCAGGTTCCAGTCCATGGCGCGGTTGAGGTCGCGGATCGTGACGTCGCCGTCGACATTCAGCGATCCGTCTGCCTGGGGGCGCACGCCCTGCACGGGACTGTCATACTCGTCCTCGATCTCGCCGACGATCTCCTCAAGGATATCCTCCATAGTGACGAGGCCCATGATGGCGCCATATTCGTCAACGACCAGCGCGAAATGTTCCTGCTTCACTTTGAAAGCGTCGAGCTGTTCCTGCAGCGTCGTCGTTTCCGGCGCAAAATAGGGCGTGCGCGCAATCGCTTCGAAATCGACGCCGGCGGCGTCGCCATTGGCGTCCCAGAGCGCGCGAGAGAGGTCTTTCGCGTGGAGGATGCCGATGATGTTGTCGGGGTTTTCCCTGTAAAGCGGCAGTCGCGTATGCGGGCTCTTGAGCGCCTGCTGAACGATGAGATCGTTCGGCCGGTTGAGATCCAGCATTTCGATGGACTTGCGGTGGATCATGATCTCTTCGATCCTCAACTCGTCGAGTTCGAGCGCGCCTCGGATGAGATCGCGGGATTCCTTGTCGACGCGCCCTTCCGAGTGATGAAGGTCGATGGCGCCGCGCAGCTCCTCATGAGCTGAAAAAACGGCGCTGTCCTTGCTGACGTCAAGCCCGAAGATGTGAAAGACGCCGCGCACGATCAGCTGCACGACACGCGTCACTGGCGCGAATAAAAACACCACCCAGCGCATCAGCGGCGCGACGGCCATTGCGAAACCGTCGGGACGTGCGATCGCGGCTGTTTTCGGCGCCACTTCCGAGAACACCAGGACGAGAACCGTCATGGTCGCGGTGGCGATCGCGTTGGCGAAACCGGTCGCCCCGAACAGATGGATCATAACCGACGTCGCCAGCGACGTCGCCAGAATATTGACAAGGTTGTTGCCGAGCAGGATTGCGCCGATCAGCCGTTCGCGGTCGCGGATCAGAAAGTTCACGCGCTGCGCTTTGAGGTCGCCGTCGGATTCCAGCTTGTGCATCCGGGCTTTTGAAACGGCGGTAAGCGCCGTTTCCGAGCCGGAGAAAAACGCCGACAGGAGCAGAAGGCCGAAAATGATCCCGATGGGAATGAAAAGATTTGCGTCGAATTCGTTCATAGCGTCGCTGTCGCGCGTTTAGCGCGCGAGTTTCTCCTTGAGGAATGTTTTGATGTCGTCCGGCGATGCGTCATGGGCGATGAACGCATTGCCAACGCCTTCGGCGAGGATCAGCGTCAACGCGCCGTCGCGGATCTTTTTGTCCTGCATCATGAGCTTCGTGATGTTCTCCGCCGAAACGTCGGCGTTTTTGGGCAGGTCGCTGGCGTGTGTGGGCAGGCCCGCCTTTTTAAGGTGGGCCGTTACACGGGTTGCGTCATCCGCCGAACACAGCCCCTGTCGCGCCGAATAGTCAAAGGCGAGCGCCATGCCGAGCGCGACCGCCTCGCCGTGAAGCAGGCGGTCCGAATAGCCATACGCCGCCTCGAAGGCGTGACCGAACGTATGACCGAGATTGAGCAGCGCGCGGGCGCTTTCCTCGCGCTCGTCGGCGGCGACAATCGCCGCCTTGGCGGCGCAGGAAGTTTTGACCGCGTACTGGCGTTCCGTCGCGCCGCCAGGCGCCAGCAGGGTTTCGCCATGCGCTTCCAGCCATTCGAAAAAAGCCTTGTCCGAGATCAGGCCGTATTTGACGATCTCCGCATATCCCGCGCGCATCTCGCGCGGCGGCAATGTTTCAAGCGCCGTGATGTCGGCGAGAACGAGGCTCGGCTGATGAAACGCGCCGACAAGGTTCTTGCCCTGCGCCGTATTGATGGCGGTCTTCCCGCCGACGGCGCTGTCGACCTGTGCGAGCAGGGTTGTCGGCACTTGCGCAAACCGGCAGCCCCGCCGGAGAATCGCGGCGGCGAAGCCGGTGAGATCGCCGACAACACCGCCACCGAAAGCGAGGATCAAGTCTCCCCGTTCGATATTGAGGTCGAGCAGGCGCGCGCTCAGCGCTTCAAGCTGAGCGAAGGATTTTGTTGCTTCGCCGGCGGGGAGAACGATTGAATCATACGCGACGCCGGCGCCGTTCAATCCTGCTTCAAGGCGCTTCCCTTGCGCAGCGATGACGTTTTCATCGCTGACAATAACGGTGCGCTTGCGCGCAAGCAGCGGCGCGAGGAACTCGCCGGCCCGTTCGAGGAGGTTTGCGCCGATCTTTATGTCGTAGGCGCGCGCATCCAGTTGAACGCTCAGCGTGTCGACAGTCATGAGGAACGGTCCCGTGTTTCTGGGTTCACGCCGAGATAGTCCGCAAGCGTATCGACAATCAGATTGACCGTGTGAACATGCGGACCCGGCTGGCTCTCTATATGGATATCGGCGCCCGCATAAAAGGGCGTGCGCTCCTCGAGCAGACGATTAAGCGTCTCGCGCGGATCGCCGGACTTGAGAAGCGGGCGCGTCCCCCGGCGCGTCGCACGGCGCAAAAGCGTGTCGAGTTCAGCCTTGAGCCAGATCGAGACGGCCTTGTCGGCGATCAACGTCCGCGTCTCCGCATGGGTGAGCGCGCCGCCCCCGGTCGCCAGAATATGCGGCGGTCCGTCCAGAAGCCGCTCGATCACCCTGGCTTCGCCCTCGCGGAAGCTTTTTTCGCCATGTGCTTGAAATAGCTCGGAAACCGACATTCCGGCTGCCTGTTCGATCTCCTGGTCGGCGTCGAAAAACGGCAGGCCGATCCGGGGGGCCAGCCGCCGTCCGACCGTGGTCTTGCCGGCGCCCATCATGCCCACCAGCACGATCGTGCGATGGCATTGAAAATCGGGGGATTTGCGGGAACGGCTCATGGCCGCTAGATGTAAGGGAGTGCGCGGTCGGGCGCTAGGCGGCATATAGGTAGGCCGCGGTTCGCGCGGGACGCGCGCCCTAAAGGGGGCGGCTTCCCGAAGGCATACGGAGTTCCAGGTGCGATTCACAGTCATTTTGGTGGTGGTGCTGCTGGCGGTATTGGCCGGCCTTTTTGTTTACGGGCAGATGCTCGAACCGGATACGCAAACCATCACACAGGAGGCGCTCGATGGCGCGCCTTAACCCTTCAGTCCTGACCGTCGTTCTCGCGGCGGGGCTTGCCTCGGCGAGCGCCGCCTCGGCGCAGATTGCGCTGCCGGACGCTGTCGAAACTGCGCCGCTCTCGACCGACGCCTTTTCCACAGGAACCCTCGATCGAGCTGAGGGCGCCCTGCCGACAACTCTCTGGGACGGCTCGGATGCGCAGACCCTTGAGTTCCTGCTGCTCAACATGCCGGCGCGGCCGTCTGCGCCCAGCCTTGGCGAGGTCATGAAGCGCACGCTGCTGTCGCCGGGTTCGGCGCCGGCGGAGGCGTCTTCGTCGCTCGGCGGCAAGAAACTGCTCGCCCTTGCGCGGGCCGGCTTTGTTGATGACGCGCGCACGGTCGCGAGCCTGTCGACAGCCGGGCGGAGCGATCCCTGGGTCGGGCAGGCGCATGCGGTCGGCGATCTGCTGGACGGGAACATTGCCGGCGCGTGCCAGCGCAACGCCAGCCTCAACACCGGCCGTGATAATCCCTTCTGGGTGAAGCTGCGCATCCTTTGCTACGCACAGGCGGGGGAACGCGACGCGGCGGATTTAACGCTCGGGGTGTTGCGCGATCAGAACGGTCTCAGCGCCGCTGACGAAGCTTTCCTGACGGCTGCGGTCACCGGCGTAGCCCCGAAGACGCCGCCGGCGGCCGAGACCGCTTTGCAATACGCTATTGCACGAAAACTCGATTTTCCCGTCATGCCGGGCCTTCTCGGCCAAGCGGATGGCGGCGTCCTGATGGCGATTGCAAAGGATGACGTACAGGATATCGCGACGCGTGTTGAAGCCGCGCAGCGCGCCGTCGCCATGGGCGTCATGAATTCGGCGATGCTTGCAGGGCTGCTTGACCGCGTCGAGTTCGACGTCGCCGAAATCGCCGCTGCGCGCGAGACGGCTGCGGAAAAAGCGGGCGATCCATTAACCGACGCTCTGCTCTATCAGTCGGTTCGCGCCATGAACGCGCCGGAATTTCTGCGTGACAAGGCGCAGCGCGTCGCACTTGCCCTGTCGCTCGCGGACAGTTTCCATCGCGCTTACGCGCTATCTCTTCTTTACGCGGATGATATTGCAGCGCTCGAAGGCGCAATTATGAGCCCGGATGAGGCTGCGGCGTTTTCTCTGGCGCGCATGGCGATCGGCGACAGCGTCGGCGCAGGGCAATGGCTGGCGGCGATGATCGGCCAGAACGCAGGGGTGGGGGCGTTGCCTGAAGCTCAGGCGCTGGCTTTCATCGAGCGCGTAAACCTGCTCGCCGTCCTCGATCCGCAAACCGCGATACAGATCGCCGGCGCAGCGGACGTCGCCATTCTCGACAGCGCGCAGTTCCGCTCAAGCGCGGCGCTTGCGCATAGCGATCCGGACCTCACCGCGCAAATTCTCGACGCCGCGTTCGACGCCGCCGTCGACGGCAAGACCGGACAGGCCGGCCTCGTCGCGCTTGCTGCGTCCACCGGGACGGAAGCCGGCGGCGATGTTGAATCGGTGGTGATCAGCCAGTCCCTGCGGATCGCCGGCATGGGCGAGCTGCAACGGCGCTATGTGTTCGAACGCGCCTGGGCCTCGACCTTCACCGGCGCGTCCGAGCCGGAAGAAGCCGCCGCCGCGCCGGTCGAGGAAGCGGCCGCTGAAACCGCCGAGCCTGAGGAACGGGGCTTTACGCCGCGGCTCAAGCCGCGCGGGACTCAATGACCGCCGAAAAAACGCGGAAAGAAAATTTCACCGCCGCGAACGCGCGCCTGATCGAGGCGTTTCTCGAAATGATGACGGTCGAGCGCGCCGCCGCCGCATCGACGCTCAAGAACTATGGCCGCGATCTCCAGCTTTTCGCCGATTGCGCGGCGCGCCGTGGCGAGTCGCTTGAAACGGCGGGAGCGGAAGATATCGCCGCCTTTCTCTCCGGGCTGGAGCGGCAGGGACTCGCCGCTTCGACCGCGGCGCTGAAGACTTCAGCGCTGCGCCAGTTCTTTCAGTTTCTCTATGCGGAAGGACTGCGCGCCGACAACCCAAGCGCCGCGATCGACAGACCGAAGACAAGAAGGCCGTTGCCGAAAGTGCTTAGCGTCGATGAGGTCGCCGCGCTGTTTAAAGCCGCGAGCGAGATCGAGGGTGCAAAAGGATTGCGCATGACGGCGCTCCTCGAAATTCTTTACGCAGCGGGCTTGCGGGTTTCCGAACTTGTCAGCCTGCCGCTCGCTTCGGTGCGCAAGGGCGATCGCGTTCTGATCGTCAAAGGCAAGGGCGACAAGGAGCGGCTGGCGCCGCTGACCGAACGGGCGGTGGACGCCGTGGATGCCTATCTCGCCTGCCGGGCCACGTTCCTGCCCGCCGACAAGGCGGCTGGCGTCGCGAGTAAATGGCTGTTTCCGTCGCGCGGCAAGACCGGGCATTTAACCGCCGCGCGGTTTGCGCAGATGCTGAAAGACCTTGCGGTCGCCGCCGGCGTTCCGCCGTCGAAAGTCTCTCCTCACGTCCTACGCCACGCCTTCGCCACGCACCTGCTCGAGGGCGGCGCGGACCTCAGGAGCGTGCAGCAGATGCTGGGCCATGCGGATATTACGACCACAGAGATTTACACGCATGTGGCCAAGGATCGGCTGAAAGACCTCGTCTTTAAACGTCATCCCTTAGCGAAAAAGCAGGACAATTCCCGCTAGGTTCGGTTTGAAATCCGTAAGGGGCGGGGCTATGGTCCCGCTCTTCAACAGCCGAGAGAAGAACAGTAATGCGGACGTATCTCGATTTCGAAAAACCGATCGCCGAGCTTGAAGGCCGGATTGAGGATTTGCGGCAGACCGAAAACGCCTCCGGCGTTAACGTCAACGAGGAAATCGAAAAACTTCAGGGCAAGGCGGATCAGTTGCTCGCCGATGCTTATGGCAAACTCTCGCGCTGGCAGAAAACGCAAGTCGCCCGTCACGCGTCGCGCCCGCATTTTTCAGATTACGTCGCCCAGATGGTTGACGATTTCACGCCGCTCGCCGGCGATCGCGCATTCGGCGAGGATGCGGCGATCCTTGGCGGACCGGCGCGTTTCCGCGGCCGGTCGATCATGTTGATCGGACATGAAAAAGGATCGGACACCGCTTCGCGGGTGGAGCACAATTTCGGCATGGCGAGACCTGAAGGCTATCGCAAGGCGATGCGCCTGATGGACCTGGCGGAGCGTTTCAGCCTGCCGGTCGTCACGCTCGTCGATACGCCGGGCGCCTATCCGGGACGCGGCGCGGAAGAGCGCGGCCAGGCGGAAGCGATCGCCAGTTGTACCGAAAAATGCCTGGGGCTCGGCGCGCCGCTCATCTCGGTGGTTGTGGGTGAGGGCGGTTCCGGCGGCGCCGTTGCGCTCGCCGCCGCCAACAAGGTGCTGATGCTCGAACATTCGGTCTATTCGGTGATCTCGCCGGAAGGCTGCGCCTCAATCCTCTGGAAGGATGCGGCCGGCAAGGGCGACAACAAGGCGCCCGATGCGGCCGAAGCGATGAAAATCTCCGCTCAGGACCTGCTCGATCTCGGCGTGATCGATGGCGTCATTCAGGAGCCGGTCGGCGGCGCCCATCGCGATCCGGAATTGACGGTGGAGCGCTTGGGGGATGCGGTTGAAAGCGCAATCCGGGAGCTGGAGGCGCTTTCGCCTGACGAACTGCGCCGGCAACGGCGCGAGAAGTTCCTGAGTATCGGTCGCGCCGGTCTCGCGTGATTTTTCCTCAGTAAGCGAAGTATAACAGCACGATCAGGATCAAGATCGCGGCCGAGAATATCGAAACAACGACAAGCCGATTGCCGCCGCTGCTTTCCGGCGCGGGCTCGCCAAAATCTTCGCCGGCGTCATTGGGGTCTTCAAAACTCAACGAACATACTCCTCAACGCGTGTCTGTGAGGTCCGATCGCCATGCGGCGATTTCAAGGCGAAGGCCTGAAGCTCACTCATTCTTGATGAAGTATAACGTGTTTCCGGCGTTCGCGTAACACGCCTTCGAGAATCGGATTGTCGTTCTGGCGCACTTCGATTTTCGTTCCGTCGCGGAATTCCTGCGCCTCGCCGCCATTCCTTTCGTAACGGCAATCGACCTTGCCGTTTTTGACCGGCACCGCTTCGACGAGGGAGTCGTCAGCGTAAATGTCGGCGGCGAGACCGGCGACGCCGCGGAGGCTGACCTCAATGCGCCAGGTTCCGTTTTTCCATGCGGAGAATTCGACGTCGCCGCGGCCCGTGTAGCCGTTGACGCCGGTTAGCGCTGAGTGAAGCCTGTTCGAGCACAGGATCTTCGCTACAGACAGTCTGTGTAAATAGCGTTGCAGCATTCGCCCCCAAGGCGCTTTCCGCAGCCTCTCCCCTTACAGTATCGCCGCAAAACGTTACCGCTTGGCGAACTTACGCGGATCAGCCCCGATGGCCAAGGGACAACTTATGCTTAACGCTACTTCTCGCCGTGATATTCGCCTTCCGGGCGGTCATGGGCGAGGCGATAGTCGAGATATTCCTCCGCCGTCTCGATAAAGGCGTCCATCTGGGACTCGAAGAAATGGTCGGCCTCGGGCACGACCTTGAACTCGATTTTGCGGCCCTTCTGGGTGCGGGTGCGCTCAACCATGCCGCGGGTTTCGTCCGGCTCGCAGATCTTGTCGAGTTCGCCGTGAATGACGACGCCGGAAGACGGGCAAGGCGCGAGAAACGAGAAATCGTAAAGGTTCGCCGGGGTTGAGCCGCAGATGAAGCCGACGATCTCCGGACGGCGCATCAACAGCTGCATGGCGATCCATGAGCCGAAGGAAAAGCCCGCGACCCAGGCGAAAGGCGCATTCGGGTTTAGCTGCTGCATATAGTCGAGGGCGGTGGCGGCGTCGGCGAGCTCGCCCTGGCCCTGCTCATATTCGCCCTGGCTGCGCCCGACGCCGCGGAAATTGAAGCGCATGGTCGAAAAGCCCTTGCGCACAAACATCTGGTAGAGCTCGTAGGTCGCCCGGTTGTTCATGGTGCCGCCGAAAAGCGGGTGCGGGTGGAGCACCAGCGCCACCGGCGGATTGTCGCCGCGGCCCTTCTGATAGCGGCCTTCAAGGCGTCCTTCGGGGCCGGCGAAAATGACTTCAGGCATCGTCTTCCTTCTCTACGCTCACGGGCGGGCGGCGGAAATCCAAGCAAGCAGCTTGTCGTTCTGTCCCGTTTTCAGAAAATCGGCCGAAGAACCGGCCATTTCACTAGAATAATCAGCAACTCTAATGTTGACTAAAACAGTTGGATTTCTTATCTCCGTGGTCAACAGGGCTGGCAGGCGGGCGCGTATAGCATGTTTTTGCGGCGGCGCCAGCCGAACCTCCCGTTGCGGCTGAACCAATTCGATCGGAGACGGCGTGAAACTCACGACCAAAGGCAGATATGCGGTGTCCGCGATGGCGGACCTCGCAGCGACCGGCGCCGGCGACAGCGCGCCGGTGGCGCTTTCCGACATTGCGCTCCGGCAGGGCATTTCGCTCGCCTATCTCGAACAGCTTTTCTCAAAGCTCCGGCGCGCGGGGCTGGTGACCAGCGCGCGCGGCGTTCTCGGCGGTTACGCGCTCGCCGCGCCGGCAAGCGATATTCGCGTCGCCGACATTGTCGACGCCGTGGACGAGGAAATCCGCACCACCGCCTGCGCCAGCGGCTCTTCCATCGGCTGTCAGGGAACCACTGCGCGGTGTCTGACGCACGACCTCTGGGACGAACTCGGCCGGCAGATCGAGATCTTTCTGAACGCGGTGACCCTCGAGGACATTTTGCAGAAACGCATTCTCGGCATGGCGGCGGTGAATACGCCTAAAGACAAATTTATTGAGGCGGCGGAATGAAACGGCATTATCTCGATCATAACGCTACCGCGCCGGTGCGCCCCGAGGTTGTTGATCTTGTCGCCGAGACCATGCGCCGTGACGGCAATTCCCTGTCGGTTCACGAAGAGGGCAGGGCGGCGCGAAAAATTCTCGAAGACGCGCGCGAGCAGGTGCGCGCCCTCGTCAATGCGCCGGTCAACGGCGTGATCTTCACAAGCGGCGGCACGGAGTCGATCCATTATGCGCTGCATGGCGCGATCCGCCCGCACAATATCAAACGCATCTTTGTGAGCGCGCTTGAACATGCGGCGGTCGGCGCCAATGCGGCGACGACGGGCGCCGATGTTGAAACGATCCCTGCAACGCCTTCCGGCCTTGTCGATCTCGACTGGTTGCGCGACCGGCTCAGCGAATACGATGTTGCGCGCGACGGCGGCTTTCTCGTTTGCCTGATGTTCGCCAATAACGAGACCGGCGTTTTGCAGACGGTGCGCGAAGCGGCGGACATAATTCATGAAGCCGGCGGACTTTTGTTCTGTGACGCGGCGCAGGCGGCGGGCAAGGTGCCGGTCAACTTTTTCATGTCGGGCGCCGACATGATGAGCCTTACGGGGCACAAATTCGGCGGGCCGGTAGGCATCGGCGCGCTGATCGCCGGACCGAACCTGCCGCTCGAGCCGCAGTTCCGCGGCGGCGGGCATGAACAGAACCGCCGCGCCGGGACGCATAACGTACCCGCCATCGCCGGACTGGGCCTTGCCTGCGACATGGCGAAACAAAGTCTTGAGCGCGCCGAAGAGATCGCGGGCTTGCGCGACCGCATGCAGCATGCGACCGAAGCGGCGGGCGCGAAAATCTGGGGCGCGGGTGAGCTGCGCCTGCCGGGAACCTTATGTATGTCGGCACCCGGCTTTTCCGGCGCCACGCAATTGATGGCGCTCGATCTTGCGGGGATATCCGTTTCGGCGGGCACGGCGTGTTCCTCCGGCAAGACAAAACCGAGCCATGTTCTTACCGCCATGGGCGCCAGCGAAGAAGAAGCGACGAGCGCGATCCGCGTGTCGCTCGGCTGGAACTCCACGGAAGAAGACGCCGGCGCCTTTATCCGCGAATGGTCCAAAGCCTATGCGCGTATCAGGGAGAGAGCAGCATGACCGTTTACGCCGTCGGCCAGATTAAAATTAAAGACCGGGACGAGTACGAAATATATTCGTCCCAGTTCATGGGCGTGTTTGAAAAGTTCAAGGGCAAAATATTGTCTGCGGATTTTTCGGCGAAAGCCGTTCAGGGAAACTGGGATGGAGACAGGCTGGTGCTGTTGGAGTTTCCGGACAAGCGCGCATTTCTCGAATGGGCGATGTCGGAAGAATATCAGGCGATCGCGAAGCACCGCGACGCGGGCGCAGAGGTGACGCTCATCCTTGCAAACGGGTTTGAAGAAGATGCTTAGCGATGCAATGAATGGCTGGCGGTTGATCAGGCGCGCCCCGTTCTGGCGCTGGTCGTTCATCTTTTTTGCGCTTGTGGGCGCCCTCGTTGTCGCAACGTTCTTTTTGAGCGGGCGCTCGTTTTTCGCCGAATGGTCGTTGATGGGCGCGCAGATTAGCGCGGTGGCGGTGTTTTCTCTGCCTGTCGGGCTGTTGATCTCCAGTCTTTCGAGAGGCTGCATCGTTTGCCGCGACGATGTTTGCCCGACCGACAATGCTGAGGCGAACGATTAGTCAGATGTCCGAAGTCAAAGACACCATAGCCAGGGAAACGGTCGAGACGGCGAAGTCGCTCGAGACCTACAAATACGGCTTCACGACCGATATCGAGTCGGAAAAGGCGCCGAAAGGCCTTTCCGAAGACACGGTTCGCTTCATTTCCATGAAGAAGGAAGAGCCCGCATGGCTGCTCGAATGGCGCCTTGAAGCCTTCAAAAGATGGCTCACCATGGAAGAGCCGACATGGGCGATGGTGAAATATCCGGCGATCGATTATCAGGACGCCTATTATTATTCGGCCCCGAAGACCGGCGCGAAATACAAGTCCATCGAGGACGTGCCGCCGGAAATCCTCGCCGACTTTGAAAAGCTCGGCATTCCCTTGAAGGAGGCCGAAGTCCTCCTGGGTGTCGAGGGCGCGCCGAAAGTGGCGGTCGATGCGGTGTTCGACAGCGTTTCCGTGGCGACGACGTTCCGCAAGGAGCTCGAAAAGGCCGGCGTCATTTTCATGTCGATTTCCGAAGCGGTGCAGGAGCACCCGGAACTCGTCCGCAAATATCTCGGCACGGTGGTGCCGACCTCTGACAATTTCTTCGCGACCCTGAACTCGGCGGTCTTTTCCGACGGCACGTTCGTTTATGTGCCTGAGGGCGTTCGCTGCCCGATGGAATTGTCGACTTACTTCCGCATTAACGAGGCGAACACCGGCCAGTTCGAGCGCACGCTCATCATCGCGGCGCCCGGCGCCTATGTCAGTTACCTTGAAGGCTGCACCGCGCCGATGCGCGATGAAAACCAGCTTCACGCGGCGGTCGTCGAACTCGTCGCGGAAGACAACGCCGAGATCAAATATTCGACCGTCCAGAACTGGTATCCCGGCGACAAGGACGGGAAGGGCGGCATCTATAATTTCGTCACCAAGCGGGCCGACTGCCGCGGGGTGAATTCGAAAGTTTCGTGGACTCAGGTCGAGACCGGCTCGGCGGTGACGTGGAAATATCCGTCCTGCATTCTGAAGGGCGACAACTCGCAGGGCGAGTTTTATTCGATCGCCATCACCAACAATCACCAGCAGGCCGACACCGGCACCAAGATGATCCATCTTGGGCGTAACACAAAGTCGCGGATCATTTCGAAAGGCATCTCGGCGGGGAAATCCAATTCCACCTATCGCGGCCTCGTTTCGATCCATCGCAAGGCGGAGGGCGCACGCAACTTCACGCAATGCGACTCGCTGTTGATCGGGTCACAGTGCGGCGCCCATACGGTGCCTTACATTGAAAGCAAGAACCCGCGCGCCATCCTCGAACACGAGGCGACGACCTCGCGGCTTTCCGAAGACCAGCTTTTCTACTGTCAGAGCCGCGGGCTTTCCGAAGAAGAAGCCGTCGCGCTCCTCGTCAACGGTTTCTGCAAGGAAGTCCTGCAGGAGCTGCCGATGGAATTCGCCGTCGAAGCGCAAAAGCTCGTCAGCGTGAGCCTTGAAGGGAGCGTGGGATGAATTTTGACGAATTGCTTGAGCCAGTGTGGCGGGAACATCAAGCACGGAGCAAAGCCCAGTGGCGTGTAGTGATTTGGATGTTTCCTTTCTCTGTATTGGCGCTGATCGCTGGCGCAGTCGCTTCACTAATAGTTGAGCCCCAACATTACGCGCGCCTTGCAGCGGGATTCTCTTTAATTCCAAGTTTTGTGAATGCTTGGCTATTTAATCGGGTAAACCAGAAGGATATTTCATATTTTTTACGCCGGGCGAGTCAGCTTGGCATATCCGAAGATGTTGCCGGTGATTGGTTTGCAAGGCGGCATTGAGGACAGAATGAAAGAATCCTCCAAACCCATCCTCAATATCGACGACGCGGCGCTCATGGATTTCGCGAGCCCGAACGGCAAGTTCGAAGCGAAGCTCGGGCGTATGGGGCCGGCGCTCGGCGCGGAAAAGCTTGGGGCCATGCTGACCATTGTTGAGCCGGGCAAGCGCGCCTTTCCGTTTCACGCCCATCACGCGATCGAGGAGATGTTCTTCATCATCGAAGGCGAGGGCGAATACCGCTTCGGCGGCGAAACCTATCCGATCCGAACCGGCGATCTCTTGTCGTCGCCATGCGGCGGATCGGAGCGCGCGCACCAGATCGCCAACACCGGCAAAGAGACGCTTAAATATATAGCCTTCTCGACCATGAATGAGGTCGACATCGTCGAATATCCGGACTCGGGCAAATACCGCGTCTATTCGAAAGGCGAGAGCGACAGGCTCGAAGACGCGCGCCTCTTCTTTCTGAACCGCAGGGGCGCAGAGATCGGCTTTTTCGACGGCGAGGACGACTGAGATGATCTTTTCCCAAAGGAGCGTTCGATAATGTTCTGGCGTCGCAACGGCAGCGTATTCGATGTCAACGACCATTCGCTGATGGCGTGGCTCCTGCGCATCATTGCGCTTGTCATCATTGCGGCGGTTGTCGCGCTGATGATCCGTCTCATGTCGCCGAAGGCGACAGCGGCGGAGGATCCGTTGCCCCACGCGGTCGACGCCGGCTGGAAGGGCGAAAAAGTCTGCGAGCCGCTTTTTGAGAATGAACAGCTTCGCGCCGCGCGCTGTGCGTTTCCGCCGGGCGTCGGCCATGAGCGGCATTACCATAACGCCCATTGGGGTTACATCGTCGAAGGCGGCGTCATGCAGATCACCGACAAGGACGGAACCCGCGAGCAACCGACGCCCGCCGGCGCATCCTGGTGGTCTGATGGCGTTGAATGGCACGAGGCGCTCAATATCGGGGATTCGACGACCGTCTACATCATCATCGAACCGAAAAATGCTGTGAAAGATTAAAATGTTGAAGATCGAAAACCTTCACGCCGCGGTTGGCGGCAGTGAAATCCTGAAAGGCCTTTCGCTTGAGGTGCCGGCGGGCGAAGTGCACGCCGTCATGG
>ENA-ORCV01000475-ORCV01000475.1-marine-metagenome-genome-assembly--contig:-NODE-475-length-26641-cov-4.026427_pt1 | contig 26641 bp, 29 predicted proteins | sample MGYA00237779_ERZ508509 | MGnify/ENA primary metagenome ERZ508509 (study PRJEB26180, sample SAMN06268772) | marine metagenome | isolation source: Bioluminescent Bay, La Paraguera, Puerto Rico | place... | reverse complement strand
GTTTCCCCAGGCGCTGCGGAGATGCGTTTTCCAGAACGGCCCGGTTCAACGATTCTGGCCCGACCGCTTCGGGTCGATCCAGCCGATATGGCCGTCGGGGCGCCGGTAAACGACGTTCAATTCCCCATGTGCGGCGTTCCTGAACAACAGGAAGGGGGAGTCGGTCAAGTCCATTTCCTGCACAGCGCCGCCTACGGCCATGATCTGCAGCTCCCCGGTCGACTCGGCGATTATGATCGGCTCCTGGCCCTCGGCGTCAACGCCGTCGGCCCCGTCGGGGTCCGCATTATCCTCTGATTCCTGCCGTTCGATGACGTAAAGCGCCGTTTCCTCGTACTTGGCGGCGGCCTTGCTCGCGGCGTTGTGATCCTTCATCCGGCGGCTGTAGCGGCGCAGGCGCTTCTCCAGCCGCTCCAGAGCCTCGTCGGCGGCGCCGTAGCCGTCCTCGGCCTCGCCGCGCGCCGTCAGCATCGCGCCCGACGGCAGATGCAGCGAACAGTCGACCCGGAAAAAGGCCCGGCCGGCGCGGGAGACGGCAACCATCGCCTCGCCTTCCCTGTGGAAATACTTGTCCACCGCCTCGGCCACCCGCGTCTCGACCCGCTCTTTCAGCGCATCGGAAACCTCTACGCCCTTGCCGACGATTTGAACGCGCATGGAACAGTCTTTCCCGAAGCTCGCCCCGCGTACGGGGAGTTTAGTGCGTTTGCCGGGCCTGCCCAAGCGTCTGGCGGGCGGCCTCTCGAAGCGGCGGCGGAAGCTAGTCGCGGACCGCCGGGAGTCAATGGATCGAACTGAGGGTGAGCGTCAGGCGCTGCGCTTCAGGATGCGCCGGCGCTGGACGGAGGAGGGGATGTTCATCGCCTCCCGGTATTTGGCGACCGTGCGCCGGGCGATGTCGATGCCGACATCGCGCAGCAGCTCCACGATGCGGTCGTCGGACAGCACGCCGTCCGCGCTTTCGCCGTCGATCAGCGTCTTGATGCGGTGGCGCACCGCCTCGGCGGAGTGCGCCTCGCCGCCCTCGGACGAGGCGATCGAGGAGGTGAAGAAATATTTCAGCTCGAACAGGCCGCGCGGCGTGGCGGCGTATTTGTTCGAGGTGACGCGGCTGACCGTGGATTCGTGCATCTCGATGGCGTCGGCCACCGTCTTCAGGTTCAGCGGTCGCAGATGGTCCACGCCATGGGCGAGGAACGCGTCCTGCTGGCGCACGATCTCGGTGGCGACCTTCAGGATGGTGCGCGCGCGCTGGTCCAGGCTCTTCACCAGCCAGGAGGCGTTCTGGTGGCACTCGCTGATGAAGGCGCGCTCTTCGTCGTTGCAGTGCGCGGCGTTGATCTCCGCATAATAGCGGGCGTTCACCAGCACGCGCGGCAGCGTGTCGGAATTCAACTCCACCGCCCAGCCGCCGCCCGGCCGCTCGCGGATGATGACGTCGGGCTGGATCGGCGCGGCTTCCTCGCCGCCGAACGCCAGGCCCGGCTTCGGCGTCAGGTGGCGCAGCTCCGACACCATCTCGTTCAGGTCGTCGCCGTCGACGCCGCAGCATTCCTTCAGCCGGGCGTAATCGTGGCGGGCCAGCAGCTCCAGATTGTCCACCAGGCACGCCATCGCCGGGTCGTAGCGATTGCGCTCCTTCAGCTGCAGGGCCAGGCATTCCTTCAGGTCGCGCGCCATGACGCCGGTCGGCTCGAAGCCCTGAAGCTCCGCCAGCACGCGCTCCACGTCCTCCACCGGCGCGCCCAGCTGTTCGGCGCAGGCCGGGATCTCGGCGCGCAGATAGCCGTCGTCCTCGGCCAGTTCGACAAGATAGGCCCCGATCATGCGGTCGCGCGGGTCCATCGCGGCGATCGACAGCTGGTCCATCAGATGCTCGCGCAGCGAGCGCGCGCGGCCCGGCGTGGAATCCTCGTCCGGCGGGCCGTCGAAGCCGCCCTTGCCGGAGCCGGCGGACGACCAGTCCGTCCCGGCCCCCACAGAATGCTTGTCCGCGACCGCCTGGTCGGGGTGCAGGCTGTCAGCGTCGGCGTCGACGGACGATTCTGCCGCCGCGCTGGCGCGGTCGTCCGAAATGTCGATTTCCACGGGGTCGGCGCCGGATTCGTCGCTGCTGACCGTCTCGCGCTCCTCGGAGCCGCGGCGCTCGACCGGGTCCTCCTCCCGCTCCAGCAGCGGATTGCGCTCAAGCTCGGCCTCCACGAACTCGGCGAGTTCGAGATTGGATAGCTGCAGCAGTTTGATCGCCTGCTGGAGCTGCGGGGTCATGACCAAGGCCTGACCCTGCTTCAGCACCAGCCGTTGCGACAGCGCCATTGCGGTCCCCGCGCGTGCTTTCACCCGCAACGTGCATCCCCCGGCACGTTGCTTGCAAGAGCTACCCTACGGGCATTCCCTTAATGAAAACTGTCGCCGAGATAGAGTCGGCGCACATCCGGGTTGGACCGGATCTCCTGCGGCGACCCCTCGAACAGCACCTCGCCGTCATAGATGATCGACGCCCGGTCGATAATCTCCAGCGTTTCCCGCACGTTATGGTCGGTGATCAGGATGCCGATGCCGCGCTGTTTCAGGAAGCGGATCAGGTCCCGGATGTCCGAAATGGCCAGCGGGTCGATCCCGGCGAACGGCTCGTCCAGCAGGATGAAGCTCGGCCGCGTGGCCAGGGCCCGGGCGATCTCCACCCGCCGCCGCTCGCCGCCCGACAGGGCCAAGGCGGAGGAATTGCGCAGATGCTCGATATGCATCTCGGCCAGCAGGCCATCCACGATTTCCCGCCGGCGCTTCTTGTCCGGCTCGTTCAGCTCCACCACGCCCATGATGTTCTGCTCGACCGTCAGGCCGCGGAAGATCGAGGCCTCCTGCGGCAGATAGCCGACGCCCAGGCGCGCGCGCTGATACATCGGCAGGCGGGTGATGTTCTGGCCGTCCAGCATGATCATGCCGTCGTCGGCGGCGACCAGGCCGGTGATCATGTAGAAACAGGTCGTCTTGCCGGCGCCGTTGGGGCCGAGCAGGCCGGCGACCTCGCCCCGTTTCAGGCTCAGATCGACGCCCTTGACCACCATGCGGCGGCCGTAATGCTTTTTCAGGCCGCGAACCTCCAGGCCCGGCGCATCGTCGCCGGCCGCCGAGGCCCCGCCCCCGCCGCCCGGGGCGGCGTCGGTGTCATAGGGCGCTGCGCTCATTCGCAGCCCTCGGCCGCGGCCGGAGCCTCGGCTTCCTCGTTTCCGCCGGAATGGAGCACCGTGCGGACCCGGCCGGGCTTGTCCGGCGCGCTGGGCGCGGCGCGCACCTGGGCGTCGCGCGTGGTCATGTTCATCACCATCTCGTCGCCGCTCAGCACGTCGCAGCCCTGCTTGACCAGCACATTGCCGGTCATGGTCACGGTGTCGGTGGCGACGTCGTAATAGGCGCGGTCGCCCGTCGCGATCTGTTGCGGCGTCACGTAGTAGACGGAGCCGATCGCGATGGCGTGGGTCATGTCGCCAAGGCCGGTCTGCGGAGTCGCCGCCGCCGCACCCTCGGACCGGTCGAAATACAGCTCCAGCCGGTCGGAGCGCAGCTGGGTGTCGTCCTGGATGGCGTCCACCCGGCCCTCATAGATCGCCATGCCCTGTTCGTTGTGAACGTCCAGCGTGTCCGCCTCGATCACCACGGGCGCGTCGCTGGCCGTGCCGCCGAACTGGGCGTGCGCGGCGGCCGGCGCAAAGACCAGCGCCGCGGCGGCGATGCGAATTCCGATTTCCGCCCTCACTGGCCCGCGTCCTCCTCTGCCCCGTCCCCCATATTGAGGACGGATCGCACATTGCCTTCGAAATGCAAAACCCCGCCCTCTTCGGCATACGTCCAGCGCTCGGCGGTCACCGTGCCGAACGGGCCTTCGCCTTCCACCGGTTCGTTCCCCTCCGCCCGACGCTCGTCGATATAGATGCGCGCCCGGCTGGTCCGGAATGCATAGCCGCTTTCGGTCTGCATATCGACGTCGGTGATAAGGTCCAGGACACGAGCGTCGGAGTCGTAAATCCCTTCCAGGGACTGGACGCGCCCCTCGTCAGGGTTGTCGCCCTCCGAATTGAAATAGAAGTCCGGGGAATCCAGCTCGGTAATGTTGGCCATGTCCTGCGGCCGCCGGATCGCGGTGTCGGCCAGCACCTGGAACGGGCGGCCCTGATTGTCCCGGCCGGAAAAGCGCGGATTGGTCATGCGCACGACGCCGGCCTCGGTCTCCGCCGGCGCGTCGGGCTCCGGCTCCGGGGGAAGCGGGGCGTCGTCCGGCTGCATCAGGTACCAGCCCAGCGCGAGGGCCAGAACGACGATGCCGCCGAAAAAGCCGATACGGATGATCCGGCCCGTCCAGGCCGAGCGACGGACATGCGCCGCGGTGGCGGTGCTGCGCCGGGGCTGGACGTCCAGATAGTGACGCTGGGCCTCCTGATCGGTCATCCGGTCGCGCCTTCGGCGGCGCCGTATCGGCGCGCTGCGTCAGCTATGGGCGAAGATGTCGACATCGTCCCAACCGGCCAGATCAAGCTGCGCCCGGACCGGCAGGAATGCGAAACATGCGTCGGCCAGGGCGGTGCGTCCCTCACGCGCCAGCATATCAGCAAGCCGGTCGCGCAGAACGTGCAAATGCAGGACGTCTGAGGCGGCGTAGTCGAGCTGTTCGGCGCTCAGCTCGGCCGCGCCCCAGTCCGAGCTCTGCTGCTGCTTGTTCATCTCGATCCCGGCCAGCTCGCGCGCCAGATCCTTCAGCCCGTGGCGGTCCGTATAGGTGCGCACCAGTTTCGAGGCGATCTTGGTGCAGAAAACCGGCGCGACATCGACGCCCAGATGCTTTTTCAGCATGGCGACGTCGAACCGCGCGAAGTGGAAGATTTTCTGCACGCCCGGCTCGGTCAGCAGGGCTTTCAGGTTCGGCGCGTCATAGGTCGCGCGGTCCATCTGGACCACGTGCGCGTCGCCGTCCCCGGCGGACAGCTGGACCACGCACAGCGCGTCGCGCGTCAGGGACAGGCCCAGAGTCTCGGTGTCGACCGCGACCGCGCCGGTCTTGGCAAGGTCGTGGCCGGCGGGCAGATCGCCTTCATGCAAATGGACGGACATGTCTCCAGCTTAGAGCGCGGCGCGGGCGGCGGCGCAAGAGTCTGAATTTCCACAGGCCGGAACGGCCCGCGCTGGGCGCCGGGCTTCCCCGAATCGGCGCTACGGGGCAGGCTGGCCGGGAAGGGACGCGATGGCGGATTTCGCATTCGAGCGGCGCTGCGGCGCGAACCCCGTCTGCGGGGTGGACGAGGCGGGCAGGGGCCCGCTGGCCGGACCGGTCGTGGCCGCTGCCGTGATTTTCCCGGACCGCCGGCGCCGCCCGAACGGGCTGGACGATTCCAAGGTGCTGAACGCCGCCCGGCGGGAAATCCTGTTCGACCGGATCATGGCGACCGCCGTCGTCGGCGTGGGCGTCTGCGATCACGAAGAGATCGACATCTACAATATCTATTACGCCAATCTGCGGGCGATGGCGCGCGCGGTGGCGGCGCTGTCTGTCATCCCGGAAATGGCGCTGATCGACGGCAACGCCGCCCCGGCGCTGAACTGCCGCAGCCAGACCATCGTCGGCGGCGACGGCAAATCGGTCTCCATCGCCGCGGCCAGCATCATCGCCAAGGTCACCCGCGACCGCATGATGGTGGAACTGGACGGCGTCTATCCCGGCTACGGCTTCGCCGCGCACAAGGGCTATGCCTGCCCGGCGCACAAGGCGGCGATCCGCGAACTGGGCCCGTGCCCGGTGCACCGGCGCTCCTTCCGCTTCGTGGCGGAGCATCTGCACCTGGTGAAAAGCGCGGCGTGAGGCGGCCGGCCTAGTCGTCGGCCTCCTGCCCGGACTCCTGTCCGGAGACCGGCTTCAGCGCGGCGGCGTCCGCGAATTCGGCCCATATCCGCTCTGCCGCGCCCCAGACCCGCGCTTCGGGCCGGTTCAGGCACCGTGCGTTCAGCTGCTCCACCGTGTCGTCGATGGATACGCTGGACAGATCCTTGAAGGTCGCGCCGGAAAACCGCAGCAGCAGGTTCTTTCCGGAGAAATATCCCTGCATCCAGGCCCGGGCGAGCGCCTCCGCACTGGCCTCATCGTTCGTGCGAAGCTCTGAGTATTCGGCGCATCCGAGCACGCCGATCCCGCGCACGACCGAGGGGTTCGAGGCCGCCTCCGTATCGGCGGGCTCGTCACCGCCGTTCAGGATCATCGAGAGCGGCAGGTCCGAGTCCTGCGCCGCGGCGACGGTGGGCGCGCCTAGCGCGAGGGCGAGCGAGAGAAGGGCGGATCGGGCTGGCGTCATGGGAACCGTCCTTTCTGAAGGCGATACGGGCGTCAGGCTGCCCCAGCCCGGAGGCGTTTTCCACTGGAGCGGCGGAAAAGCCGCCTTTAACGTCTCGCTAACCACGTTTTTTAGGTCTCTCTTCACCGAAGCAGCGAAATTTCTCGCGAAGCCAATAATTGAACAGGGGCGCGGGGAAGATGGCGGAGCTGCCGCTCGACCAGATCATTCAGGGCGATTGCGTGGAGGCCATGCGCGGCCTTCCGGACAACAGCGTCGACCTCATTTTCGCCGATCCGCCCTATAATCTTCAGCTGGGCGGGGAGCTGACCCGTCCCGACCAGTCGCGCGTCGACGGCGTGGAGAACGACTGGGACCAGATCGGCGGGTTCGACGATTACGACCTGTTTTCCTGGGCCTGGCTGGACGAGGCGCGCCGGGTGCTGAAGGAGGACGGGGCGATCTGGGTGATCGGCTCCTATCACAACATCTTCCGCGTCGGCGGCATCCTTCAGGACGCCGGGTTCTGGATCCTGAACGACGTCATCTGGCGCAAGACCAACCCGATGCCGAACTTCAAGGGCACGCGCTTCACCAATGCGCACGAGACCCTGATCTGGGCGGCGAAGAACAAGGACAGCCGCGTCACCTTCAACTATGCCGCGATGAAGATGCTGAACGACGGCACCCAGATGCGCAGCGACTGGACCCTGCCGATCTGCGGCGGCCATGAGCGCCTGCGCGGCGAAGACGGCGCCAAGGCGCACCCGACGCAAAAGCCCGAGGCGCTGCTGCACCGGGTCATCCTGTCCACCACCCATCCGGGCGACGTGATCCTGGACCCGTTCTTCGGCACCGGCACCACCGGCGCTGTCGCCAAGCGGCTGGGCCGGCATTTCATCGGGCTGGAGCAGGACGCGGAATATTGCCGCGTGGCGCAGGAGCGGATCGCCCGCGTCGCCCCGCCGGTCGGCGAGGATATCGAGGTGACGCAATCGGGCCGTGCGCTGCCGCGCGTGCCGTTCGGCACGATCGTGGAGCGCGGCCTGCTGGCCCCCGGCGACAAGCTGGTCAGTCCGGACGGCCAGCATGTGGCGCGCATCCGCGCCGACGGCTCCATCGCCACCGGGGATTCGGCGGGCAGCATCCACCAGGTCGGCGCGCATGTGCTGAAGGCCCCGGCCTGCAATGGCTGGACCTTCTGGCACTTCAAGACCGACCGGGGCCTGGCGCCCATCGACGTCCTGCGCGCCAAGGTGCGCGAGGACATGTCGGCGAACTAGGCGTCCGCTTCGCGCTCGCGCCAGCGGCGGATCACCGTCCGGACCAGCGGGTGAGGCAGCAGCGCCTCGTCCGCCTCTTCGGCTTTGCCGAGCCAGATCCAGATCGTCGCTTCACGCTCCGCCGTGGCGAAGACGAAGGCGCGGCGCGGGTCTTCCACGGCGTGGCCGAACACCCCGGTGACGCGGCCGTCGGTCTCGTACTCCACGCCGTGATATTTACAGCGCAGCAGGCCGGCCTTGGTGCAGCGGCCGGACGAGATCGGCAACGGCATGTGGACGCAGCGGTCATAAAAGGCCGCCAGCTCGCCCTCGCCATTGCGCCACAGGACGACGGGGGTGCCGTCCAGCTTCACGGCCGTCGGCGTTTCGCCGCCGACCGCGTCCGCGCGGCAGGCGAGCCGCCACTTCGATGTCCGGAACAGCATGCGGTCAGGCGGCGGCTTCGCCGCTCTCCGTCCCGCCGGATTTTTCCTCGCGGACCAGCTTCGCCAGAAGCTGGTTGTACATCACGACAGGGCGGTCCGCGGCGGTGGGGATGACGCGCGGGTCTTCGGTGGCGTCCAGCACGCGCTGCTGGCCCTCGATCATCGCCTGGTCCTCGGCGAAGGCCTGTCTGGCCATGACCATCAGATGGTCGCGCACCTCTTCGTTCCCGACGCTGGAATGCGGACCCCAGCTGTAGAAATAGCGCGCCGTGCGGTCGCCGGTCGGCGTCGCCGCCTGACACGTATAGGCGTCGAACAGCGGCTTCACGTCCTCGCCCGGCGCCTCGTAATTGCAGGCCTTTGCCGTGCCGACCGGATAGATCGTGTTGCGCAGCAGGAAGATGCCGGGGACCAGCATGTCATAGGTCGTCCACGGATCGACCTGTCCGCCGCCGCCGCCGACCATATTGGGCTGGTCCTCCAGCCACAGCTCGTATCGCACTCCGCGTGGCAAAGCGGTGATCTTCGGGCTGTGCGTCGCCCAGGATTCGGTGGTGCCGAACGTGGCGGGGTGGACATAGGACAGATGCGACAGGTCGATCAGATTGTCGCAGATCAGCCGCGCCTCGGACTGATAGTCCAGAATGCCGGTGCCCAGCAGCCAGCCCTGATCCGGGTCCAGCGGCCACACGTTCGGGATCAGGCTTTCGTCGGCCTTGGCCGGATCGCCCATCCAGACCCAGCACCATTGATGCCGCTCCACCGCCGGATAGGCGCGCGCCTTGGCCGCGGGCGGGATCATGTCCTGACCCGGAATCTCCACGCACTTGCCGGTCTCGTCGAAGACCAGGCCGTGATACATGCAGCGCAGGCGCGCGCCCTCGCAGCGGCCCATGGACAGGGGCGCCAGGCGGTGCGGGCAGCGGTCCTCGAACACGACCAGCGCGCCGTCATCCTTGCGCCACAGCGCCAGCGGCTCGCCCATCACCTTCGCGGCGAACGGCGTATCGCCGACATCGCTGGACCATGCCGCGACGTACCAGGCGTTGCGGACATAGTTCATCTGCGGCGTGGTGCGGGCGGTCGCGGCGGTGCTGGTTGCGGTCATGGCGTTTCTCTCACCAGTGCGGCGGTTTGGCGGCTTCGATCGCCGGTGCGCTCTGTTCTTCCAGGGTCAGGAAGCGCTCGGTCAGTGCGTCCAGCCGGTTCTGCAGGCGCTCCACCGTCTTCCACTGGTCGGCGATCTGGTCGGACATCTGTTCGATGGTCCGTTCCTGTTCGGCGGTCCGCATCTCAAGCGCGGTCAGGCGGTCGTCTTCGCTGTTCATTGTGTCCCGGAAACGCTCTGCCGCCCTGATGGCGGAAGCATCACTCCGGCGCGCGGCGCTGTCAAAACCCGGCCAGGTCCATGATGAAGCGCAGGCCATAGGCGAAGGCCGTCACGGCGGCCACGCCCGCCACCCACAGGCCGGCGAACCACAGAAGCCTGCGCGCGCCCTCAGTGATAGCCGTGCTCCGGATCGACCTTCCCGCGGAAGATCCAGTAGGCGTATGCCGTATAGCCCAGGATCACCGGCAGCAGGACCAGCGCCCCGACCAGCATGAAGGCCAGGCTGCCGTCGGCGTTCGCCGCCTCGCGATAGGAAATGTCCGGCGGGATCAGGTTCGGATAGAGGCTGGCCGCCAGGCCCGCCATGGCCAGCGCGAACATGACGAGGCTGCACAGGAAGGGCGTGACCTCCATGCCCCGCCACGCGGTCGCCAGCCAGCCGATGGCCGCAAGGCCGGTCAGCGCCGGGATCGCCCACAGCAGGATATAGAAGCCGCCGCCGAACCAGCGCGCGGCGATGTCCGCGTCCTGATACAGCGTGCCGAGGCTGACCCCGCCCAGCAGCACGATGGCGGCGATCCCCAGCGGGATGCGCAGCTTCGCCATGCGCGCGTGGATGTCGCCGCTGGTCTTGATGACCAGCCAGCCGGCGCCCAGCAGGGCGTAGCCCGCGACCAGCGCCAGCCCGGTGACAAGCGTGAAGGGCGTCAGCCAGTCGAACCAGCCGCCGGCGTAGACGCCGTCCTGGACCTCCACCCCCTGCACGAAGGCGCCGACCATGACGCCCTGACAGAAGGCCGCGACGGTGGAGCCGCCGAAGAAGGCGGCGCTCCAATAGGGTTTCCAGCGCTCGGTCCGGAAGCGGAACTCGAACGCCACGCCGCGCAGGACCAGCGCCAGCAGCATCGCGATCAGCGGCGCATAGAAGGCGGTCAGCAGCACCGAATAGGCCAGCGGAAAGGCCGCGAACAGGCCGCCGCCGCCCAGGATCAGCCAGGTCTCGTTGCCGTCCCAGACCGGCGCGACGGTGTTCATCATCGTGTCGCGCTCCTTCCGGTCCTTGCCGAACCAGAACAGCACGCCGATGCCCAGGTCGAACCCGTCCAGCACCACATAGGCGGTCAGGGCGACGCAGATCAGCACGGCCCAGATCGTGGGAAGGTCGAACGCCATCAGCCTGCGCCTCCCTGTTCGCCGCCCTTCTGGGCGGGGCCGGGCTCCACGCCGGCGCTGCGGATCGGGCCTTTCTTCAGCTCGCGCTTGCCGGTGACGCCCTCGGGATCGCGCACCGCCAGGCGGATCATGTAGAAGGCGCCGGCCACGAAGACCGTCAGATAGACGACGACGAAAGCGAGCAGGGAGCCCGCGACGCCCGGCGCCCCGATGGGCGAGGCGGCCTCGTCGGTCCGCATCAGGCCATAGACGACATAAGGCTGGCGCCCGGCCTCGGTCACGAACCATCCGGCCAGGATTGCGATCAGGCCGGATGGCGCCATGGCGACCGCCCAGCCCTGCAGCCATCGCGCCTCGAACAGTTTCTTGCGCAGCCCCAGGACCAGCGCGCACAACCCGTACAGGATCATCAGCATGCCGAGGCCGACCATCACTCGGAACGACCAGAAGACGAACGGTACGTTCGGCCAGTCCTCCTGCGCGATGGAGTCGAGCCCGGTGACCTCCGCATTCAGGCTGTGGTGCAGGATCAGGCTGCCCAGTTTCGGGATGGCGATGGCGGCCTGCATCTCCCCGGCCTCCTGATCGGGCCAGCCGACGACGTAAAACGGCGCGCCCTCCCGCGTCTCGAAATGGCCTTCCATCGCGGCCAGCTTGGCGGGCTGGTGCTCCTGCGTGTTCAGCCCGTGCAGGTCGCCGATGACCAGCTGCAGCGGCGCGGCGGTCATCGCCATCAGCGCCGCCATGGCGAACATCACCTTGCCGGGCGCGCTCGTCTTGTCTTTCAGCAGCCGCCATGCCCCGGCGGCCCCGACCAGGAAGGCGGTGGCCAGATACGCCGCCATCGTCATGTGCGCGAAGCGGTAGGGGAAGGACGGGTTGAAGATCACCCCGATCCAGGAATCCGGCGCGAAGCGGCCGTCTGCGTCGATATGGAAGGCGGCGGGGGTCTGCATCCAGCTGTTCGCCGACAGGATCCAGAAGGCGGAGATCAGCGTGCCGATGGCGACCAGCGCGGTGGCGGTGAAGTGCAGCTTCTCGCCCACCCGGCCCATGCCGAACAGCATCACGCCCAGGAACCCGGCCTCCAGGAAGAAGGCGGTCAGCACTTCATAGGCCAGCAGCGGCCCCAGCACCGGCGCGGTCATCTCCGCGAACGGCCCCCAATTGGTGCCGAACTGGTAGGACATGACCAGGCCCGACACGACGCCCATGGCGAACGCCACGGCGAAGACCGGCAGCCAGAATTTGTACAGGGTCAGAAAGACCTGCCGCCGCGTGGCCAGCCACAGCCCCTCCAGCACGGCCAGATAGGAGGCCAGCCCGATCGTGAAGGCCGGGAAAATGATGTGGAACGAGACCGTGAAGGCGAACTGGATGCGCGCCAGCGCGATCGGATCGAGGTCCATCGGAACGGACTCCGGCGTTGTTGTCGGTCAGCGGGAAAATTTTTCCAGACGCTGATCCTATACCCGCCGCACATCTTATGCGCGTGAAATGGCCCGCGCCAAGTTGACGCGGCGGACGGTATCGCCCGGCCCCAGTATCGCCCGGCGCGCGGGCGGCGTAGGGTGCCGCCATGCTGCATCAGGGTTTCGTGGCGCTTGTGACGTTCCTGGTCGTTGTCGACCCGCCGGGCGTGGCGCCGATGTTCGCCGCGCTGACGCATGGGGAGCCGGCCGCCTGGCGCCGCCGGATGGCGATCAAGGCGGTGGCCATCGCCGCGGTGATCCTGGTCGGGTTCGCCTTTGCCGGCGGGCCGCTGCTGAACGCCATCGGCGTGTCGCTGGACGCGTTCCGGCTGGCCGGCGGCCTGCTGCTGTTCCTGATCGCGCTGGAAATGGTGTTCGAGCGGCGCCAGACCCGGCGCGAGCACCGCACCCAGGAAGCGCAGGCCGAGCATGCGGACCACCCGCCGGCGGAGCCGGACGACATCTCCGTCTTCCCGCTCGCCATGCCGCTGCTGGCGGGGCCGGGGGCCATCGCCACGGTGCTTCTCTATATGACCAGCGACAATCTCACGGTCGGGGAACAGGCCATCACGCTGGCCGCGCTCGCCGTGGTGCTGGCGCTGTGCCTCGCCGCCTTCCTGCTGGCCGACGCGATCATGCGCATCCTGGGCAAGACGGCCTCGTCGGCGATCAGCCGGGTGCTGGGCCTGGTGCTGGCCGCGCTGGCCGCGCAGTTCGTTTTGGACGCGCTGCGCAACACGCTGGCCGGGGTCGCCGCCGCCTAGCCGGCCTCGCCCGCGGGCGCCGCGTACCGCTCATACAGGATCACCGGACTGCCCTTGTATTCGGTGCGGCTCCATTCGCGATATCCCGCGCGCGCCGCCAGCCGCTGCGAGGGGACATTGTCTGGATCGATCATGCATACGGTGCGCGAGCCCGGCCCGAAATGGGCGTCGGCCCAGACCAGCCCCGCCTTCAGCGCCTCGCCCGCATAGCCCTTGCCCTGCGCCGCGGGCGCGATGCTCCAGCCGGCCTCGGCCGCGTCGCCCCATCCGGGCTGCAGGCCGCGGCGGAAATCCGCGAACCCCAGATCGCCGACATAGCGGCCGTCGGCCTTCGTCTGGATCGCCCAGAAGCCGTAGCCGAGCAGCGCCCAGGTCCCGGCATAGCGCAGCAGGCGCTGCCAGCAGGCGGCCTCGTCCTGCGGCGGCAGTCCGATCTGGCCGGTGACCGCGGGGTCGGTCCACATCGCGGTCAGGGCGTCCAGATCGGCAAGTGTGTGGCCGCGCAGGATCAGCCGCTCGGTCTCCAGCACAGGAATCTCGCTCACGCCTTTTCGCTCCTTTTCGCCGCCATCGCCGCGATCTTGCGGCCCACCCCGGGCAGGGCGACGGCGTCCAGCCGGTCCCGGTGCGCCCAGATCTCATTCTCTCCGGGCATGAAATCCGCCGGCGCCTCGGCGCGCCAGATGTCCAGGCTCAGGGCGAAATGGGTAAAGACGTGGCGCACCTGGCCGGGCAGCGCGTGCCATTCGGCGTGCGCGGGGGCGTGGGCCAGCGCCTCGCCCTCGCTCCAGGCCTCGCCGCGCCAGGGCGTGGACGGCGGCAGCATCATCCCGCCCAGCAGGCCGGTCTCCGGATTGCGGCGCAGCAGCACGGCGTCGCCCCGGGTCAGCCAGAAGGCGACGCCGCGGCGCGCCGGCCGCTCGGCCTTCGGCGCCTTGACCGGATAGCGTTCGGGATCGCCGGCGGCGTAGGCCGCGCAGGCCCCGCGCAGCGGGCACAGCATGCAGGCCGGCTTGCGCGGCTTGCAGACCATCGCGCCCAGATCCATCAGCGCCTGCGCGAAATCGCCGTGGCGGTCGCCGCTGCGGGCCCAGCGCGTCGCCTCCGCCTTGATCTCCGTCTTGCCCCTGGGCAGCGGCGTGTCGATGGCGGCGACCCGCGCGATCACCCGTTCGATATTGGCGTCGACCGGCAGGGCGCCCGCGTCGAAGGCGATGGCCGCGACCGCCGCCGCCGTATAGTCGCCGACGCCCGGCAGGGCGCGCAGGCCCGCCACGCTGTCCGGAAATCCGCCCCGCTCCGCCACCGCGCGGGCGCAGGCGTGCAGATTGCGGGCGCGGGCGTAATAGCCGAGCCCCGCCCATTCGGTCAGGACCTCGTCCAGATCCGCCGCCGCCAGCGCCGCGACGTCCGGCCATTTTTCCAGAAACCGGGCGTAACGCTCCGCCACGAACGCGACCGTGGTCTGCTGCAGCATGATCTCCGACAGCCAGACGCGGTACGGGTCCGGCCGCGCCCCGGCCGCCCGCGCGGCGGGGCCGACGCGCCAGGGCAGGGCGCGCGCATGCGTGTCGTACCAGTCCAGAACGGCCGTTCTGGCCGCCGAAATTGTCTGGGGATCGTCGGCTGCGGACATGGGGTTTCTACTGGACGCCTCCGGGCTCGCGCGCAAATCTCCGGCCCCCATGGGACCGATCAGACCGCCAAAATCCACAATTTCCGAGGCCGGCGCCCGGATCGGCGAGGCGCGGGCGCGCCGCGCCTTCTCCGCGCCGCCGCGGGCCGGGGTCGCCGCGGGCCGGGTTCTGAAGCCGCTGGCGCGCCGGTTCGGCCCGTCGCTGGCGGAGCTGACGGAGCGCTGGCCGGAAATCGCGGGCGAGCGGCTGGCCCGGCTGGCCCGCCCGATGCGGCTGTCCCAGGGGCGCGACGGCGCGGTGCTGACGCTGCTGGCGCGCGGACCGGCGGCGACGCTGATCCAGGCGGAATCGAGCCGGATTATCGAGCGCGCCAATTTTTATTGCGGGGCGGACACCGTGGTGCGCATTCGCATTCAGCAAGGGCCGCTGCACGACGCCTCCGCCGCCCCGCGCGAGGCGCCGCGGCCGGCTCCGCGCGGCCTGCGCCCGTCCGAAATGGCCCAGATCGCGGATGCGGCGGAAAAGGCCCGGAACCCGGCCCTGCGCGCGGCGCTGGAGCGGCTGGGGCGGGCCGTACTGTCCCGGAACCCTTGAGCGGCTTGCCGGGCGGCGCAGAATCAACGGAAATGTAACACTTCGGGGGAATCGCATGAGAACGTATGGATTCGCACGGTTTGCATGGGCGCCCGCCGCCATCGCGGCGCTGGCCCTCTCGGCTTGCGGCGACGAGGGCGGCGGCGGGGCGCAGGCCGGCCTGAAAGAGCAGGATCGCGTGATGGGCGATCCGGACGCGCCGGTCACCGTGATCGAATACGCCTCCATCACCTGCAGCCACTGCAAGCGCTGGCACGACGAAGTCTATCCGCGCGTGAAGGAAGAGCTGGTGGACACCGGCATGGTGCGCTTCGTGTTCCGCGAACTGCCGACCGCGCCGATGGACGTTTCGGTCGCCGGCTTCCTGGTCGCGCGCTGCGCGCCGGAATCCCGCTATTTCAGCGTCATCGACACGCTGTTCGACCGTCAGGAGCGGCTGTTCACCGCCCAGGACCGGCGCGCCGAACTGCTGGCCGTGGCGCGCGCCGCGGGCCTGTCGGAAGACGAATTCAACGCCTGTATCCGCGACGAGGACCAGATCGCCCGCATCAATGAGTGGAGCGACGAGGCGGCCACCCGTTACCGCATCACCGGCACGCCGGGCTTCGTCATCAACGGCGTGGTGCACAATGGCGAGCAGCCCTTCGAGACCTTCGCCGAGGCGGTCGAGGACGCGACGGGCGAGCCTGTGCCCACGGATTCCGAAGAAGAGAGCGGCGAAGCCGCCGGTATGGAAGGCTAGACGCAGGTGAAATTCCGCTCCCTCAAGCTGGCCGGCTTCAAATCCTTCGTCGATCCCACCGAGGTGCGTCTGGAGGCGGGGCTGACCGGCGTGGTCGGTCCGAACGGCTGTGGCAAGTCGAACCTGTTCGAGGCCGTCCGCTGGGCCATGGGGGCAAATTCCGCCAAGGCGCTGCGCGGCTCCGAAATGGAGGACGTGATCTTCGCCGGCACCGACCGGCGCCCGGCGCGCAACCACGCCGAGGTCGCGCTGGTGCTGGAAAACCCGGCGGGCTCCGGCCCCGCCGCCTTCGCCGGCGAGCAGGAGCTGGAAGTCAGCCGCAAGATCACGCGCGGGGCGGGCTCCAATTACCGCGTCAACGGCAAGGAAGTACGCGCGCGCGATGTGCAGCTTCTGTTCGCCGACGCCTCCACGGGCGCGAACTCCCCGGCGCTGGTCCGTCAGGGCCAGATTTCCGAACTGGTGAACGCCAAGCCGCAGAACCGCCGCCGCGTGCTGGAAGAAGCCGCCGGCATCGCCGGCCTGCACCAGCGCCGCCATGAGGCGGAGCTGAAGCTGCGCGCCGCCGAGGCGAACATGGAGCGCGCCGAGGAAGAGCTGGCGCGGCTGGAGACCGAGGCCGGCCGCCTGAAGCGCCAGTCCCGCCAGGCCGCCCGCTACAAGCGCTTGGCCGCCGAAATCCGCCGCACCGAGGCGCTGATCCAGCACCTGCGCTGGGTCGCCGCGCAGGCCGCGCTCGCCGCCGCCGAAGAGGCGCTGCACGAGACGGCCGTCCGCACCGCATCGGCCAGCGCCGAGGCCGCCCGCGCCCGCACCGAGGCCGCCGCCGCACAGGTCGCCCTGCCGGGCGTGCGCGAGGCCGAGGCCCGCGCCGGCGCGCTGCTGCGCCGGATCGAGACCGAGCGCGACCGTCTGGCGCGCGAGATCGCCGAGGCGCAGGCCGCCGAGGAACGGCTGAGCGCGCGGCTGCAGGAACTGAACGCCACGCAGGCGCGCGAACAGGAAATCGTCTCGGACGCCGAGGCGGCGCTGGCGCGCCTGGCGGAGGAAGCCGTGGCGCTGGACCAGGCCGCCGAGGGCGAGGCCGGACGACTGTCCGAGGCCGAGGCGCAGGCCGAGGATCTGGCGCGCGAGCGTGACCGCGCGGAGACCGAGCTGGAGCGCCTGTCCGCCGAGGCGGCGCAGGCCCGCGCCCAGCGCGAGGCCGCCGCCCGCCGCCGCAACGATCTGGCCGCCCGCAAGGAACGGGTCGAGGGCCAAATCCGGTTGGTCGAGGCCGAATTGGAAGCCCTGAATTCCGACGAAACCGGCGAGATGGAGGCCCAGCGGGCCCGCGTCGCCGAAGCGGACGCGGCCGTCGAAACCGCGCGCACGGCGCTGGAACAGGCCGAAGCCGCGCTGGCCCAGGCCGAGACGGAGCTGGAACAGGCCAACGCCGCGCGCGCCGAAGCCGAGCGTATCGCGGGCGAGGCGGACGAGACGGCGCGCGGCGGCGCGGCGCGGGTGCGCGAGCTGCAGGCCGAAAAAGGCGGGCTGGAGCGCGCGCTGGCCAGCGGCGACACGCGCGATTGGGCGCCGGCGCTGGACATGGTGCGGCCCGAGCCGGGCTATGAGCGCGCGCTGGCCGCGGCGCTGGGCGACGATCTGGAGGCCGCGATCGGCGGCGAGGCGAGCCTGCGCTGGGACGGCGCGGCGCGCCCGGACCTGGCGCTGCCCTACGGCGTCCGCCCGCTGGCCGATTATGTCGCGGCGCCGGACGAGCTGGGCGCCCGCCTGTCGCAGATCGGCGTGGCGGAGGATGACGCCGCCCCGGGTCTGGCGGCGCAGCTGAAGGTCGGCCAGCGTCTGGTGACCAAGACCGGCCATCTGTGGCGCTGGGACGGGTTCGTGGCGCGCGGCGACGCGCCCTCGCCCGCGGCGATCCGGATGGAGCAGCGCGCGCGGCTGGAGGCGATCGCCGGCGAGATCGAAGTGCTGGAGGCCGAGGCCGCGCGTCTGCGCGCGGACGCGGCGCGGCTGCACGAAGAGGCCGGGCGCCGGCGCGAGGACGCCGCCGCCGCCGGAACGCGCCGCAAGGCCGCCGCCGACGCGGTGCAGGGCGCCCGCGGCGGGGTGAACCAGGCCGACCAGTCCGCGCGCAACGCGCGCCGCACGCTGGAACAGCTGGGGGAAAAGGCCGCGGAGACGGAGCGCAAGCGCGCCGCCGCGGAGGCGCGCCTGTCCGGCATGCAGGCCGAACTGGCCGAGACGGCAGAGGCGCTGGAAGAGGCCGAGACCGGCCTGACCGGCGCGCCGGAGGGCCCGTCCGAGGACGAAATCGACATGGCGCGCGACCATGTGGCGGAGGCGCGCGAGGCCGCCGCCCGGGCGCGCGACACGCTGTCCGCCCTGCGCGGGGAGCAGCAGCGCCGCAACGCCCGCCAGGCCGAGATCGCCAGCGAGCGCCAGAACTGGTCCGAGCGGGGCGAGCGCGCCGGCGGCCAGCTGCAGACGCTGAAGGCCGACGCCGAGCGCGTCCGCCAGGAGCTGGAGGCCGCGCGCGGCAAGCCGGAGGCGCTGTCCGGCGAGCATCAGAAGGCCGAGACCGAATGCGAAAGCGCAGAGGCCGAGGAACGCGCCGCGCGCGACGCCCTGGCCCAGGCGGAGAAGATCGCCCAGGAGACCGAGTCCGCGGCGCGCAAGGCCGAGAGCGAGCACGCCTCCCTGCGCGAGGCGGCCGCGGCGGCGGAGCAGAAAAAGACCGATGCGGCCGAACGTCTGGAAGAGCGCCGGGCGGAAATCCTGAAGACCGCCGAGTGCGCGCCGGAAGCCCTGGCCGAACGCGCCGGCGAGCTGATGGAGTCCGGCATGGATCTGGACGCCGCCGAGACGGCGCTGGAGACCGCGCGGCGCCAGCGCGAATCCATCGGCGAGGTCAATCTGCGCGCCGACACCGAGCTGGAAGAGATCGAGAAAGCCCGCGATACGCTAAGCGCCGAGCGAGAGGACCTGGCCGAAGCGGTCAGCGAGCTGCGCCGGGGCGTCGACAAGCTGAACGGCGAGGGGCGCCAGCGCCTGCTGGCCGCGTTCAATGTGATCGACGGTCACTTCCAGAGCCTGTTCACCACGCTGTTCGAAGGCGGCGAGGCGCATCTGGCGCTGACCGAAAGCGACGATCCGCTGGAGGCCGGGCTGGAAATCTTCGCCTGCCCGCCGGGCAAGAAGCTGGCCTCGCTGGGCCTGATGTCGGGCGGGGAACAGGCGCTGACCGCCTGCGCGCTGATCTTCGCGGTCTTCCTGTCCAACCCGGCCCCGCTGTGTGTGCTGGACGAGGTGGACGCGCCGCTGGACGACGCCAATGTCGACCGCTTCTGCCGCCTGCTGGACGAGATGCGCAAGCGGACCGAGACGCACTTCATGGTCATCACGCACAATGCCGTGACCATGTCGCGCATGGACCGGCTGTACGGGGTCACCATGGCCGAACAGGGCTGTTCGCAGCTGGTCTCGGTCGATCTGGAGGCCGCCGAGCAGCTGGCCGCCGCCGAATAAGTCCCCCGCCTCATTGAGGTTTTCGCCGCCGGCCGGTGCGCGGGATTGCGCGCCCGGCGACGCCTCTGGGGGCGGCTGCGGCGCGGCGCCTCAGGCGCAATTTCCGCGGGCTTCAATGGGGGAAATTACGTATATCTTTCAGCGCGTTAGAGTGTGTTAAGCTCGCCTTGACTTGGGGTGGGGGCGAAACTAGGGTTCGCGCGCCTTTGCGGGGGAGCCCCTGCGGGGCAAGATCGACTATATGTCCCGCGACGACGAGACGAATTCCGCTCCATCGGACAAAGCCCTGCAGGATTTCGACCGGCGGCTGCGCGCTGCCCGGACGGAAGCGGGGCTGGACAAGGATGACGCGCCCGAAGAGGACCGCGTGATCCAGTCCAGGGCATGGGGCGGGGCGCTGCGCGCCGGGGCCGATCTGGCGGCGGGGCTGCTGGTCGGCGTCGTGCTGGGGCTCGCGATCGACCGGCTCGCCGGCACGGGGCCGTGGGGCATGCTGGTCGGTCTGTTCTTGGGGTTCGCCGCCGGGCTGCGCAATGCGATCCGGGCCGCGCGGCGATTGAATGCGTACGATGACTCCGTTAGGTGATGCCGCGTCCGCGGAATCGATCTGACGGACCGGGATGGCTGGGGACGTAATGAGCCTTACACGCTTGCTGGAGCTGCCGGGCGATCTGGGCGCGCTGCGCGGGCTTGACCTCGCGAAGCTGCTGGATGTGGCCCGTTCGGTCGAAACCGACCCGATGCACCAGTTCGTCATCCAGCGCTGGGCGCCGATCCATGTCGGCGGCCTGGACCTGTCCTTCACCAACGCCAGCTTCTTCATGCTGCTGGCGGCCGGCGTGATCCTGCTGTTCCTGACGCTGGCGCTGTCCAAGCGCGCGCTGGTCCCCGGCCGGATGCAGTCGGTGGCGGAGCTGACCTACGGCTTCGTGTCCGGCATGGTCCGCGACAATCTGGGCGAGGAGGGGATGAAATTCTTCCCCTTCGTCTTCACCCTGTTCATCTTCATTTTCGTCGCCAACCTGCTGGGCCTGATCCCGGGCTTCTACACCACGACCAGCCAGCTGGTGGTGACGCTGGCGATGTCGATGGTCGTGATCACGATCGTGCTGGTGGTCGGTTTCGCCAAGCACGGCCTGAAATTCCTGAAGCTGTTCGCGCCCTCCGGCCTGCCGATCCTGATGTATCCGCTGCTGGTGCCGATCGAGATCATCTCCTTCCTGTCGCGCCCGTTCAGCCTGGCCATCCGTCTGTTCGCCAACATGCTCGCGGGCCACATCCTGCTGAAGCTGTTCGGCGGTTTCGTGATTTCGCTGGCCGGTCTGGGCGTTGCGGGCATAGCCGCCGCGATCCTGCCACTGGTCACCAACACGGCGGTCACGGCCCTGGAATTCCTGGTGGCGTTCCTGCAGGCCTATGTGTTCGCCATCCTCACCTGCATCTATCTGAACGACGCGCTGCACCCCGGCCACTGACGGCCCGCAGCGCAGACCCATCCAACCTACAGGAGCAGACCTCATGGAAATGGAAGCAGCTAAACAGATCGGCGCCGGCATCGCCGCGATCGCGCTCGGCGGCGCGGGCGTGGGCATCGGCATCATCTTCGGCAACTATCTGGCGGGCGCGATGCGCAACCCGTCGGCGGCCGCCGGCCAGTTCACCAACCTGCTGATCGGCTTCGCCCTGACCGAATTCACCGGTCTGCTGGGCTTCGTCGTCGCGATGATCATCCTGTTCGGCTAAGGCCGGACGCCCGAAGGAGTCAGCCGCGCGATGATCGCGAATCTGAAAGCCATGGCGGCCCATGTGGCCGCAGGCGCTGGGGAAGCGTCCGACCATGCGGAAGAGGCCGCCGGCCTGCCGCAGCTGGACGTGTCCACCTATACCAGCCAGCTGTTCTGGCTCGCGATCACGTTCGGGCTGCTCTATCTGCTGCTCGCCAAGGTCTTCCTGCCGCGCCTGTCGGCGCTGCTGGAAGAGCGCCGCGACCGGGTGGCGGACGATCTGGACGCCGCGGCGGGCCTGCGCAGCGAGGCGGAAGACGCCGAGCACGCGCTGACCGCCGCCATGGCCGATGCGCGCGCGCGCGCCCACGCCATCGTCGCCAAGCAGCGTGAAAAGCTGACCGCGGAGATCGACGCCGAAACGGCGGAGGCCGAAGCGGCGCTGGATGCGCGCATGGCGGAGGCCGACGAGAAGATCGAGCAGCGCAAGTCCGAGGCGCTGGCCCGCGTGCGCGAGGCCGCGTCCGACACCGCAGGCGCGGTGGTGCAGAAGCTGATCGGCGTGTCGCCGAGCGAGGCGGACGTCGCCCGCGCGATCGACTCGGCCAGCGGCAAGGCGTGAGGAACGGGCGATGATCGACTGGTTCACCACCACCTATTCGCCGTCGGACCCGACCTTCTGGGTCCTGATCTCGCTGCTGATCTTCATCGGCGTGCTGCTGTGGGCGAAGGTCCCGGGCCTGGCCGGCAGCAAGCTGGACGAGCGTTCGGCCAAGATCGCCAAGGAGCTGGAAGACGCCCGCCGCATGCGCGAGGAAGCGCAGGAGCTGCTGTCGACCTATCAGCGCCGCCAGCGCGAGGCCGAGGGCGAGGCGGAGACGCTGATCGCCCAGGCCAAGGCCGAGGCCGACCGCCTGCGCGAAGAGACCCGGCAGAATCTGGAAGAACGCCTGACGCGCCGCACCCGGCTGGCCGAGGAAAAGATCGCCCGCGCCGAGGCCCAGGCCGAGGCCGAGGTCCGCGCCGCCGCCGCCGATGTGGCGGTGAAGGCGGCCGAAACGCTGATCCGGGAAAAGCTGGATGACCAGACCCGCGCCAAGCTGTTCGGCGAAAGCCTGACGGAGCTGGAGCGCCGCCTGCAATAGCGGCCGCCAATAGCCGGATATGAAAAACCGCCCGGGCCTGACGGTCCGGGCGGTTTTCGTTTCAGAACTGGGTCTTGGCCGCCAGAGGAGCCTGCCTAGAAGGGCAGAAGCTCCACCGACTCCATTTCATCGGTTTCGCCTTCGAAGGCGCGGCGGCAGATTTCTTCGGCGACGCCGCCGGTGACCTGGTTCGGCGCCATGGCGAGCTGCATCAGCGCGCCGCCGGCGCCCAGACCGCCGCGATTTTCCCAGTCGATGTCGAATTCGCTCGCGACCGCGCCGGTCTCCAGCGAATAGATGGTGACATGGCCCTGCACCTCATTGGTGTCGGTGATCACCGCGCTCAGCAGCGGGTTGGACTGCTTGATCCGGGTCAGCTTGACGTCGACGCGCAGCGGGGTTTCGCCGGTGGCGCACTCCGACAGCTCGCCGCGAATCTCTTCGGCCATGGACTGGGTGAAGGCCGTCTTGATGCGGGATTCGGGCGTGGCGTAGACGTTGATTTCCTTGGCGTAGCCATTGGCGGCCAGTTCAGGCGCCAGGGCCTGCTGGGTTTCGCCCTTGGCGGTCACGCACCCAGACAGGACCAGCGCGGCCATTCCGGCGGACGCCAGCGCTGCGCAATGTTGCGTCTTCATCTTTGTTCTCCGGTTAGCGACGGTTTTGCGACTGTTTGGCGTATTAAAGCCCTCACGCCCGCCCGGAGTTCCCGGCCCGGTCTGCCGTAATTTTCCGGAAATGCCCGGCAAAAGCGACCGGAAACGAAAACGGGCGCCGCGAAGCGCGGCGCCCGTCCCAGGCCGGAAGCGGTTTTCCGCCTATTCCTTGACGTAGATGCGGGCCATCCCGGTGACGTTGCCGGACATGCCGGCCTCGTTCCAGTTGGTGTCCAGCGTGTCGTCCGGATTGACGTAGATCCCGGCGTCCTCGGCCGCGAAGACGAAGCCGTGGGCGCTCATATCCTCGTCCAGCGCGGCGACTGGCAGGCGGTGCCACTCATTGCTCTCGGCGCGGCTGGAGCCCGGCTTGGCCAGATGCTCGATCACCGCGATGCGGCCGCCGGGCTTCAGCACCCGGTTGAACTCGTTCAGCAGCGCGGTGGTGGTCTCCGGCGTGCCTTCGCCGGTCGCCTCGTTGTAGTGCATGTGGTGATAGACATAGGACAGCAGGACCAGATCGACCGATCCGTCGTCCAGCGGGATGTCCGCGTTCCGCTCCATCGGCAGCGGCTCCAGATTGCCGAACTCGGCGAATTCGCCGCGGGCGTTCTGGGCGTAGACCACGCCGTCAGCGCCGACCGCGCCGGACAGGACCTCGCTCCAGTATCCGCCGCCGGCGAACCAGTCGAGCACGACGTCGCCCGGCTGCAGGTCCAACAGGGCCAGAACGTCCGCCGGATGGCGGTCCGCGTCCCGCTCGATATTGGCCTGGGCCCGGGCGGGATTGTCGACGGCCGCTTCCAGGCCGGTCGCCGGCGTGTCCTGGGCCTGGGCGAAGGCCGGCAGGGCGGCGAGGGCGAACGCCGCGCCGATGGCGGCGAGGCTTCTGTTCGGGGCGATGGGCATGATGGCGTATCCTCCGGTTTTCACGATTTTGCGCACCCTAACGGGGCCATCGGGCGCGCGCGATTCACAAGAATGTTGAGTGCAGTGCGGGGCGCATCGTCACAGTGGGGGAGCATGACCGGCGCGCCGGACGCGATATAGTCCCGCACGGGACAGAACAGCCGGCCGCGCCCGGGCCGGCGAAAACGGGTGGAGGAGCGACCATGGATCGCAGCGCGTTCGACCGGTATCTGGAGACATTCAACGCGCGCGACTACGACGCCGTGCTCGACTATTACGCCGAGCCGTTCGCGGTCTCCTTCGCCGGCTACACCTTCACCACGAAGGACGAGCTGCGGAAATTCTACGCCTTCTTCCACCGCTATGTGGACGAGCGGATCGTGATCCAGCGCTTCGTGTCCGACGCGACGATGATCGCGATGGAGGCCAATGTCCGGCTGGAGGCGACCGCCGACCTGACGCCGGAGGCGCTGGCCGAACAGGGGCTGGACCGCATCGTCGCCTTGCAGAAGGGCCAGGTCGTGACCATCCCGCAATTCATCCACTACACGCTGAAGGACGGGAAGATCACCAAGGCGGAGTGCGTGGTCTCCGGGCCGCCGTTCTAAAGGAGGGCGAACCGATGCCGACCTATCAGGCGCCGCTGCGCGATTTTCAGTTCATCCTGGACGAGGTTCTGGGGCTGGGCGGGTATTCGAACCTGCCTGGCTTCGCCAACGCCGATCCCGAAACCGTCGCCGCCATCCTGGAGGAGGCGGGCAAGCTGTCGGAGGAGGTGATCCAGCCGCTGAACCGGACCGGGGACGTCCAGGGCTGCACGCTGAACGAGGACGCCTCTGTCACCACGCCCGACGGGTTCAGGGACGCCTACGCCCAGATGGTCGCGGGCGGCTGGACCGGCCTGTCCTTTCCGGAGGAATTCGGCGGTCAGGGCCTGCCCAATGTCGTCAGCCTGGCGCTGAACGAAATGGTGTCCTCGGCCTGCATGGCGTTCGGCATGTATCCGGGCCTGACCGCCGCGGCGGCTGAGGCGTTGATCCATGGCGCGGCGGACGAACAGAAATCGCTCTATGTCCCCAAGCTCGTGTCCGGCGAATGGACCGGCACGATGAATCTGACCGAGCCGCAATGCGGAACCGATCTCGGCCTGATCCGCAGCAAGGCCGTTCCGAACGGCGACGGGACCTACGCCATCACCGGCCAGAAGATCTGGATCAGCGCCGGGGAGCACGATTTCTCTGACAACATCATCCATCTGGTGCTGGCCCGCATGGAGGGCGCGCCGGAGGGCACCAAGGGCCTGTCTTTGTTCGTGTGTCCGAAATTCCTGCCGGACGACGCCGGCGCGCCGGGCGAGCGCAATGCGCTGAAATGCATCGGCCTGGAAGAGAAGATGGGCATCCACGGCAACGCCACCGCCGTGATGCAGTATGACGGCGCCAAAGGCTGGCTGGTGGGCGAGGAGAACAAGGGCCTGCGCCTGATGTTCGTGATGATGAACCGCGCCCGCATCGGCACCGGCCTGCAGGGCCTCAGCCAGGCCAGCGTCGCCTATCAGAACGCCGCCATTTTTGCGCGGGAGCGGCTGCAGGGCCGGGCCCTGACCGGCCCTGCGGAGCCGGACAAGCCGGCCGATCCGATCATCGTCCACCCGGACGTGCGCCGGATGCTGATGGAGCAGAAATCCTTCGTCGAGGGCGCGCGCGCCTTCGCGCTCTATGTCGGGCTGCACGGCGATCTGGAGCACGCGGCCGACGACGAGGAGACGCGCCAGAAGGGCGGCGACTACATGGCGCTGCTGACCCCGATCGTGAAGGCGTATCTGACCGGCGAGGGCTTCGCCAATGTCAGCCGCGCCGTGCAGGTGTTCGGCGGGGCCGGCTATGTGGAAGAAACCGGCATGGCGCAGTTCCTGCGCGATTGCCGGATCACCATGATCTACGAAGGCACCAACGGCGTGCAGGCGCTGGACCTGGTCGGCCGCAAGCTGGCCTGGGAAGGCGGCCGTCCGCTCGGCGCCTTCATGGCGGAGTTGGAGGCCTTCGCGGCGGAGAACGAGGGCGTGGAGGGCATGGAGCCGTTCGCCGCCGGCCTGGGCACGGCGAAGGGCCAGGTGAACGCCGGGGTCGAGTGGCTAATGGAAAACGGCCTGACCGATTTCAACAACGCCGGTGCGGCCAGCCACGATTTCCTGCAGCTCTTCGGCCTGACCTGCATGGCCTATATGTGGGCGAAGATGGCCAAGGCGAGCCTCGGCAGGGACGAGGATTTCTACCAACAGAAGCTGGTGACGGGCCGCTATTTCTTCGAGCGCGTCCTGCCGCGCGGCGCCTCGCATCTGGCTGCGATCCAGGCCGGCGGCGAGCCGGTGATGGCGCTGCCCGCAGAGGCGTTCTGAGGGGCGTTCCGAGAAGCACCGATACAGGGGGATAGATGGCCGAGTTCAAGCTTTATGGCTTTGGCGAGTCCGGCAACGCGTACAAATGCGCCCTGCTGCTGCTGGCCGAGGATGCGGACTGGGAGGCCGTTCAGATCGGCCCGCAACAGCTTGCCGACCCGGAATGGCGCGCCGCGGTCAACGAAATGGGCGAGGTCCCGGTGCTGGAGCATGGCGGGCTGCGCCTGACCCAGTCCGGCGTGATCCTGGACTATCTGGCCCAGACGCTGGGCGCGTTCGGCTGGGGCGACGATACGGAGCGGCGCGAAATCCTGCGCTGGATCCTGTTCGACAACCACAAGTTCACCAGCTATTTCGCGACCCACCGTTTCCTCAACAGCCTCGCTGCCGATGAACCAGACCCGGCCGTTCTCGCCTTCCTGCGCGCCCGCGCGGAAGCCGCCTTCGCTGTCGTGGAAAAACGCCTCGCCAACCATGACTTCATCACGGGTTCGCGGCCGACCATCGCCGATATCTCCATGGTCGGGTATCTCTACTTCCC
>ENA-ORCV01000473-ORCV01000473.1-marine-metagenome-genome-assembly--contig:-NODE-473-length-26809-cov-3.984663_pt1 | contig 26809 bp, 34 predicted proteins | sample MGYA00237779_ERZ508509 | MGnify/ENA primary metagenome ERZ508509 (study PRJEB26180, sample SAMN06268772) | marine metagenome | isolation source: Bioluminescent Bay, La Paraguera, Puerto Rico | place... | reverse complement strand
CGGAAGATGGCCTCGCGTGCCTGGTCCTCGTTGAGGTAGGTCGGTCCCTCCCGGAGCAGACGGCCGGCCTCCTCGCGGTACTCGCCGGCCGACCAGGGTCGGGGAGCCAGCTCGAGTTCGACCTGATGAATGGTCCCCTTCCGCCAGACCGAGAACCGCACCTTGGCTCCCGGGCCGAGCCGTCCCACCCGTCGCGCGAACTCGTGGTGGGGATCCGGAGCCTTCCAGGACTCCCCCTCCAGATCGAGGAGCACGTCGTCGACCTTCAGGCCTGCCCTGGACGCGGGGCTGTTCTCGACCGTCTCGAGGATCTCGACGCCCTGCAGTACCCGGTCCCCGTCAACCACCCGGGCGCTGGCCATCTGCACGCCGACGAAGCCCGGGCGTTTCCGGGCGAGATCGTCCATGACCGCCTTCCGGAGGGCGGAGAACACCCGTTGCCGCACCTCGGGGTCCTTCAGGGTGTCGAGCTGGCCTGCCATCCAGACCATCGCCGCCTGACCCTCCGCGACGGCCCAGTCGGCCAACTCGCGCTCGGCCTCGATCCGCTCCGGATAGGCCTCGGCGGCCAGCCGGTCCATCAGGCCGCCGGGAGGCCTTGGCTCCGCGTCCGCCCGTCCCGCCAGCAGCAGCGCCACCAGCGGAAGGAAACGGAAGCGGGAGCGGCGCATCGCCGGGGCCGGTCAGGACACCAGACGCCGGAACTCAGCGCCCCCAGATGTTCTTCTGGGGGACCTCGATGGTGTCGTTCGGACGCACCAGCACCCCCTTGAACTGGGTCTTGGTCAGGTCGTACTCCCGCAGCTTCCCGTTCCGGATCAGCTTCACGCGATACATGCTGCCGAACGGGGTCGCGCCCCGGGCCGCCTGAACCGCCTGGTAGAGCGTCATCCCCGGCTGGAACTTCACCGGCCCCGGGGCGGTGACCTGCCCGCCGACCGTCACCACGTTCTCCATCACCGTGTCGTCGCTCGAGACGATCACCTGGATCGTCGGACTGGTGTAGATCTCGGCCGACTTGTAGGCCGACTCGATCCGCGATGCCAGGTTGGTGGAGCTGAGTCCGGCGGCATGCACGTTGCCGATGAACGGCATCCGGATGTAGCCGGACTGGGAAACCGGATAGGTGTTGTTCACCCGAACCATCTCCTCGTTCGGAACCCCCTGGATCCGGATCTCGATCGCCCGGCCCGGGCGGATCGTCGACTGGGCATTGGCCGCCGACACGAGGCCCAGCAGGGCCGTGAGTAGCAAGAGAATCGATTTCATGGGATAATCACTCGCGTCTCGCGACGGCGATGTCAATAGAGGTCCTCCGAGTTGCCCTTCCGCTCGGGCGCCGGGGAGGGCGCCGGTTCGGGGGCCGACTTGGCCGTCGGCGTCGCGCCGCCGGGATGCTCCGCCGGCGAGTAGTAGGTGTAGTAGCTGGTGTAGTACTGGTACTGGCTGTCGCTGCGGACGTCCACGTTGTTGAGCACCACGCCGATGACGTGACCGCCGACGTTCTCCACCGCGGTCTTCACGCGCATCAGCATGTTGCGCGGGAGCTTGCGGTGCTGGACCACGATCATGGTCAGGTCGACCTCGCTCGCCAGCACCGACGCGTCGCTGACGCCCAGGATCGGCGGGGAGTCGATCAGCACCAGGTCGAAGCGCTGCTTCACGTCCTGGATGAGCTCGGACATGCGGCGCGAGTTGAGGATCCCGGCGGCGTCCGCCGGAAGAGGCCGGTGTCTCCGGCGCGGGCCGGTCGCCGGGCAGAACCGCAGCGTCCTGGGCCTCAAAGTCCCTGTCGGCAGCCTCTTCGGGACCAAGATCCGGTTCGGCGTCGGCGGATTTGTCCTCCGGCACAGCCGTGGATTTGTCCCGTTTGAGCACGTTGCGCAGCCAGCCCACACGCTCCTTGCCGCGTTGTTCGTCGGCGGCCGCCGGTTCGACGTCGAGCTTACCGGCGACAACGTCAATGCGACGCGCGGCGTGGCCGACGTGAAGCCGGTAGACGAGCTGCGCATCGTCGGCCAGTCCGTGCAACGCTACGACATCCCGCCCAAGGTCGACGGCTCGCTGACCTGGGCCGTGGACGTGAAGCTGCCCGGCATGGTCCACGCACGCAACGTCAAGCCACCGGTCGCGGGCGCGCAGCTGCGCGGCATCGACGAGTCCTCGGTGGCGGACCTGCCGGGCTTCGTCCGGGTCGTCAGCCGCGGCAACTACGTTGCCGTCGTCTGCGAGCGCGAGGAGCAGGCGATCCGCGCCGCAGAAGCGTTGCAGGTCGACTGGGCGCCGCCGGCGCAAGCGCCATTCCCGGCCTCCGACGAGCTGTTCGATTTCATCCGCGCCGCGACGCCGACGTCGACCAGCGCGGCGATGTCGATCAGCCGCTCGCGCCAGTCTTCATAGAGCCGCTTCAGCCCGCCGGACATCTGGGCCAGCGCCTGCAGCCGCTGGGCCTCGCTTTCGGCATCGACCAGGTCGGCGAGGCCCTCGGCTTCGGTCAGATCCAGTTTCCCGTTGGCGAAGGCGCGGCGGGCGAACTCGCCCGGCTCCGCCTGGCGCAGGCCGAGCGCGGCTAGCACGGCAAGGGTCGCCTCGATCACGGCCGGCCCGCCATGCAGATGCAGCTCGGCCATGTCCTCGCCGGTCTCGCTCGCCGGGCCGGGAAACCACAGGGTCAGGGCCTGATCGATGGCCGCGCCGGACCCGTCGCGCAGCGTGGCCAGCCGCGCCATGCGCGGCGCGCCGGCCGAGCCGGCCAGCGCCTCCAGCACCGCGCCGGAGCGCGGACCGCAGATGCGGACGATTGCGATGGCGGCGCGCCCGGCGCCGGTGGCCAGGGCGAAGATCGTATCGGCCGCCGCCTCCGGCGCGCCGGTCATTTCGGCTTGGAGCCGCCCCCGGCCGCGTTGCGCATCAGGTCCATGAACTGATCCTGCATCTGGCCGCCGACATTCATCCAGTGACGCATCAGCGCCTCGGGACCCATCATCTCCATGTTTTCCTGCATCCGCTTGGTCATCTCGTCGACGAGCGCTTCGTTCAGCGGCGTGACGTCGGGCAGGCCGAAGAAGGCGCGGGCTTCGACCGGGCTGCACTCGATATTGACGGTGACCTTCATGATGCGGCGCGCCCTGTTCAGCGGTGATGAGTCGCCAGTCTATCGACGCAGGCTATAAACGAAACAGGCCGCGAACATTGTCGTTCGCGGCCTGTAACACATTGAATTATATAGATAATATGGCCTAGGTGTTCATGCTCTCGAAGAAATCGTCGTTGGTCTTGGACGATTTCAGCTTGTCGAGCAGGAATTCGATGGCGTCCATCGTGCCCATCGGGTTCAGGATTCTCCGGAGGATGTACATCTTCTGCAGGTGCTCCTTGGGCACCAGCAGCTCCTCTTTCCGCGTGCCGGACTTGGTGAGGTCGATGGCCGGGAAGACGCGCTTGTCCGCGATCTTGCGGTCCAGCACGATTTCGCTGTTACCGGTGCCCTTGAACTCTTCGAAGATGACTTCGTCCATCCGGCTGCCGGTGTCGATCAGCGCGGTGGCGATGATGGTCAGGCTGCCGCCTTCCTCGATATTCCGCGCTGCACCGAAGAAGCGCTTCGGCCGCTGCAGCGCGTTGGCGTCGACGCCGCCGGTCAGCACCTTGCCGGAGGAGGGGACCACCGTGTTGTAGGCGCGGCCCAGGCGCGTGATGGAGTCCAGCAGGATCACCACGTCGCGGCCGTGCTCGACCAGGCGCTTGGCCTTTTCGATCACCATCTCCGCCACCGCCACGTGCCGCGTCGCCGGTTCGTCGAAGGTGGAGGACACGACCTCCCCCTTCACCGTCCGCTGCATGTCGGTGACTTCCTCCGGCCGCTCGTCGATCAGCAGCACGATCAGGAAGCATTCAGGATGGTTCTCCGCGATGGACTTGGCGATGTTCTGCAGCATCACCGTCTTGCCGGTCCGCGGCGGGGCGACGATCAGGCAGCGCTGGCCCTTGCCGAGCGGCGCGGCGATGTCGATCACCCGCGCCGAGCGGTCCTTGATGGTCGGATCGCCGGCTTCCATCTGCAGCCGCTCGTCGGGATAGAGCGGCGTCAGATTGTCGAAATGGACCTTGTGCCGGGCGTCTTCCGGCTTTTCGAAATTGATCGTGTTGATCTTCAGCAGCGCGAAATAGCGCTCGCCGTCGCGGGGCGAGCGGATCTCGCCTTCCACCGTGTCGCCGGTGCGCAGGGCGAAGCGCCGGATCTGCGCCGGGCTGACATAGATATCGTCGGGGCCGGGGAGGTAGTTCGCCTCCGGGCTGCGCAGGAAGCCGAAGCCGTCCTGCAGCACTTCCAGAACGCCGCCGCCATGGATCTCGACATCCTGTTCGGCCAGCTCCTTCAGGATGGCGAACATCATGTCCTGGCGCCGCATGGAGGAGGCGTTCTCGACCTCCAGCTTCTCGGCGAAGGCCAGAAGGTCGGTCGGCGACTTGTCCTTGAGCTCGTTCAGCTCGATCGAACCCGGCAGGTCCGCGCCGCGCTTCTTTTTCGGCTTGGCCTCTTGTTCGTCTTCGTCTTCGAGGTCGTCGTCGTCGAAGTCGTCGATATCGTCGTTCATTGGTTCTCGGGCTCTACGGGGGCGCGGACGCGCGACGGAGCTGTGCTGACGGTTTGGTTGAGATTCGCGCCTGTCCCAACGTTCGGCGCAAAGGTCTGGAGGGGCGCGCAGGCAAGACAGGTTGCGGGCGCCTCTCCGCAAAACCACGCTTCGCCCTTCAGGTCAAGGCTTTCAGCGCAATCCGACGGTCGCGACCAGCACGATGACGATGGCCAGAACGGCCGGAACCTCGTTCATCATGCGCCAGAATTTCTCGCTGCGCGGCCGCTGGCCCTCCGCGAATTTCCGCCGCGCCGCGCCGTACATGCCGTGCACGCCGGTCATGACGATCACCGCCAGCAGCTTCACCGCCCAGGGAATGGTGTGGATGAAGATCCAGCCGCCGCTGCGCCCCGCGTTGGAGAGCAGAAGCAGAATTCCGAACAGCCAGGCCGCGACCATCGCCGGCGTCATGATGCCCCGGTACAGCCGCCGCTGCTGGACAATCAGGGTCGTTTCCAGCTCCCCGCCCGGCTGGGCCTGGAACTGGTAGACATAGAGGCGCGGCAGATAGAGCAGGCCGGCCATCCAGAAGATGACCGACACGATGTGCAGGCCCCGCAGCCAGTCATAGGCAAGCGCCAGCGCGGTCACGCCGCATTCCTCCGCAGCGGGCAGCCCTTGTCGGCGGCCGGACAGACGCGGGACAGATCCGCCGGCGACAGGCCGGGCGCGGCGCCCCGCTCGCCCAGGACCAGATCCGCCAGCGCGCCGATAAAGGCCGGATGCACGCCGGGCGTGGCGGCGCGCATATAGGCGGACGCGCCCTCGGCCTCCGCGATCGCGCGGTATTCGATGTCCAGCTCCACCAGCGTCTCCACATGTTCCGACACGAAGGCGATGGGGCAGATCAGGATCGCCCGGCCCTCGCGCGAGGCGCGCATGATCTCGTCCTCGGTCGAGGGGCCGATCCATTTCATCGGCCCGACGCGGCTCTGATAGCAGATTTGGGTGTCAGGGAATTCCGGCAGGCGCGCGGAGATCGCCGCGGCGGTGCGCGCCACATGGTCGGGATAGGGGTCGCCCCGCTTTACCGTCGCCTCGGGCAGTCCGTGCGCGGAAAACAGCAAGCGCGGATTTTCCGGCGAACCGCCCTTGCGCCACGCCTCCCGGATCGCCTCGGCATGCGCTTCGGCCAGCCCCGCCGCATCCGGATAACAGCACGCCCCACGCGCGCCCGAGTCCGGCCACGCCTTTTCCCAGGCGGTGAGCGAGGAGCCCGTCGTCGTGGTGGAATATTGCGGATAGAGCGGCGCCAGCACGATCTCGTCTGGTCCCCACGCGCGGACAGCCGCCGCCGCGTCTTCCACGAACGGCCGCCAATAACGCATGCCGATAAAGACCCGCCACTCCCGGTCCGGCGCGCGCGCCGCCAGCAACGCCGTCAGGGCGCCGGCCTGCGCCTCGGTCTCCGGCAGCAGAGGCGAACCGCCGCCCATCAGGGCGTAATTCGCCTGCGCCGATTTTTCCCGCAGCGTGGAGATCAGCCAGGCCAGGCCCAGCCGTACAGGGCCCAGCGCGCCGATGATCGCCGGGTCGCGGAACAGATTGAACAGGAAGGGCCGCACGTCCGCCTGGCCGTCCGGCCCGCCAAGATTGAACAGGACGACCGCGGTCTTCGGCCGGCCCTCAGCCATGGCGCACCCGGTTCACCAGACGCGCCATATTCTCGATCGGGGTTTCCGGCGTAATGCCGTGGCCGAGATTGAAGACGTGCCCGCCGCCGGCGAACGCCTCGACGATCGCATCGATTGCCGCGTCCATCGCCGGCCCGCCGGCGCGCAGCAGCGCGTTGTCCAGATTGCCCTGCACCGGGGCCAGCGGCTGAACATTTTCCCGCGCCCAGTTCAGCGGGACGGACTGATCCAAGGCCACCGCCGTCACCCCGGTCTCCCGGACATAGCGCGGGATCGCCGGCCCGGCGCCGCGCGGAAACCCGATGATCGGAACATCGACGCCCGCGGCGCGCACCTGACGCACGATGTCCGCCGTCGGTTCGATCACCGCGCGCTGGAACAGATCCTCCGTCAGGCCCGACGCCCAGGAATCGAAGATTTTCAGGACCTCGGCGCCCGCCTCCGCCTGCATCACCAGATACTCGGCGGTGGCGGCGCTCAGCATCGTCATCAAACGACCGAAGCTCTCGGGGTCCTCATAGGCGAAAACCCGCGCCGCCCACTGATCCCGCGATCCCTCGCCCTCGATCATATAGGTCGCGACGGTCCAGGGCGCGCCCGCGAACCCGATCAGGGCGACATCACCCTCCAGTTGCTCCTTCACCCGCGCGACGGTTTCAGTCACCGGCGCCAGAGTCCGGCTAACCGTATCCGTCGTCAGCGCATCGACGCTGGCCCGGTCCCGCACCGGGGACAGTTTCGGTCCCTCGCCCTTCACGAAGCGAAGATCGCATCCCATCGCCATCGGGATCAGCAGGATGTCCGCGAACAGGATCGCCGCGGACAGCTCGAACCGGCGCAGCGGCTGCAGCGTCGCCTCGGCCGCCATCTCCGGCGTCAGGCAGAAAGACACGAAATCCGGCGCGCGCTGACGCAGCTCCCGATACTCCGGCAGATAGCGCCCGGCCTGGCGCATCACCCAGATCGGCGGGCGCGCCTGGGCTTCGCCTCTCAGCGCTTTCAATATGGACTTATCGGAAGAGATCAGAGGGTCGGGCATCGGCGGATCGGACATAAAGCGCCGTTCCCCGACGTGCAATGAATCCCTCTCTTAAGAGTTTATTAGGAAGAAGGAATGGTAGGGCGGGGGACAAGACTCATTCCTTTAAAAACCCATGAATCTCCCCAGTTTGCTCCCGCGCCATGTGCTGTCCGAGCGCCTGCATCCGGGATAACGGGGATAACCCGGCAAAGCTTTGATTTCGGATTTGAATAGAGACCAAGTCCTGTGGCGTATCCGGGGTCCAGTGCAGGGTCAGCCTGTTCGAAACCCCATCCGTCCCCGCTCTGTGGAATTTCCGCAGGCGAGTCTGTCCCGTCGCACTATGATGGGCGCCGAGGGGATGTTGTCCGCTGAATCCGGCGGGCCGGAGGGCTTTGGAGCCGCTTCGCCCAAACTGTTAACGAGTTATTAACGGGGCGGGTCCCCAGATCGTTCGACATGCCCGACAAGCGGCCGCAAATCCCGATCTACTTCCACATGCATCTGGTCTCCGACTCCACGGGCGAGACCTTGATCAGCATTGCGCGCGCCGCCAGCGGCCAGTTCAAGCGCGTGATGCCTGTGGAGCATCTCTATGCGCTCGTCCGGTCTGCGCGGCAGATCGAGCGGGTGATGGAGGAGATCAAGACCGCGCCGGGCGTGGTCATGTACACGATCCTGAATCCGGAGCTGCGCGCGCAGCTGGAGGACCGCTGCCGCGCGCTCGGCATGCCGACCATCGCCGTGCTGGACCCGGTGCTAGAGGCCGTTGGCCGCTATCTCGGCCAGGAAGCCTCCAGCCAGGTCGGCGCCCAGCGCATGCTGGACGCGGAATATTATCACCGGATCGAGGCGATGAATTTTGCCATGGCCCATGACGACGGCCAGAACCTGGACGGATTCGAGGACGCGGACATCGTTCTGGTCGGCGTCAGCCGCACGTCGAAAACTCCGACCTGCATCTATCTGGCGAACCGCGGCGTGAAAGCTGCCAATATTCCCATCGTGCCCGGCGTCGATCTGCCGCCCCAGGTAGAGACGCTGAAACATCCGCTTGTGGTCGGACTGACCGCGACGCCCGAGCGGCTGGTCCAGATCCGGGGCAAGCGTCTCCTGTCCCTGCGCGAACGGGACACGACCGATTACGCCGACGAGATGCACGTGAAGGAAGAGATCGTGCAGGCCAAGCGCCTGTTCGCGCGCTGCGGCTGGCCGACCATCGACGTGACCCGCCGCTCGATCGAGGAAACCTCCGCGAAGATCCTGAACCTGCTCGCCGACAAGCGCGGCGAGCACATTATCGGCGAGCATCTGTGACCGACCTTCTGCCCATCACGCTGGCCTCGCAAAGCGCGGTCCGGCGCGCGGTGCTGACCGCCGCGGGCGTGCCCTTCGCCGCGCAATCGCCCGGCGTGGACGAGGACATCGTGAAGACCGAAATGGCCGGCGCGGAGCCCGCCGCCATCGCCGGAGCGCTGGCGGAGAAAAAGGCGCTCGCGGTGTCCGCCAAGCGCGATGGGCTGGTGATCGGCGCCGATCAGATCCTGGTGTTTGAGGGCGCGCTCTGGGACAAGGCGCTCAGCATGGCGGAGGCCGAGGAGCGCCTGACCGTCCTGCGCGGCAAATCGCATGAGCTGGTGTGCGGCGTCGCGATCGCCCATGGCGGCGACATCGTCTGGCGGCACAGCCAGGTCTCGCGTCTGGTGATGCGGGAGTTCAGCGACGAATTCCTCGCGCATTATCTGCACGAGGCGGGGGAGGACATCCTCGCCTCGGTCGGCTGCTACCAGCTCGAAGGCCTCGGCGCGCAATTGTTCGCGGCGATCGAAGGCGATTATTTCGCCGTGCTGGGCCTGCCGCTGCTGCCCGTGCTGGATGCGCTGCGCGACCATGGCGGGCTGGCGGCATGACGATCCGCGCCGGCGTGCTCGGCTATCCCGCGCGGCATTCGCTGAGCCCCGCGCTGCACGGCGCCTGGCTGGAAGCGGCCGGGATCGATGGTTCGTATGAAGCGGTGGAGGTCGCGCCCGAGGAATTTGCCCGCGAAGTGCGCGCGCGGTTCGACGATGGCTGGGCCGGCTTCAACGTCACCATGCCGCACAAGCGCGCGGCCTTCGAATTCGCGGGCGAGCGAACGGCTACGGCGCAGGCGCTCGGCGTCTCCAATCTCATCTTTATGCGCGGCGGAAAGATCGTCGCCGACAATCGCGACGGCGAGGGCTTTCTCTATGGCCTCGCGCGCCAGGCGCCGCAGCTGACTCTGGATGGCGCAACCGCCCTGCTGCTGGGCGCGGGCGGCGCGGCGCAGGCGGTGGCGCATGCGCTGGCCGGCGCCGGCGCGCGCGTGCGCATCGCCAACCGTTCGCCCGAGCCGGCGCGGGAGCTCGCGAAGGCCGTTAAGGGGGAGGCGTTCGCATCGCCTCCGCCGCCGCAGGCCTGGGCGGACGTCGCGCTGATCGTCAACGCGACGTCCATGGGGATGACCGACGGGCCGCCGGTTCCGGACTGGCTGGACTTCGCGGGCGTCCAACCGGGCGCGGTCTTTTATGACCTGATCTACAAGCCGCTGGACACGCCGCTGATCCGGCGCGCCAGGAAGGCGGGGCTGAAGACGGTCGACGGGCTGGATATGCTGATCGGCCAGGCGCGCCCGGCCTTCCAGACCCTGTTCGGCGCGCCGCCGCCCGATGCGGTCGATATCCGCGGCCTGTTGCTGGCGAAGATGGGCCAATGATCGTCGTCGGCCTCACCGGCTCGATCGGCATGGGCAAGTCGACGACCGCCCGGATGTTCGCCGACGCCGGCGCGGCGGTGTTCGACGCGGACGCCGAGGTCGCGGCGCTCTACGCCCACCAGGGCGCGGCCGTCGCGCCAATCGCGGAAATCTTCCCCGACGCCATCAAGGATGGCGCGGTCGACCGCGCGGCGCTGGGCGCGCATCTGCATTCAAATCCCGAAGATTTCGCGGCCCTGGAATCCATCGTCCATCCGTTGGTCGCCGCGGAGCGCGCGCGCTTCGTGGAGGAGCAGCGCGCGAAGGGCGCGGCGCTGGTCGTGCTGGACACGCCGCTTCTGTTCGAGGCCGGGCTGGACGAGCATGTCGACCGCATCGTCGTGGTCACCGCGCCCGAAGCTGTGCAGAAGGCCCGCGTGCTGCAGCGGCCGGGAATGACCGAACAACGCTTCGCCGCCATACTGTCCCGGCAGACGCCTGATTCGGAAAAACGGGCGCGCGCCGATTTCATCGTCGACACGGCCGGGGGCCTTGCGTCGGCGGAGGCTCAGGTTCGCGACATCGTCCGGCGTCTGACCGAAGGTCCGGGGGGACCGTCAGCCGCGCCGGGGGGCGACGCTTGAGACGGGAAATCGTATTCGACACCGAAACGACCGGGTTCAACCCGGCGGACGGCGACCGGATCACCGAAATCGGCTGTGTGGAGATCGTGGATTTCCTGCCCACCGGCCGCACCTTCCACGCCTATGTGAACCCGCAGCGCGACGTGCCCCAGCGCGTGACCGAGATCACCGGCCTCACCGCCGAATTCCTGTCGGACAAGCCGCTGTTCCCGGAGGTCGTGGAGGGCTTTCTGGAGTTCGTGCAGGACGCCCCGCTGGTCGCGCACAATGCGGAGTTCGACCGCAGCTTCATCAATTTCGAGCTGGAGCGCTGCGCCCGGCCCGTGATCGCCGACGCCCGCTTCTTCTGCACGCTGGTGATGGCGCGCAACAAATTCCCGGGCGTGCGCAATTCGCTGGATTCGCTGTGCGAGCGGTTCCGCATCTCGCTGGAAAAGCGGGACAAGCACAGCGCCCTGCTGGACGCCCAGCTTCTGGCCGAAGTCTATCTGGAGCTGAACGGCGGGCGCGAGCGGCGGCTGGACCTGTCCGCGCCGCAGGAATCGGGCGCCGCGCTGGTCGCGGGCGCGCGCCAGCCGCGCCCCAATCCGCTGCCGGATCTGGTGACCGAGGCCGAGCGCGCCGCGCACGAGGCGTTCGTCGCACAGCTCGGCGACTCCTCGCTCTGGAAACTCTACGGCGCCTGACCCGCGCCTAGGCCCGCGCGCCGTTCCGTCCCATAGTGCCGCAAAAGACGCGGGGGGAGGGGCCGGCCTATGACAGGCGAGGCGCGCGCAGCGGACAATCCATGGCGGTCGGTGATCGCCTGCAATATCGGCGTCGGGCTGGAGGGGCTGGATTTCATCGCCTACAGCGCCTTCTCCGTCATCATCGCTCGCCTGTATTTCCCGGCGGACAGCGCCCTCGCCGCGACCCTGCTTACCTTCGGCGGTTTCGCCACCGCCTATCTCGTCCGCCCGCTGGGCGGTCTGTTCTGGGGCGTGTTCGCCGACCGGCGCGGACGCAAGGGCGCGCTCGCCTGGACCGCGATCCTGATGGCGCTGGGCACATTCCTGATCGCGATCGCGCCGCCCTACGCCGCGATCGGGGTCGCCGCGCCGGTGATGATCCTGATCGCGCGCATGATCCAGGGCTTTGCGGTCAGCGGCGAATTCGCCAGCGCCACGGCGATGCTGGTGGAGCTGGCGCGCCCGGGGCGCAAGGCGTTCTTCGCCAGCACCCAGATGGCGACGCAGGCCGGTACGGCCGCCGTGGCCTCGGGCCTGGTGCTGATCCTGTATTGGGCGCTGCCGGCCGAGGCGGTTGAAAGCTGGGGCTGGCGGCTGGTCTTCGGCGCGGGGACGCTAATCGGCCCGGTCGGTCTCTATATCCGCGCCCGCATGGCCGAGTCGCCGGAGTTCGCGGCGCTGCGGGAAGGCCACGCCATCGCCCGCGCGCCGCTGCGCCAGGCCTTCGCGCGCTATCCGCGCGAGCTTCTGTGCATGGCCGGGCTGATCGTGATCAGCTCCGCCGCCCTCTATCTGATCCTGATCTTCCTGCCGCTCTATGCGGTGCGGGAGCTCGGCGTGTCCCAGACCCACGCCTATGTCTCCACGGTCGTCGCTGCCTCGGCGGAGGCGGCGATCATCCTGTTCGCCGGGCGGCTGGCCGACCGGCTGGGGGCGGTGGAGCTTCTGGCGCCGGCCTGCGTGGTCTATGCGCTCGCCGCCTGGCCGCTGTTCGCGCATCTGGTCGCGCAGCCCAGCTTCGCGACGCTGCTGGGCGTGCAGCTGGCCGCGGCGGCGCTGCTGGGCTGGATGTCCGGCCCGCTGCCGGCGGTGCTGTCCAGCCTGTTGCCGACCGAGGTGCGCACGACCGGGCTCGGCCTTGTCTATAATTCGATCGGCGCGGTGTTCGGCGGTCTGGGCCCGCTGATCATTACAGCCCTTGTCGCCGCCACGGGCGACCGCGCAGCGCCGGCCTGGTGGGCGGCGGGCACCGGCGCCGTCGGCGCCGCGGCGGCCTTCGCCCTGTGGTCGCAGCGCGCGCATCTGCATCGCGAGCGCTTCGGCGGGGCGGCGCAATGATTTCTGCAAATGGGAGGATGGAATGAAGAAGCCGAAGGTCTCGCTGGAGGACCGGGTCGAGATCGAGGAGCTGATGGCGCGCTACGCCTGGGCGCTCGATACGGGGGATTTCGACGCCTATGTCGAAACCTTTACCGAGGACGGCTGGATCGAGCACTGGCCCCAGGGCAAGTGCGTCGGCCGCGAGGGCATCCGCAAGATGACCCAGGACCTCTGGTACCATAAGCCGAACCATTATCTGGGGCGGCAGCACCGGATGAGCCAGGTGATCATGACGCCCGAGGGCGACGGCGTGCGGATCAAATGCTTCTGGTCGATCCTGCAGCACGACGTGGAAACGTCGGAATGCCGCGTCTTCGGCCTCGGCACCTGGGACACGCTGGCCGTGAAGGACGACGAGGACGAATGGAAATTCGCCTCGGTCTATGTCGACATCTGGCGCGGCAAGGGCGTGCCCTGGGTCGGCGAGGACAAGGCCTGGGCCAGTCCGCCGGAAAAGGACGCGCGGACGCCGGCCTGATCGCCGGCGCCGCAACTGCAGGCAGGGTCAGGCGGCCTGCGGGCCGTTATCGCCGCCGTCGGACCCTTCGCCCTGCGCCGCGCCGTTGCCGGCGCCTTCCTGGGCCTGTTGCGCCAGACGCTGGCGGTACAGGACGGAAAAATCGATCGGCTCCAGCATCACCGGCGGGAAGCCGCCTTCGCGCGTCATGTCGGACAGGACCTGCCGCGCGAACGGGAACAGCAGGCGCGGGCATTCGATCATCAGCAGCGGCTGGCGCTGCTCGTCCGGGATGTTGTTGAACTGGAACACGCCGGCATAGAGCAGCTCGGCGATGAAGACGGTTTCCTCGTCCCGCTTGGCGGTGGCGCGGATGCGCAGCGACACTTCGTCGGCGTCCTCGGCGACCTTCCGCGCGCCCAGATCCACGCCCAGCTGAACCTGCGGAGAGCCCTGGCCGGAGCGCAGGCTTTGCGGCGCCAGCGGATTCTCGAACGAGGAATCGCGGACATACTGAGCGAGAACGCGCAATTGCGGCGCGCTGGACGGGGCTGCGCCCTCGGGCGGAAGATCGGTCATTGGTCTGGTCCTGAGATCGAACGGCCCGGTGGATCGGGGCCGGGCGACGGGCTAACACGCAGCCGCACGATGCGGCAACCGCCCGCGGGCGGGCGTTCCGCACTCGGCGCGGGCTGACGCCGCGCTTTCCATCCCTATATTAGGCCCATGTTGCTCCAGCTTCTCATCTTCGCCGGCCTCGCCGCCTTCATCCTGTTCCGGCTCTATACGGTTCTGGGCCGGCGCGTGGGCCGTCAGGCGCCCCCGCCGGGCGTTGGCCAGCAGGCGCGCGGGGGAGAGGAGACCGATTCCGGGGTTTCCGACGGTCCCCGCCCGGCCTTCACCGGCCCGGGCGCCGCGGGGATGGAGGCGATCCGCCGCGCCGACGGGAATTTCGAGCCCGCGAATTTCCTGGAAGGGGCGCGCGGCGCCTATGAAATGATCGTACAGGCCTTCGCCGACGGCGACCGGGACACGCTGGGCCAGTTCCTCGCTCCCGCGGTCTATGAACGCTACGACACGGCGATTTCGGAGCGCGAGGAACGCGGCCTGACCCAGCAGACCGACATCGTCCGCCTGTCCGACGCCGAGATCGTGGACGCGGAGCTAGACGGGCGCACCGCCCGCGTGAAGGTCGGGTTCGAGGCGGAGCTGTCCACCGTGATGCGCAACGCCGAGGGCGAGGTGGTGGAAGGCGATCCGGTCCGCATGCGCCACGCCAGCGAGGTCTGGACCTTCGAACGCGATATTCGTGCGCGGGACCCGAACTGGACGCTGGCCAAGGTCTCCCGCGCCTGAGTCGCGCCTGAACCGCACATGATGTGATCGGCGCGCGGCCATCTGCAGCGGCCGTGCTTATGGTTTCCAGCTCTTAACCATTTCCGGGCGAATGTCGGGCGCTTCCTTCGAAAAGGTCCGCCATGCGCCGCCTCGCTCTTCTTGCCTTTCTTGTCATCGCCGCCTGCGGTCCCCGGCCGCCTGAGCCGGAACCGGCCCCGCCGCAGCCCGAACCCGCGCCGCCGCCGCAGGCGCTGACGCTGGTCCCCGCCGATTTCGCGGACATGGCCGGGTGGGCGGAAGCGGACCTGACCGCGGCGCTGGCCTCCTATCGCCGGTCCTGCGCGGTCTGGGCCGGGCGCGATCCGGGCGCGCCCGTCGCGCCCCGCGCCCCGCGCTGGGGTGCCGTCGGCGAATGGCTGCAGACCTGCGCCGCCCTGCCGCCTGAGGGTTCGGGCGCGCAGGCCGCGCGCGATTTCTTCACCGCCTATTTCACGCCCTTCCGCGCCAGTGCGCCGGAGGCTGACACCGGGCTCCTGACCTCCTATTACGAGCCGGAGCTTCCGGTCAGCGCCGCAAAAACCGCAGAATTCTCAGCACCGCTGCACGGCCGACCGGCGGACCTGATCCGCGTCGATCTCGGCATTTTCGATCCCGACCTCACGGGCAAGCAGATTGTCGGCAAGATCGATGGCGGCGCGCTGGTCCCTTACGATCCGCGCTCGCAGATCGGCGAAAGCCGCGCCCCGGTGCTGGCCTGGGCCAAGCCTGTCGACGCTTTCTTTCTGCAGGTTCAGGGATCGGGCCGTCTGCGCTTTTCGGACGGCCAGCGGGCCCGCGCCGCCTTCGCCGCGCATAACGGCCTGACCTATCGCTCCATCGGCCAGGTCCTGATCCAGCGCGGGGAGCTGACGGCCGACACCGCTTCCAAGGCCAATATCGAGGCCTGGACCCAGGCCGCGGGCCCGGCGGCGGCGCAGGCGCTGTTCAACGAAAACCCGCGCTATGTCTTTTTCGCGCTGGAGCCGATCGCCGACGAGACCGCCGGTCCGCGCGGCGCGATGGGGGCGCCGCTGACCGCGATGGCCAGCATGGCGGTGGACCCGGCCTTCCACGCCTATGGCGCGCCGGTCTGGGTGGAGGCGACGCTGCCGGGCGCCGGCGGCGACTGGCGCGGGCAGGAAGCGGGGCTGTTGCTGATCGCCCAGGACACCGGCGGCGCCATCATCGGCCCGCTGCGCGGCGATCTGTTCGCCGGGACCGGCGATGCCGCCGGCGCGCTGGCCGGCTCCACTCGCTCGCAGGCGCGATGGACGGTTCTGGCCCCGCATGCCGTCGCCGAACGCCTGCGGGGGCCGCAATCGTGATAGAATAAGGGCCATGACGCGCGACCGCCCGCTCAGCGACGACGACATGCTGATCTGGCGGCGCGTCGCGCGCACCGCCCGGCCGCTGCCCGGCCGCAAGCTTCCCGAAGCGCCGAAAAAATCGGCCGCGCCCGCAAAGCCCGCCGGCGTGCTCTCGCCCGCGCCCGCCATGCATCCCCGTGCCGAAACTGGCCCGGCGCCGAAAAAGCCCGCGCCGCCGGCGGAGCTGTCCGGCGAAAAGCGCGTGCGGCGCGGCAAGCTGGAAGTCGAAGCGAAGCTGGACCTGCACGGCATGACCCAGGCCCAGGCGCGCGCCGCGCTCGGCCGGTTCGTCGCGAAGTCGCGGATCGACGGTATGCGCGTCGTTCTGGTCGTCACCGGAAAGGGACGGGGCGGGGAGGGCGCATTGCGCCGCGCCGCGCCCGAATGGCTGGCCGAAGAGGCCGCCCATGTGGCGGGATACGCCCCGGCCCACGCCCGTCATGGCGGGTCCGGGGCGTTCTATGTCCGCTTGCGGCGGCCGCCCGCCGCGCCGTGAGCGCCTAGAGCGAGACGCCCTTGCCGCCGGCGAGATCCTTCAGCGAGGTCTCGGGCCGGGCGCCGAAATGGCTGATCACCTCGGCCGCGGCGATGGAGCCGAGCTTGCCGCACTGATCCAGCGGCAGGCCCTTGGCCATGCCGGACAGGAAGCCCGCGGCATACAGGTCGCCCGCGCCGGTGGCGTCGACCAGACGGTCGATCGGCTCGGCGGCGACATGGATCACCTCGTTCCTGGTGACGATGGACGAGCCTTTTTCGGAGCGCGTCAGCGCGGCCAGCGTGCATTCCTTGCGCACTTCGGCGGCCGCGGCGTCGAAATCATCGACCTCGTACAGCGACAGGATTTCGCCCTCGTTCGCGAACAGGATGTCGACATGGTTCTTCACCAGATGGCGGAACGAGTCGCGGTGACGGTCGACGCAGAACCCGTCGGACAGGGTCAGCGCCACTTTGCGCCCGGCGGCCGCGGCGATCTCCGCCGCGCGCACGAAGGCGGCCTTCGCCTCTGGCATGTCGAACAGATAGCCCTCCAGGAAGACGATGGCGGAATCCTTGATCAGATCCGCGTCCAGATCGGCCTCGGAAAACATCGGCGAGGCGCCGAGGAAGGTGGACATCGAGCGTTCGCCGTCCGGCGTCACCGCGATCAGGCAGCGCGCCGTGGACGGCCCGCCGGTCAGCGGCGTGGTGTCGTAATGAACGCCGATGGCGGTCATGCCTTCGCGGAAGCTCTGGCCCATCTCGTCGTCGGCGGTCTTGCCGATATAGGCGGCCTTCAGGCCGTAGGACGCGACGCCGGCGATGGTGTTGGCCGCGGAGCCGCCGGAAATCTGGGTGACGTCGTCGCCGAAGGCGCCGGTCAGCTTTTCCGCCTGCGGCTGGTCGATCAGCGTCATCCCGCCTTTGGGGATGTCGTGCTCGCCCAGGAAGTCTTCCAGAACCGGGCTGATTACGTCGACAATGGCGTTTCCGACGCCCAGAACGTCATAGGTGGCTTTGGTCATGGGTCTCTTCTGTCCGCTTGAGGCCGCTCGCTGATAGGGGTCGCGCCGCCGGATGGCAACCGGCGCCGGGTCCGGGCATAGTCGGCCGCCCGCCGCCCTCAGGATACACAATGCCCCGCCTCGCCGTCCTGCGTCCCGCCTGCCTCGCTTTGTTCGCCGCCGCCTGCGCCAGCGCGCCGGACGTCCCCGAATATGTCCCGCTGAGCGTGGAGACGGCGGACTATATCCGCCTGGGCGAAGGGCCATGTTTCGGCGCCTGCCCGGTCTATGAGCTGACGCTGTATCATGGCGGCCAGTACGTGCTGATGGCCGGCCGCTTCACCGAAGGCGACGAACGTTCGGTGAACCGCCCCGCCGACGATTCCTTCGAAGCGGCGCAGGCCATCCTGACCGAATACGGTTTCGCGGACCTGCCGGAGGACATCAGCCCCGGCAATGAAGAGGCCTGCCCCCATCCGGCGACCGACCTGCCGACCGCGGACATCACCATCGGCAACGCCGACGGCTATTACCGCACGGTCCATTATTATCAGGGCTGTTTCGACGAGACCGCGTCCGCCATGCTCGCCGGCCTGCGCGAGGTGATGCGGATCGCGGATCTGGTCAGCGCCGTCCCGCTGTCGGAGCGCTAGGCCGCTTTTCCCGCGTCCGCCGGGTTCGGCGTCTTGTCCGGAAACAGGCAGATGTCGCGCACCGCGCAGCGCCAGCATTCGGGCTTGCGCGCCTTGCACACATAGCGGCCGTGCAGGATCAGCCAGTGATGGGCGCCGTGCAGGTATTGCTGCGGCGTGATCGCCATCAGCTTCTTCTCGACCTCGACCACGTTCTTGCCGGGCGCGAGGCCCGTGCGGTTGGAGACGCGGAAGACATGGGTGTCGACCGCGATGGCGCCTTCGCCGAACACCTCCATCAGCACGACATTGGCGGTCTTGCGCCCGACGCCGGGCAGGGCCTCCAGCGCCTCGCGGTCATGCGGCACCTCCCCGCCATGCTGCTCCACCAGGATTTTCGACAGGGCGACGACATTCTTCGCCTTGCCGCGATACAGGCCGATCGTCTTGATCTTCTCGGCCACCTGGTCGGGCGTCAGCTTCGCCATCTTCTGCGGCGTGTCGGCCAGCTTGAACAGGCCGGGCGTCGCCTTGTTCACGCCGACATCCGTGGCCTGCGCCGACAGCACGACCGCCACCAGAAGGGTGAACGGCGTCGTGTATTCCAGCTCCGTCTTCGGATCGGGTTCGATGGCGGACAGCGTCTCATAAAGCCGCCCGGCCTCGTCTTTCGTCAGTCTGCGCCGCCGTCCCATCGAGGGGCGAATAGCTTGGTTTGGATTTGGGCGAAATACCGTTTCGCTAGAGCCCAAATTTGGGTCTTAAAGTTCAAGAACCGGCGGTTCGCGGTGCTTTTCGGTGGCGACCCGAAGCTGGAAAACGGCGTTTTTCATGAGCGATTAGAATCCGTTACGATCTAACCAACTGAATCCAATGCGAGATTCTTGACTGTGTAGGGCTAATACGACTAAATTTCCCGAATAAGAAAAAGGGGACCGCCGAAGCGATCCCCCAAGTTGCCAACCCTCGTCAGTGCGAGGGGTACGAGCGCCAGTGAGCACAAACATGCTCGAGCTGGCCCTTACGGAAGCGGGTGTAGGCGCTCACGTGAACGCCTTTCACCTTCTTCCCGTTGGGAATGGCTGACATCGCCAATCTCCTCTGCTGAGGCAGGAACGAGCCTGCCGCTCTGAAGCGCCGCGCACGCCTCGGCGTTCAGGCGTGGGCGGGCATTCGAGCAGAGGTGGAAACCGCTATTCCCGCTGAGATTTTGGGCGAGTCGCCCCATCCGCGCAAGGCTAGCTGTTCTCTGTTTGTCCTAATGCAGTCGCCCTTTGGAGCGCTGGCTGTCCGACTGAGATTCTCTATATTCACCTCATGTCGGTCACCGCGCGCGCCCGCCGCATCGAGACCTGGCCCGGCGAATATGCCGGCCGGGGCGCCGTCGCGCCGTCCGCCCTCGCCGGTCCGCTCTATATGGACGCGGTGCTGCGGCCCAACCGCTCGCTCACCAATCCCGCCTTTATCGCGCTGATGGCGGCGCTGACCTTTATCAGCTTCACCGCGGGGATTTTTTACGTGGCGATGGGCGCATGGCCGGTCATCGGGTTTTTCGGGCTGGACGTGCTGCTGGTCTGGGGCGCGTTCCGTCTGTCCTACCGCTCCGGCCGGCTGCGGGAGGAGGTGCGCGTCGCCTCCACGGGCGCGGAAATCGTGCGCGTCCATCCGGCTGGCCATGTCCAGCTCTGGCGCGCGGCCCCGGCGCTGTCGCGGGTGGAGGTCGACCGGCCGATGAAGCATGACGGCCAGGTGCGGCTGGTCAGCTCCGGCAAGACGCTGGTGCTGGGCAGCTTCCTGTCGCCGCCGGAGCGGGAGGCGTTCGGCGACCGGCTGGGCGAAGCCTTCCTGCAGGCGCGGTCCGAGCGCTGGCCCGAACCCGGCTAGGGGCCCGGCTGGGGCGCGTCCCGGCCCTCTACGTCAAACTCCCGGCTTGCCCCCGCCCGCTCACAGCCTAGGCTTGCAGCGGGGAAATACGGGGACAATCCATCATGGCCGCACTGGAAGCGTTTTTCACGACACTGGACGGAATCGTCTGGGGCTGGTCCCCGGTGTCGTTCACGCCGCCGCTGCTGGTCATATTGCTGTTCGGCACCGGCGTGTATCTGACCGTCGGCCTGCGCTTCATGCCGATCTACCGCCTGCCCGCCGCCATCGCGCTTCTGTTCAAGAAGGGCGACAGCAATGCGGAAGGCGACGGCGAAATTTCGCCCGCCGCCGCTTTGTTCACCGCCCTGTCGGCGACCATCGGCACCGGCAATATCGCGGGCGTGGCGACCGCCATCACGCTGGGCGGGCCGGGCGCGGTGTTCTGGATGTGGATGACCGCGCTGTTCGGCATGGCGACGAAATACGCCGAGGCCGTGCTGGCCGTGACCTATCGCGAGATCGACGAGCGCGGCATGCATGTCGGCGGGCCGATGTATTACATCAAGAACGGCCTCGGTAAGCGCTGGCTCTGGCTCGCCTGGGCGTTCGCGATCTTCGCGTCTCTGGCGGCCTTCGGCGTCGGCAATCTGGTCCAGGCCAACAGCGTCGCCGGCGTGGTCGAATCCAATATGGGCGTTCCAGGCTGGATCACCGGCGCGGTCATGGCCGGCCTGACGCTGGCGGTAATCCTGGGCGGGGTCCGCTCCATCGCGCGCGTCGCCTCGGTCCTGGTCCCGGTGATGGCGATCTTCTATGTCGGCGGCGCGCTGCTGGTGCTGGTGGTCAATGCGCCGAACGTGCCGGCCGCGGTCGGCTCCATCTTCAGCAACGCCTTTTCCGGCACCGCGGCGGCCGGCGGCTTCCTCGGCGCGGCCTTCGCCGCCGCGCTGCGCGAAGGCGCCAATCGCGGCAGCTTCTCCAACGAGGCGGGCCTTGGCTCGGCGGCCATCGCCCACGCCAGCGCGCGCACGCGCAACCCGCACCGTCAGGGCACGATCGCCATGCTGGGCACGTTCATTGACACGATCATCGTGTGCACGATGACGGCGCTGGTGATCCTGACCGCCCCGCCGGTCTTCGAATATCTGCAGGCCGGCGGCCAGACGCTGACCGACATCCCGGTCTGGCAGGCCGGCATCGCCAGCGCGGCCGACGTCACGGCCCAGGCCTTCGGCGCGGCGCTGCCGGGCGGCCAGTGGATCGTGACCTTCGGCCTGATGGTGTTCGCCTTCACCACCGTGCTCGGCTGGGGCTTCTATGGCGAGCGCTGCATGGAGTTCATGGCCGGCGTGCGCTCGATCAAGCCCTACAAGATCGCCTGGGTGATCGTCGTCTTCATCGGCGCGGTGTGGTCCAACGACATGGCCTGGGCCGCGGCCTCCGCCGGCAACGGCCTGATGGCCGCGCCGAACCTGATCGCGCTGCTGGCGCTGTCCGGCACGGTCTTCGCCATCGCGCGCAATCACGGCGCGCGGCCCGGCGACGAAAAGGATCACGCGATCCATGAGGAGGCGACGCCCATGCCCGCGCCCACGACGGGCGACGAGCAGCCGGAGCATCTGGACGAATTCCTGGCAGACGACCAGACGCCGGACCGCAGCTAGGCGCCGGTATCAGCTTCGCGCAAAGGCGAGCTGGGCGGCTTCGTCCAGCGGGTCCCACGCCTTATAGCGGCGCGCCGCCTCGTCCGCGCCGCGCCAGGCGTTGGCGAGCGTGGCCAGCAGCTCAGGCGCGAGCGCGGAGACCGGATCCAGACAGACCCGGATCGTGAATAGCACCGCCCCGGTCTCGGGCAGGTGGCGGATCGTCTGGCGCTCCACGCGCAGATGCAGCGCCGCGGCGCACAGTTCGCTGCGCATTTCCGCGGCGCGGGCGCGCAGCACCGATCCGCTGGGCGCCCAGCGCTCCGTCCCGCACTGCAGGGTCCAGTTGAAGCGCTGCAGGACCTGATCGGCCGGCGTGCGGTCGAACAGCGCGCCGATCCGTCCCGCCAGGCCGATACTGGTCAGGCTGGGCGCCGCGCCCGGCACCGGCTTGTGCAGGGCCGCCAGATCCGCCCCGAACGCCTCCGACGGAACGAAAAAGGTCGGCGCGGTCAGGATCAGCGCCGTCGCGCGCCAGACGCCAGCCCGCTTTTCCATGATCACCAGATCGTCGCTGGTCAGCGCGCCGGCGCGCACGATGTCGGCCGCGTCGCTGGGCGGGGCGGGGCCGCCCAGATGCCCGGCGATCATGGCCAGCGCCTCGGCCTGGGCCGGAAGGCTGGCCGTGTCCCATTTCACCGCGTCGCCAGGCCGGGCGGCGAGGACCGCGGCCCGGTTCTCCGCATTGGCGGCGGCTTCCGGATTGCCGCGCAGCCAGACCGATTTGGGGATCGGGGCCGCGCCGACCGCGAAACGCGGCGGCCCGCCCAGAAACGGGCGGTAGGGCGGCCGGTCGGGCCAGGGTTCTGCGGGATGGTTCAACATGCGCGTTCAAGTGTGGGCGATTTTGCTCTAGCGTGCGCGCATGACCAGCCTCGATCCTCAGCACTATCTGACTCCGCGCCACGACTGGACGCCGGCAGACGCCGAAGCCGTCCACGATTTGCCCTTGTCCGAACTCATTTTTCTGGCCGCCGGGGTCCACCGCGCGCGCTTCACGCCCGGCGAAATCGAAAAGGCGCAATTGCTGTCGATAAAGACCGGCGGCTGTCCGGAGGATTGCGGATATTGCAGCCAGTCGGCGCAGCATGAATCGGGGGTTAAGGCCTCCAAGCTGATGGCGGTGGACGCCGTGCGCGCCGCCGCCCGTCAGGCGAAGCAGAACGGCGCCCAGCGCTTCTGCATGGGCGCGGCCTGGCGCGACCTGAAGGACCGCGACGTCGAAAAGGTCTGCGACCTGATCTCCGCGGTGAAGGACGAGGGGCTGGAGACCTGCGTCACGCTCGGCATGCTGAAGGACGGCCAGGCCGAACGGCTGAAGGACGCCGGGCTCGACTTCTACAACCACAATCTGGACACCAGCCGCGAATTCTATGGCGAGGTGATCCGCACCCGCACCTATCAGGACCGGCTGGATACGCTGGACCGGGTGCGCAAGGCGGGCGTGTCGGTCTGCTGCGGCGGCATTCTGGGGCTGGGCGAGGAAAAGTCCGACCGCATCGGCCTGCTTGTCGAGCTGTCGCACATCTCGCCGCATCCCGAATCGGTTCCGGTGAACCGTCTGGCGCCCATCGCGGGCACGCCGCTCAGCGGCGCCCCGGCGGTGGACGATCTGGATTTCGTGCGCGCCATCGCGACCGCCCGCATCATGATGCCGGCCTCCGTCGTGCGCCTGTCCGCGGGCCGCGAGTCGATGAGCGAGGTGATGCAGGCCATGTGCTTCCTGGCCGGCGCCAATTCGATCTTCATCGGCGAGAAGCTGCTGACCGCGCCGAACGCCGGCGACGCCGATGCGGCGCTGATGTCCGCGCTGGGCGCCGAGGCCGCCCCAGCGCGCAAGCCCGCGCACGTCTGAGCGGAGCGGTCGTGGCCAAGCCCGAAAAGATCGCGCCGGACCAGGCGGTCTCCGGCCTGCCCGGCTGGTCGGTCTGCGACGGCCGCGCGGCGATCGAGAAGAGCTACAGTTTCAAGAATTTCTCGGAGGCCTTCGCCTTCATGACGCGCGTGGCGATGAAGGCCGAGGCGATGGACCACCATCCCGAATGGTTCAACGTCTACAACCGGGTGGAGGTGACGCTGTCGACCCATTCGGCCGGCGGCGTGACGGAGCTGGATGTGGCGCTGGCCAGATATATGGAAAGCGTCGCGGGCTGAGCCCGCGCGGGACCTATTTGTGGACCATCACCATGCCGAGCAGGAAGTCCGCGCCGTCCTCGCCCAGCGTGCGGTCGGTGGCGGCCTGCATCATGTCGCCGATCATGTTGGCGTCCGGCGCGCGGCCGGGCTGATAGGCGCCGCCCACATATTCGGCCAGCACCGCCGTATAGGCGTCGCGCAGGCGCGGGCGCATCGCCTCGGCGCGGGCGCGCAGGCGCGAATCCGTGATCTCAAGGCCGGCGTCGATCTGCAGGACCCCGCGCACGCGGTAATTCTGCGAAACCGTGGCGGTCAGCGTGTCCATCGGCAGATAGGAGTCCGTGCCGGTCACCTTCTTGCCGCCGGATTCGTGGCCGCCGTCTCCCGCAGCGTGCGCCGCCCCGGCCAGAGACAGGATCAGGCTGGCGGCGACCGCGGTGAAAATTCCCCGTTTCATGGTCCGGGCTTATAATCCGCGCCCGTAAAGAAACGCTTTGCAGGACGAATTTTTCGATGAAAGCGCGACTGATCGCCGGAGCCTGCGGCCTGTGCCTTCTGGCCCTCGGGCTGGTCTTCCTGTTCTGACGCCATGACTCTGACGCCCCGACTCTGACCACATGACGCTTCGCCTCGCCTTCATGGGCGCGCCGGATTTCGCCGCGCCCTCCCTCGCCGAAATCGCGGCCTCCGGTCACGAGATCGCGGCGGTCTATACCCAGCCGCCGCGCCCGGCCGGGCGCGGCCAGAGCCCGCGCAAGACGCCGGTCCACGAACTGGCGGAGGCCCTCGGCCTGCCGGTGCGCACGCCCGCGCGCCTGGCGAACGAGGACGAGGAAGAGGCCTTCGCCGCGCTGGACCTGGATGCGGCCATCGTCGTGGCCTACGGCCTGCTGCTGCCGCGCATCTATCTGGAGACGCCGCGCTTTGGTTGCCTGAACCTGCACCCGTCGCTGCTGCCGCGCTGGCGCGGCGCTGCGCCGATCCAGCGCGCGATCATGGCGGGCGATCCCACCACGGCGGTGCAGATCATGCGCATGGAGGAGAGCCTGGACACAGGGCCGATCCTGCTGTCGGAGACCGCCGCCATCGAACCCGGCGACACGGCCGGCGCGCTGCACGACCGGCTGGCCCGCACCGGCGCCCAGATGTGGCCGCGCGCTCTGGCGGCGCTGGAGCGCGGAGCGCTCGCCGAAACCCGGCAGGAGGAAGAGGGCGCCAGCTACGCCGCCAAGATTTCGAAGTCGGAGGCGCGCATCGACTGGACCCGGCCGGCGCGCGAGATCGACCGGAAAATTCGCGGCCTGTCGCCCTTCCCCGGCGCCTGGTTCGAGATCGAAACCGGCGAGGGCCGCAAGAAGGGCCCGGTGCGGGTAAAGGCGCTCAATTCGGTCTGCGTCCCGTCGGCCTCCGGCCCGCCGGGCGCGGTGCTGGACGCCGACATGCTGATCGCCTGCGGCGAGGGCGCGGTGCGCCTGACCCGGCTGCAGCGCGAGGGGCGCCCGGCGATGGACGCCGAGACCTTCCTGCGCGGCGTCTCGGTCCTGCCCGGCCAGCATGTGCGCTGATCGTATAGAAAACGGGCGCGGATCGCTCCGCGCCCGTTCCGATGTCACTAGACAGGCTGTCCGGTCAGGCCGAGGCCGCGACCGTTTCGTCCACCCATTCGGCGATCTTGGATTTCGGCATCGCGCCGACGCGCGTCGCCACCACCTGGCCGCCATGGAAGATCATCAGCGTGGGGATGCCGCGCACGCCGTATTTCGCGGGGATGCCGGGATTCTCGTCGATATTGACCTTGGCCACTTCGACCTTGTCCTTCATCTCCGCGGCGATGTCCTCGAGCGCGGGTCCGATCTGCTTACACGGGCCGCACCACTCCGCCCAGAAGTCCACAAGGACGGGCGTCGCGGACTCCAGCACATCGTTCTGGAAGGAATCGTCGGTTACGGTCTTGGTCGCCATTTTTGGGCCTCCGGGCCAAATTTGCCGCCCCAGAGGTATGAAGCCCCCCCGGCAGCGTCAAGCATTGACAATTTTCGCGAGAGCGCGGTCCAGCAACGCCGCCGGGACCTCCATCAGGGCCGGCGTGTCGGTCCATAGAAGGGCGCAGCGCACCGCCCGCCCCGGGAAGACCGCCTGCAACACCGCCCGATAGGCCGCCATCTGCGCGATATAGGCCGGATCGGCGTCCGCGATCGACGCGGGCGGGGGCCGGTTGGTCTTGTAATCGACGATCAGGATATCGCTTTCCGTCACCACCAGCCGGTCGATCGCGCCCGATACGGCGATTCCCGATGGCAGGGTTCCGGCGACGGGGACCTCTGCCCGGCTGCCTTCGCCGAACACCGGCGCGAAGTCCGGATCGCCGATCACGCGCAGCGCGGCCGACAGCGCCTCCTCCCGCGCCGCCTCGTCCAGTCCCGCGTGGCGGGCGAGCCAGGCCGCGCCTTTCGCCTGCCGGTCGGCCTCCGGCAAAGCGGGCAGCAGCTCCAGCAATTTGTGGATCAGCGATCCGCGCGCATAGCGGGCCTCCCGCGCCCGCGACAGCGGCGACAGGACGGCGGCCGTCTCGCCGGCATCGTCCAGCAGGCGGGAGGGCGCGGCGAAGCGCGCCGGACCTTCGGCCTCCAGCGTCTGGCGCGTCCATTCGGGCAGGCTCGCCGCCGCGCGCCCGGCGCCGGTCCGGCGAGTACGCGGTCGACGGCGGCTACGACATCACCGACGACACCATCACGATGCGCAGCGGTACGGAGTTCAGCGACATCGCCTGGGACGGCGTCGGCAAGGTGCTCGACACCCCCGGCTTCTGGATCGTGTACGTGGGCCGGATGCCGGCGACCGTGATCCCGCGTGAGTTGATGTCCGCCGAGGACATCGAGACGTTGCGGGACTTCATGGTCAACCGCGGCCTGCTCCAGACCGGGTGACGGCGGTCTGAGCCTTCTCGGCCGTACCGCTGGACAGGTTCTCAGCCGTACCGCTCGACGAGCGCGGTGCCGATAGCGGCCAGCTGGTCCCGCACCCCGGCGG
>ENA-ORCV01000471-ORCV01000471.1-marine-metagenome-genome-assembly--contig:-NODE-471-length-27358-cov-4.698691_pt1 | contig 27358 bp, 33 predicted proteins | sample MGYA00237779_ERZ508509 | MGnify/ENA primary metagenome ERZ508509 (study PRJEB26180, sample SAMN06268772) | marine metagenome | isolation source: Bioluminescent Bay, La Paraguera, Puerto Rico | place... | reverse complement strand
GGCCTACAACAAGGACAACCAGGAAGACAAGGAACCGCTGTTCGACGCCGCCGATACCGCACTGGACTGCCTGCGGGCCTTCGCCGATATGGCGCCGGCGCTGAAGCCGAAGAAGGAAAACATGCTCGCCGCCGCCGCCAGGGGCTTCTCCACCGCCACCGACCTGGCGGATTATCTGGTGCGCAAGGGCGTGGCCTTCCGCGACGCCCACGAGATTGTCGGCCAGTCCGTGGCCTTTGCGATCGAGAAGGACTGCGACCTCGCCGACCTCAGCCTCGCGGAGCTGCAGAAGTTCTCCGACGCCATCGGTGACGACGTATTCGACGTGCTCACCCTGGAAGGCTCGGTGGCCGCTCGCGACCACATCGGCGGCACCGCGCCGAACCAGGTGCGCGCCGCGTGCGAGCGCGCGCGCAAGCTGATCGCTGCGCGCTGAATTGCTCTCGCCGGCATTCCCGGCTCGTCATGCCGGACTCGATCCGGCATCCAGCCACCGGGCCAGCAGCCAGCCCACTGCCACAATTCGCCACAATTCATCCCCCCAGCGACACCATTCCCGGAAAATGACCCGCTAGACTTCTCCCGATAAAAAGAACCGCTCACAGGGAAAGTCCATCAATGCGCAAATACGTCTTGCTCGGCATCACCGCTTTCGCGATCGCCATCTACCTCACCAACGCCTCCTGGCTTGCCGAAAAACGTCCGGGCAAACCCACCCTGATCTCCCACCGCGGCGTCTATCAGACCTACAACCGCGAAGATCTCGGCCGCGACGACTGCACCGCGATTCGCGTGTATCAACCCGAACACCAGTACCTGGAAAACACCCTCGCCTCCATGCAGGCCGCATTCGATTATGGGGCGGATATCGTCGAGATCGACGTGCATCCGACTGCCGATGGCGAATTTGCCGTATTCCACGATTGGACCCTGGACTGCCGCACCGAGGGCACAGGCATTACCCGCGACCATACGATGGCGTATCTGAAGACCCTGGATATCGGTTACGGCTATACCCACGATGGCGGCAAAACCTATCCATTTCGCGGCAAGGGCGTGGGACTGATGCCGACGCTGCAAGAGGTGTATCGAGCATTTCCAGACAGAAAATTCCTGGTGAACATCAAAGGTGGCCACCCCATGGAAGCCGACCGGCTCAATCGCTACCTGCGCAAACACAACCTGCCGCCACAGGGAAACCTGCTCGTTTACGGCAATGAAAGGGTAATGAAGAAAATGCGTGAGCTGCGCCCGCACGCCTGGGTATTCAGCCGCGACAGCGTCAAGCAGTGTACCTACCACTACCTGATGCTCGGCTGGTCAGGCTATGTACCCGAAGCCTGCCGCAATGGTGCAGTGGTCGCCCCCAACACCTGGCACTGGGCGCTGTGGGGCTGGCCGAACCGGTTCATCCAGCGCATGGAAGATGCCGGTAGCCTGGTGATGGTTCTGGATTTCAAGCATCGCAGCCCGGGCGGCGTGCACGGAATCTACACGCCGGAACAGATTGAGTTCCTACCCTCAGATTACCGTGGAGCGTTGTGGGTAGAAAAAGTCGAAGTGATTGGTCCGTATGCAAAAACCAAGTTCGGAATCGAAAAGTAGACAGTGCACCGAAAGCTGAAGCGAAGGCGACGATACCGGGTGCTGCTTTGTGAGACCGTCTGCGGCCAGGACGGCCGCAGCCGAGCCCCCAGGGATGGGTACACGGCGTGTCTCACAAAGCAGCACCCGGTAGCGGCGCCGCCACCAGACCACCTACGAAGCGAAACCCATCCACCCCTTCAGGATTCTTCGGCATCTCCGTCTTTCTCCTGAACCTCGGTCACCACCTTCTGCACCAGCTTCACCCGCCCGGACTGCACCAGCGCATCCCGCAGCACATATTCAATCTGTGCATTCAGGCTGCGCAGGTCGTCGTCGGCCCAGCGCTGCATTGCCGCCAGTACCTGCTCGTTGATTCGCAGAGGAAACGCTTTCTTTTTTGCCATAACAATTGAGAGGGATCAGTAGAGACTGCCGCTGTTGATCACCGGCTGCGCCTGCTGTTCGCCGCAGATGACCACCATCAGGTTATTGACCATATTTGCCTTGCGCTCTTCGTCCAGTTCCAGCTCGTGGGATTCCGCCAGGGTGGTAATGGCATCGGTGACCATCTCCACCGCCCCCTGCACGATCAGCTTGCGCGCCGCCAGCACCGCACCCGCCTGCTGCTTGCGCAGCATCGCCTGGGCGATTTCCGGTGCATAGGCCAGATGACTGATACGCGCTTCGATCACCTGGATACCGGCGCGGCCGAGACGTTCCTGTACCTGATCGCGGATTTTCTCCGCAATGCTGACAGGATCGCCGCGCAGGGAAATGGCCTCGTCGCTGTGATTGTCGTAGGGATATTCGTTGGCCACATTGCGCAGCGCCGCCTCGCTCTGGATGGTGACGAAGCTCTCGTAATCATCCACCTCGAAGTAGGCTTCCGCGGAATCCACCACCTTCCATACCACCACCGTGGCAATCTCGATCGGGTTGCCGTTGGCATCGTTGACCTTGAGCTTGCCGCTTTCGAAGTTGCGCACCCGCAGCGAAATGGGTGTGCGCTTGAAGATCAGCGGGTTGGCCCAGCGCAGCCCGGTAGTGTGCTCGGTACCGACGTATTTGCCAAACAACTGCAGGATCTTGCCCTGGTTGGGCGCCACCATAAACAGGCCGTGCCAGCAGAAAGCGACCAGCGCAAACGCCACCCCCCACAGCGGCACCGCAACGAATTGCGTCGCCGCCAGGCTCCGTACCAGCATCCCGGCGGTGAGCAGCTGCAGCGCCAGCAATACCACCAGCATGCCGTAGCCACTGACGGTAAATGCGCGTTTTTCCTTGATCATCGGAATCTCCTTGTTATCGATACCTTTCCAGTGATGTCATTTTGATATCAATCTAGCATCAGATAATCAACTTGCAAAGTTCTTTGCACACACGGGGGCAACAGACGCGGGCGCGCCCATCGATCAGCAGCGGGGGAATCAGCGGGAGATTGGTGCGGGGACCTTGCGGGGTCCGCAAGGTCCGTCAGACGGAAGCCGGGTTTACTGCAGCCCCAGCGATACGGCAGCGCCCTGCTGCTCGCTCAGCACCCGGTCCAGCAGGGTGGGCAGGTCCTCGCCGGTGGTGGAGCATTTCCAGCCCGGGTTTTTAAAGCTCAGGTGAAAACCACCGGAGCGCGCCGCCACCCAAAGCTCCTGTACCGCACTCTGGCGCGACAGGATCACCTGGGTGCCGTTGTCTTCCAGGGTAATGGTCAGCACCGCGTCCGCGCGCTCGTAATCCATATCCACATCACAGTTATCGAGCGCGTCCTCGATCGCGATCAGGGTCTCTTCAATGGCCGCATTGTAGGCAGCGTTGGAGGCTGTCTGGGTCATAATCTGGTTACTTCTGTTACTGTGTTGCTGAAGGGCATGGGTCGCTATACTAGCAGGCTTTTCCAGTCGTTATCGCCGCAGACAGGCCCCTATGAAAATGCGTTCACTGATTGTCCTCTCGGTACTGCTGCTCACCGCTTGCGGTCAGAAAGGTCCCCTGTACCTGCCGCAGCAACCGGCACAACCCGGAACCGCCAGCAGCCCCGCGCCGGCAGCGGCCACTCCGGGCTCCGCCGCGCCCGCCAGCAACAGCGACGAGCAGGACAAACAAGAAGAAAAATCACAACAACACACGGAAGCGGAAGCAGTATCCAAATGAGTGAATTCCACTACCAGCAGGGAAGCCTGTGGGCCGAAGGCGTCAGCCTGGAACAGATTGCCGAACAGTTCGGCACTCCCACCTACGTCTACAGCCGCGCGCACTTCGAACAGCAGTACCGGTCCTACGCCGACGCCCTCGGCGATCACCCCGGGCTGGTTTGCTATGCGGTCAAGGCCAACAGCAACATCGGCGTACTGTCGGTGCTCGCACAACTGGGCGCCGGCTTTGACATCGTCTCCGCCGGCGAACTGGAACGGGTGCTGCTGGCGGGGGGCGACCCGGCCAGGGTGGTTTTCTCCGGCGTCGGCAAAACCGCCGACGAAATGCGCCGCGCGCTGGAAGTGGGCGTGCACTGCTTCAACGTGGAATCCGAAGCGGAACTGGAGCGCCTGGACGCCGTGGCGGCGGACATCGGCGTGGTCGCGCCGGTATCCCTGAGGGTCAATCCCGATGTGGACGCCATGACCCACCCGTATATTTCCACCGGTCTGAAAGAAAACAAATTCGGCATCGCCATCGAGCGCGCCCCCGAGGTCTACCGCCGGGTAGCGGCCTCCGGCAACCTCAATGCCGTGGGCGTGGATTGCCATATCGGCTCCCAGCTCACCGAAATCGCCCCCTTCCTGGATGCCCTCGACCGGCTGCTGCTACTGATCGACCAGCTGGAAAAAGACGGCACCACGCTCCAGCACCTGGACCTGGGTGGCGGCCTCGGCGTGCGCTACCGCGGTGAAGAACCGCCGGAAGTGAGCGACTACCTGGGTGCGGTAAAAGAAAAGCTCGGCGGGCGCAATCTGGCCCTGGTGCTGGAACCCGGTCGCTCCATCGCCGCCAACGGCGGTGCCCTGCTGACCCGGGTGGAATTCCTGAAGCGCACCGACGACCACAACTTTGCCATCGTTGACGCCGCCATGAACGACAACCTGCGCCCGGCGCTGTACCAGGCGTGGCAGGACATCGTCGCCGTCACCCCGGATAACGGCGAAGCGGAGAGCTGGGATATCGTCGGCCCCGTGTGCGAGACCGGCGACTTCCTCGGCAAGCACCGCCAGCTGGCGCTGCAACCGGGACAGCTGCTGGCGATGCTGTCTGCCGGCGCCTACGGCTTTACCATGAGCTCGAATTACAATTCCCGCACCCGCGCCGCGGAAGTGCTGGTAGACGGTGACAAGACTTACCTGGTGCGGGAGCGCGAAAGCTTCGCCGACCTGGTACGCGGTGAATCCCCCGTGCCCGCCAAAGATTGATTCCGAACCCGGATAAACCCCACAGAGAACTGATTGATGCGGCTGAAATTCACCAAAATGCACGGGCTCGGCAATGACTTCGTCATGCTCGACGGCATCACCCAGCGCATCAAACTTTCGCCGGAAAAGGTCCGCGCCATCGCCGACCGCCACACCGGTATCGGCTGCGACCAGCTGCTGCTGGTGGAGGCGCCGCGCAACCCGGACGTAGACTTCCGCTACCGCATCTACAACGCCGATGGCGGCGAAGTGGAAAACTGCGGCAACGGCGCCCGCTGTTTCGCCCGCTTCGTGCGCGACCGCCGCCTGACCAGCAAGGAAAACATCCTGGTGGAAACCGCCGCCGGCATCCTCGAGCTCAAGCTTCAGGACTCAGACCAGGTCAGCGTCGACATGGGCGCACCGGTGCTGGAGCCCCACGCCATCCCCTTCGAGGCGGACATCCAGGCCGAAACCTATCCGCTGGAAGTAGACGGCGAGGTGTATACCGTGGGCGCCGTATCCATGGGCAATCCCCACGCGGTGCTGCTGGTGGACAATGTCGACCAGGCCCCGGTAGAAACCCTCGGCGCCGCCATCGAGCGCCACCCCCGCTTTCCGGCCAAGGTAAACGTGGGCTTCCTGCAGATCCAGGAACGCGGCAGGGCGCGGCTGCGGGTGTTCGAGCGCGGCGTGGGTGAAACCCGCGCCTGTGGTACCGGCGCCTGTGCCGCCATGGTGGCCGCGCGCCTGCGCGACCTGGTGGATGAAGAGCTGCAGATCCAGCTGCCCGGTGGCTTCCTGACAATCCACTGGCCGGGCCCCGGTGAGCCGGTTACCATGACCGGGCCCGCAACCGCGGTATATCAAGGACAGATCGTTCTCTGAACGAGCTCCAGGAACCAATCAGCGACACAAGCAATGACCGATCACAGCGACGCCCCACTGCTCGACAGCGACGTCGAGTCCAGCCTGGAAAAACAGGCCTCCAGCGAGAGCGAAAACCAGCGCAACAAAAAGCTCCTGTCCCGCCAGGTGGCCCGCTACCTGATCCAGAATCCCACCTTTTTTGCCGAGAACCTGGAGCTACTGGACACCATCCAGCTGCCGAAGGAAAACGGCAAGACGGTGTCGCTGATGACCCACCAGACCAACCTGCTGCGGGAGCGCAATATCGAAATGCGCCAGCGGCTGGACCAGTTGCTGACCAACGCCCGCGAGAACGACCAGTTGTTCCTGCACAGCCGCCGCCTGGTACTGGCGCTGCTGGAAGCGCGCACCGTGGCGGAAGCCGGCGACGCGCTGCTGAAGAGCTTCAAGGAAGATTTTGGCGTTGAAGTGACCGCACTCACCCTGTTTGCCCCCCTGCCCGGTTCCGGCCGCAACCTGGGCCCGGTGCGCAGCAGCAGTCGCAACAGCGCGGAAGGCACCATCGGCTCGATCCTGCGCAACGGCCGCACCGTGTGCGGCACCCTGCGCCCGGCGGAAACCAGCTACCTGTTCGGCGCCGACGCGGAACGTGTCGCCTCTGCCGCGGTGGTACCACTGGCGGACCAGCTTGGGGTGCTGGCGGTCGGTTCCAGTGACCCCCTGCACTACCGCTCCAGCCTCGGCACCCTGTTCCTGTCCTATATCGGCGAAATACTCGAACGGCTGCTGCCGGACCTGCTGGCACGGAGCTAGGCCCGATGCAGCTGGCAGCGGCGGTCGAGACCTTCCTGCTGCACCTGCAGCGCAAGAACCTCTCCCCCAATACCCTCTCCGCCTACCGGCGGGACCTGGAAAAACTCCGGCAACTGGCGGACGACGACCAGTTCTGCGAGTTGCGCCACCTGGAAGAAATGCGCCTTCGAAGCTGGCTCGCGCAACTGCACCGCGGGGGCCTGTCGCCCAAGAGCCTGCAGCGCTGGCTGTCGGCGGTGCGCACCCTGTTGCGCTTCTGTGTGCGCGAAGGCTGGCTCAAGGCCAACCCCGCCGAGGGATTGCGCGCCCCCCGGGGAGAAAAGAAACTACCCAAACTGCTCGACGTCGACGCCGCGGCACAATTTGTGGAAAGCCCGCTGGCAACCGCGGGGGATACCGACGATTTACTGGCGCTTCGGGATAGCGCCATTCTGGAACTGTTCTACAGCAGCGGCCTGCGCCTGTCGGAGCTGACCGCGCTCAACTGGTCGGATCTGGATCTCGCCGCCGGCGAGGCCCGGGTAACCGGCAAGGGGAGCAAGACCCGCCTGCTGCCGGTGGGCCGCCACGCGATACGCGCACTGCTGGACTGGCGCCGCCACGCACCCCCGGTGCAGTCCGACAGCCAGGGAAGCGATCCGATCTTCACCACCGCCAAGGGCAAGCGCCTGAGCAATCGCGCGGTACAGGCGCGACTCAGTCACTGGTCGAAATCCGGCGCCGCGGAGCAGCGGGTGCACCCGCATATGCTGCGGCACTCCTTCGCCAGCCATATGCTGGAATCCAGCGGCGACCTGCGCGCGGTACAGGAGCTGCTGGGGCATGCGGATATCAGCACCACCCAGATCTATACCCACCTGGATTTCCAGCACCTGAGCCGCGTGTACGACAGCGCGCATCCGCGGGCGCGGAAATCAGATCTCGAAGAAGAGTGAGTCGCTGCAATAGCGGGGAAATGAGGGCGGGAAGTTAGAGGTGGGGGCAATGAGACCGCGAACCGGACCCCGGCTTGCACCGGGGCGACGTCGGCTTTAGCGTCCTGCCGGCGCAGCCGGCATCCGGTTTCACTTGCGTCAACCTCCGTTAAATGGGCCTGCTGCCGTACTTGGGCTGCGGCTTGCGCGGTGGGTCTGCGGTCACATCCGGCGCAATCTCGTTGATTGCGCCGCCGCGCGCGAGGAAGGCCTCGACCTCGGCATTGAGCTGACTGCGTGCCCGCTCACGGGAGGTGATGGAACGCTCTTCGGCAAACTCCTCGTTGTCTTTCGAACGAGTGCTGGATTGGTCGTCTTTCATGTCACTAACCCTGTAACTTGATACCCCTGTTACAGAGGAAATACCCCTGCTGCCGCGCCTCGGCACGCGAGTACATACCAACTTGCAGCGAGAATATTTATAGGTAGTGTCTGTTCAGACTTCCAGCAATGGCCGCAAAATCCGGTAGAGTTTTTTTGTCCAATTTATGAACGATTTATTGCGCTTTGTTATGCAATTTTTTACGCCACAGTGAAACCGGCGGCGGGGCGCAAAATTCTTTCAGAACAATTTTCTGCGGATATTGTTTCAGCAGGCACAAAAAAAGCCCCGCATGCGGGGCTTTTCCAATCCTGTTGCGGATTTCGCAATCAGACCGCTTCGCTGCCGGTTTCCCCGGTACGGATACGGATCACTTCTTCCAGCGCGGTAATAAAGATTTTACCGTCACCGATTTTGCCGGTCTGGGCAGCCTTGGTGATGGCCTCAACGGCGCTGTCGACCATACTGTCATCCACAGCCAGTTCCAGCTTCACCTTCGGCAGGAAGTCCACCACGTACTCGGCGCCGCGGTAAAGTTCAGTGTGACCCTTCTGGCGACCGAAGCCTTTCACTTCGGTAACGGTCATGCCCTGAACACCGACTTCAGACAGCGCAGTGCGCACGTCGTCGAGTTTGAATGGCTTAACGACAGCCGTAATCAGTTTCATCTACTTATCCTCTGTATGTGTCTTGCGGGCGCCGGCCCGACCGCTGCCGGCGCCGGAAGAATCTTGCCGCCGCCGGCTCTGCTGGGCAGTGTACCGGCGGCTCCACTCCACGAGTGTTATTTGCTCATGAATTCCGGATAAGCTTCCATTCCGCACTCGGTCAAGTCAACACCCTGCTGCTCTTCTTCTTCGCTGACGCGAATACCGGTGATCAGCTTGAGCACGAACCAGACCGCGAAGGAGGCGGCGAATACCCATGCGAAGATGGTTGCGGCGCCGATCAGCTGACCGGAGAAGCTGGAACCATCGTTGGTTACCGGCACCAGCATCAGGCCCAGGAAGCCCACGACACCGTGCACGGAGATGGCACCAACCGGATCGTCGATTTTCATCTTGTCCAGGGCAACGATGGAGAAGACCACCAGGATGCCACCGAGGGCGCCGAACAGGGTTGCCTGCAGCGCTGTCGGGGTGGAGGGTTCCGCGGTGATCGCAACCAGGCCAGCCAGTGCGCCGTTCAGCAGCATGGTCAGGTCGGCCTTGCCGAACAGGATACGGCCGGTAATCAGTGCGGCAACCGCACCACCCGCGGCAGCGGTGTTGGTGTTCAGGAAGACCATGGCCACGGAGTGTGCGTTGGCGGCGTCGCCCAGTTTCAGTACGGAACCGCCGTTGAAGCCGAACCAGCCCATCCACAGGATGAAGGTACCCAGGGTAGCCAGCGGCAGATTGGCACCGGGGATGGCGTAGATTTCGCCGTTCGGGCCGTACTTGCCCTTACGCGCGCCCAGCAGCATTACGCCTGCCAGGGCCGCGGCGGCGCCGGCCATGTGTACGATGCCGGAACCGGCGAAGTCGGAGAAGCCCAGGTCGCCCAGGTTGTACATGCCGAATACGTCGACACCGCCCCAGGTCCAGGCGCCTTCCAGCGGATAGATCAGGCCGGTCATCACCACTGCGAACACCAGGAAGCTCCACAGCTTCATGCGCTCGGCAACCGCACCGGAAACGATGGACATGGCCGTTGCCACGAATACCACCTGGAAGAAGAAGTCGGAAGCACCGGAGTAAACGGAATCGCCGTCGAAACCATTTTCTGCGGAACTTGCCAGAACGCCTTCGAGGTCGAATGCCTCGATGCCGTTCAGCAGCCAGCCGCCGTCGTACATGATGGCGTAACCGCTGATCAGGTACATGATGCTGGCAATGGCGAACAGCGCCACGTTCTTGGTGAGAATTTCAGTGGTGTTCTTGGAGCGCACCAGGCCCGCTTCCAGCATGGCAAAGCCCGCTGCCATCCACATCACCAGTGCACCACACACCAGGAAATAAAATGTATCAATTGCGTACTGCAACTGAAAAATTTGATTTTCCATTTTTCGCTCCGTTTAACCCAAACTTTCCCGAGTTTCCCCGGCAGTTAATTCGTGATTCGAATCAGTAATTATTTAATTGACTATTAAAGTGCCTCAGCGCCGGTTTCACCGGTGCGGATGCGAATGGCCTGTTCCAGGTTGGCCACAAAGATCTTGCCGTCGCCGATCTTGCCGCTCTGTGCAGCGGTGCCGATGGCTTCCAGAACAGCGTCGACCTGATCGTCGCTCACTGCGATCTGCAACATGGTCTTGGGCAGAAAATCCACCACATACTCCGCTCCGCGATAGAGTTCGGTATGCCCCTTCTGCCGCCCAAAGCCCTTGACTTCACTTACGGTAATACCGCTGACACCGGCTTCTGCCAGCGCGTCGCGCACCGCGTCGAGCTTGAAAGGTTTGATGATTGCGGTTACCAGTTTCATGGTCTCCCCCCTGTGTTTTGGGCCCACTCCGAAAAGCGGGCCCTGTTGTGGTTTACCAGCTGTAAGTCGCACCTGCGAGTACAGTCGGCTCACACCAATCGGTGTAGAAGCACTCTTCGTCACTGACGTCGGTACCGACCAGTGAAGCGGAGAGGCCCAGACCACCGAATTCCTTGCTGACGGTCACGCCGTAGTCGACATAGGAATCAGATCCGTCGAGGAAACCGACTTCGTCGAACAGGTTCAGGCCGGCGCTCAGGTCCAGCGCAATATCGTTCCCCAGGGCAAAGGAATAACCTGTGCTCAGGTAGTAGAATTCGCCGGTCTGATACCAGTAGTCATCGGAGTAGGCGAAGCCGAGGCTCAGGTCGCCAAAGCTCAGGCTGCCGTAAATTTCCTGGTAGTCCTCATCCTGGTCACTGCCGTGGTAGGCGTAGTAGATGTAACCGACGTCGTATCCCATACCACTGGCAGTTTCGCCGGCGTAGCCGCCGTAGAAATCCTGCTCGAATTCGGTTTCGTCTTCGCCGTATGCGAAGTCCACCTGGGATGCCCAGGTACCCAGGTAAATGCCGTTGCCCATATCCAGATCCACACCGCCCTGCACTGCGGGGCCGCTGTCGGTCTGGGAAATGCCGCGGAAGCGGTAGTCACTCACCACGCCAACATTGGCACTGAAGCTGGGGCCGCCGTCCTGGGCAACTGCGGTGCCGCTGAAGATCGCCATGGCCAGCGCGCTTCCTGCTACAACTCCGTTGAAGGTGGCGGCGATACTTTTATTGGATTTGATTCCCACTTTGGTTCTCCTAGATCTCTGTGTGAAATGCTTGCTTAGTCTTTTTTTATTGTTGCGGCTGAGACTTCGCCGGGGAGCCGGCACACGCCGCGCTCGCCCAGGCACTTCACTCGAAGACCTTGTCCCTGCCTCCAATGCCAGGGCGATTTGCCAGTAACTACTTGCAGAGTTAGTGCCAACTTTTGGAACTGGCTTTAAAATCAATAAGTTAAGGGGTTTTTGGGGATATAAAGCGCGAAAGTGACGGTACGGTCGCAGTGGTCGCGCAAAAACAGTGCGCACCAAAATGGACACTGCACCGCTACGGCGCACCAGAGAGGTGATCAAAATAGTGCCGCGAACCATCCCGGGGCATACAAGGGATACCTTGGTAGAAAATGCCCTCTGGGTTACTATTTCCGACCATCAAAACCGAATTTATTAGTGGAGAATTGCGCGTGGCCGCGGACAAATTGCAACAGTTATTGCACGAACTGCGTCAACAGGGGGCGGTGATCAGCGGTGACCTGCAGGACGCGCTGGCGGTCGCCCTGGGCAAACTACCTCTGGTAAGCCAGCGGGAATTCGATATCCAGGCGGCAAAACTGCAGCGCGCAGAAGAGAAGCTGGCGCAGCTTGAGGCCCAGGTAAAAGAACTGGAAGCGCAGCTGGACAGCGACGTCGGCTAACCGCTCCGCCACGACAAAAATACAGAAAATTTCAGGGAAGAAATTTTGAACCTCTCGATCACCTATGCCCGCGCGCAGCTGGGCATCGAAGCGCCGCTGGTCACCGTGGAAACCCACCTCGCCAACGGACTTCCCGCCTTCAATATTGTCGGCCTGCCGGAGGCGGCGGTGCGCGAAAGCCGCGACCGCGTGCGCAGTGCCATCGTCAACAGCCATTTCGAATTTCCCCAGCGGCGTATTACCGTCAACCTGGCACCGGCGGATCTGCCCAAGGCCGGCGGCCGCTACGACCTGGCAATCGCCCTGGGCATCCTCGCCGCCTCCGGGCAGGTGCCCGGCGAGCGCCTCGAAGACTATGAATTTATCGGCGAGCTGGCGCTGTCCGGTGCGCTGCGTCCCATTCCCGGCGCCCTGCCCGCGGCCATCGCCTGTCGCGCGTGCCACCGCACCTTGGTAGTTGCCAGCGCATCCGCCGCGGAAGCGGCGCTCACCGAAACTCCGGTCAAGGCCGCGGATTCCCTGTTGCAGGTGTGCGCACAATTGCACGGGCGGGAACCCCTGCCGGATGCTGAGAAAGATGCGGAAGACATAAGCGTGGAATGCGCGGACCTGGCAGATGTGCGCGGGCAGCTGAAAGCGCGGCGCGCCCTCGAGGTCGCCGCGGCAGGTGGCCACAATCTCCTTAAGTTATGACACATTAAATAAATAATTGATGATGGTGTTGGAGTAAGGCTATGACTATGTGGTCGGATATTGCTAAGTGGTGTGTTGGGCTGGCTCTAGGTGTGTGCGCTTCTGGTGTATGGGCCTATGAGATCACTGCGGCTAAGGTCACAAGGGTTGTGGATGGAGACACTATCCACGTTCAGTCAGAGGGCGGTCAGCGCATTAAGGTGCGGTTTGCGGGCATTGATTGTCCGGAGAGAGACCAGCCTTGGGGCAACCAGGCCACTAAAGCACTATCTAAGAGGCTATCAGGCCATTCTGTGGACATTAAGGTGGTGGACATTGATAGATATGGACGCACTGTGGGCAGAGTCTTTTTGGATGGTCAAAACATCAATAGGGAGTTGGTGGAGACAGGCAACTGCTGGGCCTACACACGCTATGTAAAGGACGCCAAACTATTTGAATTGGAGAGAGAGGCTAAGGCGGCTAGTAGAGGGCTATGGAGCTTAGCTGAGGTAGATAGATTGCCTCCTTGGGACTGGCGTCGTCTTAAGTAAGATAAGTATGTGCTTAGACCATTGTTCAGAGCCTCTCTGGTGCTCTCAGAGATGATTGCCCTCTTAAGGTGATAAACTATATATCAAAATCTTGAGTGCCTCTGGGTGCTTCAGAGAGGCTTTGGAGCAGTGAGCAATTGTTATGCTTTTTGAAGTGAATTGACGTTTGGAGTTTTGAAGTGGTTGATCAATTAGGCCGTAATGAACCTTGCCATTGTGGAAGTGGAAAGAAATACAAAAAATGTTGTATGGCAGAGGATGATAAATTACGTAGCGAAATAGTTTAAATATTGCCAATGCTCAACTAGATATTACTGAAGCACTTCCTCAATTCGATCCAAGCATCAATAGCGCAGAGTATAACGCTCTTGAAGATTGGGTAGATGAATATCTGAAAACAATTGATGATGATCATCCATTTAGAAAATACTTACTTAATAGTGATTTGACACACTCTACATTGATAAGGGTTGCGCGTGAAAATGGGTGGTCTGACTACTATGAAACTGCTGAGAGACTTTACAAAAAGTATGCATCAAAAAATTAATTGTTTGTGTTGATTAAGGTTGCCTCTCAGAGCTTCTCTGGTGCTCTCAGAGATGATTGCTCTCCTTAGATGATGATCTATATACCTTAAGCGCAGAGTGCCTCTGGGTGCTTTAGAGAGGCTCTCATACAAACACAAATTAAAAAGGTATGTTGTCTATATTGGAATTTTTGGAAGATTTATTTTTGGCTCTGAATAACCCTAATTGAGAGGCTTCGCTTTGAAAAAATTCATCTATCTTTTTGGGAATCTCTTTCATCAGATAGCTAACCCAATTGTTAGGGCGGCCAGGAATTTCAATATCAACGCCATACCAACCTCTTTCACTTAGTTCTGAAAACTCTTCTACACTATTTTTCAATAAGTAAGAGTTAGCCAACCTATCAATCAATTGTTTCTTAGTTATAGCTTTCCTATCACTAACTTGCTTTGTAACTTCTCTCTTCAACCTTTCACTAAGCTCTATAGTAGTTGCATTAGGGAAGGCATCTTCAAGGTTTAAGCGTAAATTTCTAAAAGCACTTTTGATGCTACGTTGCTGAGCCTCACTAATTTGCTCTACATCAAAATCTTTGGCAACTTCACTAAAATAGTCCTTCACATATTGCCTATACCTACCCTTCAACCTATCTCTCTCTTTGGCCTCCTCTCTCTTCTTTTGCCTTTCTTTGTTGAGCCTATCTAATTCAATTAACTCCAACCTCTTTTGCTCTTCGGCTTGCTTTTGGAGTTCTAACCTCTTCTTTTCTTTCTCTTCCTTAAGGAGTTCATCATCAATTCTTTTGGCTTCGTTGGCCCTCCATGCCTCTAAGTTAACTTCTTCTTGTTGAGATAGTGGATAAGAAAGCCAATTGGAGTAAGCTGGGTTGTAAAGCCTTTGATGAATTGGAGTAATGCCAATCTCATCTGGCTGCATATCACTAACATCAACCTCAACGGCATATAGGCCACAATCAGAAATTTTTGATCGCTTCTCCTCATCTACCTTATGGGACTTAAGCACTTCAATTAAGAGCTTTCCTCTGGGTGTATCAAAAGATACGTCTGGAATAAAACCTTTGTTGATGCTCCTATCTTCTTCATCGCCATTGGTGACAACCCATTCTTCAGAAGAGGAGTGAACTTTCAAACCCTTCATTAAGTGACCTTTGTAATTGGAATCTCCAACATACTTATCAGGAAGATAAATTGAAGTGAATCCACTAATCACCTTCTTAGCCAACAAATGGATGATGGTCTCTCTAGCACCTTCAGGATTGGCACACTCAGAAGTGCCTTCAGCATTGTTCTCTACATAGTGCCTAAAATAAGGCCTAATTTTTTGTTCTGGCTTACAAGCAACTAATAGACGCTTACATCCGGGGCATTTACAATCACATCTCTTACCTCTGGCCACTTCATCTACTTTACGTAGCTTTCCGGAGTGGATATCAAGTCCATATCGTAATTCGTTGTCAGAAGCTTTCCGTTTAGACACCCTACTAAGTCCTAGCTATTTGAGAGAAGGAAGAGCGTTAGGATAAATTAATTTGGAAGGGAGATATAGAGGAGAGAGATAAGGGCCATAGAGAGGCTATAGCCCTTTGGAGCTACTTTACTTAAATTCTTTTTGAAGTTGTTTTCCAACCATTTCTTTTGCGAGTGTGTCGGCTTCCTTAGCCAACTTAGCGTCCTTAGTTAGAGCCTTAATATCTAAGTCATTGTAGAAGGTGTGACCCTTCTGGTAGAGAGCCTCCTTAATGGCTTTTAAGAGTGGAACTTTCTGAAGCTTACTGACGGTCTCCACTCCTTTTTCAATTGCCATATCAACAATGATTTTGGTGGCCATCGCCTGATCAATACTGCTCTTTATATATAGATTAATTTGCATTGGTTAGCTCCTAGTTTGGTTGACGTTCAAAGCAAATATATACAGGTCTGGGTGGTTGTACACAGTAGATGCCAACTATGTACTTCGGTCTGAATCTATATATTTTAGGTACTGATACATACACAACATGTGTTGATAGTTGTTTCAGTGACCCAGGGTGAACGGTTATGAATAGACCTTATGTAGCTTATTACAGAGTCAGCACTGACAAGCAGGGAATTAATGGTTATGGAATGGAGGCACAAAAGAAGGATGTCTCTCAATTTGTTGAAGGTAGAGGTGGTCAATTAGTTGGTGAATTTATTGAAGTGGAGTCAGGAGCTAAAACAAACAGAGTTCAGGTATGGAGAGCCATTGAGAATTGCAAAAAGAAGAAGGCTATTTTGGTGATCGCCAAATTAGATAGGTTGGGAAGAAATGTAGCCTTTGTGTCTGGCCTTATGGAGTCAGGTGTGGATTTCGTTGCGTGTGATATGCCACATGCTAGTAGGTTTGAATTGCACATAAGGGCGGCTGTTGCTGAAGAAGAGAGAAGGATGATTAGCCAAAGGGTGAAGGACGGTTTGGCAGCAGCAAAAAGGAGAGGAGTTAAGTTAGGTGGATACAGAGAGGCTTTGGCTGGACACAATAGAAAAATGCAAAGTGGAGCTAAGGAATTTGCGGAGTCAGTGAGAGCGCCTTTTGAGTCAATGTTGAAGAAAGGAATGGGGCAAAGGGAGATGGCTAAACATTTGAACACTTTTGGCATCAAGACAAGGAATGGAAAAGAGTGGACCAATGTGCAGGTAGGTAGAGTTCTGAAGGTTCTGGAGGCTTAGTGCCAAGTTGAGCCGGAGGTAATGAATGTGTGACGGGCCTTCAACGTTACACTATATAGAGGAGAGCCTAAGAGTGGGAGTCGGAGTTGGTGCTCTCTGTATATCTAATAGTTGCTATTAAGTAGCTATTCCATTGGTGACATTCGTCAACCATATCTAAATATTTTTTGTTTACAAATTTTTACTACTAACTACATCGCTAAGTTGGTAAGGAGGTCTTATGCATATTTTTGAGAGTATCAATGTGAGAGTTCCAGTGGCTGTTAAGGAGCAACTACAGGAAGAGGCTAAGGGTAAGTTTACGTCTATGAGCCAATTAGTTAGGGATTGCTTAGTGGAGAGGTGTCAGGGTGAGACCGACCAAAAGGCAACAAAAAGTGATGATTTTTCATCCTTTTAAAGCGGAGACAGAAAGTATCCAGTATTCTCATCTTATAGGGTGGATACAGGATACTGACCATCCGGTCGGTTGGTTTAGATGTAGAGGTAATAGTTAAAAACAATGACAACCAATAAGAAGATTAAGCTTAGGCAAAGGAGCCTAAAGGAGCTACTAGACGCAAACTTTAAGAAGAGAGAGTGGTTGGTAGATCCGTGGTTCAAGCAACGTATGGCGGTGATGGTTCATGCACCTACTGGGGTTGGTAAGAGTTGGTTCACCTGGTCTTTGGCATTGGCAATAGCCGGTGGTGGTGAGTTCGCTGGGTGGAAGTGTCCACTGGCCAGAAAGGTGCTGATCATTGATGGTGAGATGGCCATTGAGGACCTTCAGGAACGGGCTGCGTATCTCATCGAAGTAATGGGATTGGACTCAGAAATTACAGGCAACAATTTGGAGCTAATCGCTCGTCAAGATCAAGACGTTGAATTTGAGTTTCCGGACTTAGACAACCCAATCGATCAAAAGAGGTTTCTCACCTACATAGAAAAGATCAATCCAGACGTAGTGGTGTTTGATAACTTATCTACATTGTCGGACATACCTGATGAAAATAGTGCGAGTGCATTCAACCCAATTCTGAAGTTCATTAGTAAGGTGAAATTGGAGCGGGCTGTTGTGGTGATTCACCATGATAGAAAAGGCACTGACAAAAATTCGGTAGAGGGCTATAGAGGCTCTTCCAAAATGGAGGCTATTTTTGAGCAAAGGATTTCTCTAAGTAGGGTTCCAGAAGGTAGTAGGCCGGTACATGGTGGTGCGTGCTTTTATTTGGATTTCAAAAAGAATAGATACTTAGGCACCAACGATATGAAGTCCAGACTATTTGATTTGGACCCACAAAATGGATGGAGTGCTCAGGCCGATGTTGACGATGTTTTGAAGAGTGTGGCTGAGGCAGTACAGAGTTCTAAGTTTGTGAGCCAACAGGAGTTAGCAGATGTATTTGGTCATCAAAAGGCTTGGGCTGGAAAGCAAATTAGAAAGTGTGTAGCGCTAGGCTTACTTCACCAAATGGATTGGGCTAACTTTTCCAAAAGAGCCAAAGAGATAAGGATGATTGATGACCTCACTGATGAAGACGTTGAAGGTCTGACGCCAGAAGAATTGGACGCTCTCATCGCTAGTAAGTTGAAAGGTTTTGAGTATCAGGAAGAGCAGGAGGCTAAGAAGGCTCAAAGGGAAAGAAAGAGAAGAGAAAATGAGTTCATCCTTAATGATGCTATCGCCGATGATGTTCAAGAGTTAGAGCAAAAGTTGGAGAAAGAAGTAGCTGAAGGCAAAGATGAAATGGAGGCTCAGAAAGAGCTGAAAGACCAAGTTAAAGAACTCAAAAAGGAAGCTAAAGCAAATTTGAAGAATAGCAACGCCTCTTAGCAGGCAACAAGCTGTGATGATTCTTCATCCAGCTAAAGAGTAATCCAAAAGTATCCAATATCCTCTTCTTATTAGTAGGATACAGGATACTTTTTTATGTGTGAGGAATTTTATGGTTGAAACTATTGAAGTTGAAATTGCAAAAACATTAATTGAAAGGCTTGGGTTGAAGTGGTCGCCTGAGTTGGAAGTAGAGGCTATTCAGGCATTAGATGAATACCTACAAACAAAGACTACTGAACTTAACCAAAATTTAAATTTTTAAGGAGTTATTTTATGAGTGAATATTCTGTTGTAGATATGGCAAATTTTCTTATTGAGAAAAGAAGTGAAGAGTGGTCTGTTGATCTTGAAGCAAGGGTGATGTCTGAAGTTGAGGCAGATCCGGACATGCATAGTGTTTGGTCAAACATGATGGAAAAAGATTGTTTGGAGAAGTTGTCTCGTGATGATGATGCATTTCGATCTCAAACAAGGGCTGGCAATAAGATTTCTGCGGGTCTAAGTGGACTGAAGAACGAGTCTGTCAAGGGTGGTGTGTTTGGCGCAGTTGGCAATACTAATTTTGAGCGGCATCGTTCTGGAATTAGCAAAATCAATGCGGCTCTAAGCCAGGGTCTTCTTGATAGAAATTGATTGTTTCAAAGGAGGTAACAACTATGGCAAAGAGCAATCGTGGAGGTGCAAGGCCAGGTGCTGGTCGTCCAAAAGGTGCAAGTGACTTCAGAAAGCTATTCAACAATGTAGTGTCTGAGGCTGAGAAAGAAGCTCTTATCATAAAGTTGTTGGCGATAGCCAAAGATGACAAAAATAAAAATCAATTCAATGCGATCAAAGAGTTGTTAGCGATCAGCTTAGGCAAAGCTAAGGACACTGTTCAATTTGAAGTAGTTGGTGAAACATTGGCTGAAAAGGCAGAGTCAATTTTGGAGGCTTGCGCTGCTGGTGATCTTCCAGTTTCTGATGCCTCTTCTCTAATTGGTAGCCTTCGTCAATTCATTGATCTTACTGACTATGATGATCTTATTGATAGGCTAAAGGAGGTGATGGATGAGAAGCAAATCGCTGCGTAGCTTTAAGGAGCTAACCAACCTTCTTGATCAAATCAACAATCACAATGTGGAGCCAGCCTTAGTGTTGGTGAAGATTAATCCCTTTGACTTAATACACCTTAATGAAGTAAACATCAGTGCTGAAGCCTTAACTATTGTAAGTGAGGATGAAGATCAAACTGAAGGCTTTGTTGGTGTGGTGACATCCGATGGCTACAACCTTAAAGAGTCACAATTGGCTATATCTAGCCTTTAATAGTTTGGTTCAGATGCCGAACCTAGCTCAGAGCTTCAGAGAGGCTTTCAGAGGTGTTTTGTATGTGTAGATGATGATACATATATCTTACCTCTCAGGGCCTCTCTGGGTGCTTCTGGGTGCCCCTCAGCAACATCCTAAAATGTTAGTTCGCTACCAATCTCTTCTCATTGGTAATGTTGCCAAATTTATCCCTTTCTAAAATTATGCGGTAGTCCTTTCCATTGTTTGGGTTTGGAATTACTGCTGTCTGCTCTCCATTGTGGTAATGAATCACAAACTCCCTTTGTCCATCCATAAATCTACCATCAGAAAATACTTCAATTTTTGAAACAACCCTTCTCATCAAGCTAGCTATCTTAGCTCTTCGTGCAAACGTCTCTTCATTAGGTTCATCAATGGAGATGAAGTTGAAGAGGTCTGACATAGACTTAGTGAACTCCTCTCTATCTATCTTCCTATTTTCTAAATTTAATTTTTCTTTTGAAAGGTCTTCCAACCTTAATTGGAAGCTATCAATTTCGGATTGCAATGATTGATATTTTTTCTCAACTAAGGAGCCACCTTTGATGTACAAATCAAAGAGCTTATCGGCATCAGCAGTTAGCTTCTCAATTCTACTTTTCACTTCCTCCTCTTCGGCCACTAGCTTTGTGTAGGGGTCAACCCTATTAGCACTAGGTGGTGAGAAGGCATCGGTCAGGTCAAGGTACTTGCAAAATGTGAGAATGGACTCTTCCAAATAGTGGTAGTTCCAATACTTAATGTTGTCGCATCCAGACTTCCTTCTGGCGCCTTCACAAAGTAGGTACTGCTCGCCATGCTTTCCTTTGTTCACAAAACCCATTGGCGTGTGGCGTGATGTCGCCTTACCCACTTCTAAAAATTGTGACTCTTCATCTAATGCTAAGAAGTTAGGGTCAAGCTCAAGCTCTTTAATTTTTTGTGCGCTCTTCACTTTGTCTAAAGAGGTGGTGCATTGTCCACATACTGCTATGCCACTAAAAATGTTGGAGTATTGTTGCCCTCTCCTTCCACCTTTTTGGGCTCTTCCATTAATGGCGGCTTTGGCTGCAAAGAATTGCTTATTTGAAATAATTTTAGGGAAGTAGTCACTAATAGGCTCGCCATCTGGTAGGCGTTTTCTTTCGCCATCAATGGTGTGGAATTTGTAAAGTTGTAGCTCGCCTAGTACAGAGCGGCTATCCAAAACCTTAGTGATATAAGTGGAGTGCCAAAATTGTGATTTGCCAAAGGTAGGCACTTCTGTTTTGTTCAGGTATTCGGCGATCTTTCTTTTGCCTAATCCATCAATGGCCATTTGGAACATAAGCTCCACTATCTTCACCCTTTCAGGTATTAGCTCAAACTCATTAGTGGACTTATTGAGGGTCATCCATCCAGGGCAACGTTTAGTGAGCTTCTTGCCGGAGGTTTGGGCCATAGCCCTTTTGTTGTCCCAACTGGCACTAAGACGGAGTGACTTCTTTTTGGACTCTTCGTGAGCTATCTGCATATGGGTGATAGAGCTCATCAGAAGGAATTGGTTATTGGTGATGGTCTCTTTGTTGTATATCTGCCCATCGATGAGAGTGACTAAGTTGATGCCTGAGTTCACTATCTCAATAAATTTCATCAATACATTTAGTGGCTCCATTCGGGAGAACCTATCAAAGCTCTCCATCGCCAAGTAGCTACCTTTTGGGATCAAACCTTCGTTGACCATAGCCATCAGCTGGCCTAAGGCGCCTTCTTTGAAGTTCTTACCCCTATAGCTGGAGACTCCTAAGTCCTTAAAGGTGGTTGACTCATCCATCTCCAAACCAAGCTTGTCGGCAAACTCTTTGGTTTTAGCTAATTGCCTTCGGAGGCTATCACCCTCTCTGAGCTGCTGTTCGGTGGACATTCGGATGTAGGAGTAGAGTTTTGGCTTCATGGTCTAACCCACTGATATGTATGGTGTTTAATGTACCATAATATATTGTTTTACGGGCCACCCGGCACCGGCAAAACGATGCTCGCCAGTCGCCTGCCCGGGATACTGCCGCCGCTCACCGAGGAGGAGCAGATCCAGGTCGCCGCACTCTATTCCAGCGCAGGCCTGGCGCGCATGCAACAGCGCCCCTTCCGCGCCCCCCACCACTCCGCCTCGCCCACCGCGCTGGTGGGCGGCGGCAGTTCACCGCGCCCGGGGGAAATCAGCCTGGCCCACCGCGGCGTGCTGTTTCTCGACGAGATGCCGGAGTTTCCCCGCTCGGCGCTGGAGATACTGCGCGAGCCGCTGGAAAATGGCGAGGTGCGGATTTCCCGCGCGCGCGCCCAGGTCACTTTCCCGGCAGACTTCCAGCTGGTGGCAGCAATGAACCCCTGCCCCTGCGGCTATATGGGCGAACCCCGCTGTCGCTGCACCCCGGACCAGATCGACCGCTACCGCAACAAGCTCTCGGGTCCGTTGCTGGACCGGATCGACATGCAGGTGGAAGTGGCCAGCATGAGCGCCAGCCAGCTGCAGGATGCACCGCCGGGAGAAAACTCGGCCAGCGTGCGCGCACGGGTGGAAACAGCGCGGCAGCGGCAGCTGCAGCGCCAGGGCAAGATCAATGCGGAGCTGAAAGGCGCGGAGCTGGATGAGCACTGCAGCCTGGGCGCAGCGGAAAGTGCATTGCTGCGAGCGTCGGTGGAAAAACTGGGGCTTTCCGCCCGCAGTTACCACCGGGTATTGCGCGTGGCGCGCACCCTGGCAGACCTCGGCGGCGAGGAAAAAATCGGCTGCGGACAGATTGCCGAGGCGCTGGCCTATCGCAATCTGGATCGGAAGACCTCGATACCGGCATAAGCGCTATTGTTTGGCACTTTTTTGCAAGCGATACAGCACATGCTCCTGCATGCGGTGCCCCTGCGCCAGACCGGGGTGCAGGAAATTTTGTGCGTCCCGGGTCATGCCGAGTTTTTCCATCACCGCGCGCGAGCGGAAATTTCCGGGCACGGTAAAAGATACAATTTCCTCTAAACCCAGTCGGTCAAACCCCACTCTTAAACTCGCTTGCGCCGCTTCGGTGGCGTAGCCCTTTCCCCAGCAGGGAACTGCAAGGCGCCAGCCAATTTCCACCGCAGGCGCGAACGGCATATCATCGCTAACATGCTTGATACCGACAAAACCTAGAAAACGCTGGTCTGCAAACCGTTCAACCGCCCAGAATCCCCAACCATATTTTTCAATATGTGCAATCTGGCGGTCGATCCCTGCGTCACTCTCTGCGCGGCTCAACAAAGCGGGAAAAAACTCCATCACCCGTGAGTCGGCATTCATTTCCGCAAATGGCGCGCGGTCTTCTTCACGCCATTGACGCAATTGCAGGCGCGCAGTTTGCGGCTCGATTATTTTTGCCATCAAAATCCAATTGTATTTTTTGCGTTTTCATCCAGGCGCGGTCTGCATTCGAGCACTTTATTTGCAGGTGCCACCAAGTAATGACACATGTCCAGCCACTCCATCGGCTCGGGGTACGTCCGCTTGCGGTAGCCGAGCTTTTCATACAGCGCCAGCGCGATCTGGTTGTCCTTCAGTACAAACAGCGAACTTTGTTCCAGCTTCATATCCCGGCAACCCCTGGCCACCAGGTTGGCAATCAACTCGCAGCCCAGGCCACACCCGCGTGCATCCGGTGCGACGACCAGCCTTCCCAGGTGGCAGCAGTCGAGGCGGTTGTAATACTGCCCGAAAGCCAGCGCGCGCCCCGCGGAATCTTCCAGCACAAAACTTGGCAGCTCGCGCCAGCGGCAGTCTTCGGAAAAACTTTCCCTGTCGAACGGGTAGCGGAACTGCGGACCGCCCCACTGCCGGCACTGGGTTTCCGACTGTATCCACGTCATCAGCTGCGCCAGGTGTTTTTCTGAGAATGGCGCAAATACCAGCGCAGACTTTTGCTCCATTATTTTCTCCGTGCCTGCGCCAGCCAGCGGTCCAGCTGGTCGGCGAACGTCTTGCGCTCCTGCTGGCCGAGCGGCGGCGGCCCGCCGGTGTGAACACCGCTGGAGCGCAGGGTTTCCATAAAGTCGCGCATATTCAGGCGCGCGCGGATATTGGCCTTGGAATACTTCTCGCCGCGGGGATTCAGTGCGGTGGCGCCCTTGTCGATTACCTCCGCCGCCAGCGGCAGGTCTGCGGTGATTACCAGGTCGCCGTCTGCGCAGTGCTGGGCAATTTCGTCATCGGCAACGTCGAAGCCGGAAGATACCTGCACGGAACGAATATATCTCGACGGCGGTACCCGGATGTACTGATTCGCCACCAGGGTCAGTTCGGTTTCGGTGCGCTCGGCAGCGCGGAACAGGATTTCCTTGATGACCGTGGGGCAGGCGTCGGCATCGACCCATATTTTCGGCATTAATGCGTTTCTCGCGGTTGCTGCATGGGAGCCTCACAAATAAAAAAGGCACCTCAATGAGGTGCCTTTATAGACAATAAATCCGCTCAGGTAAAAGTTAATCGCCGGCGTCGGGGACCGCGCCGGCCTCCGCCTTCTTCTGCCAGCGCGGCAGGCTGCCATTGATACATACCAGCAGGAATACCGCCGCTGCCAGTGCAATCCACACATTAAACATTGCCAGCATATAACCGATCACCAGTGCACAGACCATTTCCAGTGGCTTTTTCACCAGCGGTGCGGCGACCAGGAAGCAGGCGAACGCCGTGAGTGCCAGGGTCAGCATCAGCGCAATGCTCATCAGCGGCTTGATCAGGCTGATCCAGGGCCAGCACAGATAGATAAACGGCAGGCCGTATACATAGTAGGAGCCGATACCGCTGCGCAGGTTCACAACCTTGTCGCGGCCCTGGGCCCAGGCCTGTACCACCACCGCGTGCACCCCGGTCCACAGCACTCCCTGGAAAGGGAACAGCGGCGCAAACACCGCAGAAATACCGTTGCGCGTTGCCACCGCCACCTGGGTGCGCTCGAAATCGAGATCCACCGGGTCGTCTTCCCGCAGTGGCTGCGCGCTGTGGATCATTTCCGAGCCGGTGATAAAGTCCCCGAACACGATCACATAGGCCACAAACGCCAGCGGCAGCACTTCCAGGTACATGCCCGCCGGCGGCCAGCCGATCGACAGCGGTGATACCTTGGCAAGCATCTCGCCCACCGGTGGCAGCAACCAGCCCCAGCGGATGTCGAACTGCACCTCGCCCACCGCGATGCCCACCAACGCCGCGGCCACAAAGCCCGGCAACAGGCCGAGACTGCAGATGGCATCCACCGCGGGATTGCGCGCGCGCAACTGCTGGATCGGGCCCGAGAAGGTAAACAGCAGCGCGACGATCAACGCGGTGGTGGCGCTGAAGGGGTGACTGGTGAACAGCGATACATCCTTGACGAAGATGCGGTCCAGCGCGGAGATCGCGGCGCCGAAAATGATTCCCGCCTTCAGCGCCGCCGGCAGCGATGCCATCACCCGCCGCGACAGTCCGGTAAGGCTGAAAAACAGCAGTATGCCGGCGAGGCAGAGCGACAGTGCGGTCATCGCCTGGAAGCGCTCCGGCCCCTCGGGAAAGCTGCCGACGATAAACGTCAGTGCCAGCGGGAAGGCCGGGGTCAGCATCCCCGGCGCGAAGGGTTCGCCGAAAACCACGATGGACGCGCACAGCACGGTATTCGCGAGCATGATCAGCGCCACCGCTTCTTCGAAACTGAGGCCGAAATAGCCGATCAGCACCGGCGCCATGATCATGCTGGTGCCGCTGGCCACAACCAGGCCCTGGATCAGCTGTGAAGGCACCACTTTCAGGTGCAGGAAGGGAATGCAGAGGGTGAAGGGTCCCCAGCGCCAGCCGCGTTTCTCGGCCCCGGCGCCGGTACCCGTATTGGGTGTCCGGTTCATCGCTAAGCTCTCGTTATTGTTATGGACGGTGAGTCCACTTGAGCTTAGATGGCGCCCCGGCGCCGCGCCATTATTTGCCAGGTAATCCGCAACCCTGTTGCAGGCGGCGGTACAGCAGCGGGTGCTCCAGCGGCGCTGCCGCCAGTTCCGCATCGTCCAGCAGGGGCCCGCCGTCGTCGCGGTAGATGCGCCCGATCAGCAGGCGCGGTTGCATCAGCTGGGAGGTGGACGACAGGGTGTCGTTGAACACCGTGAGGTTGGTGACGCCCTTGTCCGCCGTCAGCGCCAGCGGGTAGTCGCTGGTATGGATCAGGCGCCGACCCAGTTGTTGCCAGCCCTCCGGCAGCGAGCCGGCGGCATCCAGCCGTTCCAGCAATCCCCAGCCCTCGGGGTCGTTGGTCTGCAGGGTTTCCATGGTGAGGTACAGCGCCAGGCCGCAGGCCAGGGCGTGGCCATTTTGCAGCTGCGGCCGCAGGCCTTGCGGGCTCATCACCAGCTCGTACATATTCGGCTCACCCTCCAGCAGCGCCGGCGCCACCCGCGGCAGCATGAACGCCAGCCAGGCCCGGTTCACCGCATAGATTCGACCGAAGTTGTCGACCACGAACGCCGGCTCCGGTTCGCTGCGGGACAGCGCTGTGTGCATGGCCTTGTCGGTCCACACCAGCATGTCCGGCATCTCGAACACCGACTGGTCCTCGGAATAGCCCGCGGCGTGCATCAGGTAGGCGGTATCGCGGGCGCTGAGCCCCAGCGCCTGGGCCAGGGAACTGGCCACCAGCCGCGACGGCTGCGAGCGGCCGGTCTCGAGGAAACTGATATGGCGGGTGGACACCCCCAGCTGTTCCGACAGCTGTTCCTGGGACAGCCCGAGGGTCTTGCGCCAGAAGTGCACCATGCGCCCGAAGGCGCTCTGGCCGCGGGACTGCTCCACCAGGGTCAGCGGCGTACTTTTCATTGTTATCGCGTTCCTCGCTGCGAACTCTCTGCGGATTACCAGTCAATATAAAGCCATGCGCGGGCAGAGCCAACGCCTGTTGCGACTGGTAGAATCCCATCCCTGCATCGCAAATCCCGTGAACCCGTTCCCCGGAACCAGCTGTACCCCATGACCAATCTCAACCCCCGCCAGGCGGAAGCGGTAAAGTACATCGACGGCCCCTGCCTGGTACTGGCCGGCGCCGGCTCTGGCAAGACCAGCGTGATCACCCGCAAGATCGCCTACCTGATCGAGGAGTGCGGCTATCAGGCGCGCAACATCGCCGCCCTGACCTTCACCAACAAGGCCGCGCGGGAGATGAAAGAGCGGGTGGGCAAGCTGATCAAGGGGCCGGATGGCAAGAAGTCCAAGGCGGCCCACGGCCTCACCGTGTCCACCTTCCACAACCTGGGGCTGAATATCCTGCGCAAGGAGCACCGCGCCGCGGGGTTCAAGCCCGGTTTCTCCATCTTCGACGCCGAGGATGCCCGCGGCCTGATCAAGGAACTGATGCTGCGCGACGGCGACCTGGATACCGACCTGCTGGACCGGGTGCAGAACCAGATCTCCAACTGGAAAAACGACATGCTGACCCCGCGCAAGGCACTGGAGATGGCCCAGAGTCCCGGGGAGCAGGCAATGGCGGTGGCCTACGGGCGCTACTGCGACGCGCTCAAGGCCTACAACTCGGTAGACTTCGACGACCTGATCCTGATTCCGGTGCAGTTGTTCGAATCTGATCCCGAACTGCTGCAGCGTTGGAGAAAAAAGATCCGTTATCTGCTGGTGGACGAGTACCAGGACACCAACAGCTCCCAGTACCTGCTGGTGAAACTGCTGGTGGGCGGCCGCGCCGGCCTCACCGTGGTGGGTGACGACGACCAGTCGATCTACGCCTGGCGCGGGGCGCGCCCGGAGAACATGAGCCAGCTGAAGGTGGACTTCCCCAGCCTCAAGCTGATCAAACTGGAACAAAACTACCGCTCCACCAGCCGCATCCTCAAGGTGGCCAACCACCTGATCGCCCACAACCCCCACGAGTTC
>ENA-ORCV01000470-ORCV01000470.1-marine-metagenome-genome-assembly--contig:-NODE-470-length-27409-cov-4.199949_pt1 | contig 27409 bp, 20 predicted proteins | sample MGYA00237779_ERZ508509 | MGnify/ENA primary metagenome ERZ508509 (study PRJEB26180, sample SAMN06268772) | marine metagenome | isolation source: Bioluminescent Bay, La Paraguera, Puerto Rico | place... | reverse complement strand
GGAACCGGGATTGAACTCCGGCTTCATGATCGCGGAAGTGACCTCCGCCGCCTTGATGAGCGAAAACAAGCATCGCGCGGCGCCCTGCTCGGTCGATTCAACGCCGACTTCCTGCAATCAGGAAGACCATGTGTCGATGGCCTGTCACGCGGCGCGGCGGCTTGGCTTCATGAACCAGAACCTCGCGCAGATTGTCGGCATCGAACTCTTGACCGCCGCACAAGGGATTGAGTTCAGGAAACCCTTGAAGACCAGCCCCGCCCTTGAGGGCGTCATCGCGAAAATTCGCGAACAGATCCCCGCCCTCGGTCCTGATCGCTTCATGGCTGACGATCTGGCGAAGGCGGCTTCGATGGTTGCGAGCGGCTGTTTGGAAAAAACATCAGAATTCCGATTGTCATCACCGGGCTTGTCCCGGTGATCCAGACTGGATTGCCGGCATAAAGCCGGCAATGACATCGCCAATATGAGAAGGCTCTCCAATGACCAACCCACGCCATAACGCCCGCACGGTGAGAGCGCCGCGAGGATCCGCGATCACCGCGAAGCACTGGACGACCGAAGCGCCGATGCGAATGCTGATGAACAATCTCGATCCTGAGATCGCCGAACATCCGCATGAGCTTGTCGTTTATGGCGGCATCGGCCGCGCGGCGCGCACCTGGAACGATTTCGACCGCATCGTCGAGACCCTCAAGACCCTGGAACAGGACGAAACCCTGTGCGTTCAGTCCGGCAAGCCGGTCGGCGTTTTCAAAACGCATAAGGACGCGCCGCGGGTGCTGATCGCCAATTCGAACATCGTGCCGCACTGGGCCACTTGGGACCATTTCAACGAACTCGACAAGAAGGGCCTGATGATGTACGGCCAGATGACGGCCGGTTCGTGGATCTATATCGGCACGCAGGGGATCGTTCAGGGTACGTACGAAACCTTCAAGGAGGCGGGCCGCCAGCATTATAACGGCGATCTCAAAGGCAAATGGATCCTGACCGCCGGGCTTGGCGGCATGGGCGGCGCGCAGCCCCTCGCGGCGGTGCTCGCCGGCGCCTGTTGCCTCGCCGTCGAATGCGACGAGACCCGCATCGATTTCCGCCTCAAGACGCGTTACCTCGATGAGAAGGCGACAACGCTCGACGAAGCGCTCGACATGATCGGACGCTGGACGAAAGCGGGCGAAGCGAAATCCGTCGGCCTGCTCGGCAACGCCGCCGACATTTTCCCGGAACTCGTCAAACGTAACGTCAAGCCCGACATCGTCACCGACCAGACCTCGGCGCACGATGTCGTCAACGGCTATCTGCCGCAAGGCTGGACCGTCGCCGAATGGCGCGACAAGCGCGAGACGGCGCCGAAGGAGGTCGAACGCGCGGCGCGGGCGTCGATCAAGGTTCATGTTCAGGCGATGCTCGACTTCTGGAACGCCGGCGTACCGACCCTCGATTACGGCAACAACATTCGCCAGGTTGCGAAGGAAGAAGGTCTTGCAAACGCCTTCGACTTTCCGGGCTTCGTGCCCGCCTATATCCGTCCGCTGTTCTGTGAGGGGATTGGCCCGTTCCGCTGGGCGGCGCTCTCGGGCGATCCGGAAGACATCTACAAAACCGACGCCAAGGTGAAAGAGCTGATCCCCGACGATCCGCATCTTCACAACTGGCTCGACATGGCGCGGACGCGCATCGCGTTTCAGGGACTGCCGGCGCGCATCTGCTGGGTCGGCCTCGGACAGCGTCACCGGCTCGGCCTCGCCTTCAATGAGATGGTGGCGAAGGGCGAGCTCTCCGCGCCGGTGGTGATCGGCCGCGACCATCTCGACTCAGGGTCCGTCGCGTCGCCCAACCGCGAGACGGAAGCCATGAAAGACGGCTCCGACGCCGTCTCCGACTGGCCGCTGTTGAACGCTCTCCTCAACACCGCGTCCGGCGCCACCTGGGTCTCGCTCCATCATGGCGGCGGCGTCGGCATGGGCTTTTCCCAGCATGCGGGCATGGTGATCTGCGCCGACGGCAGTGAAGACGCTGCGCGGCGCATCGCGCGCGTTCTCTGGAACGATCCCGCGACGGGCGTCATGCGCCATGCGGATGCGGGCTATGACATCGCCCGCGACTGCGCCCGAGAACAGGGCCTCAACCTGCCGAGCCTCGACTGATATGCCGGAGATATCCGTAAACGGAATAACGCTGCATTATGAAACCGCCGGCGAGGGCCCGCCGCTGCTGTTGATCGCCGGTCTCGCCAGCGACAATGCGAGCTGGGCGCCGATTGCGCCGCTGCTGGCGCCGCACGCAACACTCATCATGCCGGACAATCGCGGCTGCGGCCGCACAAATGACGACGGCGCCGAAATTTCCATGCCCGCGATTGCGGAGGACTGCGCCGCCCTGCTCGATCATCTCGGCGTTGAAAAAGCGCATGTGCTCGGTCACTCCATGGGCGGCGTAATCGCCATGACCTTCGCCGCGAGCTTTCCCGGCCGCGTCGACCGGCTTGTGCTCGCGGCGACATCGCCGAAAGCACCGCACCGCACCGGCTCCGTCGTCGACACGCTTCTCGCCTTGCGCGAGGCGGGGCTGCCGGAAAGCCAATGGTACCGCTCGTTTTTTCACTGGCTCTTCAGGCCGTCTTTTTTCGAAGACGACAGAGCCGTCGAAGCGGCGATCGCCATGTCACGCGCTTATCCATACGCACAGTCGGCGGCGAATATGCGCCGCCAGATCGAGGCCGGCCGTCAGTTCGACGCCGCCGCATTTGCCGAACGCATTGAGGCGGAAACCTTGACCCTCCTCGCCGAGGAAGACCTCCTGTTCCCGCCCTCGCTCCTTGGCGACGCCTTTCGGGAGATTCGGAAAAACCGCCTCGAAATCCTTAAAAATGCAGGGCATTCGCTGCACTGGGACCAGTCGAAGGCGTTTGCGGACGCGGTTCTCGCCCATCTCGGCGACCGGCCCGCCAAATAATTTGTTAATTGAGTTTAAACCAAAACGCCTCTATGGAGCTTCGTTGCGAACGATCCGGAAGCGCCAGCCGAGAAAAACGGCGCGCCTTTCAAGGCGTCCTGCGGGAGGATCGGGAGTTTCCTGGCGACGAGAAAAATGACGCTATAGGAAGCAGCCGTCGCAAGCCCCCGGAGAAATAGGCGGCGAGAAAAACGCCCGCTTGTTCGCTTCGCCACAAGCGATTGAAGAGTTGTTTCATGAATAAGCTGATGCTGTTTACGGCCCTTTCGGGCTCGTTCCTTTCGTCCGGCCTTTCGTCCGGCGCGCTCGCGCAAACCTCTTACGCAGATGTGATCACGGTCACCGCTCAGCGCAGGGAGCAGTCGCCGCAGGATGTCGGCATCGCCCTCGACGCGTTTTCCGGCGAGGACCTGATCGCGGCGGGCGTCTCCAAGGTGAACGGCCTTGAGAATATTTCTCCGTCGCTGGAAATCGAAAGCCAGTTCGGCGGCGGCCAGCCGAGCTTTTCAATTCGCGGCGTCGGCTTTCGCGACTACGCCACCAACAACTCGCCGACCGTCGGCGTTTATGTGGACGACATCGCTTATCCGATCCCGGCGATGACGCAAGGGGTGATCTTTGACGTCGACCGCGTCGAAGTGTTGCGCGGGCCGCAAGGCACGCTTTACGGCCGCAACACCACCGGCGGCGCCATCAAGATCATCAGCGCCAAGCCGACAGACGAATTCGCCGCCGGCCTCGTGGTCGAAGGCGGCCGGTTCGGCCGCGTGGATGCGGAAGGGTATGTTTCAGGCCCTCTAAGCGACGACGTGCGCGTGCGCGTCTCGGCGGCGACCGCCCATGGCGGCGCCTGGCAGGTCAATCGCGAAACCGGCGAAGAGCTCGGCGATGCGGAACAATACGCCCTGCGCACGCTCGTCGAAGCGGATCTCAGCGACACGGTGACGGCGCTCTTCAATATTCACGGGTTCATCGACCAGTCGGACGGTCTCGGGCTCCAGCTTTTCAACGACTCCGTGCTCGGGCCGACCGCTCATGCAAGCCGCCGCGAGACGAGTTACGGCTCGTCCCCGGAATTCATGGCGCTTACCGGCATCGCCGTCGACCAGCACCCGTTCCGCGACAACAAGGGCTGGGGCGGCGGCCTCACGCTGACCGCGGATCTCGGCGATGTCGACGTCATCTATATCGGCGCCTATGAGCAGCTTGACCGCACCGAGTTCAATGACTGGGACGCCATGGCCGCCGGGGTCAGCAGCGTTTACTTCCAGTCTTTCGCCGAAGTCATGTCCCATGAGCTGCGCTTTACCGGCGCCGCCGCAAGCGACCGCCTGCGCTGGGTCGGCGGCCTTTATTATTCGGACGAATATCTCGACGAGAGCTATCAATCGGATTTCGTCGATTTCTTCGGCCCGGGCTACGCGGTGACGACGCCTTATCAACAGGACGCGCGCACCCTCGCCGCCTATCTCCACGGCGATTTCGACCTTACCGACTCGGTCACGATCGTCGCCGGCGTCCGTTATGAAGACGAAAAGCGCGAGCTTGAAAATCTCGGCACATTCGCAACCGGCATATATACCGGCATCAACTTCGCCAACGGACTAACCGACGGCACGCTGGAAAATCGCGAACTCTCTTCCGGCAATGTCAGCGGCAAGATCGGTCTCGACATCACGCCGGCGGATAATCTCCTGATTTACGCCTCTTACAGCCGCGGCGTTAAGTCCGGCGGCTTCACCGCCTACAACACGCTCAACCCGAATGCGCTGACGCCCTTCACGCCGGAAAAACTCAACGCCTACGAGATCGGTTTCAAATCCGACTTCGCGGAGGACACGGTGCGGCTGAACGGCGCGGTCTTCTATTACGACTATAAAGACCAGCAGGTGCAGTCGGCCGTATTCGATCCGCTGGTGAGCGCGATTATCGGCCGCATCGTCAATGCCCCGAAAAGCGAAATCTACGGCGGCGAAATCGAACTGGTCTGGACGCCTTCGTCATGGATAACCATCGGCCAGTCCTTCGGTTACAAGGACGGCGAGTTCAAGGAATTCACCGATCTCGATACGGCGGCCACCGGCGCTTCGAGCATGGAAGTGCTGATCGACCGCGCCGGCCAGTCTCTCGGCCTGCCGAATATCAGCTATATCGGTTACGCCGATATCGAGACCACGCTTTCGAACGGCTACAGCGTCGGTTTCCGCTTCGATTATTCCTATCGGGACGATCTGACCCCGCCGCTGCTCGGCCCCGTCTATACGGTCGACGATTACTGGCTGGCGAATGCGCAGCTTACCTTCGGGCCTGGCGACGGGCGCTGGGAACTCGCCTTCTGGGGCCGGAACATCCTCAACGCCGAGTATGACGAAACCCGCAACTTCTTCGCCGCTCCGGGCGGCGTCGCGGATATCGCCGCGCCGGGCATGCCGGCGACCTACGGCGCGCGTATCTCGCTCCGGTACTGACCCGAAACCGGCTGGTCCTCACAAGCAAGACCGGCCGGTTATCCTCGCTTCTTGCCGAAGAATATGAGACTGCTACACCTATGATGACGCCGCTTGGCGGCTGAACAATCAGGGCGGCGCCTATATTTGCCTTTCGAGCGACAATCCGGCGACTGGCGGCAATTCTCTTTGCGGTCCTCTTTGCGGCGGCGCTCGCCACGTCGCCCGTTCAGGCGGGCGGCGCGCTCAATGTCGGCGTGCAGCTTGAACCGCCCAATCTCGATCCCACCAGCGGCGCGGCGGCGGCGATTGATGAAATCGTTTACGCGAATGTCTTCGAAGGGCTGACGCGCATCAATGAAAACGGCGCCGTTGCGCCCTCGCTCGCGGAACGCTGGACGATTTCCGATGACGGGCTCGTATACGACTTCACGCTGCGCAAGGACGTGCGCTTTCATGACGGAACTGCGTTCGATGCGGGCGACGTCGTCTTTACGCTCGACCGCGCGCGCGCGCCGGCGTCCACAAACGCCCAGCGCCCGATCTTCGAGCAGATCGAAAGCGTGACGGCGCTGGCGCCCGACCGAGTGCGCGTGACGCTGAAGGAACCGCTCGGCGCGTTTCTCACCTATCTCGGCTGGGGCGATGCGGTCATCGTCGCGCCGGAAAGCGCCGCGACGAACGCCAGCAAGCCGGTCGGCACCGGCCCTTTCCGGTTTCAGCGCTGGCGGCAGGGCGCATCGGTTTCGCTCGTCCGGAACGACGACTATTGGGGCGCGCGGCCCTCGCTCGATCAGGTCAATTTCATCTTCATCCCTGACCCGACCGCCGCCTTCGCCGCCTTGATGGCCGGCGATGTGGACGGCTTTCCGAATTATCCGGCGCCGGAAAACCTGCCGCTCATCGAAAGCGATGAGCGGTTTCAGGTGCTTTACGGCACCGGCGAAGGAGAAATGATCGTCGCCATCAACAATACGTCGCCCCCGTTCGATGACATTCGCGTGCGCCGCGCGCTCAATCACGCCATCGACAAGCAGGCGGTCATCGATGCGGGCCTTTTTGGTTACGGGACGCCGCTCGGAAGTCACTTCCCGCCGCATCATCCGGCCTATGTCGATCTTTCGGCGCGCTATCCCTACAATCCGGCGCTGGCGAGAAAGATGCTGGCGGAAGCAGGCCTCGCCCGCGGCTTTCGTACGACGCTCACCCTGCCGCCGCCGGCCTATGCACGGCGCGGCGGCGAAGTCATCGCCGCGCAGCTCGAAGCGGTCGGCGTCAAGGTCGAAATCCGCAATCTCGAATGGGCGCAGTGGCTGGAGCAAGTGTTCTCGAACAAGGCCTACGATCTCACCATCGTCGCCCATACCGAGCCGCTCGACATCGATATCTACGCCCGCGACGACTATTATTTTCAGTACCGCAATGAAGCCTTCAAATCGCTGATCGCCGCCCTGCGCCGCGAAAGCGATCCGGAGGCGCGCAACGACCTTTTCCGGCAAGCCCAGAAGATCATCGCCGACGACGCCGTCAATGTTTTCATCGCCTCCTCGCCGAAAATCGCCGTGTGGGCGAAAGACGTAACCGGCGTGTGGTCGAACGCGCCCCTGCAGGCGAACGACTTCACGCAAGCGGATGTAACAGGACGCGCCGCCATCGCCATCAGCCATGACGACAAGCAGGCGTTTCCGGCGATGCCGTTCCTGCTGCTGGCGGCGCTCGGGGCGTTCGTCGCGGTCGCGTTCTACAGCCGGGCGAGCCTCGCCTTCCTGATGAGCCGCTTCGTTGCGATGATCGCGACGCTGGCCGCAGCCTCGCTCGTCATCTTTCTGCTGATGGAAGTGGCGCCCGGCGATCCGGCGGCGTTCATGATGGGCCTTAACGCCGATCCCGCGTCTCTCGCCGCGCTCAAGGCGGAGCTTGGCCTCGATCAGCCGGCGGCGCTGCGATATTTCAACTGGCTCGGCGGGCTTTTGACCGGCGATTTCGGGCTCAGCTACACTTATCGCGTGCCGGTCGCCGAACTGATCGCCGACCGGTTCTGGATTTCCCTGCCGCTGGCGCTGATCGCCTTCGCGCTTTCAACCGTCATTGGCGTTCCCGCCGGGCTCGCCGCCGCCGCGCGCCGTAACCGTCCCGGCGGGCGCGCGATCCTCACCGCCGCGCAGGCGGGCGTCGCGGTCCCGAATTTCTGGCTGGCGATCCTGCTCGTTCTTTGCTTTTCCGTGAGCCTGCGCTGGTTTTCCGCCGGCGGGTTTCCGGGCTGGGACGCCGGTCTCATTCCCGCGCTCAAGTCTCTCGCGCTGCCGGCGCTGGCGCTGGCGCTGCCGCAAGCGGCGATCCTGACGCAGATCATGCGCTCATCGATGCTCGACACCCTGCATGAAGATTATATCCGCACCGCCCGCGCCAAGGGGCTTTCGATGAAACAGGCGCTGCGCAGACACGCCTTGCGCAACGCCTTGATTCCGGTCCTGACGATCTTGGGTCTGCAGTTCGCGTTCCTGCTGGCGGGAAGCATTATCGTTGAAAACGTGTTTTACCTGCCGGGCCTCGGCCGGCTTGTCTTTCAAAGCATCGTTCAGCGCGATCTCATCGTCGTCAAAAGCATTGTCATGGTGCTGGTCTTCATCGTGATATTCGCGGCGTTCTTTGTCGATCTCGCTTACGGCGTCGTCGATCCGCGCCTGCGCGAAGGACGGGCGAAATGAACGGCGCAGCGATCAGGACGCGCGGCCGGCGCGCGCGCGATATCGGGTTTACGATCGGCGCCGTCGTCACCATTGGTTTTGGCTTTCTCGCTTTTCTCTCGTTGTTCTGGACGCCATACGATGTCGCCGCGCTTGACGTCGATGCGCGGCTCTCGCCGCCCTCTCTCGCCCACTGGTTCGGCGCCAACCAGCTCGGCCGCGACGTTCTCTCGATGATCATGGTCGGCGCGCGAACCTCGATCGCCGTCGCCTTTCTCGCCGTCGGCATCGGCATGGGGCTGGGCGTCCCCTTGGGACTCGCCGCCGCTGCGTTCGGCGGTGTCATCGACGATGTCGTGATGCGCATGGGCGATCTCATTTTCGCCTTTCCGGCGCTCATTCTCGCCATTCTCATCGCCGCGGTGATGGGGCCCGGCGCTTTCAACGCGATCATCGCCATCGGCGTTTTCAACATTCCGGTCTTCGCACGGCTGACGCGCGGCGCGGCGCTGCCTGTCTGGAACCAGGGCTATGTGCTCGCCGCACGCTGCGCGGGAAAGAACCGCGCCGCCATCTCCCTTGAACATATCCTGCCGAATATCGCGCCGGTGCTGATCGTTCAGGGGACGGTGCAATTTTCCCTCGCCATTCTCGCTGAAGCTGGGCTTTCTTATGTGGGCCTTGGGGCGCAACCGCCGTCGCCAAGCTGGGGGCGCATGCTGGCCGAAAGCCAGACATTGGCGAGCTTCGCGCCATGGCTGGTGATTATTCCCGGCCTTGCGGTTTTCTTGTTCGTGCTGGCGCTCAACCTTGTCGGCGACGGTTTGCGCCACCGGCTCGATCCGCGCAACGGGCGGAGAAGCTGAGATGGCGCCGGCGCTCGACATCAGAAACCTGACGCTCGCCATCGGCGGCGAAAAAATTCTCGACGGCGTTAGCCTCACTCTCGACCCCGGCGAAATCGTCGGTCTTGTCGGACGCTCGGGATCAGGCAAGTCGATGACCGCCTTCGCCGCAATGGGGCTCCTGCCCTCGAAAGCCGAGCTATCCGGCGCCATTATGCTCGGCGACGAAAACCTCATTGGAAAACCGGAAAGAGAGATGTGCGCCATACGCGGGCGCGACATCGCCATGGTGTTTCAGGAGCCCATGACAGCGCTCAATCCGCTCCACAAGATTGGCGATCAGGTCGCCGAAACCCTCCTCATCCACAGCGATACCTCGCGAGAGGCGGCAAGGCGCGAAGCCGAAACGCTGCTCGCGCGCGTCGGGTTGCCAGCGGCGGAAATCCCGCCCGACCGTTACCCGCATGAGCTTTCGGGCGGCCAGCGCCAGCGCGTTGTCATCGCCATCGCAATCGCAATGAAGCCGAAAATATTGATCGCCGACGAACCGACGACGGCGCTCGACGTGACGACCCAGGCGGAAATCCTCGCGCTCTTGCGCAAGCTCGTTCGCGAAGACGGCATCGCGCTATTGCTGATCACGCACGATCTTGCCGTGATCGCCGAAATGGCGGACCGCATCGCAGTGATGAAAGGCGGACGGATTGTCGAGATCTCGCCGCCTGCAGATTTCTTTGAAAAAGGCCTCAACGACGACACGAACGGACTGATCGCCAAACCGGTTATCCGTGGAAAGAACAATAACACTGCCGACGAAGGCGCGATCGTGATCGCCGACGCGGTCACCTGCTCTTATCATACGCGAAAGAAGACGCTGTTTTCGCCGTCCGTCGATTTCAAGGCGGTCGACAACGTCTCGCTATCGCTCAAGCGCGGTGAAAACCTGGCGCTTGTCGGCGAGTCCGGGTCCGGCAAGTCCACTTTCGCGCGCGCGCTGCTCGGGCTTCAGCCCCTCGCCGGAGGCCGGATCGATATCGGCGGGGAAAGCTTTCCCGCCCGAACCCGGCAAACCGCGCGCCATATACGGCGCAATATCCAGATCGTCTTTCAGGATCCCTATTCGAGCTTCAATCCCCGCCAGCGGATTGAGACCATCGTCGCCGAGCCGTTGCATCTTTCCGATGCCGCGCTGGACAGACAGGCGCGCCGCCGCAAGGTGATTGACGTGCTTCTCGCGGTCGGCCTGCCGCCGGAAGCCGCCGGAAAATACCCGCATGAGTTTTCCGGCGGGCAGCGCCAGCGGATCGCCATTGCGCGCGCGCTGATTACCGAACCGGCGGTTATTGTCCTCGATGAGGCGACATCCGCGCTCGACATTACATCGCGCAATCATGTGCTGGAGCTCTTGATGCGCCTCTCCGCCGAGCGCGGCGTCAGCTATCTTTTCATCACCCACGATCTCAACGTTGTAAGGGATGTGGCGGACCGCGTGGCGGTCATGAAGAACGGCCGCATTGTCGAAGAAGCCCCCGTCACCGAGATTTTCAGCGCGCCCCGGCATGAATACACGAAAGCGCTTATAAAAGCCGCCCCGCAATGGAAACCGGCGGCTTCCGCCTTATGACGAGACCCACTATGCTCGCCTGCATCTTTATCGAGGTGACTTGCATCAAGGAGACTGGCCATGCCGCGACCCGGCGCCCGTAATCTGATCACTGACGTTCCGGGCCTGACCGTCGGCAACGCGACCGACGAGCGGGTCCAGACCGGCGTGACGGTCGTGCGCTGCGCGCAGGCTTTTGTCAGCGCTGTCGATGTTCGCGGCGGCGCGCCGGGCGTGCGCGAAACGGACACGCTCTCGCCGGAAAACCTTGTGGGCCGGTCGGACGCCATCGTCCTCACCGGCGGTTCCGTGTTCGGTCTCGCCGCCGCCGACGGCGTGACCAGCGCGCTTTCGGAAGCAAATGTCGGACTAAGGATCACCGGCTCGGGACCGGCCATCCCGATTGTTCCGGCCGCCGTGCTGCACGATCTCGGCAATGACGGCGACAAGAACTGGGGCGCAACGCCGCCCTATCGGCGTCTCGGCGCGGAAGCCGTTGCGGCGGCGTCGGAGGCCTTCGACCTCGGCTCGACCGGAGCCGGACGCGGCGCCATGGCGGGCGCTGTAAAAGGCGGTCTCGGTTCCGCGTCAATCGTGCTCGAAGGCGGCGTCACTGTCGGCGCGCTGGTCGCGGCCAATCCGGCGGGCTCGGTCTTCATGCCGGACGGCGAAAGCTTTTACGCCTGGCCGTGGGAGCAGGCTGATGAATTCGGCGGGCGCAAGCCGCCGCAGGACCGCGACGGCGCCGATCCTTTCCCCGCCCATTCGCGCATGGGCGCGCGGCTGCAGCCGGGCTCAAACACCACTATCGCCATCGTCGCAACGTCAGCCGATCTCTCACAGGTGGAAGCCAAGCGCGTCGCCATGATGGCCCATGACGGCATCGCCCGCGCCGTGCGGCCGGCGCATACGCCTTTCGACGGCGACATTGTCTTTACGATTGCGACAGCGAAGGACGCCCTTCCCGACGAACCGAAGATGCTGCGCCCCGCCGCCGTCGCCGCAATCGGCGCCGCCGCCGGCGACTGTCTCGCCCGCGCCATCGCCCGGGCGGTCTACGAAGCCGCAAGGTAAGCAAACCGGCCCGATCCTTGAATAACCATGAACCGGCGGCGGAACCGGTTTCATGCGCGACATCATTCTCTTAACTTTCGTGGGCATTTGTCTCACCGCGGCGATCCGCCATCCCTATATCGGACTGATCACCTGGGCGTGGTTTACCTTAATGACGCCGCATCAGGCGGCGTTCGGCGTTTTCGGCGTACCACTTAACCTGCTGATCGCCTCCGTCACGCTGCTCGCTTATGTCATTTCCGGCGAGGCGTCGCGCTTCAAAGCCGATCCGATCACGGTGTTGCTGATCGTGTTCGCGGGCTGGCTGACCATTTCACAGGCGTTTTCGCTCGATCCGCAGAATTCCGGCCTTTATTACGGCCGGTTTATCAAAACGCTGGTTTTCATCCTGCTCTGCGCGCAAATGGCGTCGGGCAAACTGCGCTTTAACGCGCTTGTCTGGACGAGCGTGCTCAGCATCGGGTTTTTCGCGGCGAAGGGCGCCGTATTCACCTTCGTCACCCTCGGCGCCTATCGGGTGCAGGGCCTGCCGATGACCGTGCTCGAGGACAACAATCATTTCGGCATCGCCGTCGCAACCATGTTGCCGCTGATGCTTTATCTGCGCAGCCAGGCCGCGAAACCATGGCTGCGCATGGCGCTACTCGGGCTGTTTTGCCTCTCGGTTATCGCGATTATCGGCACGCAGTCCCGCGGCGCATTTTTGTCGCTGGTCGGATTTTGCGGATTCTTTTGGTTCCGCTCCAAGCACAAGATCGCCATCGTCGCCGGGCTCTCCCTCCTCCTGATCCCGACGATCATGTTCATGCCGTCGAAGTGGACCGACCGCATGGCGACCATCGGCGAGGCGACACAGGATGCTTCCTTCATGGGGCGGGTCGACGCGTGGGTCATCAACTACAAGCTCGCCGAGCAGAACCCGATGACCGGCGCGGGCCTGCGCAACTCCTATCAGGAGGACATCGCCAAGGCGGTCGATCGGGAGCGCGCCGAACGGGCGAAAGCCGCACACAGCATCTATTTTGAAATTCTCGGCGGGGCCGGGTTTGTCGGTCTGATCATTTATCTGTCGTTGTTCGCGACCGCCTATCTTTCCGCCTGGCGCATCGCGGCCGCGCGCGACAACCCGGCGGTTGCGCCGTGGAAAGCCTCGTTTGCACGCTACGCGCAAATGTCGCTGGTCGTCTTCGCGATTGGCGGCGCTTCCACATCCATGGAGATGTGGGACGGTTATCTCATCGTCATCGCGCTGATCGCCGCCCTCGCCAAGCTAACGCCTGCGGAAGTGCGGGTGCGCGGTTACGCGCTGAAATCCGTTCGCGGCGTCAACTGGCGGCGGAAAATGCGGCTGAAAGGCCTGCTCGGCGACGACAAGCCCGCAGAGAGCGGCGTCTAGCGGGACGACTGCCCCGCATAGGCGGAAGCAGGCTCTGCGTCCTCGGCGTGATCGTGCGTACGGTCCGGCGATTTGACCGCTCTCAAATGCGCTTCGTTGGTGTAGTGGTCAGGGCAAACCGCGCCAACCTCGACCTGAATAGTCGACTGACGGATCTTGTACTCGGCCTCAAGGTAAGATTTCGCCGCAGCGATCGCATCGACGGCGTCGGCGGCGTTCTCGATGCAGGCATGCAGGGTGAGACGCGGATGTTCGGGCGTGATCTGCCAGATTTGTATGTGATGCACGTCCCGGATGAGGGGCGACGCGCTTTTTAATCCTTTTGCGAGTTCATCGATATCGATATCGGTCGGCGCGCCTTCAAGCAGGATATGCCCTGACTCCCGGATCAGTCTGTAAGCGGAGTAGCCGATCAGGCAGGCGACGAGAACGGACAGGATCGGATCGATCTGTTTCCAGTCGGTGAGCATGATAACAATCGCCGCGATAATAGCGACGATCGACCCCAGAAGATCGCCGACGACATGCAACAGCGCGCCGCGCATGTTGAGATCGTTTTCATGACGGCCGTGCAGGATGAAAAACGCGACAGCGTTCGCAGCCAGGCCCGCAACAGCGACGCCCAACATTAACGGCGCATTGATTTCAGGCGGCGCAAAAAAACGGCTGATTGCTTCGGCTATAATCCAAACCAGCAGGAACGCCATCAGCAATCCGTTGACAAACGCCGCCAGCACCTGCGCGCGCCGATAACCGAAATGCAGCTTTGCGTCAGCCGGCCTGCGCGCAAAGATTTGCGCGCTTGCAGCAAGCGCAAGCGCAAAGGCGTCGGTGAACATGTGAGCAGCGTCGGCAAGCAACGCGAGGGAGCCGGAGATAACGCCGCCGACAACCTCAACGATCATGAAGGTGACGATAACGCCCAGCGCCCAGAGCAGTCGTCTGGAATTCGCCGTTTCGGCCGCCTCCTGATGATCGCAAACCGTCATGCGTGAGCCCTGTTTAAGCCGCCTTAAGGTTAAGTCGATGCGCGCGACATTAGTCCGCGTTATTACAAAAGAGCAAGAAGCGTAGGGCTCCGGAAACAAATATTTCAATCATTTAGCTGTGATTAATTGACCGCAATCAGGCCCCAAAAATAGTGACGTGATAACATTTTCATTGCTATCTTCCGCCCCGATGTGCTTTGCCAACGGGGTGGGCTAAGCTGCCATAAGAGGGGACGGGGCGGTTTGAACGGGACTGGCGACGTCATATACGGACTTTGCGCGAGCTTGATCGCCGCTGGCGTCAGCACGGCCGGAATCCTGTCAATCGCGGCCTTCGGCTCGCTCGCACAGCGCTACAGCGCCTATTTCTCCGCCTTTGCGATGGGCCTGCTCACCGCAGGCGTCCTATTTCACCTGATCCCCGAGGCCGTTAGTTATTCGCCGACAGCGCTCGGCTGGGTCGGCGGCGGCTTTATCGTCATGGTTCTGGTCGGCATCGCCATCCAGACCACGGTGACGAGAAACTCTGACGGCGCGGCGCTGACATTCGGTTACGCGTCGATTATCGCCCTTGCGGTTCACTCCTATATCGACGGCGCGATTTACGCGGCCGTCTTCCGGGCCGAAGCCTTTACAGGCTGGCTGACGACGGGAGGGCTCCTGCTTCACGAATTCCCGGAAGGCGTTATTGCGTTCTTTCTCTTGAAACAGGCCGGGCTCGGCCACATCCGCTCAATCCTGCTGGCTTTTATCGCCGCCGCGGTCACAACTGTTGCGGGAACGCTCACCGGCAATTTCGTGCTGACGTTAAGGAACGAGCTGCCGATCGGCCAAATGCTCGGCGCCGCAGCGGGCGCCCTAATTTACATCCTGATTTTCCATCTCGGCCCGCATGGCGCGAAAGTGCCCAACCGTCGCGGCTACCTTGTCGCCGAACTTGGCGTCATCGTCGCCATCGGCGCCGTCATTTTGAAAATGATCGGCGGCGGGCACTAGGGTTCGGCGAAACCCGGGCCGGATCAGGCGATCGGGAAGAGGAAGAACGCCGCAGCCGCTGCCGCATAAACGGCGGCGAGCAGTCCCGCCCTGAACGCTGACTTGTTCATGAAGTAAAGGGCGACCGGAATGACCATCAGGTTCGAAATGATCAGGAATGCAGCCGCGCCCGGCGTTCCGGCCAGTTCCGACAGCGGCAGCGCCTGAAACCCGCCGCCTTCAAAGCCCTTGGCGATATAGGGCAGCCCCCGGGCCATATCGATCGAAATGACCAGGCCGATGAACGCCTTGGAGAGGTCCGAAAGAGTGATTTCAATAGTTTTCGCAAAACGAATGGCTTGCGTTGTAATCGCGAAGGCGTATTCGCGGCCGGCGATCAGGCCAAGGAAAACCCATGTGGTCGACATCGGCAGGTCGTTCAGTTCCTTGAAATAGAAAAGCAGCGAAGCGTAGGTAAAGTCGATGATGGTCGCCGAGCGTATATCGTGAACGGAAGTCTTTGACTCGAGAATGCGCTGGACCGGGCCGCCCTTGTTCCAGAACGTGTAGCCGAGAAGCAGAATTGTCACGCCGACCGCCAGGACCGCCTCCGAAGGATTGAGGCCTGAGCCCGGCGTCACGCCGTCGCCACGCGGCAGGAAGATAAAGATATTGGCGAAGTCCTGCATCAGCCAGACCGCCCAGAGATAGCCGGTCGTGATCCATTGCAGGAGAACCCATATCGGCGCGTGCTGCTGGTGTTCCGTCGCCCGGAAAAACCGCTCGACCGTCTGTGAGAGCGCCAGATAAATCGCGCCGCCTACCACGAAAGCAACGCCGTAGCCGATAAGCGATTTCTGGAGCATGGACGTCAGGCCGCCCATGGTGGCGAATATGGTCAACACCATGAAGGTCGTCGACACGGGAATGCCGAACCGGGTCAACAACAGCAGCATCAATGGCGGCAGCGCGTGATACCATTGCGGCTCGAAAACCGGATATTTCGTGGTGTTGTTCAGCCTGCCATAGGAAGGATCGCAGCCGACATCAAAGTTACAGAGCGACCGCGCCGTCCCATCCGCGTTTTGCAACTCGCCGCCATTGGTGATGTAGCCAAACGCGAAAACAATAACGAGAATGACGCTGGCGTATAAAAACAGCGCCCACCATGGGAGCCGCCTGTTGGAATTGATGAACGTGCCGAGGGTCTGGAGGGCGTCGTTGCCGACCACCGCATAGGCCGCAAACAAAAAGCCGACCATTGCGAACAGGCTGATATCGAACTGCATGCTGGAATTGTCCCCGCGGGCGCTGTCTGGACGCCCCTATGGCAAGCTCGTGAGAAGCTTTTATGACAATTCAGATATTCTTCCCCCCGCCGGCAGGCGGCGACAGAAGAAAAATGCAGCAATTGTCTGTTTTTATTGAGGTTTTTTAAGATTCGCAGCCCTGGCGATCACTTACCTTTGAATGCCGGTTTGCGCTTCTCGAACAGGGCCATCACCCCTTCGGCGCAATCGTCGGTCTTGATGTTGCCGCGCTGTACCATCGCTTCGTAAGCCATGGCGTTTCTGAGGCCCGCCTGCGCGGCGGCCCGGAACGTCCGTTTGGTGTTGGCCAGAGCGAGCGGCGCGCGCTCGGTCAGGGACCGGGCCCAGGCGACCGCATTATCCACAACGTCGCCCGTCGCTACGACGCGATTGACCAGCCCCCATTCAAGCGCCCGCGCCGAATCGATTTTCTCGGCCTCGATGGCGAGCTGATAGGCGCGGGCGTAACCAATCTGCTGGGTCAGCAAAAAGGAAAGCCCGCCATCGGGAACGAGGCCGATATTCGCAAACGCGCTCATCAGATAGGCGTCCTCGGCCATCACCTGAAGATCGCAAGTGAGCGCCGTCGTCATCCCGATCCCCGCCGCCGGGCCGTTAACGGCGGCGATCACCGGCTTGGGCATCGTCTGGATCGCGCTCAAAAAAGCCCCGTATTCCGCATTGAGAATATCCTCGATGCTGTATTTCTCGCTGACGACGCTGACATCGGCGCCGGCTGAAAAGGCCCGCCCTTCGCCGGTGACCACAACCGCCCTTACGTCATCATCCAGCGACGCCCGATGAACGGCGTCGATCATGTCGGCGCGCATCTCGGCGTTGAACGCATTGAGCTTGTCCGGGCGATTGAGCGTGATCAGCACAACCCGTTCTTCGGGTGTCTCGTATTTAACGGTCATTGGTTTCTCCTGAGGAGCGAATTTAGCCTATCATCCCCCGGGAAGCTGCGGAATGCAAAAGCCCAGCGCAGTCTCTGGCTCCTGTCCCGCCAATGGATTATCTAAAACGGACGCTGGATGCAGCCCCCGAGGAGATACGAGCAAGATGAATTCGGATAGCTTTCTGAAAGAGCGTTGCTTCATCGACGGCGCTTGGGTCGCCAACGCTGGCGAGACCATCAAGGTCACGAACCCGGCGAGCGGCGAGGTTCTCGGCGCCGCCCCGAAATTCGGCCGGGCGGAGACCCGTCGCGCCATTGATGCAGCCTATGAGGCGTTTCCGGACTGGCGCGCCCGATCCGCCGAAGAGCGCGGCGGTTTTTGCATGAAAATCCATGACGCGCTGATGGATCATCAGGCCGCCCTCGGGGAATTGCTGACCAGGGAAATGGGCAAGCCACTGGCCGAGGCGAAAGGCGAAGTCGCCTACGCCGCCGCGTTTTTCAAATGGTTCGCGGAAGAAGTCCGGCGCGTTTACGGAGACGTCATCCCTTCTCCGTGGGCGGACAAGCGCATCATCGTGACAAAGGAACCCGTGGGCGTCGTCGGCTCGATCACCCCTTGGAATTTTCCAACCGCAATGATCGCGCGAAAAGCCGCGGCGGCGCTGGCGGCGGGATGTCCGATCATTTGCAAGCCCGCCAGTCAGACGCCGTTTTCCGCCCTCGCCTATGGGGTTATCGCCGAGATGGTTGATCTGCCGAAAGGCTTGCTCAACGTGATCACCGGATCGGCGTCGGAAATCGCCGGCGAATTCTGCGAAAATCCCAAACTGCGCAAGATCACCTTCACCGGCTCGACGCCGGTCGGCAAAGGGCTCGCCTCGAACGCGCTCAAATATATGAAGCGCATCTCCATGGAGCTCGGCGGCAACGCGCCGTTCATCGTCTTCGACGACGCCGATCTCGACCGGGCTGTCGACGGCGCCATCGCCTCGAAATATCGCAATTCCGGACAAACCTGCGTTTGCGCCAACCGCGTTTACGTCCAGAGCGGAGTATATGACGCGTTTGCGGAGAAGTTGACGGCGAAGGCGCGCGATCTCAAAGTCGGGGACGGTCTCGAAAACGGCGTCGAGCAGGGCCCGCTGATCGATGCCGCGGCAGTCGCGAAAGTCGAGGAGCATATCGCCGATGCGACCGCAAAAGGAGCGCGCGTCCTGACGGGCGGCAAGCCGCACGCACTCGGCGGCACGTTTTTCGAGCCGACTGTCCTTCGCGACGTCAACGCTGACATGCTGATCGCCAGTGACGAGACTTTTGGGCCGGTGGCGCCGCTTTTCAAATTCGACACCGAAGAGGAAGTCATCGCCCTAGCGAACGATACGGAGTTCGGCCTCGCCTCTTACTTCTATACAAACGATCTCGGCCGCGCCTGGCGCGTGATGGAGGCGCTCGAATACGGCATGGTCGCCGTCAATGAAGGGATCCTGTCAACGCCCGTCGCGCCCTTCGGCGGCGTCAAGGAATCCGGACAGGGCCGCGAGGGCTCGCGCTACGGCCTTGAGGATTACCTCAACGTCAAATTCGGTCTGATCGGCGGGCTGAGGTAATTACGCCGCCACGCGCATCGAGATGATCTTCGTCGGCGCCGCCGGCGGTTCGCCGCGCGCGGCGGCGTCCACATGCTCCATGCCTTCAACGACCTTGCCCCAGACCGTATATTGACCGTCGAGAAACGATGCATCGTCGAAGCAGATGAAGAACTGGCTGTTGGCGCTGTTCGGGTTTTGCGCCCGCGCCATGGAGCAGACGCCGCGCTGGTGGCTGATATCATTGAACTCGGCCTTGAGGTTCGGCTTGTCGGAACCGCCGGTGCCGTCGCCGCGCGGACAGCCCATCTGCGCCATGAACCCCTCAATTACACGATGCAGCGGAATGCCATCGTAAAATCCGTCCTCGGCGAGTTCCTTGATCCGCGCGACATGTTCCGGCGCCTTGTCGGGCATGGTCTCAATCGTCACGTCGCCCGTATCGAGTTTCAGGATCAGTTTGTCGCTCATCGTTCAATCTTTCCGTTAATGCGCACCGGCACTCTGATTTCGCAGATGTTCTTGACGTAGCCGGTATCTGAAATATCGCCGCGGGTCTTCAGATATTCGACGAAGATATCGCTGTCAGTATCGAAGACCTGAATGTTCTTGCGTTCAGCTTGCGGAATATCCGCCTCGACCCGCACGCGCATAATCGGCGTCGGCCGCAGCGGCGGTTCGCCCCGGGAAATCCGGCGAGACGCTTCATACCCGTCGACGATCCAGCCCCAGGCCGAATAGCGCCGGTCCAGCGACTGCCGCGCATCGCCGATCATCAGGAAAAACTGGCTGTTGGCGCTATTGGGATCGGTCGCCCGCGCCATCGACATCGTGCCCGGGCAGTGGAGCGGCCAAAGATCGACCTTGCGATCGGTCTTGAACGCCCTCAGCGCTTCCGGCTGGGCGCCGACCGGCATCCCGTCGATGAAGCCGATCCGCGGCGTCGTCCGGTCGCGGCCGATTTCATGGAAATCCTCGACGACATTGGTGTCGCGGGAAAATTCCCCTTCGACATTCGGCAAGCTCGACCCGCCTGTGCCATCGCCTTTCGGGTCGCCCCCTTGCGCCATGAAGCCCTCGATCACGCGATGAAACTTCAACCCTTCATAGAAGCCCTGACGCGTCAGTTCCTTGATCCGCGCCACATGTTTCGGCGCGAAATCGGGCTTCAGTTCGATGACGACCGTGCCGGCCGGCAGATCCATGTAAATCGTGTTTTCCGGATCGAGCGGACGCCAGGCGGTTTCCGGCGCGCTTTCGATGATTTCCTCCGGCGTTTTCTGCGCCGGCGCTTCAGCGCCCTTATCCTGGGCCAGCGCGGGCGACGCGGCGGCGAGAAGCGCGCTCATCGCTGTGATACCTGCAATATGCATTCTGGTCATACTCCCTGCTCGCCCTTGCCGCCGCCTATAATGGGCGCCGCGGCTGGCCTCATCAAGTTTTACCGGTTGGAAAATTTCGCTTTCAGCCCATCCGCCACATGCCCGGGCACGAATGAACTAATGTCGCCGTTCAACCGGGCGATTTCTTTCACCAGACGCGAGGCGATCGACTGATAGCGGGCGTCCGCCATCAAAAACACCGTCTCGATCTCGTCGTTGAGCGCCTGGTTCATACCGACCATCTGGAATTCATACTCAAAGTCCGACACCGCTCTCAAGCCGCGCACGATAATGTTGGCGCCGATGGATTCCGCAAAATGCATCAGCAGGGTTTCGAACGGCTTGACGCTCACCGGCACGCCGCTGGCTTTCGAGATGCGGGCCATTTCCGTCTCGACCATGGCGACGCGCTCCTCAAGGGAAAACAGCGGGCCCTTGTCTCGGTTGATCGCGACGCCGATCACCAGTTCATCGACCAGTTTTACGGCCCGCTCGACAATATCGACGTGACCGAGCGTCAGCGGGTCGAACGTGCCGGGATAAAGGCCGATCAGTTTGGTCATTCAGCGTCTCCGTCAGCGGGCGCTTCACCCTCTTCCTCGCCATCAACATCTTCGATGCGGCCGACCGAAACAACCTTCTCGCCCTCACGCGTGCGGAAGATGGTGACGCCCTGCGTATTCCGGCCGGCGACGCGGATGTCGTCGACGGGCGTACGGATCAGCTGTCCGCCGTCGGTGACCAGCATGATCTGGTCCGTTTCCTCGATGGCGAAGGACGCAACGACGGGGCCGTTTCGCTCCGTCGTCTGAATGGCGATGATGCCTTTGCCGCCTCGCCCAGAGGTCCGGTATTCGTAAGACGACGTCCGCTTGCCGTAACCGTTTTCCGTGACGGTCAGGACGAACTGCTCGGCGGCGCCAAGCTCGGCGAGACGCTCGGGACTGATCGCCACGTCGCCGGTTTCGCCGCTTTCTTCCGGTTCCTCGACATCAGCCTCGCCCGCCGCCCGTCGCATCGCAGCCGCGTGTTTGAGATAGGCCCGCGTTTCCTCCGTCGCCGCATCCACATGATGCAGGATCGCCATGGAGATAACGCGGTCGCCGTCTGCGAGTTTGATCCCGCGCACGCCTGTGGAAGTGCGGCCCGCGAACACGCGGACGACATCGACCGGGAAGCGGATGCAATTGCCGGCGGCGCTGGTCAGCAGCACGTCTTCATCCTCGCGGCAAATCTTCACCCCGACGATGCTGTCGCCATCATCAAGCTTCATGGCGATCTTGCCGGTGCGGTTGATGCGCTGGAAATCAGACAGCTTGTTGCGGCGGACGCTTCCCGATGCGGTAGAGAACATCACATGAAGCTGCTCCCACGCGGCTTCGTCTTCCGGCAGCGGCAGGATATTCGTTACGCGTTCGCCCTGCGCCAGCGGCAAGAGGTTGACGAACGCCTTGCCCCGCGAGCTCGGCGCGCCCTCGGGCAGGCGCCAGAGCTTCAGCTTGTAGGCCATGCCCGTCGAGGTGAAGAACAGGAGCGGCGTATGCGTGTTGCCGACGAAGAGCTGGTTGACGAAATCCTCGTCCTTGAACTTCATGCCCGCGCGGCCCTTGCCGCCGCGCTTTTGCGCCCGATAAGTTGAAAGCGCGGTTCGTTTCACATAGCCGGAATGAGTGACCGTCACGACCATGTCTTCCTGGGCGATCAGGTCTTCGTCCTCGACCTCGCCTTCCGAATCGACGATTTCGGTCTTGCGCGGGGTGGCGAATTCGCCGCGAACGGCGGCGAGTTCTTCCTTGATGATATCGAGAACTCGATCGCGGCGGCGCAGAATGTCGAGATAGTCCGCGATCTTTTCGGCGAGGCCTTTAAGTTCATCGCCAATCTCGTCACGCCCGAGCGCGGTCAGCCGTTGCAGACGCAAATCGAGGATCGCTTTCGCCTGCTCCTCCGACAGTTTCAGCGTATTGCCGTCGGACATCATGTGACGCGGATCGGCGACGAGCGCCACCAGCGGGGCGAGGTCCTTCGCCGGCCAGTCCCGCTCCATCAACTGCTCTTTCGCCGTCGCCGGATCCGGCGCCTTGCGAATGAGCGCGACAACTTCGTCGATATTGGCGACGGCGATGGCCAAGCCTACGAGAATGTGGGCGCGATCGCGGGCCTTGGCGAGGTCGAACTTGGTCCGCCGCGTGACGACTTCCTCGCGGAAGTCGATGAACGATGAAAGCACGTCGCGCAGGGTCAGCTGCTGCGGGCGTCCGCCGTTCAGCGCCAGCATGTTGACGCCGAAGCTCGTCTGAAGCTGCGAATGACGATAAAGCTGGTTGAGAACGACATCCGGCGCCGCATCGCGGCGCAATTCGATGACCACACGGATGCCGTGGCGGTTCGATTCATCGCGAATATCAGCGATGCCCTCGATCTTTTTCTCCCGCACCAGCCCGGCAATGCGCTCAATCATCAAGGCCTTGTTCACCTGGAACGGCACTTCGGTGATAATGATGGCCAAGCGATCCTTGCGGACTTCTTCAATCGCCGCGCGCCCGCGCATGACGACCGAACCGCGCCCCAACAGCAGCGCCGCCTTGGAGCCGACCCTGCCGAGAATGACGCCGCCGGTGGGGAAGTCCGGGCCCGGCACAATCTCGATCAGTTCTTCATCAGTGATTTCCGGATTTTCAATCATGGCGACCGTCGCATCGACAATCTCGCCGAGATTGTGCGGCGGAATGTTGGTGGCCATGCCGACGGCGATGCCCCCCGAGCCGTTGACCAGGAGGTTCGGGAAACGCGCCGGCAGAACTGTCGGCTCTTTTTCCGAGCCGTCATAGTTCACCTGAAAAGCGACCGTGTCTTTCTCAATGTCATCGAGAAGCGCGTTGGTCACCTTCTCCATGCGGCATTCCGTGTAGCGCATGGCGGCCGGCGGATCGCCGTCGATGGAGCCGAAATTGCCCTGCCCGTCGATCAGCGGCACGCGCATGGAGAAATCCTGCGCCATCCTCACCAGCGCGTCGTAAATCGCCTGGTCGCCATGCGGGTGGTATTTACCGATGACATCGCCGACGATGCGCGCGGATTTGCGGTAGGGCTTGTTCCAGACATGGCCGTTCTCGTGCATCGACCAGAGGATGCGTCGGTGCACCGGCTTCAGGCCGTCCCGCGCATCCGGAATCGCGCGGCTGACGATCACGCTCATCGCATAGTCGAGATACGACTTGCGCATTTCATCTTCGATGGAGATGGCGGAAACGCCGGGGTCGTTCTGGGGCGCGCCGCCCTCTTCTTCGCCGTTATCGTTCGGGTTTTCGGTATTGTCGTCCGACACGCAGGAACCTTTTGGAATCAGATGGAAAATCGAGCCCTTCGCTTAGCATTCGCCCCCCCTAAAGCCAAGCATTTGCGAGGGTTTGGGCCCGGTTTATTCGCGCCGCCAGCTGGGCTAGGATAGGCCTTGGGTCAAGCTGGGGAAAAGGATGATTGCGCCCGGAAAATACCTACTTATTTCAGGGATTTCGGCGCTCGCGCTCAATGCTTGCGGCAAGTCCGGCGAAAGCGCGTCCATTGAACCGATGCTGGAGGCGCTCGCGCCGGCTGAATGGTCCGACGCCGCCGCGCGCTTCGTCGACCGCGACGGCGCGGAAATCGGCTATGCGGTTTTCACCGACGGCCCCGGCGCCGGCGTTCTCATCCGCATCGACCTCAAGGGCCTGCCGCCGGGCTGGCATGGCATGCATCTCCATCAGACTGCCGACTGCAGCGATTACGCGGATGGGTTCCTCGCCTCCGGCGGTCATGTGGACCCGGACGCCCATGAGCATGGGCTGTTGAACATGGACGGCGCCGAGCGGGCCGATCTGCCGAATATCTACGCCGGCGCTGACGGGCGCGCGACAGTGGAACTCTTCAACGACGGGGTGGCGCTTTATCCGAGCGAAGCCGCGGCCGCGGAAGCAGGTCCATGGCCGTTAATGGACGATGACGGGTTCGCCGTAATCATTCACGCCGCGCCGGACGATCATATGACGCAGCCGATCGGCGGCGCGGGCGAACGCATCGCCTGCGCGGCGATAAAAGGGGCGCCCTGACATTCAGGTTTTATGGTGGGACAGTTTTTGAGGTATCGAGTTGCGTAGGGGAGCATCATGACAAACATCAATCGCCGATCCGTGCTGGCGGGCGCGGCAGCCGCGGGACTACCGCTTCGCGCCTTTGCAGACGACGCGCCAATCGGCGCATGGACGCCGCTCGCAAGCATGCCGTTTCCGGTGCAGGAAATTTACCCGGCGCCGTTCTGGAAGGCGCCCGAGCGCGCGACCGCCAAACCGATTCCCTTCAACATACTCGTCAATGCCGGCGGGCTGACCCCTGACCGCGAATACAACGTCACGGACGAGGTCACGTTCTACGATCCCTATTACGACAAATGGGGTTTCGCGCGACCATTGCCGGAACCGCGCCATCACATCGCGCTGGTCAACAATAACGGCTATCTCTTCGCGATCGGCGGTTTCGCCCGCAATGCGAATGGCGGATGGCAGATGCGCGCGGACAACTGGCGGATCGGCGCCATTGGCGACGACTGGGCGCCCATGCGCCCCCTGCCTCATCCGCAGGCGGAAATGGTCTGCGCCTCCGTCAACGGCACGATCCATGTGGTTGGCGGCCGCGCGCCGGCGGGCAGCCGCAACCGGGAATGGGACGATCACATCGATACGGACCAGCACTGGTATTACGATCCGGCTGCGGACGACTGGTTTTCCGCAGCGCCGATGCCGACGCCGCGAAACTCATCCGCCGGCGCAGTTCGAAACGGCGTTCTCTATGTAATCGGCGGACGCACAGTCAGCGACGGCAATGTCGCGACGGTCGAAGTCTACGATCCCCTGTCCGACCGATGGGAGCAGGCACGGCCCATGCCGAAGGCGCAAGGCGGCCTCGCCGCCGCCGTCCTCGGCCAGAAGATTTACGTTTTCGGCGGGGAGTATTTCACCGGCGCGGGCGGCGGCGTGTTCGCCGAAGCCTGGGAATATGATCCTTACCGGGACAAATGGCGCGCCGTCGCGGCGATGCCCCGGCCCCGCCACGGGCTCGGCGCGGTGGGCCTCAACAACGCGATCTACGTCCTCGGCGGCGCGGCGCAAGCCGGCGGCAACGCCACCAGCGCCGCACTCGACAAGTTCGAGATTTAAAACAGCCGCGCCAGAAGGATCGCGCCTTCGCCCCGTTGGCCAGCCCCGCTGCAAAGCACGCGAAGCCTGACAACGGCTTCATTATCGCAGTCGTATGCGCGGTTTGCCGCCTTCAAGACCTAGCTGAACACGAAGTCGTCCTCATGGAGATCGACGACGAGGACATTCAGGAGGAGGATTGAATCTCCGCCACCGAAGTCGATCGTCGTGTGGGTTCCGTTGTCCGCCGCGGCGGCGATGACTTCCGCAAACGTATCGAAAACCGCCCCGAAGGCGATCAACTCGATCGCATCGTCCGTGCCTGCGCCGGCGACAAAATCATCATACGTGTCGTTGCCGTGACCGAGGCGGAACTCGAAGATGTCGTTCCCGGCGCCGCCGGACACCAGATCGTCCCCGAAACGCCCGTTCAGCGTATCGTCGCCGGCGTCGCCCTTGAGGCGATCCGAACCGCCGCCGCCGGTCAGCGAGTCGTTGTCGTCGTTGCCGAGGAGCGTGTCGTTGCCGCCGCCGCCGAACAGGCGGTCGTCGCCTTCGAACCCGCGCAGCACATCGTTATTGCTCGCGCCATTAAGGAGGTCTTTGCCATAGCCGCCGCGCAGATCGTCGTCGCCGCCGCTCCCTCCAAGAGTGTCATGGCTACCGAAACCATGTAACGTATCATCGCCGCCGCCGCCGGTCAGAGAATCGCGACCTGCATCACCGCGGATGGTATCGTCACCTTCTCCTCCATTTAACGTATCGTTTTTAGCACCACCGCTTAGAGTGTCATTATCCTCACCACCGTCGATCAAATCATTACCGGATTCACCTGACAAATAATCGCTTTCGGATCCTCCATAAATGAAATCATCACCTGATCCTCCCAATAGAAAGTCATCACCGCCTTGGCCAGACAGCGTATCGCCGCCCGCGCCGCCCAAAAGAGAATCATCACCGAGCGCCCCCAAAATGGAATCCGCACCATAGTCTCCAAGCGCGATGTCCGCATCGGACGATCCCGTAATGGTGTCATCGCCCGAAAATCCAAGAGCCGCATTTTTATCCGCGCCGGCATTGATAACCGCCAGGTGATCGGAAGAGGCGCCGCCAACTGTAAATTCCCACCCATCCTTAAAAAGAAAACTGAAATCAACGCCTGAAGCTGTTAAGGCCGCATCTGCGAAATTTATAAACGCGTCGGCGGCGCTAATGTTCGCTTGCCCCGGCAAAGTTCCAAGGGTTTGCCAGAACAGGGCATAGGCGTCGGGCCCGATATGCTCTCTTAATATCCGATAGAGCGCAGCGCCTAAATCCGCAGAACCATTCAATCCCGTTGGGTTTGTTACGCCAGTGTCAGCGCCCAGCGTGTTCAGGCCATCCAATGAGGGGTCTGAAAAATAAGTTTCAGCGACCACAGGCAGCGAGACGTTCTGTATATCCACATCAACTGGTTGGATGTAAAAGCCGAGCGCACTAGCCGCCGTCTCAATGGCGTAATAACGATTAAGGATCGCATAGCCAGTAGTGAAACCGTAGTCTCCAAGCTGGTCGAAATAAAACCAGAAATTCCGTCCCAACTCGTAATATACTATCGTTTGTAGCTCATCATGCAGCGCCGCATCATAGAACCCTTCAATCCATGGAAAGTCTGTTTCCAGTCCAGCTCCAAAAAAATCGGATAATATTTCAATTCCGGTAAAACCGAGATATCCACAGCCTGCACCGCATGTACTTTCTACAATCGAAATTGTTGACTTACCGTGGAATAATGTCTCCGCGAACTCAACAGGCTCGCGCCCAGTCAAATCAGTATAATATTCCCATCCGATATCAAACGCCTGTAGCAACCTATCCATAACGGCGGCATCAACGGACGTACCTTCAGGCACAAGAACGGCAACATGACTTCCTTCATAGGCAACCATGTTATACACATCGTCGTCAAAGCTCGTATAGGTCACCATTTGTAAGGCGCCCGCTGTTGCATCAAATGTTAGTTGGTTAACTGAACACGAAGTCGTCCTCATGGAGATCGACGACGAGGACATTCAGGAGGAGGATTGAATCTCCGCCACCGAAGTC
>ENA-ORCV01000466-ORCV01000466.1-marine-metagenome-genome-assembly--contig:-NODE-466-length-27761-cov-4.145319_pt1 | contig 27761 bp, 28 predicted proteins | sample MGYA00237779_ERZ508509 | MGnify/ENA primary metagenome ERZ508509 (study PRJEB26180, sample SAMN06268772) | marine metagenome | isolation source: Bioluminescent Bay, La Paraguera, Puerto Rico | place... | reverse complement strand
AACGCAGACGATAAACTCGACGACGACTATAATGAATATGACGAATTCGATGAGGAAAACGAAAGCGGACTTTCCGGCTTTTCGGTTCTGACTATCGGTCTCATCATGTTCGGCGCGTTTATCGCGATTACCTGGATTGCTTATCATCAGGGCATCAAGCGCGGCGAGAATGGCGGCGGAACGCCCTATGTGGCCGCCGATCCCGAGCCGGTCAAAATCGAAACCGCCGACGCGGGCGAAACGGTGGAAGACCGCGAAGTCTATGACGTGTTCGACGGCGAGGAGAGCGACGCGTCGACGGTGATCGCGGAAGGACCGGAAGAGCCGGTCGATCGCTCTGCAGAAGACCCCATCGCGTCGATCGCCGAATCCGAAGGCATGGTTTCGGACACGGTGCAGGCCGCGCAGGACCGGATCGCCAGTCTCGCCGAGGAAGACGCGGAAGCTTTCGACAATACAAGTGATGATCCGGGACCGGTCGCGGCGACGCCGCCGACCCAGGCCAATGCGACGCAGCCCGCCGCTACGCGCGCCGGCGCCCGTTCCGGGAGTCATGTGGTTCAGGTTGGCGCGTTCAGGTCCAATGACGAAGCCATGGCCCAATGGGCGCGCATGCAAACCAGGTTCGGCGATTACCTTTCCGGCAAGACTTACGATGTGGAGACCGCCGATCTCGGCGACCGCGGCGTTTATCATCGCCTGCGTGTCGGGCCGTTCGCTTCTTCCGACGCAGCAAAGACCTATTGCGAAGGGCTGAAAGAGCGCGGTCAGGACTGCCTGATTAAAGGGCTCTAGCATTCAGTAAAGGTTCCCGTGATGCCGCTGGCGGCGATTTTTGACTGCGAGGGCTCGCGGGCGAGCGCAGAGGAAAAGGCGTTATTCAAGGACGTCGATCCCTGGGGCTTTATCGTTTTCGCCCGGCATTGTTCGTCAGCGGAAGAGTTACGCGCCCATTGCGACGAGTTGCGCGAATGCGTCGGGCGCGAGGATGCGCCGATCCTGATCGATCAGGAAGGCGGGCGCGTCGTTCGCATGAAGCCGCCGGCATTTCCCGAACATCCAGCGCCGGCGCTGTTCGGCGACCTCCATCGCCTCGATCCGCAAAAAGCGGTCGAGGCCTCGCATCTTAACGGTTATCTCCTCGGCCGGCTGGTTTCCGATTGCGGCGTCAATGTTGATTGCATTCCGATGATCGACGTGCCGCAGCCTGACGCCGACCCGGTGGTGATCGGCGATCGCGCATACGCAAAGCACCCGGAAACCATTGTGAAGCTCGCCCGGGCGGCGATGGACGGACTGATGGAGGGCGGCGCGCTGCCCGTGATCAAGCATATACCGGGCCACGGTCGCGGATTGTGCGACAGTCATTACGAGCTGCCATGCGTCGGCGCCAGCAAAGACGATCTGGTCAATACCGATTTTTACACCTTCCGCATGCTGAGCGACGCCCCAATGGGGATGACCGCTCATGTGGTTTACGAGGCCTATGACAAGGAGCGCTGCGCGACGCTGTCGCCGGTTGTTATCAATGAGGTGATCCGCGGCGCGATCGGTTTCGACGGGTTGCTGATGAGCGACGATCTCAAAATGAAGGCGCTCGGCGGGCCGCTTGATGCGCGGGCGCGGGACAGTCTCGCGGCGGGCTGCGATATTGCGCTCTGCTGCAATTTCACAATGGCGGAAAAGCGCGAAGTCCTGAACGGGATCGGCGCGCTTGAAAGCAAGGCTGCGGCGCGGGCCGATGCGGCGCTCGCGCCCTTGAAAGCGCCGGAACGAGGCGATACGAGCGAGGCGTACAAGCGCCTTCAAGAGCTTCTGAAACCTGTCATATCGTGAGTTTTCAACAGGGGTGCAAAGGCGATAGGTTCAGGCCAGAATCGCCCGTAAAGTGACGGCATGGCGGATGGTGAAGCGATCATGACGGCGGATATTGAAGACGGTCCCGAGGCGGCGGCCGGGGAGGCGTTTGACGCGCCGATCCGCGGCCAGCCTGTGGAAGATCATCTCGACGCCCTGATCGTCAATATCGAGGGCTATGAGGGCCCGCTCGACGTGCTTCTCGATCTGGCGCGTCATCAGAAAGTCGACATCCGCAAGATTTCGATGGTCGCGCTAGTCGACCAGTATCTTGCCTTTGTTGAGGAAGCCAAGAAGCGCAGTCTCGAACTCGCCGCCGATTATCTGGTGATGGCCGCCTGGCTTGCCTATCTCAAGTCGAAAATGCTGCTGCCGGCGAGCGAGGAAGACGGCGACGAGCCGACCGCCGATGAGATGGCGGCGATCCTCGCCTTCCAGTTGCAGCGGCTTGAAGCGATGCGCAACGCTGTGGAGGTGCTGCAGGCGCGCCCGCAATTCGGGATCGACTTCTTCCCGCGCGGCATGCCCGAGGGCGTGCGCGTTACGCGGACGCCGGACTGGCAGGCTGATCTCTACGAACTCCTGCGGGCCTATGCGACCCAGCGCATTGCGGCCGTCGACCGGGACTATCATATCGAGCCGCCGGCGGTTTACTCGATCGAGCAGGCGCGGCTTCGCCTCGAACGCATTCTGGGCTCGATCCCGGAATGGACGGAGCTAACGAGCCTCGCCCGGGCGAGCGATGTCGACGCGCCGCCGCAATCGATCACGGCGAGCGCCTTTAATGCGGCGCTTGAATTCGCCAAGGACGGGCGCCTCGATATTCGCCAGCTTGGCGCGTTCGAACCGATTTACATCAAGGCTCGTCAGGATACGGATGAAAGGAACAGGTCATGATGGATCTTGACGCCGACGGCGGCCGGGATTTCAAGGGCCTCGACGCCCGCGAGGCGCAGGAAGCGCTGGCCGAGGAACTGACGCATGAGACGGAAGAGCAGGACAGCGTGAGCGACGACACGGAAGAAACCAAGGAAACTGAAGCGGCGGCCCCGGCGGTCGAGTGGAGCGAGGAAGACCTCGCCGAACATCTGCGCATGGTTGAGGCGCTGCTATTCGCCGCCGATGAACCGCTGGACGAGAAAAGCATCGCCGACCGTCTTCCGGCCGGCGCCGACATCCCGCAACTGATCGCGCGGCTCGCTGCCGATTATGAAAAGCGCGGCGTGATGCTGAAGCGTATCGACAAGAAATGGCGCTTCGTGACTGCGCCGGACATCGCCCATGTGCTGGACAAGGAGAAAGTGACGCCGAGAAAGCTCTCGCGCGCCGCGCTCGAAACGCTTGCGATCATCGCCTATCACCAACCCTGCACTCGCGCCGATATCGAAGACGTGCGCGGGGTCGCGGTCTCCAAGGGCTCTCTCGACCAGCTTCTCGAAATCGGTTGGGCGCGCATTCGCGGCAAGCGCCGGGACACGCCGGGACAGCCGATCCTTTACGGGACGACTGAGGACTTCCTCCAGCATTTCGGGCTTGAGAACATCGAGGACCTGCCGGGCCTCGCCGACCTCAAGGCCGCCGGGCTGCTCGATGCGCGCCTGCCGCCGGGCTTTTCGGTGCCGACGCCGCGCGCCGGCGATGACGAGGAGAGCGAGGAGGAAGACGGCGAGGGGGCGGAGTTCGCCCAGGATTTCCTCGCCGGAGACGACGGCGAAGCCGCTGACCTCTAAAGCTTTTTCCGCCTTCCGTTTGCTAATCCGCCGCCGCGGCATTACATTCCGCAGGCCGTAATCGATAGGGGCTACCCATGGGCGCTATTGGACCCTGGCAGATCGTCATTATTCTCGTGCTCGCGCTGTTGCTATTCGGCGGCGGCGGAAAAATTTCCTCGCTGATGGGCGATTTCGCCAAGGGCATCAAATCCTTCCGCAAGGGGCTTCAGGAAGACGATGAGAAGTCCCTGGAAGAACGCAGCGACAAGGCGATGGACGTGACGCCTGCGGAAGACAAGGCGAAGGCGGAGTAGATTATTACCGCTCATTCCGGCGCAGGCCGGAATCTCCAGCCGTAGACAAGGCGCTTTATTCAGGAGATCCCGGCTTGCGCCGGGATGAGCGACGGGAAAAGGCGTCAAAGCTTCCATGAATCTTGTTCCGCAATTCGGCTTTTTTGAACTGATCCTCATCGCCGTCGTGGCGCTGGTGGTGGTCGGGCCGAAAGACCTGCCCAAACTGATGCGCAGCGCCGGCAAGTTCGTCGCGCAGGCAAGGCGCATGGCGGCGGAGTTTACGAGCGCGTTCGATCAGATGGCCCGGGAATCGGAGATGGAAGACCTCCGCAAGGAGATCGAGACTCTCAAAAAGGAAAACGTCTTCGCGAAGGCCAAACAGGAGATCGATGAAAGCGTTGCGCCGATCAATCAGGAGATGCGCAAGGAGGCTACCGACCTTGAAAAAGCTGTCACGAAGTCGGTCGGCGACAGCGATCCGGACGCCGAGCCGGCGAAGTCATGAACGAGCCGGCGAAGAAACAGGGCGCCTCGGAAGAGGATGAAGTCGAGGCGTCGGCGGCGCCGCTGCTCGATCATCTGACGGAGCTCAGGAGCCGGCTGATTGTCTCCATCGCCGCGATCGCGGTCGGCTTCGTCGTCTGCTTTATCTTTTCCGTGCCGCTTTACGAGTTTCTGGTCGTCCCCTTCAGGAACGCGGTGATCGCCGCCGGGGTCGAGCCGAAGCTTTATTTCGCGCCGCTTGAATTCTTCTTCACGCGCGTGCGGCTCGCGGCGCTCGCCGGTTTCGCGCTCGCCTTTCCGGTGGTCGCGCACCAAGTCTACCAGTTCGTGGCGCCGGGGCTTTACAAGCGCGAGCGCAAGGCGGCGCTGCCGTTTCTTCTGTCCATGCCGGTCCTGTTTCTGGCCGGGGCGGCGCTCGTCTATTATGTGCTGATGCCGTTCGTCATGCGCTTCGCGGTGGGCATGGAACAGCATCCGGGCGGCGATGACGGCGTATCGATCGAACTCCTGACCCGGGTGGGGGATTATCTTTCCCTCGCGACGACGCTGATCATGGCCTTCGGTTTCGCCTTTCAGCTGCCGGTGTTTTTGACGCTGCTTGCGCGGGCGGGGCTGGTGAACGCGGCCTTCCTGAGGCGCAACCGCAAATATGCGATTGTCGGGATTTTCGTGGTCGCGGCGTTCCTCACCCCGCCGGACCCGTTCAGCCAGCTTGTCCTCGGCGGGTCGATCATCGCGCTTTACGAGATATCGGTGCTCTGCGTGCGCCTCGCCGAACGGAAGGCCAAAGAGGGGCTCGAGTAAGCCTCGGCATAGCTAGCATCCTCATCCTGAGGTGCGAGCGCGAAGCGCGAGCCTCGAAGGATGTGTCACGGGTTCGGCGCCTGCAGCGCTTCCTTCGAGGCTCGCCGCCTGTCCGCTGTCGCTTACAGGCGGGCTCGCACCTCAGGATGAGGTATTTACAGGAGGAATGCCTGGTGCTGCTGGACCAGACCGCCCAACGGCATTAAACGGACGCCATGTTCGACATGAAATTCATCCGCGAAAATCCGGACGCGTTCGACGCCGGGCTCGCGCGCCGGGGGCTCAAACCCCGCGCCGGGGAAATCCTCGCTCTCGACAAGGAAGCGCGCAAGTTCACTGAAGTCCTCAACGATCTTCAGGCGCGCCGCAACGCCGCCTCGAAAGAGATCGGCGCCGCGAAGGGCAGGGGCGACGAAGCCGAGTTCAACCGGCTGCGCGAGGAAGTCGAAACTATCAAGAACCAGATGCCGGTTGCGGAAGAGCAGCAGAAGCAGAAGCTCGATGCGATCAGAGACATTCTCTCCGGCTTGCCGAACCTGCCGGCTTCGGACGTCCCCGACGGCGAGGACGAAGCCGCGAATGTCGAAATCAGGAAATGGGCTGAGCCGAAAAAGCTGAACAGCGCCAAAGAACATTTCGATATCGGGGAAGCGCTGGGCCAGATGGATTTCGAAACCGCCGCCAACATGTCCGGCTCGCGGTTTGTATTGCTCAAAGGAAGCCTCGCGCGGCTCGAGCGAGCCATCGCCAGCTTCATGCTCGACTTGCACACGGGCGAGTTCGGTTACACGGAATGCCAGCCGCCGCTCTTGGTCAAGAGAGATGCCTTATATGGCACAGGCCAGCTTCCAAAGTTTACCGCAGACTTGTTTGCTACAAGCAAAGTCATCGACCCTGAAAAATTTCAGCCTATTTCTGATCCCGATGAAAATGGTGGGGTGCAGGAAATTAAACGGGTTCTTTCAGAGTTTACTGAAGCCTTAGAGAATAGAGATCCCTACTGGCTCATCCCGACCGCGGAAGTCTCGCTGACCAATATCGTGCGTGAGCAAATTCTCGACGAGGAAGAACTGCCCTTGCGCTTCACTGCGTGGACGCCGTGTTTCCGGTCGGAAGCGGGTGCCGCCGGGCGCGACACCCGCGGCATGATCCGCCTGCACCAGTTCTCGAAGGTTGAACTTGTCTCCATCACCGGGCCTGAGCAGTCCGACGCTGAGCATGAGCGCATGACCGAGTGCGCCGAGGCCGTCTTGCAGAAACTCGACCTGCCTTACCGCACCATGGTTCTCTCGACCGGCGACATGGGCTTTTCGGCGCGGAAGACCTACGACATCGAAGTCTGGCTGCCGGGACAGAACCAGTATCGCGAAATCTCCTCCTGCTCGAACTGCGGCGACTTCCAGGCGCGCCGCATGAATACGCGCTGTCGCGCGCAAGGCGAGAAGCAGACGAAGTTCGTTCACACGCTCAACGGCTCCGGTCTTGCGGTGGGGCGCACGCTTGTTGCTGTTCTCGAAAACTATCAGCAGCCGGACGGCTCCGTCGCGGTGCCGGATGTGCTGAAGCCCTATATGGGCGGCGTTGAAAAGATTGAGGCGGCGAAATAACCGATGCGCATTCTCTGTTCCAATGACGACGGCATTCACGCCCGCGGACTTGAAAGCCTCGTCAAGATCGCCCGCGAGCTTTCCGACGATGTCTGGGTCGTCGCGCCGCAGGAAGAACAGTCCGGCGCCGCGCGGGCGCTGACGCTCGCCCATCCGATCCGCATCCGCAAATATGAAGACCGGCGTTTTTCGGTCACCGGCACGCCGAGCGACGCGGTGCTGATGGGGGTCAACAAGATCCTCGCTGAAAAAAAGCCCGACCTCATTCTGTCCGGGGTGAACAACGGTCAGAACATCGCCGAGGACGTGACGGTTTCGGGCACCATCGCCGCTGCGTTCCAGGGCATGTCCATGGGCGTCCCCTCGATCGCCATGTCGCTGGCGCGTCTGTCGCGAGAGAAAGCCCGCTGGGCGACGCCGGAAAGCCACGGGGCCGCCATCGTCCGGCGGCTGCTCGCCGAGGGCTGGCCGGCCGATGTGGTGGTGAATGTGAATTTTCCCGACCGCGACCCGGATGAGGTCAAGGAAATCGAGGTGACGACACAGGGTCATCGCGATGCGGTGCAGCTTTATGCGGAAGAGCGCAAGGACCTGCGCGGCGGAACCTATTACTGGTACGGCTATACCGGCGATCTCTCCAATCCGCCGGAAGGGACTGATCTCAAAGCCATATATGAGGGGCGCATCTCGATCACGCCGCTCCATCTGGCGCTGACCCACGCGGACAGTCATGCGGCGCTTGCGAAGGCGCTCAACGGTCCGGCGGAATAAAATCCCCGCCTCGCTGGCCTTCGTGTTAATAGGTTGTTAACCAAAGTGAATAAACGTCCAACCGATTCGTAAGAACAGTTCTTCTGGAGGGGCGATGATGGTTTTGCGTTCGGCGTTCGCAGTTGTTTCAGTGCTGGCGTTGGTTGCCTGTGAATCGCACAGCAGCGTCGCGCCGGTCGTTTACCGGTCGGACACGACAAGCCAGCCGACGCGGATTTATCAGACGCCGCAACAGTCCGCCGCTATTCAGCAGCCGGTCTACAGACCAGCGGCTGAGCAGGCGCAGACAGCGGAATTCGAGCCGGTGCAGCTTCAACCCGTTTCGGCTGTCTACATCGCCGATGCGCCGCAGCAGCAGGAAGTCATTCTCGAGCCGTCGCGATCCAACCCGCTGCTGATTGAAGTGCGTCCGGGCGACACAGTCTACGCCATCGCCCGGCGTCATGATATTCCGCCGCAGTCGATCATCGCCGCCAACAGCCTTCAGGCGCCGTATGCGCTTTCCGTCGGGCAGGTGTTGCGCCTGCCGGAACGGGCGCTGGTCGCCGCCGCGACGCCGCCGCAAAAGGCCGCCGCGCCGGTCCAGAAAGTCGTGGCGCGCGACACGATTTACCGCGTGCATGAAGGCGACACGCTCTATTCGATTTCCCGCAAGGCCGGCGTGCCTGTGGCGAGCATCGCTCAGGCGAACAGGCTTGGCGCGCCCTACACGATCAGCCCGGGACAGCAATTGCTGATCCCCCAGGCGCCGGTCGACAGCCAGCTCTATGCGGAAGCGAGCGCCAGCAATCGCGTGCGCAAGTCTGAACCGGCGGCGCAGCAGCGGGCCGTGAAGCATGATCCGCCGCCGAAGGCGAACGTCGCTGACATCGCCAAGACCGTTTCCTATTCAAGACCGGAGTCGGCGAACAATAGTCTTTTCGACTGGCCGGTGAAAGGCAAAGTGATCGCGAATTACGGCGCGGTTGAGCTTGGTCGGCGCAATGACGGCGTCAACATCGCCGCGCCGACGGGAACGCCCGTGCGCGCCGCTGCTGACGGCGAAGTCGTTTATCGCGGCTCGGAGCTCGACGGATTCGGCAATCTCCTCCTGGTCAAGCACACGGACGGATATGTGACGGCTTACGCGCATAACGACGCCATGCTGGTCAAGAAGGGCGACAGGGTCCGCAAGGGGCAAGTCATCGCCAAGGTCGGTCAGACCGGCGCGGTTTCCTCGCCGCAGCTTCACTTCGAAATTCGGCAGAACCTTAAATCCATCGATCCGGTTGCGTTACTGGGATCGGAATAATCATGCGCCAAAAAGCCGGGGGGCTTTAATCGGTCCAGAAAGCAAAAAAGTAAGTTGAGTTCAGTCTGGCGGGCCTTCTGGCCCGCCTTTTCTTTATCCGACCCTGCCGGGACGGCTGGCGATCATCCGCCGGGCGAGGAACTCAGGGCTCGCCGGCATCAGCCCTTCGGTGATGAAGGGCGTTTCCGAGAAATGCGCCAGCGCCAGTTCGGCTTCGAAGGCCGCGCACAGGCCGGCGCCGACCCGTTTCGTCGCGTCGAACTTTGTCAGGATGCAGCGGCGCACGCCGATCTCCTTGAAGGCCAGCGCCCAGTCGAGATATTCCGCTGCATCGCCGCTCACCGGCAGTACCAGCACCGGCTCGGCGCCGCAGGCTTCCCGGTAGCTTTTGAGCGCCGCCGTATCGCCGCCGTCATAGGGACTGACGCCGGGCGTATCGAGGATGACGGCGCCGTCCGGTTTATGGCTGCGCATGATCTGCTGCACGTCGAGCGGCGACTCGACGATGAAATAGTCGGCGCCGAGGGCTTCGCCATATGATCGGATCTGTTCGACGGCCCCGGCGCGGCCGGCGTCCGCCGTCATCATGAACGCGGTTGCGCCCTGTTCGGTTACCGTCGCCGCGAGTTTCGCGGCGCAGGATGTCTTGCCGGCGCCGGTGGGGCCGACCAGCATGATCGGCGTCGACGGCGAAAAATGCAGCGGCGCGAAAGAGAAGGCTTCGGCGAAAGCGGTCTCGAGCCGGTAGAGATCTTCATCGATGCGGGATTTTTTCGCCCCCCCGATCAGGGCGGCGAGAAGGCGCTGGCCGACGCCGTGGGGCGCCAGTATCTCCGCCATGCCGCGCACGGTCGCGTCGGACATGTCGAAGCGCGGCGCGCGTTTGCCGCCGCCGGTGAGCGCGCCGCTCAGCCGCGAAAGCGCGTCTTCGGAAAACCGGGTTTCGATGGTTTCGTTGAGCCGTGCGCCGGCGGCCATCTTGAACGGGCCCTCATCGACGGCGTCTTTCGCCGCTCCGGCGAAGTTCGCCTTGGGTGCCGGTTGCGGCGCGGACGGCGCGGGTTTGTCGGAGGCGGTGACTTCGACGTCGCCGCTTGGCAGCTCGCGCACCGAAACCACGACGGCCTTGTCGCCCAACGCCCTGCGCGCCTTGGATTTTGCGGCGTCGAGGTTAGAGGCGATGAATTTCATCATGGGAACACAACCACACTTATATGGAGCCTAAATTCTTGAGCCTAGTATGGGGGTGAATTTCGTTTTGCGAAAGGACCGAAGTTTGCGGCCGGACCCTTTCCAGCACCGACCGGACGAAGGGACGTATGGTCGCGCTGGTCACAATGGCGGCGGAATAACCGTCACGGGCGGCGGTTTCGAGCTTGTTGAGCGCGGCCGCGACAAAGTCCTGCAAGGCGGAAGGGGCCATGGCGAGCTGGCGGCTCTCGCGTTCGCCGATCAGCGCTTCGGCGAACTGGTTTTCCCAGTCTGACGATAATGTAATGATCGGCGCCGCGCCGTCCTGTCCTCTCAGCGCGCCGCAAATCTGACGGGCGAGACGCGCACGCACATGTTCGACGAGATGACTCGTATTCTGGGATTGCGGCGCAGCCTCGGCGACCGCCTCAAGGATGGTCGGAAGGTCGCGGATCGACACCTTTTCCGCCAGCAGCGCCTGCAGGACGCGCTGAACGGTGGTCACCGGGACGACGCTGGGGATCAGGTCGCTTACGAGATTGCGGTGTTTGGACGGCAGGGCGTCGATCAGCTTTTTGGTTTCGGCGTAGGAGAGAAGTTCCGGCGCTTCGGATTTTATGATTTCGGTGAGATGCGTCGTCAGCACTGTCGCCGCGTCGACAACGGTTAACCCCTTTAACGAGGCTTCTTCGCGCTGGCTGTCGTCGATCCACATGGCGTCGAGGCCGAACGCAGGCTCATGGGTCGGTTCGCCGATCAGGCCGATGGGGCCGCCCGCCGGGTCCATCACTAGAAAATGCCCCGGCTTCACTTCCCCGCGCGCGACTTCCTGTTCCTTGAGGCGAATGACATACGCATTGGGGCCGAGCTGCATATTGTCGAGAATGCGCACCGGCGGCGTGACGAAGCCGAGATCGTGAGCGATCGAACGGCGAATGGCCTTGACCTGATCGGTCAGGCGCGGGCCGCTTTCGGTCTGGACCAGCGGCAGGAGACCGTAGCCGAGTTCGATGCGAAGATCGTCCATGGCGAGCATGTGAGCAGGGTCGTCATCAACCTTCGGGGTCTTGGCGGCTTCGGCTTGCGCGGCGGCTTGAGCGGCGGCGCCTTTTTGCCGGCGCACTGTCCAGGCGGCGGCGCCGACGCCGGCGGCGAGCAGCAGAAACGGAATGGCCGGAAGCCCGGGCAGCACCGCCATAACGACCAGCACGCCGGCGACCAGGGCGAGGGCTTTCGGATATTCGCCGAACTGGGCGGCGAGAACCTTGTCGGCGGCGCCGTCGACGCCAGCCTTGGAAACGAGAAGGCCCGCGGAGATCGAAACGATCAGCGCCGGGATCTGGGAGACCAGCCCGTCGCCGATGGTGAGCAGCGTATAGGAAGCGCCGGCGGCCCCGAGCGACATTTTCATCTGAAGAACGCCAATGATGACGCCGCCGATGATATTGATCAGCGTGATGAGAAGACCGGCGATGGCGTCCCCGCGCACGAATTTCGAGGCGCCGTCCATGGCGCCGAAAAAGTTCGATTCATCTTCGAGCTGTTTGCGGCGCTTGCGCGCCTCGTCTTCGTTGATGAGGCCGGATGACAGATCGGCGTCGATCGCCATCTGCTTGCCGGGCATCGCATCGAGAGAAAACCGCGCCGCGACTTCGGCGATGCGGCCCGAGCCGCGGGTGATGACGACGAAGTTCACGATAATGAGGATCGCGAAGACGATCATCCCGATGACGTAATTGCCCTGCATGACGAAGCCGCCGAACGCTTCGATCACGCTGCCGGCGGCGTCCGGTCCTTCATGGCCTTTCGAAAGGATGAGGCGCGTCGACGCGATATTGAGCCCGAGACGGAACATTGTCGCGATCAGGAGGATCGCCGGGAAGGTCGAGAATTCGAGCGCTTTGCGGGTGAAAAGCGCGGTCATCAGGATCGTTACGGAAAATGTGATCGACGCGGCGAGAAGCAGGTCGAGCATCCAGCGCGGCGTCGGCAGGATCAACAGCGCCAGAATGGCGATGATACCGGCCGCGAACAGAACGTCGGACCTCAGCGCCTGTTTCAGCGTTGAAGGTTTGAACCAGGCGCCAGGCTGTTTGAGCGCGGTTTCAGACACAATCACACCCGCTCATTCCCGCGCAAGCGGGAATCCATGATGAGGTAGATTCCCGCTTGCGCGGGAATGAGCGAAGGAAAGACAAGCGCATATCAGCCCGCCGCGCGTTCAACGCCCGGCGGCGGTACGGCGACGCCTTCGTCTGAATATTGCTTCAGCTTGTTGCGGAGCGTACGGATCGAGATGCCGAGAATGTTTGCGGCGTGGGTGCGGTTGCCAAGACAATGATCGAGGGTTTGCAGGATGAGCGCCTGCTCGACTTCGGCGACCGTGCGGCCGATCATTTTTTCCTGCGCTTCGCCATCGGAGAGTTCGGATGCGGTCTTGCGCATTTCAGAACCGTCGGGAAGCCGAATGGCGGCGGGTTCGATTTCTTCGCCGGTGGCGAGCAGGACGGCCCGGTGCATGGCGTTTTCAAGTTCGCGAACATTGCCCGGCCAGAGCGAGGAGGCGAGTGCGCGCTGTGCGGTTTCCGAGATCGGCCGCGCCGGGACGCTGTTCAGTTCGGCGTATTTCGCGGCGAAATGTTTGGCGAGGGCGATGATGTCGAGCGGGCGCTCGCGAAGCGGCGGCACATTGAGATTGACGACGTTAAGGCGAAAGAGGAGATCTTCCCGGAATGAACCGTCCTTGACCGCCGTTGCAAGATCGCGGTTCGAGGTGGCGATGACGCGGATATCGACCTTGACCGGCTTTGAACCGCCGACGCGGTCAACCATGCGTTCCTGCAACACGCGAAGGAGTTTCGCCTGCAGGCGCACGTCCATTTCCGAGATTTCATCGAGCAGCAGCGTGCCGCCGTCGGCTTCCTCGAACTTGCCGATGCGCCGGGCGACCGCGCCGGTGAACGCGCCTTTCTCATGGCCGAAAAGCTCGGATTCAAGCAGGTTTTCCGGGATCGCCGCGCAGTTGATCGAGATGAACGGTTTTTCTGCGCGCTTCGATTTCGAATGCAGATATTTGGCGATCACTTCCTTGCCGACCCCGGACTCGCCGGAGATCAGGATCGAGGCCTCGGAGGCGGCGACCTGATCGGCGAGAGCGATGACTTTTTTCATCGCTGGGTCGACGGCGATGAGATCGCGGGATTCTTCGACGACCGCCTCGATAATCGCGGCGATAAGATCGGCGTCCGGCGGCAGCGGTACATATTCCTTGGCGCCGGCGCGAATAGCGGCGACGGCGGCGTCCGCATCGGTCTTGACGCCGCAGGCGACGACCGGCGCAGCGATGCGTTCGGCGGCGAGGGCGGCGATCAACGCTTTCACGTCGAGCCGGACGTCGACCATCAACAGGTCGGCGCCCTGTCCCTTCCGCAAGGCGCTGAGCCCGGAATCGATAGTCGGCGCGAAAGCGACGCGCGCGCCGCGGTCCATCGCCATTTTCGCCGCCGAGGAAAGCTCGCTTGAATGTTCGCCGATAATGAGGAGGCGCATGGCCCGTCTCCTGTCTTTCTGAACTAAATGTCGTCGTCTCTTACGATCTCGGTCATGGTGACGCCGAGCGCGCCGTCGACCATGACAAGCTCGCCGCGGGCGATCAGCCGGTCGTTGACGTAAAGGTCGATCGGTTCGCCGACCTTGCGGTCAAGATCGATCACGGCGCCGTCCCCGAGTTCGCGCAGTTGCGCGACGTCGATCCTGACCTTGCCGAGCACGGCGGAAATCTTCACCGGCACGTTGTCGATCGAGTGACCGGTCTGGCGGACTTCCATATCCGCGGTTTTCTCGGTCGAGAGATCGGGCAACTCCGGGGCTTCCGGCGGAGCGGATTTTTGCGGGAGCGAGCTCATGAGGGCTGACCCTTTCCTTTGCGTATGGCGCGGCTTTCTTCATTGACGGCGCCAAATATGGAATCGATGCGGGTGAAAAGTTCCGCCTGGCTGTAGGCGATGGCGCCGCCGCGCCATTCGATGCGGCAGTCGCCCGGCGCGATGTCGGCGCTCGTTTGAAGGTGAATGACGCCGTCGGCGTCCCGTCTGGTAAGGCTCGCGCTGAGGCGGCTTAACAACTCTTGCGGCGCGTCTTCATGCAGGACAAGCCTCGCTGGCGCGCGGTCGTGAACGGCTGCGAGATAATGATCGATCAAGGCCGCCGCGTTATCGGCGGCGTTTTGCACAGCAGCGTTGGCGCAGATGTGTTTCACGATAGCGCGCGCTGTATCGGTGAGCGTAGTCACATGAGCGGCGATGGCTGCGTCATGCGCATCGGCGCTCGCCTCAAGGCGCTCGGCGATGAGTGCTGCGAGGCGTGTCTGTTCACGGGTTTCCTCAGCGATCAGGCTTTCAAGAGCCTCAAGGCGCGCTTCCTCGCGCGCAGTTTCAAGCGCGGCTGCGGAGTATGTCCGCGCCGGCGCATCGGCGCTTGCGTCCAGCTCGTCGAAATTGAAAGGTCTCGCCGCTTCGCCCATCAGTAAATGACCTCGTCGTCATTGGTTTTGGAGAGATAAATCTCGCCTTCCTCGGCGATGCGCTTGGCCGTTTCGACGACCCGTTGTTGAGCGGTGTCGACTTCACGCATCCGGACAGGCCCCATGATCTCGATATCGTCGCGCAGGATCATCGCGGCGCGTTCCGACATGTTGGTGAAAAAGAGGGCCTGCATTTTCTCGTCCGCGCCCTTGAGCGCTGTCGCCAGCACCGACTTGTCGAGATGACGAAGCAGGACCTGAATATCGGTGTTGTCGAGGCGGATGAGATCTTCAAAGACGAACATCAGCGACTTGATCTTCTCCGCCGCCGTCGGGTTCTTGGTTTCCAACGTATCCATGAAGCGGCGCTCGGTCTGGCGATCGAAATTGTTAAAGATTTCGGCCATCGCCTCGAACGTGTCCTTTTCAGCGCCGCGATTGAGCGTCGCCATGAATTCGGTGCGCAGGGTCTGCTCGATCTGGTCGAGCACGTCTTTTTGAACGGGACCAAGCGTCAGCATGCGGTTCATGACTTCCTCCGCCATCCGTTCAGGGAAGGCGGCGAGGACTCTCGCGGCGTGTTCGGCCTTGATGCGTGAAAGGATCACCGCAACGGTCTGTGGGTGCTCGTGGCGAAGATAGCCGGCGAGGGTGCGTTCATTCACATTGGCGAGCTTGTCCCACATGGTCTTGCCGGCGGGACCGCGAATGTCTTCAAGGATCGTCGCCACCTTGTCGTCGGGGAGAATGTTTTTAAGAAAACGGCGCGCCGATTCGACGGAGCCGACGATATTCCCGGTCGAGGAAAGGTTTTTGACGAAGTCGTAAAGAAGTTGCTCGACCACTTCCGCCGTCACTGAGCCGAGCTTGGTGATGGCGAGCGTGATCTCGCGCAGTTCGTCTTCCTCAAAAGATTCCCAAAGCAGCTTGCCGTTCTCCTCGCCGAGGGCAAGCATCACGACGGCGGCGCGTTCCGCGCCGCTGAGTTCGTTGGCGTCGACAATGGTTTTACCGGCCATCATGACGCCTCCCGCATCCAGCTGCGCAGGATATTGGCGGACTCGTCAGTGTGCGCCTTGACGATTTCCGAGACTTTGTTGATCGATGACGCTTTGACCTGACCGTCGACCTGGGCGAGGTCGATGCGCTGTTCGAACTCGCTCGCCGGACGGTGTGCTATGGCGGCTTGCGGCGCCGGCGCTTCGGTTGCTGTCGCAGCGGAGCGGTAAGCTGGCGCGGGCGATGGTGATGTTGTCGCTGACGCTGTCAGCATAGGGCGCAGGACAAACCAGGCGAGCGCCAGAGCGATCAGCGCCAGGGCTGCGAGCTCCGCAAGGCGCATGATGTCATCGCGGGCGAGAAGCGGTGCCGGCGTTGCGACGGGGAGCACGGCTGCAACTGCAGCTGGCATAAAGCGAATATCGACAACGCTGACCTGGTCGCCGCGGGTTTCATTATAGCCGATCGCAGATTTCACCAGCGTTTCTATGCGTGAGATTTCCTCTGTGGAGCGCGGGGTATAGGCGGCTTCGCCGTTCGGCGAGGTTTGCGTGACGCCGTTCAGCGCGACGGCGACAGACAAGCGTTTGACGACCAGCCCTTCTTCGCGAACCGCGTTGCGCATGGTTTTGGTGATTTCGTAATTGGTTGTTTCTTCCGTCCGCTGAGTGGCGGATGTCGCCGCATTGCCGGCCTGATCGAAGGTTTGCGCGCCGGGAAGGGCGTTGGCGACTGTCACGCCTTGCGCGCGGTTGGGGTCGGAATTGTTCGAGGTTTCCTCGACCGTTGTCGTTGAAAGGACGGTCTGGCTGTCTGGGTCAATGATCTCTGCGCTTTCTGTGACGCGGCTGAAATCCATATCGGCGGCGACCTCGACGCGGACATTGTCCGGGCCGACGATACGGCCGATCATATCCTCGACTTCACGGCGAATGCGCGCCTGTGCGGCGATCTTGCGCTCTTCGATCGACGCAGCAATGGCTTCGCCCGTGTCGCTTTCGGCGCCGGAAGCCAGCAGCTGGCCTTTCGAGTCGAGCACCGTCACATGCGAGGGATCAAGCGCCGGCACGGCGGAGGCGGCGAGATTGACGATGGCGCGGACGGCGCGGTTGTCGAGACCGCCGGGGGCGTCGACAACGATCGAGGCGGAAGCGTTTCGCCGCTCGCGGGAGAAGAGTTCGCGCTCAGGCAGAACCAGATGAACGCGCGCTGTGCGGACGCCGTTAATGGTCGCCAGCGTTCGCGCCAGTTCGCCTTCAAGGGCGCGCAACCGGTTGATGTTCTGCTGGAACGACGTTGCGCCGAGAGTCTGGGCGCCGTCGAAGATTTCATAACCGACGCCCTCGCCGGCGTTCAGACCGTCAGCGGCGAGCGAAAGCCGCAATGCGCTGACCTTGTCGCGCGGCGCAAGAATAGTGACGCGCGATCCATTGTCCCGGAGCTGGTGGCTGACGCCTTCCTGTTCAAGACGGGTGATGATCGGCTGCGCTTCGGCGTAGCTGACGTCGGCGTAAAGCACGCCCAGCGACGGCGCGCCGACGCGCATGACGATCAGCGCGAGCGCTATGGCGACGCCGAGACTGACGCCAATGACCGCGCCAAGCCTGGCGACGCCGAAGGACCGGATGAGAGCTGCAATTTCGTTCACGACAAACCCGCGCATTACCTGGCGGGAACGCAACCCGCCGCACTACTGGGCAAATTTTGCCCCCCTTGTCGTAAAAAAAACGTTTCGTCTTTCGATACGGGCAAGAAAAAACCCGCGCTCTTCTTGCGCGGGCTCTTCAAATTCGAAGAAGTTAAGGAGGGATTACCGGTATTGCTGGACCCGTGTGGCGCGGAGACCCGGAAGGCCGAACTGATCAATGGCCTTTTGCCACGAAAGAAATTCCTCGACCGTAAGCGTGTAGCGGTCGCAGGCTTCCTCAAGCGTCAGAAGACCGCCGCGCACGGCCGCCACCACTTCCGCCTTGCGCCGGATGACCCAGCGTTTTGTCGACGGCGGCGGCAGGTCTTTCAATGTCAGGGGCGTGCCGTCGGGCCCGATAACATACGGGTCTTTCTCGACAGGCGACGCGTTGTTGGCAACGACAGTCATGAGCGGTCCTTATCCCCTAAATACGCAACGATGTTAGGGACGAGCCTAGACCCGCGCTTTTAAAAAACGGCTAAACGGCGTGGTAAAAGCTTCTATAAGTGGTTGATTATTCATGAAAAAACAGACCTTCAAAATTGTATCAATACAGAACAATTTTCCGTTTAAGCGGCGGTTTGCGTCAGTGTGCGCCAAAGCTCGTCGGCGACGGAAATCACGCGCGTATTCGCCGCGTATGCGCGCTGGGTTTCGATAAGCATCGAAAATTCCTGACCAATATCGACTGTCGACATTTCAAGCGCGCCGGATTCGATCGCGCCGGCGCGTCCCGTTTGGGGAATGTCGAGAGCAATCTCGCCCGCATCGGAACTTGTTAAAAAAGTCGAAGCCGGTCCGTCTTTCAGACCATCGGGATTGATAAAATTCGCAAGGACGACCTGATAGATATCTCTGGCGAGGCCGTTTGAAAAAAGCGCCGTGATTCTACCGTCCCGGCTGATCTCCACGCCAGTGAGCGCGCCTTCGGCAGCCCCGTCGGCTTGCGCGGTTGAGAACGAAGTAGCCCGCGCGGTCTGAATCAGTGAACGGAGATTAAGGTCAACGGCCTGACCGGCATTTGCAGAAATTGTCAGCGATTGCGGAAAGCTGGATAAGGCTTCGTCGATGCGTCCGTCGGCGGCGAAAACGATGTCGCCCGCCGCGATGCTTTCTTGCCCGCCGTCGACGAAAGCGGCGTTTGCGGCCCATTCATTGAGTCCGATGCGGGTGAAAGTCAGCGCCAGGGTGCGCGCGGCGCCGGTGTCGTCGAAAACCTGAACATTTTGTGTGACGGTCTCGCCGAGAGGCGCATTGGCGTCGAGATTGCCCGCGAGGGTGATCGCGCTTGTGGCGGCGGCGAGGCTGGAAATGCGCTGGACATTGACGGTCTCGAGGCCTGAGAGGCCGTTGGCGGCGGCGGTTCCGTCCTCGCCGACAGCGGCGGCGCGCAGAAAGTAACCGGCTTCGTTCATGAGCGTTCCGTCTTCCTGAATGGAAAACCCGCCCGAACGTGTAAAAAGAAAGGCTGATGTATCCGTATCGCTGGCGTTTTCGGAGACGACGAAGAAGCCGTTTCCGGAAACTGCAAGGTCTGTCGGCGAGCTTGTACGCGCAACGCCGCCCTGTTCGCTGATGAGCTGGCGGGTCGTGGCGCCGACACCGCCGCCTGCGACGCCGTTATTCGGCGCTTCCATGGTGACTAGGGTCGAAAAATCCGTGCGCAGGCGTTTGTAGCCGGTGGTATCCGTATTCGCGATATTGTTTGAGACCGCTTCGAGACTGGAGGCATAGGCGTTGACGCCAGAAAGCCCGATCGCGAACATGTTTGTGAAGCCCATTTTTGAAACTCCGTAAAAATCAGATGTCGAGGTCGACGCGCGAGACAAGGTCAACGGCGAAAAGCTGTCCGCCGATTTCAATGGCCGGCGCGCCATTCTGGAAAGCGACGCCGTCAACGCGGCCGCGCGAGGAGATTGACGGGGCGATTGCAGCGCCTTGAGCGTCGACAGCCTCAACCACCAGACGATAGGCGCCTTGGGGCGCCTTCACGCCGTTATTGGCGAGGCCGGTCCAGTTGACTTCGTGGACGCCCGCGCCGGTTCCGCCCTTCAGCACGGCGACCAGCGCGCCGCGCGCGTCAAAGACCTGAAGCGAGACGGCGGCGGCGTCTTCTGGGAGTTCGTAAGTCCAGCGCGCGGCATCGCCCGTCAGCGCGGCGATATCGCTTTCTACGCTGGCGACGCGGCCGATCATCGAGAGCGCCGTCTCATTCGCCGATGAAGCCTGCAGCGCGATCAGCGCTTCAAGGTTCTGATTGGTCTGGATCGATTGTTCGACCGACGCGAATTGTACGAGCTGCTCGGTGAATTTCTCCGTATCGAGCGGCTTTAAAGGATCCTGATTGCGCAACTGCGTCGTCAGCAAAGTCAGAAACGTGTCGAAATTGTTTGTCAGCTGCGACAAGCCGCGCTGGGAAGCGGTCTGGCTGGCGGCGGTTGCGGCGGCGATATCCATGAGAGTCAGTCCTTATGCGTGAAGATCGACAGCGCCGCTCGAATAGGCGGCGAGAAAGCCAGGTTCGTACCGGTCATTGACGATGAGGGCGGCGGGCTCGGCGTTCGCGCCGACCGCCGGGTCGTCGGCAAGAGCGAAGGCGAGGCGGTCGCCGCCGAGATCGAAGCCGGATGACATCAGCGCGGCGCGAAGACCCGCCTCGTCGCGGGCGAAGAGGTCGAGCGCCGTCTGGTTCTCGAATTTGAGCGCGAGCACCGCCTTGCCGTCGTCGCCGGTCTTGAGATGGGCTTCGACGCGCCCGAGTTCCGGCGGGTCAAGACGCAGTTCAAAAGACGTGCGGCCGCCGTCAAGACGTTTTGCAAGGAGTCTCGCGAATTCAGCAGTCGGTTGCTGGGGCTGAGCCGGCGCGGGCGCGCGCGGCGCTTTCAGCGATTGCGCTTTCACATTCTCTGCGTTGCGCATTGCGGTTGCTTCCACGCGCGCCGCTGATGGAGCGGGCTGTTGTGACGGAAGTGCGCTCGCCGCAGCGTTGTGCGGTTGAACAAGCGGAAGAGGGTGCGCCGGCGCGGTTGGCGGTTGTTGCGGCGCCGCCTCGGCCTGTTTGTTCGGCGGCGTTGCGGTGTTGGCGCTTCTCGTTTGGGAATTCGCTGCTTGCTCGCCTTGCGGCGCTTGTTTTTGCGGCGCGGCGGTTGTTTGCTTGTCCACCGTCTGCGTTTCAGCGCTGACGCGATTTGTGAAAGCCGCGGCGTCCCGGGGCGCGGCGCCGAAAGTCTCAAGCGACCGGGCGGCGCGGCCTTCGAGCGCCGTCATCGCCGCCGCGAACGAAAAGCCCTGCGCGATGTCGTCGCGCGCCGGCTGTTTCTTGCCGGTGAGATCCGCCTGAAGCGCGGGGGATGATGCTGTCTGTTCGATCATGACATGTTCTCGCGCGTGTTAATCGCAAGCGGCGGGCCACGTACGCCTGCGAAGAAACATGCGGCTTACGATGGATAACGAAAGATGAAAGAGTCTGGCGCAGGGAAAAATCCGCCTGCAGATTTTGCCGCCAGGGGTTCATTCTGCCGGGTGGCGGTTGCTGGCCCCGGGGTTGCAATTTCCTCTCGCAAACGTGCGAAAGGATAGCACACGGAATGAGCAAATCCGCGCAAATGCTGGCGCAGTTCGGCGGGCGAGTACGCGACCCGGCAATTCCTGACGGGCGGTGTTTGCCGGTCAGGCAATATCTGCCGGGCTGGGGAGGCGCCCTGTGAGCGGTCTTTCCGTTGCGCTCAACACCGCGCTTTCCGGCCTGTTCGCACATCAGCAGGCGATCGCCGCGACGTCGGAGAATGTCGCCAATGTAAACTCGCCGAATTTCTCCAGGCGTCAGGCCGATTTCTACACCGACGCCATTCCAGGCCAGTACGCCGGCGTGACGGTTGAGATCGCCCGCGCCGGCGCCGACCGTTTTCTTCAGACTGCCGGGTTTGATAGCGCGTCAGGCGCGGCAAGCGCTTCGGTCGTCGCCGAGGCGCTGGCGCGGGTTGAATCGTCGCTTGGCGCGCCCGGCGATAACCTCTCTTTCGCCGACAAGCTCAATGAGGCCTTCGCCGCCTTCGCCGAGCTTAGCGCGACGCCTTCCTCCATCGCCGCGAGAGCCGTCGCCGTTGCGGCGCTTGACGATGCGTTCGGCGCCTTTTCCCGCACGCTCGGCGCCATCGACAGCGAAACGCTCGCCGTCGATGCGCGCCTTCAGGCGCAGGCCGACCGCGCAAACGAATTGCTCCAAGACATTTACCGGCTCAACCAGATTGTCACGGCGAGCAATGGCGCTGGCGATGAGATCGACGGGCGGCTGAAAGAACTCGCGGGCCTTGTCGATATCAGCGTTTCCCGCGCCGACGACGGCCGCGTGACCGTGTCGCTCGCCGACGGCCGTCTTCTCGCCAATGCGGGCGGTTACGCCGCGTTCGGCGTGACAGTCGGAACCGAAGCGACCGTCAGCCTTTCCGCCGTCGCGCCGGAAAGCGGCGCCCTGACGCTTGTTTCGACGGATATAAATGCAGCGATCGCCGGTGGCGAGATCGGCGGTCTGCTCGCCTTGCGCAATACGGAACTGCCGGCGCTGCGCCAGATCGTCGACGATGCGGCGGGCGGCGTCGCGGCGGAACTCAATGCGGTTTACGCCGGCAACGCCGCTGTCGGCGCAACGGCGCCGGCGACAACGCCGTTGATCGTTGAAACCAACGGCGCCTATTCGGTCAATCAGGCGATCCTCGATGATCCGTCTCTGCTGGCGGTCGCCAGGCCCGCAAGCGGCGTCGGAGGCGCCAATGACGGCGTGGGCGCGGGAGCAATTGCGGGGCTGGGCGCGACGCAAGCCGCCCAGAATGTCTCGACGGCGGTGACGCAGATCGGCGCGGCGGTGGAAATCGCTTCCGGCCGCAGCGCGACGGCGGCGGCGTTCGCATCGGAAATCGAAACGCGAATTCTTTCGGACCGGGGCGTCAATCTCGATGAGGAGCTTTCGAACCTCATTCAGTTCCAGCGCACCTACAACGCCAACGCCCGGGTCATCGCCGCGATCGACGAGCTTTACCAGTCGCTGTTGAACATTCTCTAGAGGCCATAACGATGCGCGTTTCCGAACTCGGCATGCAACAGCTTCTCCTCCAGAGCTTCCAGCGCGCTCAGGAGGCGAGCCAGCAGCACCAGCTTCAGCTCGCCAGCGGCAAGAAGCACCAGACCTATGGGGGCTATGGCGCCGACGCCATCCGTCTGGTCTCCGCCGAGGGGGTTTATGCGCGCGCCACGGCTTATGAAAACGCCAGCCAGATCGCGCTGGCGCGTCTGGAGTTGCAGGGTGCGAGCCTTGAAACGATTACGGAAGCGGTCGACGGCGCCCGGGCGGGTTTTACGAGAACCCTCGCCACCGGCGCGTCGGAACTGCTGCTGCCCGAGCTTGAAGTCGCCGCCCAGCAAATCCTGACGGCGCTGAACGCCGATATTGGCGGGGTCTATCTCTTCGGCGGGTCGGACGGCTCGGTTCCGCCGGTCGGGGCCAAGAGCCTTAGCGATCTTGGCGCTACGGCGTCCGTTAACGATCTGTTTACGGAAGGCGGCCCGGTGAGGTTGGCGGTTGAGGAAGGCGTTACCGTCGACGGCGGTCCGCTCGCCAGCGACATCGCCCGCGATCTTCTGATCGAGTTGCAGGAACTCGCCAACGCCGAAGCGGCCTATGGCGCCTTTGTAGGCGAACTGACGGACGCCCAGCGCGCCTTTATTGTCGAGAAATCAGCCCAATTCGCTGAAATCATGGCCGATCTCAATCAGTTGCAGGGGCTTAACGCTTCAGCGCAGGGACAGGCGTCAGACGCGGCGGAGAGAAACCGTCAGCGCCGGGACATGGCTGAAATCGTCGCCGCCGAAATCGAGGAAGTCGACATCGCCGAAGTCATCACGCGACTCAATCAGGACCAGCTGGCCATCCAGGCGTCGGCCCAGGCGCTTGCCCAGGCGAGCGAGCTGTCGCTGTTAAACTACATTTAACAATTGGTCATAATGGCGACAGTTTGTTGCACGCCGGCAACAAACAGGTGAAATTCATCATTCTTTACCCTTAAGGCGTAAAGATCTCTTGTTTTTATCGTGGCCTCGTCCATGTCACCGCGGTCCCGATAAGAGGGGATTTAACGAAGTTTGGAGTGTTCGCTCATGAGAAGCTATTTCGTCCTCGCTGCGCTTGCCCTGGTCGCGGGCTGCGCCTCGAATAAAACAACGACGGTCGACGCCACTGAGGCGAACACCGGTGTTCAAACCGCTCAAGTCGTCCCGGGCAGCCAGGAAGACCTCGAGCAGTATGCCGGCCACCGAGTCTTTTTCGGTTACGACCAGCACACCCTGACGCCGCAGGCTCAGTCTGTGCTCCGCCGTCAGGCCGAATGGCTCAACCAGAACCCGAATGTCAGAATTCAGCTCGCCGGCAACTGCGACGAGCGCGGCACGCGGGAATATAACCTCGCCCTCGGCGCCCGCCGGGCGGAAGCGGCGCGCGCCTATCTGGTCAGCCTCGGTGTCGATGCAGCCCGCATCACGACCAAGTCGAACGGTAAGGAGCGCCCGTTCGCGCATGGCGCGGATGAAAGCGCCTGGTCGCAGAACCGCAACTCGACGACGACGGTCGCCGGCGCGTCGAGCTAAACCGGCCTCTGTAAAACGGTTTGAAAGCCCCGGTTTCGTTGAAGAAACCGGGGCTTTTCTTTGCCTTGGCCACGCTTTCCGTCCGGGCTGGCAATCGGCGCCTCCGGCGCCTATGTTCCGCTCCTCATGAGCGTCATGACCGACATATCCGCGATTAACGCGCCGAGGATCGATCTCGGCGTACCGGAAGGCGCGCGCGTGATCGTCGCCATGTCTGGCGGCGTCGATTCTTCCGTCACCGCCGCCCTGGCCAAGCTGTCTGGTTACGATGTCGTCGGCGTTACCCTGCAGCTCTACGATCACGGGGTTGCGATCCAGAAGAAAGGCGCCTGCTGCGCCGGTCAGGATATTCAGGACGCCCGCCGCGTCGCCGAGGCGATGGGCTTTCCCCATTACGTTCTCGACTATGAAAGCCGCTTTACGGACGCGGTGATGAACGATTTCGCCGAGACCTATCTCGCCGGCGCGACGCCGATCCCGTGCGTGCGTTGCAATGAGCAGGTCAAGTTCAAGGACCTGCTTGAAACCGCCCGCGATCTCGGCGGCGTCGCCATGGCGACCGGCCACTATATCCGCAGGGTCGAAGGGCCGGGCGGGCCGGAACTGCGCCGGGCGTATGACGCTTCCAAAGACCAGAGCTATTTCCTGTTCTCGACGACAAAAGAACAGCTCGATTTCCTGCGCTTTCCGCTGGGCGACATGCCGAAAGAGGAAGTCCGCCGGATCGCCGGCGAGCTGGGGCTGGTCGTTGCCGACAAGCCGGACAGCCAGGACATTTGTTTCGTGCCGGAAGGCAAATACGCCGCCGTTGTGGAGCGGTTACGTCCCGGCGCGGCGGAACCGGGCGAGATCGTGCATATGGACGGAACCGTTATGGGGCGGCACCCCGGCGTCATCCATTATACGGTCGGCCAGCGGCGCGGCCTTGGCGTTGCGACCGGCGATCCGCTTTATGTGGTGCGCCTCGACGCAGCGAAAAAACAGATCGTTGTCGGCCCGCGCGAAGCGCTGCTGGTCGGGCGCGTGCGCCTCAGGGAAGTCACCTGGCTCGGCGACGGGGACGGCGCGGCGGCGGCGCGGCGCGGCGAGAAGGTCGCCGTCAAGGTGCGGTCGACAAGGCCGCCGGCGTCTGCAACGCTGACATGGGACGACGGCTGGGCCGTTGATCTTGCAGAGCCGGAAGAAGGCGTCGCCCCGGGACAGGCCTGCGTATTCTATTCGCCGGACGAGGCTCATGATCGCGTGCTCGGCGGCGGCTGGATCGCCGGGACCGGGCGCGTTTCGTCATGACCGTGACTGTAAGGCCTCTTGAGCCGCGCGACGAAGCGGCGTGGCGCCGGCACTGGTCCGCCTATCTTGAATTCTACGAGACCGGTCTCAAGGCGGGCGATACGGAAATCCTGTTCAAGCGGATGATAGCCGGCGAGCCGCATTTCGCGCTTGTCGCCGAGCAGGACGGCGCCGTCATCGGTTTCGTTCACGGCCTGCCGCATGCCTCCACATGGTCGCTTCCCGGCTATTGTTATCTTGAAGATCTCTATGTCGATCCGCAGGCGCGCGGGGCGGGTGCGGGACGCGCGCTCATCGAGGCGGTAGCGCAGGAGGCAAAGAAACGCGGCCTCACACGGGTCTACTGGCACACCGACAAGGGCAATGAGACGGCGCGGGCGTTGTACGATAAACTTGCAACATTGAGCGACTTCGTTCAGTACCGGCTTTAGAGATTGCAGACAGCCGGGAACGTCAATGGCCAAGAAGTTGTATGATTGCCTTAAATGTTCAGCCTATTGCTGTTCTTACACCCATATACCCGTGACCAAAACGGACCTGAAGCGCCTTGCGAAGTTTCACGGCGTTACGGAAGAAAAGGCCGAAAAGAAGTTCACCAAGAAGGGCGACGAGGAAAATCCGCGCGTCCTGCGTCACACGGATGACGAGCATTTCATCACCTCTTGCATGTTCCTCGACAAGGAAACGCGGAACTGCACGATCTATGAGGGCCGGCCGAAAATCTGCCGCGAATTCCCGACGCAAAAACGTTGCGGCTATTACGAGTTCCTGATCTGGGAGCGCGAAGTGCAGGACGATCCGGACTGGGTCGCCACAACGGACTGACGGGAAATGGTCGAGACCGCCGACGTCATTGTGATTGGCGCGGGCGTTGTCGGTCTCAGCGTCGGACGGGCGCTGGCGCGCGCAGGACGCGAAGTGTACGTTGTCGAAAAAAACGATGCGTTCGGTGAGGAAACCTCCGCGCGCAATTCCGAAGTCATTCATGCCGGCATTCAATATAGCCCGGGCGGCATGCGCGCCCGGCTCTCTGTTAAAGGGCGCGACGCGCTCTACGCCTTCTGCCAAGAACACAACGTCAACCATCAGCGCTGCGGCAAGCTGCTTGTCGCCATCGGCGAGCAAGAAGCCGAGCGCCTCAGGTCGCTGAAAGCGAACGCCGAGAAGAACGGCGTTGACGACCTTGAAATCATTTCCGGCGAAGAGGCCGGAAGGCTGGAGCCCGGCATTCATTGCGATGCGGCGATCCATTCGCCGTCTTCGGGCATTGTCGACAGTCACGGGCTCATGCTGGCGCTTATCGGCGAGCTTGAAGCCGCCGGCGGCGCGCTGGCGCTGTGGGACCGGATCCATCCGCACTGGATGGCCAACGAGCTGCGCCACGGGGTGATGGCGTTTGGGGGCGGTGTGCTGATCGCCGCGGTCGCGCTTGTCCTCGTGCCGGAAGGTTCCGACCGCATGCCCGCCCTGCCCGCATTGCTGGCGTTTGCCGCCGGCGGCGTTGCCTTCTTCGCCCTCGACCGGGCGCTGGAGCGCAGCGGACGGCCGGTCGGTCAACTGCTCGCCATGCTGGTGGATTTCGTGCCGGAAGCCATCGCACTTGGCGCCATCCTCGCTGCAGACGGCAGTGCCGGCCTTCTCCTGGCCCTGCTGATCGCGTTGCAGAACCTGCCAGAAGCCTTCAACGCCTATCGTGATGTCGCCAGCCGTGGCCGGGCGATGTCGTATCGAACGCTGGGCCTATTTCTTTCGCTGCCCCTGCTGGGACCGCTGGCTGCGCTGCTTGGCGCCTTCGTCTTCGCCACCAGCGATGTGGCGCTGGGCGGGCTGATGTTGTTTGCCGCGGGCGGGATTCTCTACCTGACCTTCCAGGACGTCGCCCCGCAGGTGAAGCTGCAATCCTCCTGGTTGCCGCCACTGGGGGCGGTGGCGGGATTCCTACTGGGACTGAGCGGGGATTTGCTGATCGGCGGCTAGTTCAGCTTGCGCGCCTGTGGCGGGACCAGCGGGTCGGGCAGCGGCGCGCACGGCACCCCCTCATCGGACAAGGCCTTCGATTCCTCGGCGGTGGTTTCGCCATAGATCGGCTTTTCGGGCTTTTCCCCGGCATGCATGGCGCGGGCTTCGCTGGCAAAGCGGTCGCCGACATAATCGAAATTCTCGGCGATATGGCTGCGGATCTTGCCGGCCATTTCCAGCAACGCCTTCTGCGGATCAGGCGCGGACTTGCCAGCGCGCTTGGCCACGGCGGGGGCCATGATGGCTTTCTTCACCTGCCGCGAAGCACAGATCGGGCACTCCACCAGGCCGGAATCGGACTGGACATCAAAGTCCGCCGAATTCCGGAACCACGCCTCGAACTCGTGCGAAGCGTCACAGATGAGTGCGTATCTGATCATGTCCTCTATATGGGAAGAAATGGCTGAAACGCCAAGCCGGGCGCTCAGAGCGGGCCTGAAACCGTCCGGTCATGGCTCAGCGCCGGGATACGCGTGCGCGCCGTTTCCACCTTCGACAGGTCGAGATCGGCGACGAGGATGCCGGGCTCGTCATGATCCAGCTCGGCGATAACATCACCCCAGGGTCCGACG
>ENA-ORCV01000465-ORCV01000465.1-marine-metagenome-genome-assembly--contig:-NODE-465-length-27926-cov-2.767855_pt1 | contig 27926 bp, 26 predicted proteins | sample MGYA00237779_ERZ508509 | MGnify/ENA primary metagenome ERZ508509 (study PRJEB26180, sample SAMN06268772) | marine metagenome | isolation source: Bioluminescent Bay, La Paraguera, Puerto Rico | place... | reverse complement strand
AGCTTCGCACGCATTGAGATCTTCCTACATTGAGCAAAGGGTACTGACATGAGTAAAGTGGCATGGATTGGTTTGGGCGTCATGGGTGCGCCGATGGCAGGCTTTTTGCAACGCGCTGGACACGACGTCACCGTTTACAACCGCACCGCAAGCCGGGCTGAAAAATGGGTTGAAACCTATGGCGGTGCTATGGCGCCAACGCCGAAAGAGGCCGCTGAAGGTGCCGATTTTGTGCTGGCGTGTGTTGGCAATGATAATGATTTGCGCGAAGTAACAATTGGGGAAAATGGGGCGTTCCACGCAATCGCTAAAGGCGCGGTTTTTGTAGATCACACCACAGCAAGCGCAGAGGCGGCGCGCGAACTTGATCAAGAAGCATCAAACCGTGGATTTGGCTTTGTGGATGCACCTGTTTCAGGTGGCCAAGCTGGCGCTGAAAATGGCGTGTTGACGGTCATGTGTGGTGGCGATGCAGCAGTGTTTGATCGTGCGAAACCAATCATCGATGCCTATTCACGCTCCTGTCAACTCATGGGTCCAGCTGGCTCCGGTCAAGTTACTAAAATGGTCAATCAGATTTGCATCGCGGGCGTCTTGCAAGGTTTGAGTGAAGGCATGAATTTTGCCCAACGTGCCGGACTTGATGGCGACGCAGTGCTTGATGTGATTTCCAAAGGTGCGGCTGGGTCTTGGCAAATGGAGAACCGCGGCACGACCATGCTCAAGGATGAGTTTGACTTTGGTTTTGCCGTTGATTGGATGCGTAAGGATCTCGCAATTTGCCTCGCCGAAGGCGAAAACATTGGCGCTTCGCTGCCAATGACGGCGTTGGTTGATCAATTCTATAAAGAAGTTCAGGCGATGGGCGGCGGGCGCTGGGATACATCAAGCCTAATGAAACGACTAACCCGCGATTAAATCGCGCTGCGATACTCTGTGCGGTTGCGCCCTTTTTCTTTTGCAAGGAAAAGGCGCGCATCCGCGAGCGCGTGCACATCATATGCGCTTTGGCATTCGCCGCCGCTTGCAACACCAGCGCTGATGCTGACCTCCAGACCCTCTGCAAAATCTGACCAGCTCCAGCCTTGTACCTTTTGGCGGATGTCTTCGCAGCGCGTAACCGCGTCTTGCAAAGTGATGGATGGCATAAAGATCGCAAATTCCTCACCGCCGACGCGAGAGACCAAATCGTCTTTGCGCACCATGTCGTTCATAATGTCTGCAACGTGCTTCAACACATCGTCGCCCACAATGTGTGAGAACTGGTCGTTGACGGCCTTAAAGTGGTCAATGTCCAAAATACACATCACATAGTTACGGTCTGACGTATCTTCGAGCGAACGCAAAATTTTGTCGAACGCACGACGGTTGCTGAGACCGGTTAGCGCGTCCTGATAGGCGGCCTCGGTCATCTCCGCTACCTGGCTGTTGGCTTGCTGCAACTGATGCTCAATTTTTTGCACATTGGTGTGGTATTGGGCCACGCGGTCTTGCCAATATGCGCGTCGAGCCAGCGATTTCTTGAAAAGCGCGTGATAGGCTTTGAATGCGGCAAGACCTTCTTCATACAATTGCGCATTTTCAAACGCCTCCGCCAAACGGCGCTGCGCGTTCATAATATTGTCGGCGTCTGGATTTTCTTTCGCGACATCAAGCGCATCACGTGCAAACTTGATCGCCGCGTCGGTATCATCATTGCGGTTAGCCACTTCGCTTTTGGTATAAAGAAAATGAACAGCGCCAACCTGCATTAATGTGTCGGGTAGCTCGCTTACACGATCCAAAAAGTCATGGGCGTCATCAAAGTCCCCAAGCACTGCCGCGCACTCTGCTGCATTGCAAAGTGAGACGAATTGATACCATCGATCACCAATTTCAAACGCGGCGTCAATCGCTTGTTTTGTCCACATCATCGCGACTGCAAAATTGTCGCGATAGGCCTGCATGTCACCTTGTTCTTTGCAGTAATCGGCAAAGCGAGTGTGCAAAAATCCACGGTGCAATGGCAGGATGGAACGCAATTCGAAGAAATTATGCTGATCTTGCAAAGCAAACACTTCTTCGAAAATGCTTTGCGCCTTGTCAAAGTTTGACGCGAGCACAAATACAATCGCCATCCAATCGCGAACGCGGACCTGCATTTCGATGTCATTGACATCCTTTGCCCACTCTAAAACGAGATTGAACTCTTCATAGGCTTCGTCTGAAAGCCCAAGCTGCACGAGGATGCGACCATGAATGTAGCGGGCAAATGCTTCAAATTTTGGATCGGAAAACTCAGCGCAAAGGTTCAGACCTTCGTGGACGTGTTCCATCGCGAAATGCGGTTTGTGGAGCCAGCGATAACATCGCGCAACTTCCACATGCACGCGTGCTAAGAGGTGCGTATCGCCAAACTCTTTGGCGTTTTTGAGTGCAATCAGATCGTGATCAAGTGCCGCTTGCGGCGCGCCATCCAGATAATTCTGCTGCGCGCGCGTCATCAACTCTTCTATCTGCTCGCGGTGCATCATACGCTTTAAATACATCCAAACACGGAAATTGCTCGGTGTTACTGTAAAGCAGGTTGGTTAATCAATCGTGGGCGATTTTGCGCATGCGACAATCATGCGCAATTGGTGAAAATTTCATCGTTTGCCGGAAATAAAAAAGGGGAGCGAACGCTCCCCCCAATCTTAATGATCTTGGTGCTAAAGACGAATGCCCCCCGCCCAAACCTACATTCGCTGCAGTTATTATTGTTGGTTCTCAACAAAGCTAACCGCAAGTGCCGCGATCCGTGCCGCTTGTCTCAACTCGGTTTCTGCGCGTTGGACGCGTTCATCGGTGTAATAATTTTCTTCATGCAGCAAGTTTGCCGTGCCGATTAGACGCCCGCACACCCGCACTGGAATGTTGATCACAGATTGGCAGCCAAGAAAGTTGATTAGGTCGTAATCTGGGAAAACATCAGCAATATCAGCGATTTTGTTGGCAACGAACAAATTGTCTTTTTCGCAGACATGATCAAACCAATCATCGCGATGAACAGGCTTTTCGCCGGTGACGGGATAAGCCACTTCGTCTGACGTATAAAAGCGGATGGCCGCATTTCGGTCTAAATCGACCTTAGTAAAGGTGAAAAGTTTCGCCCCGACTTTTTCAACGGCAAATGTATGCAATGCCTGCCAGATTTCCATTTCTGTTTTCGCTGAAGTGACAGAATTGGTGAAATCCAAAAGTGAGGAATGTGTTTGTGAGGTCATAAACTCAGTTCGCGTTCAATTGTTGGCATAAAAACGCAGCCGCTTCCGAAGGGACGGGTAGCGGCTGCGCTGGGAGAGAGTTTTTGAAAAAACTCTTATTTTGTTACAAGACGGTAGAACACAAAGTCAGATGTGGCACCGTTCACATAACCCTCGACATTCTCGCCCATTGCCACTTGGTAAGAGGCTTGGAACATGATGACGATTGGTGATTTTTCCTGAACGCGTTTTTGCAACTCGATGTACATGTCTTGACGTTTTGCGGAATCGGTTTCGGTCAATGCTGCTTTTGTCATTTTGTTCAACTCATCAGGAACAGCCCATGCGTTACGCCAAGTTGTTGTTGCCGCATAAGAACCGTCTGAGTTGTCAGAATTGTATGCAAAAGCTTTGGCGTTTGAGTGTGGATCCATAAAGTCTGGGCCCCAATACAAAAGCATCGCTTCGTGTGAACGCTCACGATATTTCGTGATCACTTGCGAACCTGTACCTGGGATAATGTCAAACTCAATGCCTGCATCTGCAAAGCTGGCCTGAAGCGACTGCGCCATATCCGTAAATGGTGCCGCGTTGATCACGTCCAAGGTCACTTTTACAGGTGTTTCAATGCCTGCATCCGCCAAGATTTGCTTCGCCTTTTCAGGGTCATAGCTATATGGCGTTTCATTGTAAGAACCTGGGAAGCCTTTAGGCCAAAACGCCTGGTGTACTTCCATTTGTCCTTTAATGATTGAGTTGGTCATGCCTTCATAATCAACCAAATAGCGTGCTGCATCCCAAACCGCTTCCGGTGTGAGGCTTTCAGTTTTTTGGTTGAATGAGAGGAAGTGAACGGCAGCTTGTGGGAAAGACTGAACTTTCACATCACCTGACAAACCTTCAACCTGATCAGGTGTCAAGTTACGGGCCATGTCCACATCGCCAGACTGGAGCAACAATTGTTGTGTTGCGCTTTCAGCCACGTGACGCAGCAGAACGGTTTTCATTTTCGGCGCGCCCTTAAAGTAGTTCGGGCTTGCTTCAAGACGCACCAACTCTGCAGGGCGGTACATTGAGAGTTTAAATGGACCTGTGCCAGCTGAGTTTGCATTCAACCATGCATTGCCCATGTCGCCGTCAACTTCGTTGGCCATCACCAACTCTTTGTCAACAACAGACGCCGGGCGCGCCGCCAGTACGTTCATCACGAATGCAGATGAGAAGTCGCCAGTGTACTTAATTGTCACTGTGCCTTCGCCCGCTGTCACCATTTCTTCAACGTTCTCAGGTGTCCAGCCAAGCTGAGCGAGAATGAATGCTGGCGTTAGGTTCAATTTGATGACGCGTGCCAATGAGAACACAACGTCTTCAGCACGAACTGGGTTACCAGAATGGAACGTTACGCCTTCACGTAATTTGAACGTGATGGTTTTGTTGGCGGCATCAATGTCCCAGCTTTCAGCAAGGCCATCAGCCAATACTGTTGGGTCTTCGGCATCGTACTGCACCAAACGGTCGTATACGTTGGTCACCAACTCGCCTGATGTGAACTCATAGGCTTGTGCCGGGTCAATCGCGACGATGTCGTCGATATTTTGTGCAACAACCAATGCATTGTCTGGCGTTGCGGCGCTAGCGCCTGCTGCCATCGGCAATGTAAATGCCGCTGCGAGCATGAGAGATTTTAAGATTTTCACTTTTTCCTCCTTTAGAAACGTAAAATGAAGATGATTACTCGGCGGCTGTCGGTGTGTTTTGATCACCAAACAGCGCCATCGTGCCTGTCCAAATCAGCTTTGCCGGCTTGTCGAATGGGTTCGCCCAGCTGTGCGCAATGCCGCTACGAAAGTGCAAGCTATCGCCTTTGTTCAAGACATATTGTTCGTCGCCGATGCGCTGCTCGAGGCTGCCTTCAAGAATGAAGATGATTTCTTCGCCGTCATGGGTGACGGTTTCAGAAACAAAGCCCACCGGCACGGTGAGGATCATGGACGAAATGTCATTGAGCGGGTGGTCGTAGCCCAATTTCTCGTAGGTAATTGAGGTGTCCCCAATATTAAACCGAGGGCGGGTCGCGAGGCGTGTCACGCCATTGCTGGCATTTGGCACCGCAACAAAATGTTCAATCGGCAAATCAAGTGCGCGCGCAATATTGCCCAAAGTGGCAAGACTGGGCACAGCCTGCATGCGTTCGAGTTGACTAAGGTAACCCGCAGACACGCCAGCACTCGACCCCAGTTCGGTCAAAGTCATGTTTCGCTTTCGGCGTTGTTCTCTAATCAAACCACCAACGGCGAAGTTCTTTGCTGGACGTTCTGGCATGGTTTTTCCTGCCTCCATCAACTCGATCTCACTATTTTATATACTAGTAAAAAAATTTTTGTATAGCCAAAAATTATTTGCCGTTTGCTAAAACTTATGCAAATTGTGGGGAACGCGAAGACAAATAGGGGGCGTAAATCGTGTCAAAAATCGGCGCAAATACGCAAAATCTGCCGCTTCTTGATCAGCCAATATTCAAGAAAATCATGGCCTTAATCCAGTTTTTGTTTGTGCTTGTCCTGACCTTCTTGGGACTTTTGGCCATCACATTTTTCATCGGGCGGGTGATCCCGATTGATCCTGTGCTTGCTGTCGTCGGCGATCGCGCCACCCAAGAAATTTATGATGCGACACGTACAGCGATGGGGCTTGATCGGCCGCTATTTGTCCAATTTTTTGCCTATGTGGGCGACGTGTTCACCGGTGATTTGGGTAAGTCCGTTTCAACAGGGCGTTTTGTTGCTGACGATTTGATGCGGGTATTCCCGGCGACACTCGAAATGGCAACGCTCGGCATCTTTATTGGTGTCGTTCTCGGGGTGCCGATGGGCGTTTACTCAGCAGCCAAAGAAGGCAAATGGCTTGATCAAGTATTCCGCGTTTTGGGACTGGTTGGCTATTCTGTGCCTGCTTTTTGGATCGGTCTTGTTGGCCTCGCATTGTTCTATGGCCACCTTGGTTGGGTCGCTGGACCCGGACGAGTCGACATTTTCTATGAAGGCTTGGTGGAACCCCGTACGGGATTGATGCTTGTCGATTCTCTGCTTGCGGGCGAATGGGAAATTTTCTGGAACGCGATTAGTCACATCACTTTGCCTGCCGCAATCCTTGGCTTCTTTTCACTGGCTTATATTGCCCGCATGACCCGCTCTTTCATGCTCGAGCAGCTTAATCAAGAATTTGTCACCACCGCGCGCGTCAAAGGTGTGCCGGAACATGTTGTGCTTTGGAAGCATGCCTTTTTGCCCATTCGTGTGCCATTGATCACCGTGATCGGTCTTTCTTATGCGGGATTGCTGGAAGGCTCGGTGATGATCGAAACCGTCTTTTCTTGGCCAGGCATCGGCAATTATCTCACCGTCGCGTTGCTCAACGCGGACATGAACGCAGTGCTTGGCGCGACCTTGGTGGTTGGCGCGGTGTTTATTCTCATCAACAAGCTTTCAGACGTGCTTTATCGCGTTTTGGACCCAAGAAGCCGCTAGGAGTTTGATCATGAAATTATCTTCTGAATGGCTTTTAACAGATAGCCCGGAAACAAAAGGCCAGGCCCTTGCAGGGCGCGCATGGCGCATGTGGCTGGCCTTGCTGGGCAACCCGCTCGCGATCACTGGCTTGGTGATTGTGGTGGCTCTTGTTTTGGTGTCGGCCTTTGCGCCATGGATTGCGCCTTATTCGCCAATTGGCCAGGACTTAGAGAACCGGCTTTTGCCACCAAGTTGGGCGCATTGGATGGGCACAGATGAGTTGGGGCGCGACATCTTTTCGCGTGTTGTTTATGGCTCCCGTCTTACCCTGATGATTGTCTTGCTTGTTGCTGCAATTTCGGCGCCAGTGGGGCTCATTTTGGGCGCGATATCAGGTTACTTTGGCGGCTGGGTGGATAAGTTCATCATGGGCGTCACCGACATTTTCCTTTCAATGCCGAAGCTGATTATGGCGCTGGCGTTTGTCGCAGCGCTTGGCCCGGGCATCGAAAATGCCATTATCGCGATTGCGATTACAGCATGGCCTGCTTATGCGCGTATCGCGCGTGCCGAAACGCTGACCTTTCGCAAGGCAGAGTTTATCGACGCGATCAAATTGCAAGGCGCGTCACCTTGGCGGATCATTTTCAACCACGTTCTGCCACTCTGTACCTCATCAATGATCGTGCGGGTAACGCTTGATATGGCGGGGATTATTCTCACCGCTGCCGGGCTCGGCTTTTTGGGGCTCGGCGCGCAGCCGCCATTGCCAGAGTGGGGCGCGATGATCTCCCGTGGTCGAAACTTCATTCTCGATCAATGGTGGGTCGCCACCATGCCTGGATTTGCCATCATTGTTGTCAGCTTAGGCTTTTGTTTCTTGGGTGACGGACTGCGTGACATTCTTGATCCGAAAAATGAGGGCAAGTCATGAGTGAGAAGCTCCTAGAAGTTCAAGATTTGCGGGTGACATTCCCAACCCATCGTGGCGATATCGATGTGGTGAAAGGCATTAGCTTTGACCTTGGTCGCGAACGCCTCGCCATTGTGGGGGAAAGCGGGTCGGGTAAGTCGATGACCGGACGCTCTATCTTGCGCCTCATCCGGTCGCCGGGTCGCGTAACCGCAACAAAGCTGAAATTCGACAATATCGATTTGCTCGATCAAAGCGAAAAGCAAATGCGAGCATTGCGCGGCGCGCGCATTTCGATGGTCATGCAAGATCCCAAATACTCGCTCAATCCGGTCCTTACCATTGGCGAGCAAATTGGCGAAGCATTGCGCACGCACCAAAATCTGCCGCGAAAGCAAGTGCATGACCGTGTGATTGATATGCTTGATCAGGTGCGTATCAACGACCCCGATCGGGTGGCAAAGCTTTATCCTCACGAAGTATCTGGCGGCATGGGGCAGCGCATCATGATCGCCATGATGTTGATCCCTGAGCCTGATCTTTTGATCGCAGATGAACCCACTTCGGCGCTCGACGTTTCGGTACAGGCTCAGGTTTTGGACCTGATCGATGGCTTGATCCAGCAAAAAGGCATGGGGCTTATCATCATCAGTCACGATCTTAATTTGGTCGCCAATTACGCGGACCGCGTGTTGGTGATGAATGCAGGTGAGATCGTCGAAGAATGTGATGCAAGTGCATTGAAAGACGCACAACACCCCTACACGAAGGGCCTGTTGGCCGCCGTGCCACGCATTGACGAAACGCGCGAAGAACTCCCAACCCTTGACCGCAGCCAGTGGGATGCCACATGACCGCAATTGATCTTAAAGACCTCACTATTTCCTATTCATCTGTGCCGGTCGTGCATGGCGCCAACTTCTCTGTTGCGGACGGGGAAAGCTTTGCGCTCGTCGGCGAAAGTGGGTCGGGCAAATCGACGATCCTCAAAGCCATTTCCGGCCTTAATGATGAATGGACCGGCGAAATCAAATTGTTTGGCGAGAAAATCGACCCGAAAAACCGTACCGACATTTCGCGCATCACCCAGATGGTGTTTCAAGACCCCTATGGGTCCTTGCATCCGCGCAAAACCGTCGACACGATTTTGAATGAGCCATTGGCCATTCATGGGATTAAAGATGACGGGACGCGCGTGCTTGAAATGCTGAGCGCCGTTGGCCTTGATAAGAGATACCGCTTCCGCTATCCGCACCAAATGTCTGGCGGGCAACGGCAACGCGTGGCGATCGCACGGGCGTTGATGATCAAGCCTAAATTGTTACTGCTGGATGAGCCTACTTCGGCGCTTGATGTTTCGGTTCAGGCCGAAATTCTCAACCTCCTTAAAAAGCTGCGCAAAGAACAAAATCTCACCTTCCTTTTGGTGACGCACGATTTGCCGGTCGCGTCATTTCTTTGTGACCGTCTGGCCGTGATGAAGGGTGGTGAGATTGTTGAAATCGCCTCCCGCGAGCAAATGACAAAGGGCGAATTGAAGGCGGAATACTCAAATGAACTGCTGGGCGTTCATGCGCAAAAGCTTGGCGCCTAATTGGGGCAAGTGACAGGTCGTTTTACCTTTGAGTATTTGCTCAACCGCATGCCACCCGCCCTCATCATGTAGACAGTTGGCGACGTAAAAATCTCGTTTCGATCACCCTCAGAGGTGTCGATTTTCGGCATGAAGTAAAATTTATTTACCAGAACAAAAAATACTTTACTGTCGCAAAAATTGGTGCAACGCTGCCCTTAACATACGGCCCTCCGATTGGTGCGCGGATTCGCGCGCTTGCCCCACACAAATAGACGAAAGGAACAGGCCACATGCTGGCATATTTTGCCAAACGCATTGGGATGATGGTGGTGACATTGTTCCTCATCATCACGTTGACCTTTTTCTTGATGCATGCGATTCCGGGCGGTCCTTTTACATCGGAAAAAATGCTTGCGCCGGAGATCGAAGAGGCGCTTAACGCCAAATATGGCCTTAACGATCCTTTGTGGGTTCAATATCTGAATTATCTCAAAGGCATCATTACCTTAGATTTGGGGCCTTCGTTCAAATATCCGGGCATTCGCGTAAATGATCTGATTTTGGACGGCCTGCCCGTGACGGCAAAAACGGGCTTCTTGGCACTACTCTGTGTGGCAGCGCTGGGTATTCCGCTTGGTATTCTCGCAGCGCTTAATCAAAACAAATGGCAAGACACAGCCGTAATGATGTTGGCAACCGTTGGGGTTGCGATCCCGTCCTATGTGGTGGCTACCGTGGCACTCTACATTTTTGCACTACAGCTCAATTTGGTGCCCACTTTCGGCTTGGATGATTGGCGTGGATACATATTGCCCGTTGCCGCGCTTTCAGGTTTTTGGCTTTCGTTCATTGCGCGCTTGTCGCGTTCCAGCCTTTTGGAAGTGCTTGGTCAGGACTATATAGTCACGGCCAAGGCAAAAGGGCTGCACCCGCTCAGTATTTTGTTCAAACACGGATTGCGCAATGCGCTTATTCCAATCGTGACCGTGCTTGGCCCGGTTGTGGCCAACCTTCTCACCGGGTCATTTGTTATCGAGCAAATTTTTGCGCTTCCCGGCATCGGTCGTCACTTTGTTTTGTCGATTTCGAACCGCGACTACACCACTATTATGGGCATCACGATCTTTTACGCCGCTTTCCTGATGGTGATGATTTTGATCGTCGACATTTTGTACATGCTGCTTGACCCGCGCATTAAACTGGCGGACCGCAACAAATGAACAATCTCAATCAAAAAATTGACCCGCAACAATGGGCTCCGGCAAAAGTGGACGCCGGTGAAGCGGAATTCATCGCTGCGCCAAGCCTGACATTTTGGCAAGATGTACGTTCGCGTCTTTGGCAAAACCGTCCCGCAATGTTCAGTCTTGCCTTTATCATTTTGCTGGTCGCAGCAGCGATCTTCGGCCCGATGATCTCGCGCCACACCTATTTCGATCAGGATCTGAAACTGTCCAACATCCCACCGATCTTGCAGCTTTACGAAGTGCAAAATGAAGGGCAGGCAGCCACATATTTCTTCCTCAATTCGGGCAATTTCAAACTCTATGAAACCACCGAAGATGGCGAGCTAAAATCAATTTTGCGCGCAAAGCGCAAAGACCTGATCAACAAGCGCCATATCTACGAATTTGGCGAAAGACGCATTTTTGTCGACTACAGCACACTGCCTGCACGTATCGTCGATGCCGATGAAAATGCGATTGATGCCTATGGCACCAAGTGGAACAAGACCTATTGGTTTGGCACCGACAGCCTTGGCCGAGATGTGTTAGTCCGCCAGCTCTACGGCGCGCGGATTTCGTTGACAGTTGCCTTTATCGCAACGCTTGTGAACTTCTTTATCGGCATATTCTATGGCGGCGTGGCAGGCTATTTTGGTGGCAATGTCGATAATATTATGATGCGGATTGTGGAGGTCATCGCCACTATACCGTTAACACTTTACGTCATTCTGATGATGGTGGTGTTACAATCTGGGTTCATCTCAATCATTGTCGCGATTGGCACGGTGTTTTGGGTGGATATGGCCCGGATTGTGCGCGGGCAAATGTTGACGTTGAAAAATCAGGACTATGTGGATGCAGCCAAAACCATGGGCGCGAGCACATGGCATATTCTGACCCGTCACCTGTTGCCCAATTCAATCGGGCCGATCCTTGTGACGCTCACCCTGCTAATTCCGTCAGCGATCTTTATTGAAAGTTTTATGAGCTTTATCGGCTTGGGCGTCAGCGTGCCGATGGCCAGCTGGGGCACCTTGACCAGCGAGGCCGTGGAGACTTTGCGCTCCTATCCATATCAATTGTTTTTCCCTGCAGCCGCGATCAGCCTCACCATGTTTGCGTTCAACTTCCTGGGCGACGGGCTGCGCGATGCGTTGGATCCGAGGTTGCGCAAATGACCCAATCACCTTTGCTAAAAGTTCGTGATCTGACCACCAGCTTTTTCACGTCGCGCGGCGAAGTGCAGGCGGTACGTGGCGTTGATTTTGATATACATGCCGGCGAAGTGCTCGGCATTGTGGGCGAAAGCGGGTCCGGCAAATCCATCACCTGCATGTCAGTATTGCGCTTGCTCAAGAACAATGGGCGGACCATCAAAGGCACGGCGCATTTTGAAGGTCGTGATCTTTTGGAGTTGAGCGAGTTGGAAATGCGCCGCTTGCGGGGCAACGACGTTGCGATGATCTTCCAAGATCCAATGACCAGCCTCAATCCAACGCTGACAGTTGGCGAGCAGATTATTGAAACCATCATAGCGCACAAAAACATCTCAAGAAGCGCAGCGCGAGAGCGTGTTGTCGAACTGTTCGAACTTGTCAAAATCCCAGAAGCGGCGTCGCGTCTCGGCGCCTATCCGCACGAATTTTCAGGTGGTATGCGTCAGCGGGTAATGATCGCCATGGCGCTGAGTTGTGATCCAAAGCTATTGATTGCGGACGAGCCCACAACAGCGCTTGATGTGACCATTCAACGCCAAATTTTGTTGCTGCTCAAAGAAATCCAAAGCCGGTTGGGCATGGCGATTATTTTGATCACTCACGATTTAGGCGTGATTGCAGAAGTCACAGACCGCATTTTGGTGATGTATGGCGGTACGGCCATGGAAACCGCCAATGTACATCACCTCTTTGACAAACCAATGCATCCTTACACCCAAGGTCTGCTGGCAAGTGTGCCAAACGTCAACAATATCGATGGCGAAAAGCTGAAACCTATTCCCGGTTCTCCACCGGATATGCTGCGCCCACCAAAAGGGTGCCCCTTTATGCCGCGTTGCGACAAGGCCATGGAAATCTGTGTCACCACCGGCGCGCCAGAATTTGAAATTGATGATGCCCAAAGTCACAAGTCGCGATGTTGGCTGCACCACCCGGACGCACCTCAGCAAAAAGGGGATGCCGCATGACCGCAAAAACTCTGGTGCAAGTCAAAGACCTGAAAAAGCACTTTAAAGTGAGCTCAGGTTTTTTGGGACGTGACCCGAAATACCTTAAGGCGGTGGACGGTGTTGATCTTGAAATCAAGCAAGGTGAAACACTTGGCCTCGTGGGTGAAAGCGGCTGCGGCAAAAGCACACTCGCCCGAACAATTATTCGCCTATATCAACCGACATCAGGCGACATCAATTTTGACGGCACCAACATCTCCGATGCTGACGAAAAGGCGCTAAAGCCCTTCCGTCAACGCATGCAAATGATCTTCCAAGATCCATATGCTTCTTTGAATGGGCGCATGACAGTGCGCGATCTCATCGCGGAGCCGCTGGAAATCGCCGGCATTGGCGACCGCAATGCGCAAACCGAACGCGTAGATGAGTTACTGGAAATTGTGGGGCTGAACAAAGATCATGCCAACCGTTTTGCCCATGAGTTTTCCGGCGGGCAGCGGCAACGTATCGGCATTGCCCGGGCGATTGCGCTCAATCCGGAATTGGTCATTTGTGACGAACCGATTTCGGCGCTTGATGTTTCGATTCAGGCGCAAATCGTCAACATGTTGCAAGAGCTGCAGCAAACGCTGGGGCTGACTTATCTGTTCATCACCCACGACCTTTCGATGGTCCGGCATATCTCGGACAGAATTGGCGTGATGTATTTGGGCAAGATCGTTGAGCTGGCAGACAATGATGCGCTTTATGACAGTCCAAAACACCCGTACACGCGCGCACTTTTAAGTTCAATCCCCATCGCCGACCCACAAGAACGCGATCGACAGATCGAAGAAATGCAAGGCGAAATCCCCAGCCCGATCGACATGCCAAGCGGTTGTCGATTTAGAACGCGTTGTCCACTCGCAACGGACAAGTGCGCAGCGGAAGAACCTGATTTGAAAGAAGTGGCAAAAGGGCATTTTGCGGCCTGCCACTTTGTCGAACCGTGACCCCAGTTCCCACATTGGGGCGCACAAAATGGTGCCGAAAGACACCATAAATCAATCGCCAGAAATTGGTCTGGCACAGGAGGAAACTAAATGAAAAAGCGAATTATGCCGCTGCTGGCGGCCGCAAGCTTAATGCTAAGCGGTGCAGCGTTTGCTGATACATCGTTGACCTATGTGGTCAACAATGAGTCAGATACCTTTGACCCAGGCACAACCAACGAAACATTTGCCGCGCCGATCATCGGCAACACATTTGAAGGTTTGGTACGTCATGCTGCTGATGGTGCGGTGGTACCGGCTTTGGCAGAAAGCTGGGACATTTCTGAAGATGGTTTGACTTACACGTTCAACCTTCGCAAAGACGCGAAATGGTCTGACGGCAAGCCTGTTACAGCGCAAGACTTTGTCTATGCTTGGAAGCGTGTTCTCACACCAACAAGCGGTGCGAAAAACACAGCAATGTTGTTCCACATTGTTGGTGCTGAAGACTACTTCAACGATCCATCGGCTGATGTCGCCATCACAGCAACAGATGATCACACATTCACCTTCACACTTCACCAGCGTGTGCCGTACATGATGCAATTGTTGCCATATGCAACATTCTTCCCTGTGCGCCAGGACATTGTTGAAGCTGACCCAGAAGGTTGGACACGCAACGCAGATACATATATCGGCACTGGTCCATTCCGTGTGACAGAGTTCAACATCGGCGAAAGCGTTGTGTTTGAGAAAAACCCAAACTACTACGATGCCGCAAATGTGAAGCTTGATAACCTCACATTCCGTTTGATTGCACAACAATCAACAGCGCTTGCCGCGATGGAATCTGGCGATGTTGATGGCATTGAGTCTGTACCAGCATCTGAAATCCCACGTCTTTCAGTTGAAAGCGATGCCTTTATGGTGATCCCATCTTTGGGCACCACTTATGCGTTCTTCAACCCAGCGGCAAAGCCTTTGGATGATGTTCGCGTGCGTAAGGCTCTCTCTATGGCGATCGACCGTGAAGAAATCGTTGAGTTTGTGTTGCAGTCAGCAGACGTGCCAGCGGTTGCGTTGGTGCCATATGGCATGAATGTAGCGGGTCAGGATTTCCGCGATGCAGCAGGCGATTATGGTTTGGGCACAGCAGCAAAAGTTGCTGAAGCGCAAGCGTTGTTGGCTGAAGCAGGTTACCCGAACGGTGAAGGTTTCCCTGACACCGTGTTTGCAACCTATGCTTCACCGCCAATCCAAAAGCTGCTCGAAGCGATCCAGCAAATGTGGAAGAAAAACCTCAATATCGATGTTGAAATCGATGTGAGCGAATGGAAAGTTTACTACCCTGAAGTGCAAAAGGTTGAGTACCAAATTGCACAAATGGGTTGGGGTGCTGACTACCCACACCCGATGACCTTCCTCGATAACTTCGTATCGGACAGCCCGAACAACTTGGCCAAATGGGCAAATGCTGACTATGACGCAGCAATCAAAGCGTCGAAAGCGGCAAGCGATCAAGCTGAATCATTGGCGAAAATGGCGGAAGCAGAAGGCATCATGATGAATGATCACGTGATCCTGCCAATGTATCACCGCAACAGCTACATGATGATGGGCACACACGTGAACGGCTTCTGGCGTTCAGTGCTCGGCGTTCCGTACTTTAAGGACGTAACAATCTCAGAGTAAATTGTTTATCCAATTTGCTTATAACTGGCGCTGCTTCGGCAGCGCCTTTTTTGTTAGGGGTAATATCCCGATTGGTCATAGTCTTCACCTGACGTCATCAACTACCAGTGGAACATGTGGTGGAGGCGAGGTTTGCGCTACGCCAAAACCGTTTGCGGCCAACTTCTTTTTTGGCGGATAGTCACATGATGACAAAAAATATCGTAAATTCAATAATCTAGCATTCTATTGCCACTCTTGAATATTTTGCGTTTAGATATTGCCGAAACCGGTTTCGGTATTTTTTATCTGTGACGAGGGAGGCATCAGACGGCCATGAAGTCTATAAAGTCGCGCACCACTATTGGCGACCTAGCTGCGTTTTTGGGCGTGACCAAAAGCACAGTAAGCCGCGCGTTAAATGACTATCCGGATATCTCGGAAACGACACGTTTGCGCGTGCGCAAAGCCGCAAGCGCGATGTCTTACCGGCCGCTTTCACATGCGCAGGCCATTAAAACGGGGCGCGTGAGATCAATAGGTTTAGTGCTACAGGTCAGCGAACATGATGGCCACAGGCCGTTTCTTGCGGACTTCTTGGCGGGCATAACCCAAGCCGCTTCTGAACAAGACTGGACGCTAACAATTGCCACAGCCGCAAATGTGGATGATGCGGTGCGCTTGCTCAATAAGCTGTCAGAGGAGCGCAAAGCGGACGGGTTTATCCTCCCGCGGACATATGTCAATGATCTGCGAATTAAAGCGCTTCGAGAACAGCTTATTCCGTTCGTTTTGTATGGCCGGACTGCGGACATCGCGGAATGCTCATGGTTTGATATTGCCGGCGAAGACGCAATGGTAGACGCGGTTGAACGGCTTTATAATTTGGGCCATCGACGCATAGCTTTTCTGCCTGGTGGTGAGGGCTACAATTATAGTGTCCTGCGCCATGAAGGGTACAAAGTCGGACTTGAGAAAGTCGGTATTGAATATGACGACCGTCTAGTTGGAAACAACGCTGTTAATCAGGAGCAAGGACGGCGCGCGGCAGATCTTTTGTTGCATAGCCGGGTACCGCCAACCGCCATCATTTGTTCCGTCGACCTTGCGGCGCTGGGGGCCTATGAGGCGATCGAACATGCGGGCTTGGCGGTCGGCAAAGACATCTCAATCATTTCATATGACGGCATTCCAGAGGGCGCGATTGTAACGCCATCTCTTTCCACATTTGCTGTGAACACGCGACATGCGGGCGAACGTCTTACAGATCTTTTGATCAGACGTATCCGCGGCGAAGCAGCCCAAGAATTACGCGAGTTGGCGCAAGCCGATTTTCTGGACCGTCAGTCACACGGCCCACGAACACGAACTTCAAAAGAATTAGCTCAATTATTGGAAACTAAGTCGAACTATCGGGAGGAAAACGATGAGTAAGATGACCAAACTGATGACAACATCTGCGTTCGCAGTTTTGTTGGCATCATCAGCTGCATTGGCGGACGGCATTCGCTTTTGGACAACAGAGGAACAGCCAGAGCGCTTGGCCAAACAACAGGAAATGGCTGCGCAATTTGAAGCGCAAACCGGAACTGAAGTTGCTGTTATTCCTGTTTCAGAAAGTGAACTTGGAACACGGGCAACCGCAGCATTTGCAGCTGGCGACTTGCCAGATGTGATCTATCACACGCTTCAATATGCATTGCCTTGGGCAGAAGCGGGCATTCTGGACACAGATGCGGCAACCGAAGTGATTGAAGAACTTGGCGCGGATACATTTGCCCCAGGCGCAATTTCAATGGCCGCATTTGGCGATGGCACAGCATCTGTTCCAGTCGACGGCTGGACGCAAATGGTCGTCTATCGAAAAGACTTGTTTGACGCTAAGGGCCTTGAGGCCCCGACTTCTTACGCAAACGTCGAAGCCGCAATCAAAGCCCTTCACAATCCACCTGAGATGTTTGGGTTTGTGGCAGCGACCAAGGTAGACGAAAACTTCATGTCACAGGTTTTGGAACATGTGTTCCTGGCCAACGGCGTTTCGCCGGTGTCAAGCGAAGGCTTTGCACCGCTCGACGTTGCGAAAACAACTGAAGTTTTGGACTTCTATAAAACGATTTCAAAAGCGTCACCTCCAGGTGATCTTTATTGGAAGCAGTCGCGTGAGCTTTATTTCTCAGGCAACGCAGCGATGATCATTTGGTCGCCATTTATCTTGGATGAATTGGCTGGTTTGCGTGACAGTGCCCCGCCAACAATCAACGATGATCCAACGTCTGGCGAACTCGCTTCCAAAACCGGCATCGTGACAAACTTCTCGGGTCCATCAAACCCAGATGGCGCAGCGTGGGGCGATGTGCGTTACTTCGGCATCACAGCCGATGCGGACACGGACGCGGCAATGGAGTTTGTGAAGTTCTCAATGGATGAGGGCTACACGCAAACGCTTTCAATTGCGCCGGAAGGCAAGTTCCCTGTGCGTCGCGGCAATGCTGATAACCCAACAGCCTTTGTTGATGCTTGGTCAAAACTACCAGTAGGCGTTGATCGCAAAGCGCCATTGGGCGAGCTTTATGCGCAAGAAATGATCGATGAGATCGTTGGTGGCCTAGATGTGGCGCAGCGCTGGGGCGTTGCCGAAGGTCAGCTGAGCCTTGCATCAAAAATCATCAACTCTCAGGCAATCAACCGCGTTGTTCGACAGTACATTGATGGCGAACTTGATGCAGCGGCAGCAGTTGCTGAAATGAACGACGAATTGGCTAAAGTAGAATAGTCAGTCAAAGCCTCTGGCGATTTAGTCGCCAGAGGCAACCAACGCGGAAGCCGAAATGACACAAGAACTAGACATCCCCACAGCAAAGACGCCGCTTGCCAAACGAGAGGAAAAGCTCGCTTGGGGTTTGCTGGCGCCAACGCTCATCAGTGTCGCGCTTGTTGTCATTTTGCCGCTCATCGCAATCTTTTGGATTAGTTTTAAACCCATCACCCTTTCAGATCTTCGCCCCCCGGTGCCTATCGTCAAAGAGGCGGTACGCGGTAGCGGAGAGAAGTTGCGTATTGAATATCGATTGCGCAATTCCAGCCAAACCAAGCCCATCACAGACATTTCTATTGTTGATGAGCTGCCCAAAGGCGTTCAAATCAACGGCGAAGTGCCTGAAGGCTGCGTTGTCAATGATCGTGCTTTGAACTGTGCCTTTGACCAAATTGAAGGGGGCTTCAACCAAAAGCTCATCTTTGCAATTTCGGCGGCAGATGAAGACCTGGCTGAAGAGCTCGCTGAGGACAGTGAACCGACGGTTTCAGGTCGCAGCGAAAACATCTTGACCAATTTCGAATTCACATTCGATAATTTCGTGCGTGTGTTCGATGGATCTGAGTTTTTCGGCGTTCTTGGCGTCACACTTTTCTATACGATCTTCGGCACAATTGGTGCATTGGTGGTCGGCCTTTTTGCGGCGTTGTTGCTCAATAAATCGTTTCGCGGCCAAGGCATCCTGCGTGGCCTATATCTATTCCCCTACGTGGCACCGGTGATCGCGGTTGCGTTTTCGTGGTTGATTCTGTTCGACCCGTTTTCTGGGTCAGCCAACGCTTTGCTCATTCAAATGGGCGTTTCAGAACAGGCCATCAACTTTTTTGGCGAGCGTCCACTGGCATTGGTCACGGTGACCGTATTTGAGATATGGCGCTATTTCCCGCTGTCGTTTTTGTTCATCCTTGCGCGCATGCAGTCAATTGATAGCGACATGTATGAGGCTGCAGATATGGACGGCGCGAGCCCTTTCCAAAAGTTCTGGTACCTTTCAATTCCACAGTTGCTTGGCATCTTGTCAGTCCTTTTCTTGCTGCGCTTCATTTGGACGTTCAACAAGTTTGACGACATCTTCCTTCTAACTGGTGGTAACGCAGGAACACGCACGCTGACCGTGAATGTCTATGAGCAGGCCTTTGCCATCTCCAATATCGGTGCTGGCGCAGCGGTGGCCGTTGTCATTTTCTGTTGCTTGCTGTTGTTCTCGCTCTTCTTCTTCAAATTTATGAGCCAGGAGGAAGGACTATGACCGCGTTGCGCACAGGTTTGACCACCAATGCTTTTGTGGGGGCAATATGGACATTTGTCGTCGCTATCAGCGCGGCGATTGTGATGAGCTTCGCAACGGGTCTGCCTTTCAAACCGGACCTGCTATTTTCATTGATTTTAGGCGCCACGGCTGGTCTTGCAGCCTCTCAAGGGCGCCGCGCAGCGATCGTTGCAGGTCTTGTCATGTTCCTATTGGGCGCTGTTGGTTTTGGACCACTTGAAGCTGGCGAAGCCAACCCGTTAGCCGCCGACTTGATTGCGCACTTCGCGACTGCGCTGTTTGCATTGATCGGCATTTTCAAAATTGTGGTCAGCGACCAATTTGGCGCAATCAACCGGCACGATTTTGAAGAAACGCTTATCAGAATGCTCACGGGCATTGGCTATGTGTTCTTCACAGCAATCGTTCTAATCCCGTTTTACGTGATGGTGATGACGAGTTTGAAGAACCAATCAGAGCTCGTCCAAAACCCACTCGATTTCTCGCTTGATCTGTCTAAGGGATGGGATTTGTTCCGCTCTTATACGGAGTTATTTTCCGACTTTGGATTTGCAACTTACTTGATGAACTCGATGTTCATTTCAATCATCACGGTATTCATCACACTCGCATTTTCCATTCCCGGTGCATACGCGGTCGCCCGACTACGGTTTTCGGGTCAGGCAGCGTTTTCACGCTCGATTTTGTTGATCTACATGGTGCCGATGATCGTTCTGGCACTGCCGATTTACATGGCGTTTTCGATTGCAGGTTTGCGCAATTCTGTGTTGGGCATTGTATTGGTTTATCCGGTCACGACCATACCCGTTGCGCTTTATATGCTGCAGGGCTACTTCCGTGGGTTGCCTGCTGAAGTAGAAGAAGCAGGGTTGATGGACGGGCTTTCGCGCTTAGCCGTGATCTGGAAGATCACCTTGCCCCTGTCGCTACCCGCTTTGGCATCGGTGTCGCTATACGTCTTCATGATCGCTTGGAACGAGTTCCTGCTCGCCTTCATGCTTTTGGATGACCCATCGAAATTCACGCTCACAAGAGGCATTGCGAGCCTTAATTCCTCAGAAATTCCGCGCCAACATCTGATGGCCGGTGCAGTTATCGCTACAGTTCCAATTATGGCGCTGTTCCTTGGATTAGAACGCTTCATGACAAAGGGCCTCACAGCAGGTTCCGTCAAAGGATAAAATATGACGACAATCGCCGACCTAAACCAAAAGGCAAAAGAGATTCTAACCAAGAATGATCGCGGTGGATACACCATCCCAACCGCAGGGCTTTATCCTTATCAGTGGAATTGGGATAGCGCGTTCGCCGCATTGGGGTTTGCTGCTTTTGATGTAAAGCGCGCATGGCAAGAATTAGAAACGCTTTTTTCGGCTCAGTGGGATGATGGGATGGTCCCGCATATCGTATTCCATCGCCAAGACCCGGGATATTTTCCGGGCCCCGATGTTTGGGGCGGGACGGGGCCTGTACCTTCTTCCGGCATCACGCAGCCGCCGGTCGCAGCGACAATGGCGCGGTTCATTTTTGAACGCGACCAAGACGGCAGCCAAGAGGCCATTCAGGCTCTTTTTCCAAAAATGCGTGCTTGGCACAATTGGTTCTTTAAGTGGCGTTTGGATCAAGGCGCGGCATGTGTAACCCATCCATGGGAAGCAGGCCGGGATAACACCCCGGAATGGGACGACGCGATGGCGCGGATCGACCCTGTTGGTGTCGGCGAATATGAGCGTCGGGACACAACCCATGTGGACGGGTCAATGCGTCCGACTAAATTCGATTATGATCGATATGTGTGGTTGGTGCAGATGGGCAATCGTCTCAAGTGGAACCAGCAAAAGTTGCTTGAAGAGAACCCGTTCCGCATTGCAGACCCTACAATGACTTTCATTTTGCTGCGGGCTCACCGCGATTTGCTGGTTCTAGGTGAAGCCATTGGCGCGGACATACGCGGTATGGCGGAAGAGATTGAAATGCTCGAAGGCGGCGCAGCCAGTCTTTGGAACGAAAAAATAAAGAGCTTTGACGCGCGCGACACTAAGTCCGGTGAATGGACCAACTGCGTGTCCAATGCTTCTTTCTTGTGTTGGTATGCAGGCATAGACCAAAAAGAACAATCGGCTCAACTCGAACGGGTACTTGATGCCGTGAAGTTTGGTGTGCCGAGCCACGATCCTGAGAGCCCTAAGTTTGATGGACGTCGATATTGGCGTGGACCAACTTGGGCCGTTGTCAATTTTTTGATCGGCATTGGTCTTGAGGAAATGGAGCATCCACTCGCAGAACGAGTGAGAGAAGCAACGCGCCAACTTATCACCGAGTTTGGGTTTGCCGAATATTTTGACCCACATGACGGAACGCCTGCAGGCGGTCAATTTTTCACCTGGACAGCTGCGGTTTGGTTAAGCTGGGCATCGCCGACGATCGGAGAGAATAATGGGATCAATTAAACTCAATTCTGTCGAGAAATGGTATGGCGCAGCCCAAGTTGTCAAAGGCATAGACCTCGCCATTGAAGAAGGTGAGTTCATTGTGTTTGTCGGTCCATCTGGATGCGGCAAATCGACATTGCTCCGCATGATTGGTGGTCTAGAAGACATTTCACGCGGCACGCTGGAAATTGATGGACGGGATGTCACCGCAGAGCCACCGGCGAAGCGCGGCTTGGCGATGGTTTTTCAATCCTATGCGCTTTATCCGCATATGTCCGTGAAGGACAATATGGGTTTTGGCTTAAAAACAGCAGGCGCGCCAAAGTCGGAAATCGATGAGAAAGTCGACCATGCGGCGAGGACATTAAAGCTCGAGCCTTACCTTGATCGTCGTCCGAAAGACCTTTCAGGTGGCCAACGACAAAGGGTTGCGATTGGCCGTTCGATTGTGCGTGACCCAACAGCATTTTTGTTTGATGAACCCTTGTCAAATTTGGACGCGGCTTTGCGGGTTGAGATGCGGCATGAGATTGCGAAACTGCATCAAAATCTCAAATCCACAATGATTTACGTCACCCATGATCAGGTCGAAGCCATGACATTGGCGGACCGAATTGTTGTGCTGGAGTTTGGCAAGATCGCCCAAGTCGGCACGCCACGTGAACTATACGAACGACCCCAAAACCTGTTTGTGGCGCAATTTATCGGTAGTCCAAAAATGAATATCCTTGAGTGCACAACTGAGAGCGGTGAGTTCCACCTAGATGGTTTTGCACGAGGCGCATTTACCGGGGAGTATTCCGCTACAAGACTGGGCATTCGGCCGGAGCATATTGACTTGGCATCTTCGAAAGACGGCCATTGTAGCGGCGTCGTCGATCTCATCGAATATTTGGGTTCCGACAGCTTTGTCATTGTTGACTGCGGAAAGCTTGGCAAGGTCAATGTGCGATGCGTTGGCGGCACGGACTTGAAAGTCGGTGATGAGACGGGCCTAAAGTTTCACGAGGACAAAATTTCGTTTTTTGACCTGCACGGCGATCGCATAAACTAACCGCCGCGCGCCGAAACGTCTTGTCTAACTCAGCGATAGTCCGCCGAGTTCTGTCAAAACATTGTTCCCGCGAGTTTAGTTACTGGGCGAAAACTCATTTAGAATGACCGGATGAAAGCGCCGTTGGTCTACATGACTGAAGTGGTTCGAAGCATATCAATTTCAAAGCTATTTGTGAAGGAATTGAAGACAATTAGGATCAAATCGACGCTGAATGATTTGCCTTACAGTATTTCCGTATGGCTCAGATAGGAGACCTTTCCACCCGATATCGTAACAACAGTTCTAGGAAACTTCCTTTTGGCATCGACGATGATGACATCCGCTCGGTTGCCAATTTCCAGCGACCCGCGGTCGTTTAGTCCCATCGCTTCGGCGGGGTTGGAGCTGACCAAAGCCCAGGCGTCGGGAAGAGAAATGTCACTGTCGCGAACCAACTTGAACGCTGCCTGCAGCATTGAGGGATAGTGGTAATCCGATGCCAAAATGGTGCAAAGACCTTCTTGTACCATTTCTGATGCGCAGAGCGCGCCATTGTGGCTGCCGCCGCGCACCACGTTTGGCGCACCAAAGACGGTGTGTTCACTAGCACTTTTGGCCTCTACTAGCGCTTCATGGGTCATTGGAAATTCTGAAATCGTGGCACCAAGCGCGCGATAGAATGTTCGATCTTTAGCGGTCACATCGTCATGTGAGAGGATCGCTACATCGTGGTCGCGGGCAGTCTTGGCCAGCGTTTCAATTGCCTCCGGCACCTCGTCCATTCTGGCCGACATGTCGTAGACCATTTGAATATACTCTTCTGGCGTAAGATTGCATCTTGATGCCCAACCCGCGAGCTTTTTTAGGTTTCCAGCTTCCACCCTTTTGATGGTTGAGGTCGTGTGGTCGTTAAACGCAAGCGATGGCCGTGGGGATTCTAAGAGCCACTCGGCGACGTCGGTGACAGCGTCGAGTGCAAAGGTCTCCCATCGCAGCTGAACACGGTGATCGACTGAAAACGAAGTGCGCAACTGTCGCATCGCGTCCATAAATCGGCTGGCATTTTCAACCGAGCGAAGTCCGGGCTCCCACGAAATCGTTAGACCATGAAACGCTGTGGTGATGCCGTTTGCGGCCAACTGCATATCCGTATCTTGCATAGCCAAAGGCAAATCAAAACTCACCCCAGACCGAGGCATGATTTGGCGTTCAAATGCATCCCCATGCACGTCAACAATACCTGGCAAAACATGCAAATCAGTTGCATTGATGACCAGACAATCGGCCACATTGTCGTCTAGCTGGTCGGCGATTTTCCCGTCTTTTATGCAAACATCGCCTTTTGACATTTGCCCATTTCTAAGGACATTGCCGTTTTTCAGGATCATTGGTCTCATGTGAACTTCTTTACCGTTTGCGGATGAAGAGTTTGTGCGTAGATGCTGCAAAGCGCCGGGCACTTACCAGCTTCTCCGCTCTATTCGCATCATTAATTGTCATTCGGATGACATATGTCTGTTCATTTTCTGAGACAATTCACTGCTACCCCAAGTTGCATAGATATCAAATTGGGGAAGCAAAATGTTTCGTTCTATCTTGGCTGGCGCTGTTCTCGCGCTTTCATCAACAGTGGCGCACGCCGCTGACATCACATTCGCGGTAACAGACGTTGAGGGTCTTGAGCAGCTACAACAAGAATTTGGTGCTGTTGAAGCTGCATTGGAAAAATCAACAGGTTTGGACATGGAACTTATTCCGGTGAGTTCACGCACAGCAGCTGTTGAAGCAATGAATGCTGGTCAGGTGAATTTCGTTCTCACTGGCCCTGCAGAATATGTTGTGATGAAAGAGCTGACAGACGCGCAAATCGTTGTGGCATGGCAGCGTCCAGATTATTTCGGCCAAATCGTTGTATTGGCGACCGGTGATGTCGCAACAGCGCAAGACCTAAAGGGTAAGGTTGTATCATTCGGCTCTGTTGGTTCGACATCGCAGCAGCTTGGGCCAGCGCAGGCTTTGGCTGATCTCGGGCTTCAATATGGCGTCGACTATGATGCGCAAATCATCAAACGCAACGTTGCGATTGAAGCTTTGATCCGCGGTGACATTGCTGCAATCGGCATGAACTTTGGCCACCTAAATAAAGCACGCAAAGCGTATCCTGAGGTAGCCTTTAAAGTTGTCGCGCGCGGCCCGGACCTTCCAAACGATATTCTTGTTGCTTCACCTGACGTTTCTGCAGACGTGCTTGAAAAAGTCAAAAACGCGTTCGTAAATGATGGTGCAGCGATCATGGAAGCTGTTCTTCAAGGCGAAGACAATGACAAATATGCTGGCGGCTTCTTCCTAGAATCTGTCAATGATGCTGATTATGACTATGTGCGTTCAATGTACCGCACTATCGGCGTTGATGGCTTTTCAAATTTTGTTGGCGACTAAGCCCTGCCTTTGGCGGGATTAAATCATGTCGATTTTAAACGTTGAACAACCAGCAGTTGGGGGCGAGCGCATCGCTCCCAAATTGCATACCCGAGTGCCGTCACATGCAACTCGTGTCAGCCTTCTTTCGGCCGATGGACTTTGTAAAAGTTATAATGCCGATAAACCGATTTTCTCCAACATTTGCCTTGATGTGAAAGAGGGGGAAACGGTCGCGCTCATCGGTTCTAACGGCGCGGGAAAATCTACGCTTTTGAAATGCCTCATCGGCGTCTTGCCAAACAATGGCGGCGAAATTTCGATTTTCGGTAGCGGCTTTTCTAAGGCGCCAAGTGCCAAACAAGCCAAACAAATCCGAAGCGATATTGGATTTGTTTTCCAAAAGCACTCGCTGGTTGCGCGCGCGACGGCGCTGACAAATGTTGTGCATGGACTGCTTGGTCGGCCGGGTAGCTGGCGTGGTTGGCATCACGCGCTCGCCCAAAATACTTGGCGTGAGGCGGCATTAGATGCCTTGGATTCTGTCAATCTGGCTCATAAAGCAAATGAGCGAGTGGATCAGCTTTCGGGTGGGCAAGCGCAACGGGTTGCAATAGCCCGCGCGCTCGTTCGTAAACCCAAGCTCTTTATTGCCGATGAACCTGCGGCAAGTCTTGATCCAAAGTCCGGTCACGAGGTGATGCAGCGCTTTGTTGATCTCGCCAAGAAAAACAATATCACGCTGATGTTTACCTCGCACGATATGCAACACGCGCTGCAATATGCCGATCGGGTTATCGCGCTCAAATCAGGCAGCGTTTTTCTGGATCAGAACAGCATCGATTTGACCCCAGCAGACCTAAAGGCGGTTTTCGATGGCTGATCACACGCTTAACCGACGCGACAACCTGCCCATAATTGCAAGAATGGGCAAAGTGTCTGCCCTACAATTTACGCTTTGGGTCGTTGTTGGTGCCGTTATATTGAGTTCAATCTATGCTGTTAGCCCATCGCCGCAACGGGTCGTAGATGGTGTGCCACGACTGGCCAACCTGATGGGGCGCATGCTTCCACCGGAAACCGATCCGCAATTTTTGGGTCGTGTGTTCTGGCGCCTTGTCGAAACCATGCAAATCGCAATTGCTGGCACAGCGTTGGGTGTTTTACTCAGTCTACCTATCGGCTGGCTAAGTGCCCGCGGCATATCGCCATTCCAACCCACGACGTTTCTGTTCAAGGCGCTGATCTCGTTTTTCCGCACCGTACCTGACCTTGTGTGGGCCTTGATTTTTGTGATCACCGTTGGTCTTGGCGCCGTCGCGGGCACCATGACAATTATGGTCGACACGATTGGTTTTTGTGGCCGCTTCTTCGGCGAAGCCATGGAAGACGCTGACAAGGATTCACAACAAGCGTTAGAGGCCATCGGCGCTTCAAAATTTTCGATCCTTTGCGGCGCAGTTATCCCCGACGCTATGCCTTCGCTCATCAACACAACTCTCTTCGCCTTGGAAAAAGCGGTGCGCTCTTCTGTCGTCCTCGGCTTGGTAGGTGCTGGCGGTATTGGCCAGGAACTAAAGTCGTCTTTCGACTTGTTTCAATACAGAAAAGCTGCGGCCATTATGCTGGCGATCTTTTTGATTGTTTTGGTGATGGAGTGGGTGACAGACAAGCTTAGAAGGTCGTTGAACTAATGAGCGCACATGTTGGATTTAGCGTTGGTCATTTTGGTATACAAGGTGATCTCGAGGCTCTTAGCCGTAAGATCGCATCTCTGGTTGAAATGGGGTCGACCATTTGCGAGCTAAACGCGTCAAATCTTGACGTGGTGGCAGCTTGCCGGCTGATGCCCGAAAGGCTGAACTTGCTAAAGTCCGCATTAGCGCGCCACAAAACTGTTTTCTCATTGCATGCCCCAATCGCCATCAATCTAATGGACGAATTGCACATCGATTTGCAACTCAAAGCCGCTTTGGTGAGTCTAGAGCTGGCATCAGAGACAGAGGCAAAAACCGTGGTCTTTCACCCGGGGCGGGTGCACCCCGGCGTGTGGGTCGATAACTCAAAAGCACTGCTGCACCGAGAAGTTGAACATTTGATCACTCTCGCAGCGCGTGCACATGAACTTGGCGTTCAAATCGCCTATGAGAACCTCAATCCAAACCGTCACAATGTGGCCGGTACCGAAACGTCATATGCGCTCGACTTGTCAGCATTGGCGACGCAAATCGAAAGGGTCAATCATCCGGCACTTGGGGTTTGTTTTGACGTTAGCCACGCCATGCAAGGCGCGACACTTCAAAACTACAGCTTGCTTGAACAGTTGCCGGAAATTGCGCCGCACGTTCGGCATATCCACTATTCGGACGCGACGGGGGTCCCGGCAACGATCAAGTGGAACAATGATGGTGAGCGCCTGTTTTTCGGCGTAGGGGATATGCACGCAGCACCAGGATTTGGAGCGATAGATTTCGATGCAATCGCTGCGGAGCTTTCGGTGCCGACCGACACAAATATCGTCATTGAATTGAAAGAGAACCACTTCGCCCATTCGGGACTGCAAACCTTACGTGCAGCAAAAGAGTTTGCGCACAATCTGGGTTTGAACACAGAACTTGCCTGAGCAGCCTGCTAGTCGAAATACTTCTCGATAAAGGCGTCGATATCCAATTGACGAATGTCAGGGATCGCTTGCCGA
>ENA-ORCV01000458-ORCV01000458.1-marine-metagenome-genome-assembly--contig:-NODE-458-length-28335-cov-2.848892_pt1 | contig 28335 bp, 23 predicted proteins | sample MGYA00237779_ERZ508509 | MGnify/ENA primary metagenome ERZ508509 (study PRJEB26180, sample SAMN06268772) | marine metagenome | isolation source: Bioluminescent Bay, La Paraguera, Puerto Rico | place... | reverse complement strand
GCCTGACTCTCTGGGCAGCTTGGGCTGGTGGATTCACGATGCTCGCCTGGTTGCGCGGCGTTGCTGGAGTCTTCTTCTCCGCCATGCTGCCGGTAGGGCTGGCGATCATATCGGAGGCCACGCCCAAGCGACGGCGGGCGCTGTTCATGTCGATTGCGCTTGTCTGCTTTTCCGGCGGTAATCTCGGAAGCGGCTTCATGGTAACGCTGCTGCTCGATGACTACGGCTGGCAGATATTCTTCATTATTGGCGGTATCGTGCCGCTTGTCGCCATGCTGCTACTGCTCATGATCCCGGAAAGCATCGCATTTCGTGTTAATCGCGACCCGAAAGACCCTCACATTCCGCGCGCCCTGCGCAGGCTGGATGACAGCGTCGTTCTGCACGGGAACGAGGTCTTCCATATGGGTGATCAGGGTGAAGTCGAAAAGGCAGGCCCCCTTGCCATGTTCAATCCGCGTTTCCGGGTACAGACGATCCTCCTCTTTACGATCTGCTTCTTTTCGCTCGGAAACATTGCGCTGCTGGCAAACTGGCTGGCGACGTACATGTTGGAACTGCGTGGAGTGCCGCTGACCGATTTCGCCTTCTATATGATCATTGGCTATTTCGGCGGGGCAGCCGGCACCTTGTGCATGGGCTGGTTGATGGACCGCATCAATCCCTACAAGGTGCTGGCGGCCTATTTCGTGGTCGACGCCATAGCCATTGCCTCGATCGGGCAGCTCGACACCGGCATCGTTATTGTTCTCGTCACCGCTCTGATCGTCTGGAATTTCTGCCAGGTCGGCGGGCAGACTGGCATCAACAACCTCGCCACTCTTGGCTATCCGCCGGAAATGCGCAGCAGCGGCATGGGCTGGGCAGGAGCCATGGGCCGGTTTGGCGGGGTCGTCTTCCCCGCCTTGGGCGGAATGGCGCTGGCCGCGTCATTGCAGTTAGAGGTGATCATGTGGGCAGCAGCCGTTCCGGCAATCTTCATCGCCATACTCATAACGATATTGGGCGTGGTCAATCGCGGCGTTATTGGCGGGGGGGGGATGCAGCGACCGGCGCAAGAAGTACCAGCCGAATAGAAACAGGCGGGCCGGTTTCCCGACCCGCCTGGTCCCCTCCCCCCGAAGGGAACGACGGAATTCCTGTAGTTATTCCGCTTTAGCTATCCCAGTCGTAATGATCGGCCAGCATGCGTGGTTCAAAGCCATAGCTGCGCGCGTTGGGATCTACCAGCATCTGCGCATTCCAGTCTGCATGCGCCTGTTTCAATTCGTTGAAGAGATCGGGCATGCGGTCTTTCAGGTTCCCGCGTTCAAGCGGGTCCGCAATCACATCGAACAGGAATTCGTTCTCATTGATCTTGAGATATTTGTAGCGACCGCGACGAACCGCCTTTTGGTCCTTCGACCAGTAGCGCCAGAACATCGTGCGCTCGGGCATGGGGCGACCTGCAAGCGCCGGACCAAGGTCAATGCCGTCAAATGGCGTGGCAGAGGGCGCCGAACCGCCGACTGCGGCCAGGAAGGTGGGCAGGAAGTCCATCGACATGCCCGGAACATCGCTCTCCGATCCAGGCGCGGTAAGACCCGGCCACTTGACGATGAAAGGCACACGGATTCCGCCTTCGAGAAGCTCAGTTTTCATCCCGCTGAACGGCCAGGTATTGCTGAAGCGTTCGCCACCGTTGTCGCTGGTGAAGACTACGACCGTATCCTGCTCCATCCCCAACTCGGCCAGGCGGTTGAGGATACGACCGATGTTCATGTCCATGCTGGTGACCATGCCGGCATAGGTCTCCATCGTGCCGCCATCGAAATGCACGATATCGAGATCGTCGCTTGAGGGCAGCTGTGCCAGGCGCGCACTCTCGCTGCGGCCCAGCGCGTCATTGGCTTCCCATGGCCAGTGGGGTGCGGTGAAGTGGAGCGACAGCAGCCAGGGCTTGTCGGGCTGCTGTGCGCGGTCATTGAGGAACTCGATCGAACGATCGGCCAGCAGGTCGGTGTAATAGCCGACTTCCTCGATCTGGACTTCGCCGTCCCACAAATCCTCGTTCCCGGCCACCCGGTGCGTGAAATAATCGACCCCGCCACCGCGATTGCCCCAGAATTCGTCATAACCGCTCTTGAGCGGGCCGAACTTGGGCAGCTGGCCCAGATGCCACTTGCCGACCAATGCGGTATGATAACCTTGTTCCTTGAGCAGAGAGGGCAGGGTGGGGTAGCCCGGTTCCATGCCAAGATCGGGATTTTCCAGTGGCTCTTCGAGGCCAGCGGGAATGCGATACTGGTAGCGTCCGGTGATCAGGCCTACGCGCGTGGACGAACAGACTGCCGAATTGGCATAGCCATGGGTGAATTTCATGCCCTGTGCGGCAACGCTGTCCAGCACGGGGGTCTGGTATTCCTGCCTGCCGTAACAGGACAGGTCGGCATAGCCGAGATCGTCGGCCATGATGAACAGGAAGTTGGGTTTGCGACCGGGAGTATGCGCGAGGCCTGGAATGGAAACGGCAAGTGCCGCCGTACCGATTGCGCCGGCCATGGCATCGCGGCGCGTCAAGCCTGCAATTGTCTTCTTTTCAGTCACAAAAACATCCCGCTTGTTGGTTGGGAGGGCAGGACCGGTGAAGTTGGTGGTGGGTCACCGGTCCTGCCAAGGTCACGCGGCTGAGGACGCCTCGTGACTGTCACCTGTAATATATTGATCCAACGGGAGGAAAGCACATTCCTCCCGTTGGACCTACGACCCTCAATATTCCAGCCTGATGCCAAGTGTGTAGCGGCGACCCAACACGTCATGCAGGGCTGTGAAGGTCTGCGTAGCAGCAGCAGTGAAGAAGCTATACTGTGCAACGACAGGCGGATCCTTGTCGAGCAGGTTGGTGACCGACAGGTAGACCTGTGCTTCCGAACCGGCCAGATCGAAGTCGTAGTTGAAACGAGCATCGAGGTAGAAGACCGATGGGATGTCGTTATCTACACGGGTAACTCCCGCAGCACCTGCTGTAGCAGGGTTCTGGACATCACTGCTGCCGATCAAGCGACCGGTAAAGACCGTGTTGAAAGGCCCGTTCGTGTAGTTGATGAAACCCGTGCCACGGAATTTGGGGAACGATCCAAATCCGTCGAAGCGGGTCGGCTGCGGATCGAAGTTGTTAGCCGGTGTCGCAGCACCAGTGTTCGAACGTTCGAGCAACCAGGTGCCGAATCCGCGGATAGACAGGAATTCGTCTCCGCCGCCCAACAGGTTGACGCTGGTATTGTAGCCGACTTCGACATCGATACCTTCCACCTTGGATTTTTCGACGTTGACGTACTGGTCACCGACCAGCTGCATCAGCGGATATCCGCCAGCAGCAGTGACTTCGGTCGAACTTTCCGTGATCAGGTTACAGAATAGTGGGTCCTGATCTTCGTAGCAGCGCCGTGCAACTTCAGAGAGACCGACTTGGCCGATAGCGCCATCAAGGTCCACATTGAACCAGTCCACCGACAGCGAAAAGCCGGGCAGAGCAGTAGGCTGCAGCACGATACCTGCCGTGAAGGTATCAGCCTCTTCCGGATTCACGTTCGGGTTACCTCCAGAGAACGTGGTCACATTGTAGCTGGTGCTACATGCAGCGTTTGGATCGTTAAGAATACAGGCGTCGATATCGGCTTGCGAAATACGCGGATCGGTCACAGTGCCCAGACCGCCTGTCTTGTTGAAACGCTCGTTCAGGTTCGCTGCGCGCACGTCCCGCGAATAGGTGCCACGCAAGCGGACCCCATCGACGACCTGGAAATCCAGGCTGCCCTTGTAGGACCAGATAGAACCGGAACCTTCGTAATCGGCCCAGCGTCCGGCGAGGTTGAGGTTCGCCCTTTGGCCGGTATCAGTATCGAACAGGGGGATCAGCGTTTCGGCGAAGAGTTCCTTCACATCTGCGCCGCCCTGGATATTCGAGACTTTCGAATACTGGGTTGCAACGGTGTTGTTGCAGTCACCGCTTACGCCACGCAGTCCGGGAGATTCGCCCGAGCAAAGAACCGGGTGACCGTTTTCGTGATCGGAAGGCTGGTTCGCCTGGTCGCGGTTGACCTGGTAGATCGAGTCCTTGCGATAGGACGCACCCAAGGCAAGCGAAACAGGACCGGCCGGCAAGTCGAACACGTTGCCCGCGAAGCTCAGTTCAGCGAAATGCTGCTTGAACGTAGTGATCGCTCGCTTGCCCGGAGTTGTCGTATAGGTGTCGGTGATGCCTAGGTCGTAGCCCGTATCCGCAAAAAAGAGCGGCGTGGTAATTTGCACACCCGGATCCATACCGGTGATATAATCGACGGCTTCGGGGCTGGCGTTGCCGCGCCCAAAGAGGTTGAGCGGTTCACAACCCGGGAAGTCCGTGCTGCCAGCAAGCGTTACGTTACAGACCGGATTGCCATTACCGTCATCGACAGCGTCAATTGCGGCAAAGACGCGGTCTACACGAAGACCGAACTGGTCCCATTTCTTCCGCGAATGGCCGAACTGGTAATAGCCATCGAGCTGCCAACCGTCGAACACGCCACCACCATTATCGATCTCCGCCTCGAATCCGACGGTTCCGATGTTCTGCGTGGTCCATTCTTCGTAATAGAGGTTGCCGCAGTCCTCGACCGAACACATGCGACGCAGTGCAAAGGAAGCAACGCCTTCATCGAGCATGGCCTGCGCCACCTCGGGATAGTCGCGATTGAGGAAGAAGTTGTCCTGGAAGATGGTCAGCGTTGTCGGAAAGCCGACGAACGAACCGCGCGGAGTCGCATTCTCGAACAGGTGGCTCTTGCCGCGCATATATTGCGCGAAGACCAGGAAATTGTCGGTCAGCTCATAATCGGCATAAGCGAAGATCGAATAGCGGTCCGTTTCCGGCCAAACGTTGCAGACTTCACCGCAGCCGATGTCGTCACCGCTGCCGCCAGAAGTGCGCGCATCAAAGCCACCAATCGGGCCGTCCGATACTGTTCCCAGCTGGAAAGGGGCAAGCCCGCCATTCGCATCGAATTCATAGGTGTTATATGAAAAACCCGGCGCACTGATCAGGCCATCGAAGCTTACGCGCGACGAGAATACATTGGGTACGGTTTCGTCAACGCCGTCGCCGTCGATATCCAGCAGGCCGTATGCCTGGTACCAGTCGCGGCCCTTATAGTTGAAGATAGGCTCCATCGAGTTGATTTCGGCGGAAAACAGGAAGTGGCCGCGGTCACCCACCTTGGTGCCGTAGGCAATGCTGGCTTCATAGTTTTCGCCATCACCGCGCTCGGTAATGCCGCCTTGCAGATTCAATTCGATACCAGTGTAATTGGTGTCGAGGATGAAGTTGGTAACACCTGCCACTGCGTCGGTACCATAGGCCGCAGAAGCGCCGCCGGTCACGTTTTCCACACCCCGCAGCATGGCAGAGGGGATCAGGTTGACGTCGGCGCCGCCAAATGCGGTGGTCGGCGCGATACGGCGACCATTGACCAGCGTCAGAGTGCGGTTGGTGCCGAGGCCGCGCAGGTTGAGGTTGCCCGTGCCCGAACGACCGAAGAAGCCGGCGTTGCTGTTGGGCGAATCATTGTTCACGAAGATCGGCAGTGCATTCATTGCCTGAATCAGCGTGCCGGGATCGAGATTGTCGATTTCCTGTTCGTCGATCGCGGTCACCGGTGTGGCGGTTTCCATGCCCGACGGAATGGCCAGGCGTGAACCGGTAACGAAGATCGTATCCTCTTCGTCCTCATCGGTATCCTGTGCCTGGACTGCGTTTGAACTCAGGACCAGCGCCATGGCACTTGCGCCACATGCCAGCCAGCTACGCGTATTGCGCGCAGATATGCGCGCGCCGCTCTTTAAAAGAGACATATTTGGTATTCCTCCCCGTTTATATCGGACCCAATTATTGCTTTATGAGGTGCAAATGCCCTCGGCAGGGGGTGGAAAGCAACGCATGGCAAAGTGATGATAATAGATTGATTAGAGGTTATAGGTTCGCTAAGAACCTATAATGGCTAACCTTCCTTTCACCCTGCGACAGCTCGATGTCTTCGCCAGTCTCAGTTCTACGCGGAGTTTTCGCCGGACGGCGGAGAACCTCGGTATCTCGCAGGCTTCGGTCAGCAACCAGATCAAGACGCTGGAAGAGCAGCTTGGCGTTGTCCTGTTTGATCGCAAACCTGGCCGGCGGCCCACCCTGCGTGCGGAAGGGTTGGCCTTCCTCGACGATTTGCGCGAATTCCAGCGCGCTTGCGAAACTCTTGCAAACCACCGCCGCCATCATCCGGAAAATGCCGAAACAGTGACCATGTTCAAGGTGCTGGTCGGGCAGGGCATGTTCGATGCCTATATTCGCAGGAAGCTTGACAGCTTCTTTGCCGCCCATCCGCTGTTCGAACTGGAGTTTGAAGCCCAATTGCCGTTCGGCCAGCTGGTCCGCGCGGTTGAGAGTGGGCGCTATGATTTTGCCCTGATCAACCAGCGCGCGGATCTTCAAGTTCCCGAGGGCTTCCGGGAAGTAGCCATGGTGAGCGGGGGTATCTATGGGCACAAGAAGTACATCAAGGGACACAAACTGCCCATGTCGCCAGCCGAATTGAACGGCCTGCCTTTTATCCTTCCGAAAGCGACCAGCAAGCAAGAGCGTGAGGTGCTGCGAAATTACGAAAAGCACGGGATCTATCCGCGGCATGTCGTGGGCCATACGCAATATTACGATGTGATGGCGGCGATGCTCGAAAGAGGGTTGGGTGTTGCGTCATTGTCAGACGCGATCCTGCCCGCTTCGATGCGCAAGGAAGTGGTCCAGCTGATCGGGATGGAGAATTGGCGGCTGCTATATTACCGCAATGACCGCGGGACAGACACCAAGTATGACACTGTGGAGAATTTCCTGCTTTCCAGCGTTCTGGATGACCCGGACTATCCCGCCATCGGCCGCAACTGGCCCTAACTGTCCACGCCGTAATATTCGGCCAGATCGCTTCCCGTGAAACCGTGGCGCCCAGCTTCGGGATCGGGTGGCAGCATCTTCTCGTTCCAGCTGCGCCAATCATTTCTGATCGAGCGGAAAATGTCCGGTTGGCGATCCTTCAGATTGGCGCGCTCCATGGGATCGGATTCGATATCGAACAGGAAGGCATTGCCGCCCATTTGCAGATATTTCCACTTTCCGCGCCGAGCGGCCTTTTGGTCGTGATTGGCAAATCGCCAGAACAATGTGCGTTCGGGCAAGGGTTCGCCTGCGATGGCAGACCGCATATCCGTGCCATCTGTGAGATGGTCGGGGCCCAGCTCAACCTTTGCGGCCGCAAGAAAAGTCGGCAGCCAATCCATCGTCATAACTTGTGCATCGCTCTCGCTGCCGGGCGCTGCGACATCGGGCCAGCGTACTATACACGGGATTCGTAGGCCCCCTTCGAGCAATTCGGTCTTCTTGCCGACAAAAGGCCAGGGTTTGGAGAAACGCTCCCCGCCATTGTCGGAGGTGAACACGATGATGGTGTCTTCCGTCAATCCCAGCCGGTCAAGCGCATCTGTCAGCTTGGAGACATTGTCATCCATGTTACGTACCATGGCCGCATAGGTGGCCAGATTTCCGCCGTCCCAGTGCTGGATCGGCATGGGATCGTCGTGCTTGGCGCGCAGCCGGTCGCTCTCGGCATGGTCCTCAGGCCCCTCCCACGGCCAGTGCGGTGCGGTGAAGTTGAGGTTGAGGAAGAAGGGTGCGTCACCCTTTGCGAATTCTTCGATCACTTCCACAGTGCGGTCACCCAGCAGGTCTGTAAGATAGCCCACACGGTCGATATTGGTCTCGCCATCCCACAGGTCGTTCACGCCGTTAATCTCATGCGTGAAATAGTCGACGCCACCGCCGCGAATGCCCCAGAAGATGTCGAATCCACTCTTTAGCGGGCAATATTCTGGCAAGTCGCCGAGATGCCACTTGCCCACCAGAGCGGTGCGGTATCCAGCATCCCGCAACAGTGAGGGCAGCGTGGGCTTATCCGGCGGCAGACCGATATCGCGTCCCTGGAGCGGTTCTTCCAGCCCGATGGGCAGGCGATATTGGTACTGCCCGGTCATCAGCGCCACGCGCGTGGCGGTGCAGACCGCGGAATTGGCATAGGCGTGGGTAAAGCGTATGCCCTGGGCCGCCAGCGCATCGATCGCAGGCGTCTCGTAATCCTCGCGCCCGTAGCAGGACAGGTCCGCCCAGCCGAGGTCATCGGCCATGATGAATATGATGTTGGGACGGCTTGCCATCTGTTTCAGCCGCCAGCCTGCACCAGTTCGATCTCATGCCCTTGCGGCGACAGCAGCAGGCAGACCCTCACGCCTGGAGCGACTTCGGTGATCTCCATCGTCTTTTCGCCGCCTGCCGCCAGCGCGCTTTCCAGCGTGGTCACGATATCGCTGCAGGCAAGGCCGATGGGGCCGTGGGCGTGGCCGACAGCCAGTTCCATCTCGTCCTTTGGCTCAACCAGCATCAGGCTCGGGCCGCCAGCTTGTTCCGGCAGGTTGAGGATGTGCTCGAGGAAGGTCGGCTCGTCATAGGTCTGGCGCACTTCGAAGCCGAATGCCTGCCGCCAGAACGCCAGTGCCGGTTCCATCGGTTTGACGTTGAGCTTGATAAAGGCAAGTCGGATCGAATTTTCTGCCATCGGATTCTCCCTCTCCCTATTAGACCTACCGTCGCATTGCGCTTTTGCAATTGCCGGTTTTCTGGGGCAGGGGTCTCGCCATGATACGCCGCGCGCTGACAAACACCGGATGGCTGATGGGCGCGCGCGGCGTAAATGGGGTGCTGAGCCTTGCCTATCTGGCGCTGGCAACGCGGTCTCTCGGACTGGCAGGTTTTGGTCAATTCATCCTCTGCGTGACATTTGCACAGGCGCTGGTCGGCTTTACCAGCTTCCAGACCTGGCAGGCCATTGTCCGCTGGGGGCAAAGCAAGGACAACCTGCCCGATGCCACTGGGTTTGCGCTGGCGCTGGATGGCGTCACTATCGTGGTCGGCATCATTGTTGCAGCGCTGATCCTCGGTTTTGCCGGCGACTGGCTTCCCTTGCCGCCCGAACTGCGGTTGGCGGCTTTCGGTTTCACCGTGGTCTCGCTCTTCTCGATCCGTTCGACCCCGACCGGGATCTTGCGCCTGCATGATCGCTATGCCCGTGCGGCGACGGCGGATTCGACCACTTCCATCGTGCGTGTGATCGGCGCGGGCATCGTGGCGCTGGTCGATCCGACGATCACCGGCTTCCTGCTGGTCTGGGCGGCGGGCGAGGTCGCCACGGCGGCGATGTATTGGACCCTGGCCCGCAAGACGCAGCCGATCTTCTGGAAACGTATCAGCCTGAGGCGCATTCCCGGACGGGAAAAGGGTGCGTGGAATTTTGTGGTCGGAACCGCGCTTTCTGCAATGGTGGTAATTGCCTCGCGGCAATTGCTGGTGCTGCTGGTGGGCGCACTGGGCGGCGCAGCGATTGCCGGCATCTATCGCGTGGCCATGCAGGTGGGTGAGGGGCTGCTGAAGCTGGCGCAGGCATTGCTCAAGGCGACCTATCCCGAACTTGTCCGCTCTCCCGAAGCGGCAAGGGAAATTGCCGGGCGCATCATCCGCATTGCCATCATCACCGGTATTGCTTCGATCGCCCTGGCGCTGCTGGCCGGACGCTGGATTATCGGCATCATAGCGGGTGAGGATTTCCTCAGTGCCTATACGCCGATGATCCTGCTCGCTGCTGCTGCCGCGGTGGAACTGGTCGGCGCGAGCCTGGAGGCGCTGCTTGTGGCCCGCGGCAAGGCGATTACCAATTTCCTACTGCGCGTGGTTCCGACCGTAATCGGTCTCGCCGTGCTCGGCTGGCTGATCGATATGCACGGGGTCGCAGGTGCCTCCATGTCCGTACTCGGCGCGAGTCTGGCGACCGTTACGGGCCTTTATCTGGCCAACCGGAAACAGGAGCGCGCTGGATAGGGCTTGATCGAGCCTGCAAGGCTCGCAAGGCCGACCGGCCGCACGCAGGTGCCTCGGAGCGGAGCAAAGGGAACAGCACCGAGGAAAGCCAAGGGGCGGATGCCCCGCCGGCGCTTGAGGTAACAAGAACTGGCTGGGGCGGCAGGATTCGAACCTGCGAATGGCGGCACCAAAAGCCGCTGCCTTACCACTTGGCGACGCCCCAGCATGAGCGCGAAGGCGCCCATATAACGTCGCCTTTCGCGAAGGGAAGGGGGCAATCTTCCCCAGGATTGGCCAAGCGCCTAAAAATATCGCATAATCCCCAAAAACAATAATGATGGTGGGAGGATCAAGAATGAGGAATGTGACACGTACAACGCTGTGCGCGACGTCTGGCCTAGCCTTGGCTCTGAGTATTTCAGTTCCAGCCTATGCCCAGGACAACGAGGAGCAACTGGCAAGCGGGCAAGATGGCAACACCATTGTCGTCACCGGCCTGCGACGGGATAGTGAGCTGCAGGATGCGCCCGTTGCGATCACGGCCTTCGGCCCGCAGGCGATCGAGGATGCCCGCATCCTCAAACCTGCCGATTTTGTCAATCTGACGCCCAACGTAAACCTGGTGGAGACGCAGAATGCGGGCAACGCCTTCGTCATCATCCGCGGCATCACCCAGGCGCGCAATAGCGAGCCTTCGGTGGCGACCGTCGTCGATGGCGTGCTGCAGGTAAACCCGGCGCAGTTCAACCAGGCGCTTTACGATATCGAACAGATCGAAGTGCTCAAGGGCCCGCAGGGTGCACTTTACGGCCGCAACGCCATTGGTGGCGCTATCGTGGTGACCACCCGTGAGCCGGGCGATACGCTGGAAGCCAATGTGACCGCCGGCATCGACAACGGATTTGGCTATTTCCTGCGCGGCGGTGTGAGCGGCCCGATAGGGGACAATGGCGGTTTCCGCCTGTCGGGATCGTGGCAGGATACCGATGGCTATATCTATAATCCCTATCTGGGTGAGAATGCCGATCCGGTCGAGAACCTCTCCTTGCGCGGACGCCTGTTGTTCGACCTGACCGACAACTTCGAGCTCGACCTGCGCGCATCCATGGACCAGCTGCGCACGCAGGGCTTCTATTTCAACATCGTTGGCGACGTGAATGACACCAGCCTGCCGGTGCGGGTCAACAATGCCGGCATCGACAATCGCAACATCTACAATGTTGCAGCAAAGCTGACCTACCAAGCCGATGGTTTCACTGTTACCTCGATCACATCGTACGATACGGTGGACGAGATCATCACCGGTGACGCCTTCGACTTCCTGCCGACCAACGAGGCCTTTTGCGCACTCCCGTCGGATCCGTGCTTTTCCGGCAGTACCGACCTGAACCAGAGCCAGTTCCTGGACGTAGAGGCCTTCAGCCAGGAGTTGCGCTTCGAAAGCCCGGCAAACCAGGACCTGTTCTGGATGTTCGGCGGTTACCTGATTTCGACCGATCGCTTCATCTCGACCGGCAACATGCTCGATCTCGATCAGGGCGTATTCCCGGTCTATCGCGAGCCGACGACCAATCCGAGCAATCCGCAATATTCTTTCCTGTCGGATACGCAGGACAATTTCGCCTGGTCGGTATTCGCCAACCTTGGCTACCAGTTTACCGATGCGTTTCGTGTCGATGGTTCGCTGCGCTATGATCACGACCATCGAAAGAATACCACCGAAACGCCCGACTCATGGCTCGGCTACATCAACTATATCGCCAGCCTTTTTGGCGCCCCGCAAAGTGCGCAGGGCGATGTCCGCACGCGCAATTTCAGCGCCTGGCAGCCCAAGGTCACGCTGACCTATACGCCGACCGACCAGTTCACCCTCTATGGCGGCTATTCGCGCGGCTTCCGGTCGGGCGGTTTCAACCAGACGGGCGTAGGTGTGGTCGCGCAGGAGAACGGTATCGTCGGGGTGCAAGACATCTTCGAAGCGGAGACGGCCGACACCTTCGAACTCGGCTTCAAGTCGCAGCTCGCGGGCAATATGCTCACGCTCAATGGCGCGGCCTATACGACGCTTTCGAAGAACTCCTATTTCTTCGTCTTCCTCTACGCCAACTCGACGCAGAATTTGGGCAATGTGCCCAAGACGCGGATCAGCGGCCTGGAGTTGGAAGCAACGCTGCGGCCGCATCCAGACGTTACCTTCAACGCGGCATGGGGCCTGACAGACAGCAAGATCAAGGAGTTCGCCGATCCCACCTCGATCGGCAATGAAGCGCCATTGATCAGCCGCACCACGCTCAATCTCGGCGCGCAATATACGCCGCAACTTTTCGGCAACAGCGTGGACGGCATCAACGCCTTGTTCCGCGTGGATTATCGCCGCACGGGGCGCACCTGGTGGGATGTGCCCAATTCGACGGTGCGCGATCCGATCCATCTGGTGAATGCGCGCGCGGGTGTCGAATTCGACAATATCGGCATCTATGGCTTTGCGTCCAACCTCTTCAACGAGAAGTACAATGCCGAGTTCTCACCCGGCGGCTTCGTCTTCAAGGCGCGGCCGAGGGTGTTTGGCGTCGAGGCGACGGCGCGGTTTTAGGTAACGTTCCTCCCCGAAACGGGGAGGGGGACCACCGAAGGTGGTGGAGGGGCACAAGCGTAGGCTTGCAGCCCCTCCGTCAGCCCTTCAGGCTGCCACCTCCCCATCGCTGCGCGACAGGGAGGATCAATCGGCTATAGGCTGTCCGGACGGCTCCGCACCGGACTGAACAGGCTGCGATCCTCGACCTTGTCGAAATCGGCGGCCGAGTGGCGCTCTGCCATGGCCTGCGTATTGACCAGCCTGCCGCGGATCGCTCCCGGGCGCTTGTCGATGGTCTTCACCCAGCGCGCAACGTTTTCATACTCGTCGAGCGAGAGGAAGATATCGCAGCGGTTGTAGGCGCCGTGATAGAGGTTCCCCAGCCAGGTGTAGGCGGCGATATCGGCGATCGTGTAGTCGCTACCCGCTAGATATTCGGTCTTGGCCAATTGCTGGTCGGCCACGTCGAACAGGCGCTTGGTCTCCATGGCATAGCGATCGATGGGATATTTGTAGCGCTCTGGTGCATAGACGTAGAAATGGCCGAAACCGCCGCCGATAAAGGGCGCGCTGCCCATCTGCCAGTTAAGCCAGCTGAAAGTCTCCGCACGGGCGGGCTGCGTCTTGGGCAGCAGGTAATCGAACTTTTCGGCCAGGTGGATCAGGATCGCGCCGCTTTCGAACATGCGGAAGGGCGTGTCGCCAGACCGGTCGAGCAACGCAGGGATCTTGCTGTTGGGGTTGAGCTCGACAAAGCCGGACCAGAATTGCTCACCTTCGAAAATCTTGATCAGCCAGGCATCATATTCCGCGTCCGAATATCCGGCTTCGAGCAACTCCTCGAACATGGTGGTGACCTTCACGCCATTGGGCGTGCCGAGCGAATAGAGCTGGAAGGGATGCTCGCCGACTGGCAGCTCCTTCTCCTCGCGCGCACCGGCGGTGGGGCGATTGACGCCGGAAAACTGGCCTCCGCTCTCGGTAGGCTTCCAGACCTTGGGCGGGGTGTAGACATCGGACATGTATGTTGACTCCTGAACCTCTTTGTGGGGCGTTGCTCGCGCAAGATGGGTCGCGCCTTGATGTGCAACAAGCAAGGGAAACTTTGGCGCGCTGCGGGTTTTTCTTTGCTACCGAAATGTAACCAAGGGGATTTCGATTGCATTCCTGTCGGCTTTGCGTGAGCATCCCGGCCGAATTGCAGGTACGCATGTGCCGACACAGGTGGGATCATGATGGCCGAACGTGCCTTTGGCCGGTATTTCGACAATCCGGACGATTTGTTCGGCTGGCTTAATAGCGCGGTCTTCGGCACGGCGGCGATGGACGCGCTCAACCGTTCGGGCGTGACGGCGCTGCTACTCAAGGGACCAGCGACTGCGGAAAAGCTCGCCTCTGAAAGCGGTTTGCCGCAAGACAGGCTACGCCGCCTACTCGATTTCCTTGTTGCGCATGAGGTGATCGAGGGTGGAGCTGATGGGCTTTATGCACCCACTTCCCGCACCCAGGTGATGCTCGATGCGCAGGGCTTGTTCGCCAATGAACTTATCTCGGCCATGGCATCCTCCAGACTTCATGAAGGCCTGCGCGATGATCGCATTCCCTTCGAGATCTTCTTCGGCAAGCCCGTTTTCGAATACTTCGCCGAACAGCCGCAAGTTGCGGAGAGCTTCGGAAAGTTCATGGGCTGGATGACGCGGCGCTTCGAAAGATTCGTCCATACGCAGCACCGCTTCGAGCCGTTCGGGACCGTTGCCGATATCGGTGGTAGCATGGGCGATTTGCTGCTCAGCATGCTCGGCGAATATCCGGGGACGAAAGGCATATTGTTCGATCTGCCCGAAACCGTGGATATGGCGCGACCGGCGATTGCGGCTTCGCCATTGGCGGACCGGGTGGAACTGGTCGGCGGCAGTTTCTTCGAGGAAGTGCCTTCCGCCGATCTCTACACGCTCAAGCAGATCCTGCACGACTGGCACGATGACGAATGTGAGAAGATCCTCTCCAATATCCGTCGTGCCATCAATCCCGGCGGGCGGCTGGCGGTGATGGACCACATCCTGCAAGACTCACCGGCACCCGACGAAGCGCAGGGCACCGATGTTGCCATGATGGTCTGGGATACCGGGCGCGAGCGAAAACTGGGAGAGTTCAAAGCTCTGTTCGCGGCGACCGGCTTTGCCATTGGCCGCGTAACGCGCAATCCCAGCGGACACAGTGTGATTGAGGCGTTGCCGGTTTAGGAAGTTTCATCGGAGGGAATGCATGGTGGGGGCAGTAAACACGATTATCGGGCCGCGTGCGCCTTGGCTTCGCGCCATTACAATCGGCGCGCTGACGCAGGTGCTGCTGTTCGGTGGTTATTTCGGTCTTGCCGCCCTGAATGCTTCCGAGAGCGTGCTGTTCGCTGGCGTGGTTGTCGCAAGCCTGCTCCTTTATCTCGCGGCGGGGTACCTGGCGGGCAGGTCTGCACGCAAGTCCCACGCCCTGCTCGGCGTTGTGGTGGGCCTGGCCGGTGTCGCGGTCTATTTTGCATATGTTGCCTATCTGGTCTCGACAGGCGCGATGAACGCCACGGGTACAAGGCCGGTGACCTTCTCCGAAGCGTTGAGCCTGATGAACCTTGCCGACCATGCGCTGAAGGTCTTGTCCGCCGCGCTGGGCGCATTCCTTGCTGGCCGCAAGGCTGCGGGGTGATGGCTTTGCTTCTAGTCGGGTAACATTTCCCATGCGCCGAAGGTCGCGGCTTGTCCGTGGCGCTGGCCGTTCTCCTCCACCAGGTTCCACACCACCGCGTTGTGAATGCGGAACCTTGTTCCGTCTGCCGCAATGCGGATGCCGTGATAGTCGGTGATGACATTCTCTGCTTCCAGCCTGGTGAGCATGGCGGCGCGTTCCTCGCGCAGGGCGGGCTCCGCGCTCTTGTAGCTGGGCAGGCCGATAAAGTCCTCCGCGCTCAAGCGGAAGAGGGTGAGCGCCTGCCGGTTGCCGTAGAAGAACAGCGGCGGGTCCTCGGTGCCGTGCGCGACAAGGGCGGCTGGCATCGTCCAGATATCGCTGCCGATCTCGACCAACGGACGACCGACCAGTCGCTCGAAACTCTCCGCGATCAGCGCAAGCCGCTTGCCTGCGCTCTTCTCCATGGTCTGCCTGTCATCCATGAGCGGGGAATAGCGCGCATGGCCCTTGCAGCAAATCCCGCTTTTGCCCATCAGGGCAGGAGAAGCGCAGGAGAGAGAATTGGCTGGCAATCCGGATATCATCGTGGTCGGCGGCGGCTCGGCAGGCATGGCCATGGCGGCGCGGCTGGCCGAGGGTGGCAAGCGCGTTTGCCTAGTGGAAGCGGGCAAGAGCCATCGCGCTATCCGCTCCTATGTCCCAGCGCTGATGAGCGGCATCGTCCACACGCCCGATTTTGACTGGATGTATGCGGCGGAGCCCGATGCCAGCGTGGGCGGGCGGCCCGATGTCTGGCCCGCGGGCAAGAGGCTGGGCGGCGGCTCCTCGATCAATGGCATGATGTTCATCCGCGGCCATAAATGGGACTACGACCATTGGGCCGAATTGGGCGCGAGCGGCTGGGACTATGCCAGCGTGCTGCCCTTCTTCCGCCGCATGGAGGACAATGAGCGTGGTGCGGATGATTGGCGTGGGCAAGGTGGTCCCATCGGCGTGTCCGAGGCCCGATCGCGCTATGACGTGACGGGTGACTGGATCGAGGCGGTGCAGCAGGCGGGCTATCCCCGCTCGCCCGATCTCAATGGCGATCAGAATGAGGGCGTGGACTATATCCAGCTGTCACAGCGCAAGGGTCTGCGGTCCTCCACAGCTGCAGGATATCTCGCTGACAAGTCGCGCAATCTCGAGGTGATGACCGAGGCGCAGGTTCTCAAGGTCGATATCGCCGACGGCCGTGCCAAGGGCGTGACCGTTCGGCGCGGTGGCGAGGTGTTGGAGCTGAAGGCAGGGCAGGGCGTGGTGCTTTGTGCCGGTGCACTCAATACGCCGCGGCTGCTCATGCTCTCTGGTGTAGGTCCGGCGGAACATCTGCGCGGGCACGGCATTGCCGTGATTGCGGACAGCCCCGGTGTCGGCCAGAACCTGCAGGAACATCCCGCCGTGCACCTGGTGAACGAGGTCACCGCGCATACGCTTAACAACGATGCCAAGGGGCTGGCGGGGGTGAAGAGCCTGCTTTCCTTCATTTTCGCGCGGTCGGGCGCACTGACTACCGGTATCGGCCATGCGCAGGCTTTCGTGAGAAGCCGCGAGGGGCTGGAGGTGCCCAATCTGCAGCTGGCCTTCAGTGCCTTTGCCTTCGACATCACGCAGCAGGGCAACCTCGAACTGCGCAAGGGCAGTGCGGTGACGACGCTGGTGGGGCTGATGAGGCCGTCCAGCCGGGGGAGGGTCTCGCTGCGAGCCAATGATCCCGATGCGCCGCCGTTGATAGAACACCAGCTGATCGGCAGCGAGGACGATGCCGTGCAGCTGGTCGAAGGACTGCAGATCGCCCGACGGATCATGGGGCAGCAGGCTCTCGCCGGTCAGGTGACAAGCGAGGTACGTCCCGGAGCCGAAGCGGACAGTGCCGAGGCGCTGCGCAGCTATGTCGGCCTCGCCACCATTCCTATGTATCACCCGGTCGGAACAGCGAAGATGGGCGCAGCGGATGATGCGATGGCGGTGCTCACCCCTGATTGCCGGGTGAAGGGCGTGGAGGGGCTGTGGGTGGCGGACGCATCGATCATGCCCACCATCCCGCAAGGCAACACCAATGCCACCGCAATCATGATCGGCGAGCGGGCCAGCGCCTTGGTGCTGGATGCGACAAAGGGCTGAGGCGTAGCAATAATGTCATCCAATGTAATGTAGGCGTCATATTGATCGGCTGTTGAGGCAGGACAGGTGCGGAAATGGATTCGCGCCCATGCATTCCGGGTTCCGATCACTTGCGCACAACTGCTTTCAATGCTGCCATCCTCTCCCTCGGCCTCTCGACAGCATCGCTGGCGGGTGAGGTTTCGGGCACAGTCTATGACCAGCGCGGCGTTCCGGCTGCAGGCGTGGTGCTTGTGCTGGGTGCGCAGGATGCGGTGACTTCGGATGACGGATCCTATCGCTTTGCCGATGTGGCGGAGGGCGAGCATCTGATCGCAACCTACGGCCAGCGTGTCTCCGTGCAGGTAGGCGACGATGCTGCCACCAAACGCAACATCTTTCTCATGTCCCGTCATGCGCGTGCCGAGGTGACCGGTACAACCCTCGATGCCGATGCTGCCGAGGCGGCCTTCGCCGAAGCAATGCAGCTGGCGGACCAGATGGTCAGCGAGGGCGAAGCGCAAGGCGAAGTGGCCTGGCGCTGGAACGACCTCGAAGGCTGAGCTGCCCTTCATTTCCGATGAGTTTGCGCGCTGACAGGTGACAGCGAGGCATTTGCGCATTAGTCAGGCGAACAAGTTTCAATTGTTCCCGGATTGGATGCTCCCGACATGCGCATTTTTGCCAAGGCCCTGCTGCCGCTCACCTTGACGCTCGCTGCCTGCTCGCCCGCCGATGAGGTGACCACGGACAGCTATGACATGCTCGCCAGCCGCGCGACTATCGCCGAGGTGCAGATGGAGCCGGATACGTCCTACCTGACTGATGAGGAACGGCAGGTCGTCAACAAGCTTATCGAGGCGAGCCGCCTGATGAGCGCCATCTACCAGCACCAGCGCCTGCCCGAATACGACGCCATGCGTGCGGAAATTGCGGCGAGTGGCGATGCCGACCTGCTCGACATGTTCGACCGCAATTTCGGCCCGTGGGATGAGGGTGCCGAACTGCATCCATTCTATGGCGAGGCGGAAATGCCGCTGGGCGCGGGCTTCTATCCCGCCGACCTCACACGCGAGGAACTTGACGCCTATCTTGGCGCGCATCCAGACGAGGCCCAGGCGCTGCTCAGCCCCTATACGGTGGTGCGGCGAGACGGCGATGCACTCGTCGCCATTCCCTACTCGGTCGAATATCGCGAGTTCCTGGAACCTGCCGCGCAATTGCTACGCGAGGCGGCGGCAATCACCTCCAATCCCAGCCTCAAGCGCTTCCTTTCGCTGCGCGCCGACAGCTTCCTGTCCGACGATTATTTCGAAAGCGAAATGGCGTGGATGGACCTCGCCGATACGCCCATCGAAGTCGCGATCGGCCCCTACGAGGTTTACACAGACCGGCTGATGGGCACGAAGACCGCTTTCGAAAGCTTCGTCACCCTGCGCAATCCGGAGGAGAGTGCAGCGCTGCGTCGTTACGTCGCTTATCTGCGCGACATGGAAGGCAATCTTCCGATCCCTGACGAGCACAAGAATTTCACCCGCGGCTTCGAGAGCCCCATCGCGGTGGCGGTGCAGGTACAGGGCGGGGGCGACAATGTCCCCGGCGTGCAGACCATCGCCTTCAACCTGCCCAATGACGAACGCGTGCGCGAAGCGAAGGGCGCCAAGAAAGTCATCCTTTCCAACGTGCTGGGCGCCAAGTTTGACATGATCTTGCAGCCTATGGCGCAGCTGGTGCTGGCCCCCGAACAGGCCGCGATGGTCAGCCGCCGTTATATGCAGAACGAGACTTTGTTCCACGAACTTTCGCATTCGCTCGGCCCCGGCACAATCACGGTCGATGGCCGCGAAACGACGGTGAACGAGGAATTGCGCGAGCTCTATTCGGGGCTGGAGGAAAGCAAGGCGGACGTCATGGGCGTGTGGAACATGCTCTACATGATGAAGCGCGGCGAACTGCCCGAAGAGGACAAGAGCGAGATGTGGGCGACCTATTTCACCGGCATATTCCGCTCGGTCCGTTTCGGCGTGGAAAGCGCCCATGCGCGCGGCACGGCGCTGCAATATGGCTTCCTCAAGGAAGCGGGAGCCTTTTCCTTCGACGAGGAGAACGGGCGATATGTGCTCGACGAGGAGCGCATGGAAAGCGCGCTGCAAGAATTGTTGACCGCCCAACTCATGCTCCAGGCGACAGGCGACTACCAGGGCACGGCAGAATTCTTCGAGCGCTACGCCCATCTCGATGAGCATGCCGAAGGCGTGATCGCTGCGATGAGCGATATCCCCGTCGATATCAGGCCGATCTATCCGGAATCCATCTAACGGCCCTCGCCTGGTTAACGACTCAGGGTGACAGCGTACGCAGCCTGCGGTAGCGCTATCACCCATGGAGAGGCTTAATCGTTTTGCGCGGGCCCTGCTCGCCGCTTTCATTCTGTCATGCCTGTTTATGGCGCGACCTGTTTTGGCTTGCGAGGAGGCGGTAGCGGCTTGTGGCGAGGAGAGCGCCGGCGCGTTCCCGCTCATCGAGAATGGCCAGCCGGTCTCCGTCCAATGGGGCGAGGCTACGCCTGACCCTGTCATCCACGCAGCGACCAATCTCATTGCCGACCTTGAACGTGTTAGCGGGAATGCTCCTGGTGCAGTGGAGAATACAGGCAGGACCATCCTTGTCGGTGTGCTCGGCGATGAATCGCCCGCCGACCGGCTGGCGCAACGAGGGCTGGTCGATACGGCACAGATCGAGGGGCAGTGGGAAGGCTATGTGCAGGCCGTTGTGTCCGAAGCAGGGCCGCAGTTCGACAGAGCCCTCGTCATTCTCGGCGCCGATCCACGCGGGGCGGTCTACGGCATTTACGACCTGTCCGAGCGCATGGGTGTTTCCCCCTGGTACTGGTGGGCGGACGTGCCGGTTCGGCAGCGCGACAACCTGTGGATCACCGCTGGCGCGCGTGCCGATGCGCCCGCGGTGCGCTATCGCGGCTTCTTCATCAATGACGAGGATCCGGCCTTCGGCGGCTGGGCGCGCGAGCGCTTCGGCGGGGTCAATGCGCAGGTCTATGAGCATGTGTTCGAGCTGCTGCTGCGGCTGAAGGGCAATTATTTGTGGCCCGCCATGTGGGGCAAATCGCTGGCGGAAGACGATCCGGCGAGTCTGGCGCTGGCGGCGGAGATGGGCATTGTGCTTGGCACCAGCCATCACGAACCGCTCACCCGCGCGCATGTCGAATGGGAACGCGCGCTGGAAGCGGGCGAGGCCTCGGGCGAGTGGAATTACGCGACCAACCCCGAAGGCCTGCAGCAATTCTGGCGCGAAGGGATGGAGCGCTTCGTTGCCAGCGGTGCGGATGGTGTGGTCACCATCGGCATGCGCGGCGACGGGGACGAGGCGATGAGCGAGGATACCGCCATCCCCTTGCTCGAGCAGGTGGTGGCGGACCAGCGCGAAATCATTGCCGAGACTACCGGCCGCCCGCCCGAGGAAACGCCGCAGGTCTGGGCGCTCTACAAGGAGGTGCAGGACTATTACGACCAGGGCATGCAGGTGCCTGACGATGTCATCCTGCTCTTTTCGGACGACAATTGGGGGCAGATCCGCCGCCTGCCTGATCTAGAGGCCGCACCACGTGCAGGTGGATACGGCGTCTATTACCACTATGACTATGTCGGCGGCCCGCGCAGCTACAAATGGATCGACACGATCCAGCAGGGCAAGACCTGGCAGCAGATGAACCTTGCCTGGGAACGCGGTGCGCGTTCGCTATGGGTGGTCAATGTCGGCGATATCAAGCCCGACGAATACCAACTCGATTTCTTCCTCGACATGGCGTGGGACCCGGTGGAGATGGATGTCGATGCGCTGGCCGAGCATTCGCGCCAATGGGCGGCACAGCAATTCGGCGAGGAGCATGCGGAGGAGATTGCCGCGATGCTCGACGAATATGCGCGGCTGGCGAGCAGGCGGAAGCCCGAACTCTACGACATCGACTTCATCGATTCGCCGCGCGGTCGTGCGCTTGGCGATGATTGGGGAACTCTGACTGTTCGTTTATCCCAGTTGGCACAGGATGGCGGTTTGAATGAGACTATTGCGCCGGCATTCTTCCAGCTCTTGGCCCACCGGATCATGGCTTTGAGTAGTCACACCGATGTCTATGCCTCTGTTTCCGCCTATCGCCAGATTGCAAATCGAAGCAGCGCATTGGCTGAGGGGATGGCAGAAATGGCAGAGCTTTCTTTCGCCGCGAGCGAAGGGTTCGCAAGGCTCTACCACGAAATGCTCGACGGCAAGTGGAACCACATGATGAGCCAGCCGCATATCGGTTACACATCGTGGGACGACCCTGATGAAAACATCATGCCGGAACTCGTGCGCCTTGATGGGGATGAGACAGGCCCCTCGGAGCTCAGCCTTGATCCAGAAAAGCCCCGACAGATCATTCCCGCCACTAAAACCAGTACACGAGGGACGGGAGCAGGATTGACCTACACCGACGTACCGGCCCTGGGCAGCCTTGGTTCGGCGCTTACGGCCCTCCCGCAGGGGTGGCCAGCGACCACCGTAGAGGATGGCATCTTTGCTGAATATGCCATCGATATAAATCCCGGCGTAGATATCGAGCTGGAAATCGCACTCGTCCCCACGCTCGACACCATCAGCGATGAGGGACTGCGCTTCGGCCTGCAGATCGATGACGGCCCGGTTGAGACGGTGCGCTTCTATCTCGAGCCGACCAATGGCCAGCGTGACAACCCCGCGCAATCGGCATGGAACGATGCGGTAATCGACAATATGGTCCGCATCACGCGCGACATCTCAGGCCTCGATGCGGGCGAACACCGTGTGCGGCTCTACCGTATCGACGACAATGTCGTGTTCGATCACATCGCCTGGGGGAGCTCAGCGGAACGATAGAAGTTTGAAGATGTTTGCTTTCAACTCACTCAAATAATTGAATGTTCGGTGATTTCCTACCCTTGTGCTAGGTTCGCAGCGGGTCGCATCTTATGGGAGGATCATTACCATGAAGAAGATTGCGATTGTCGCGAGTATGGCCGTGCTGGCCGCTTGCACCAATGCCGAAGAGGAAGCTGCACCAGCCGAAGAGGCGACGGAAGCTGTTGTCGAGGCCGCTCCGCTGGCACCCGATGGCGGGCCCTTTGCCGGGACATTCGAGCTGACCGACGAGGAAGGAAACACCTATCAGGCAGTGATGAATGCCGATGGCACCTTCAGCGTCGACAATGTCGAAGGCGGCGTGAACACCGGCACCTATGAAGTGAACGAAACCGGCTTCTGTGCGGTCAGCGATAACGAAGAAGGCAATACCGGCTGCATCGTCTCGGGCGAAGCAGATGCGGATGGTAGCTGGGTCAATACCTCGGACGACGGAATGGTACGCACGGTCAGGCGCGTGGCCGAAGCCGACGAATAGTCAGCCTAAACCGGCAGGCGGCAAGGCTTAGATCGTCAACACCCAGCCATGGGGGTCCGGCGCGGTGCCGCGCTGGATATCGACCAGCTTGGCCTTGAGCTTGCCGGTTAGCTGGCCGGGGCCGCCCGATCCGATGGTGAAATTGCGCTCGCGTCCCGCGACGCTGCCGACGGGCGTGACCACCGCTGCGGTACCGCAGGCGAAACACTCGACCAGCTTTCCTGAGGCAGCATCGGCTTCCCACTGGTCGATCGAATATTTCTCCTCGCGCACGGCGAGCCCTTCCTCGCGGGCGAGGGTGAGCAGGCTGTCGCGTGTGATGCCGGGCAGGATCGTGCCTGACAGCGGCGGGGTGATGATGCTGCCATCGTCGAAGGCGAAGAACAGGTTCATGCCGCCCAGTTCCTCTATCCATCTGTGCTCGGCAGCGTCGAGGAAGACGACCTGGTCGTGGCCTTTCTCGAATGCCTCGCTGGTGGGGACGAGGCTGGCCGCATAATTGCCGCCGCATTTGGCCGCGCCTGTGCCGCCCGGGGCCGCGCGAGTATAATCGCTGACCCAGACGGAGACGGCCGGCGCGCCTGACTTGAAGTAGTTGCCGGCGGGGCTGAGGATCACGATGAACTTGTATTGCTTGGCCGGACGCACGCCGAGGAAGGGCTCGGTCGCGACCATAAAGGGGCGGATATAGAGCGAGCCGCCCTCGACCTGCGGGAACCAGTCGGCATCTTCGTTAACCAGTTGGCGCACGGCATCGACGAACAATTCCTCGGGTACTTCGGGCATGGCCAAACGGCGTGCGGAATCGTTGAAGCGCTTGGCATTCTGGTCAGGCCGGAATAACGCCATCGACCCGTCAGCGAGGCGATAGGCCTTCATGCCTTCGAAAATTTCCTGCGCATAATGCAGCACGGCGGCAGCGGGATCGAGCGCGATCGCCTGGCGCGGGCCGAGCACGGCATTGTGCCATCCCTTGCCTTCTATCCAGTCCACCACGACCATATGATCGGTGAACACCGTGCCGAAGCCGGGGCTGGCAATTGCCGCCGCGCGTGCATCGGGCGCGATCGGGGCGGGGTGTGGATTGCGCTTGATGGTCAAAGAGGAAGAATCGGCGAGAGTCGCCATGATATTTTTGTCCTAACTAAACTCGGTGCGTTGAGTCATATAATTTCAAATTGAAAAGTAAATTTGAAATTATCGCAAAAGAAGTATTTCTCGCAACCAGTCTGCTAGCGGGCATTTTCCCAGAGGGGAAGGGGGGCGAAGGTACAGGGCAAATCGGCTTTGATCGTTGCCGGTGTTCGCGGCCACAAATGAGAAAGGCGACCCTGCCCGTCGCAGGATCGCCTTTCGCATGGTCAGCGGCCGGATGTGCCGCCCACGAAGTCTCTATCGGTTGCTAGCCTACCGATAGTACCCCGCGCGGAAACTTACCGACCTCCCTGCTGAACCATGAGACATCGGATCACCTCCTTTCGCGCTTTTGAAGCCAACACCCTGCCGTTTTTCCCGGGGGCGAAGACCGCGTTCACCGCTGGCCTTGTGTGCATTTGTGAATCGGTGTGCGGCGCAACACAAGACTTGTTTTTTTGTTTTTCACAGTCATTATGGATTCTTCCGGTCAGGCTCCCGAAAGGGGGCCTTTTTTGTTGTCGCCTCTGGCCTGCGCACGCGCGCCGGACTATCGGCAAGTGATGGCCGAGGGCAAAGCTGAAAAACTCAGGATCGACCAGTTGCTTGTCGAACGCGGCGAAGCGGAAAGCCGCGGGCGGGCGCAGGCGCTGATCATGGCGGGCCTCGTCTTTGTGAGAGGCCAGCGGGTGGACAAGGCGGGGCAAAAGGTGTCTGCCGATGCGCCGATCGAGCTGAAGGGCAGGGACCACCCCTGGGTCGGTCGCGGCGGGGTGAAGCTGGACGGGGCGATCAAACATTTCGGTCTCGATCCCACAGGCGCGGTGGCGATGGATATCGGGTCTTCTACCGGCGGCTTCACACAAGTGTTACTGCATCACGGCGCTGATCACGTATTTGCCGTCGATGTCGGCACCAACCAGCTCGACTGGAAGCTCCGCAACGATCCGCGCATTACCGTGCTCGAACAGACCAATGCCCGCGCATTGACGGAGCAACAGATCGACCGGCCCTGTAACTGGGTTGTTTGCGATGCGTCCTTCATTTCGCTGCGCAAGGTGTTGGAAGTGCCGCTGAAACTGGCCGCGCCGGATTGCCAGCTGGTCGCTCTGATCAAGCCACAATTCGAAGTCGCCAAGCATGAAGTGGGCAAGGGCGGGATCATCCGCGACGAGGCGCTGCATGCCCGGGTCTGCGATGAAGTTCGCGAATGGCTGGAAGGCGAAGGCTGGGCGATCCAGGGTATTACCGAAAGCCCGATCAAGGGGACGGAAGGCAATGTTGAATTCCTCATCTCTGCGCATCGAGGCGGGTAATAGGGGCGGCTCTCTCTTGCGCGTACTCAAAGGCCTCGCCACTATCTGCCTAAGTGATTCTCATGCCGGGAAGCCGGCTGGATTGCAGGAGTTTGGATGAACCGCCTTGCCAGTCCCGCGCAATTGCGCGCCAGCCTTCTTCGATGGGCATTGTTTCTCGTTCCGACCGTCATGCTCCTGGGCTTCCTGTCCGGGCAAGTCTCGGGCAGCGGGGCGGATGATCCCTGGTTCGCCGCGCTGACCAAGCCCGCCATCTATCCGCCACCCATCACATTCGGAATTGTCTGGAGCATTCTCTATGCGGTGATGGGATTTGCTTTGGCACTGGTTTGTTCAGCATGGGGTGCGCGCTGGAGGCCTTGGGCGGTTCTGGCCTTTCTGGTGCAATTGGTTCTCAACCTCGCTTGGTCGCCGGTCTTCTTTGCAAAGCACGACATCATGCTGGCGCTTGTATTGCTGGTCGCGATCGATATCGCGGTGATTGTGACAGCATACCTGTTCTGGAAGGTCCGCCGCAGCGCTGCCTGGCTGATGCTCCCCTATCTTGGATGGGTCCTATTCGCGACCGTGCTCAACTGGCAATTCCTTGAACTCAATCCCGATGCGCGCGCTTTTGAGTCTAACAACGCCGTCCAGCGTGTAGTATTGTAGCACTTGCCAGACATACGCGCGGAGACCACATAGACCCCATGCAAAGCGAAAACCCGATCATCGCCGACTTCGTAAAAATCGCCAATTCCGCCGCGGGTACGCTGGCGGGCATGACGCGTGAGGCGCGCGACAATGCGCGCGAACGCATGAAGGAAGCGCTGGGCGGAATGGACTTCGTCACCCGCGAGGAATTCGACACGGTTAAGGCGCTGGCCACCAAGGCGCGCGAGAAGTGCGATGAACTGGAAGCCAGGCTGGCCGCGCTGGAAGCCAAGCAGGGCGATTAAGCGCTTGGGCTTTGCCGCCCCCGAAATTGTAACCTATCTGCGAACGATGAAATCGCCGCCTTGTTCGTGCGTGGCCATTCGGTCGCACCTTTCGACGGAACGGGCGTAATGTTCTTCAACAGCGCGATCCCTGACGTTTCCCCGCCGCATGTCACGAAGTCGTTGCGCTTCGGCCTGCATCTCTTCGACCTTGCTGTCGCTCAAATTCAGTATTTCTTCGATGACGCTTTCCGGCTGCGTTGAAAGCTGCTGCGTCACCCATTCACCCATTCGCTCGAACCGAACAACATAATCCAGCTCGCTGCAAGCAGCACCCATGGCCATTAGTTCCGCCAGGAATTCCTTGCGGTCTTCGCTGAGAGGAGCTTCCTGCGCTTGCAAGGGTGTATTCGCCACTGCCAGCAAAGTTGCAGCCAGTCCAAACGCCTTCATCATGATATCCTCCCGCCTCAAATACATAAGCAACCATATGCTTTTGCAGCAAGTTCGACAACAAGCGGCAAATATTCGCGGGTCACGCCTTGCACCATGGATGAGTGCGGGGCACAGCCTGCCACCATGCATATCCGCACACCCGCCATACTTGTCGCTTCCCGCATGCATGGCGAAACGGCGGTTGTTGCGCGTTTCCTGACCGAGGAATACGGCCTGCTCGCCGCCTATGTTGCGGGCGGGCGGGGCAGGCAACTGCGACCGGTTATGATACCCGGTAATGTGGTGGACCTGCAGGTCTCTGCGCGGTCAGAGAGCCAGCTTCCCTTCGCCAAGGTCGAGCTGGTGACCAGCCGCGGCCCCTTCCTTACAGAACCGCTCCCCGCAGCCGCGATTGGCTGGGCCTGTGCGCTGACGGCAACTGCCTTGCCCGAACGGCACGCCTATCCCAGTCTGCATGCGGCCCTTTCCGCCCTCCTCGATGCCGTTTGTCATGCACCCTCCGCTCGTGGTTGGGTGGGGGCTCTGCTGGCTTACGAAACCTTGCTGCTGCGCGAGCTTGGCTATGGCGGGGCGGGCGCACGGCCCCAAGGCGAGCTGTTGGAGTTGATGGAAGAAATGGACGCGCTGGCGCCATCGTTGGAGCACTACCTGCTTGCCGACCGGCGCGGAGACGTTATGGCGGCGCGCACACGATTACGCGAATTGCTCGAACGGATTGTCTGATGAAGATCGCATGTCTCGCCGGTGACGGTATCGGCCCTGAAATCATGGCAGAGGCACTGAAGGTGCTCGAAGCGCTGGACCTGTCGATAGAGGTCGCGCATGCCGATGTCGGCGGCACCGCCTACAAGAAGCACGGCCACCCGCTACCGCCCGAAACGCTCGATCTGTGCAAGGCATCCGATGCGGTTCTGTTTGGCGCGGTGGGCGATCCCGATTGCGACAACCTCGAACGGCACCTGCGCCCCGAACAGGCAATCCTCGGCCTGCGCCAGGCATTGACGCTGTTCGCGAACCTTCGCCCTGCGACCATGTTCCCGGGCCTCGAAGATCTTTCCGCCCTGCGTCCCGAAGTCGCGCGCGCAATTGACCTGTTGATCGTGCGCGAGCTCAATGGCGACGTCTATTTCGGCGAGAAGGCCATTCGCACGCTCGATGACGGGCGGCGCCAGGGATACGATTTCATGTCCTATGCCGAGGACGAAGTGCGCCGCATCGCCCATGTCGCTTTCCGTGCGGCGCAGGGGCGGGACAAGCGCCTGTGCAGCGTGGATAAGGCCAATGTGCTCGAAACCAGCCAGCTGTGGCGCGACGTGGTGATCGAGACCTCTGCCGAATATCCCGATGTCGAGCTCAGTCACATGTATGTCGACAATGCCGCAATGCAGATGGTCCGCAATCCCGGCCAGTTCGACGTGGTGGTGACCGGCAATTTGTTCGGTGACATCCTCTCCGACCAGGCGAGCATGTGTGTCGGCTCGATCGGCTTGCTCGCCAGCGCCTCGCTGGGCGAGGACCAGACCGCCTATGGCACGCGCGGCCTTTATGAGCCGATCCACGGCTCCGCCCCCGATATTGCCGGGCTAGGCAAGGCCAACCCGATGGCGATGATCCTCAGCCTCGCCATGCTGCTGCGCCATTCGCTGGGTCTTGAAGCCGAAGCTGCTCGCGTGGAGGCCGCCGTGGCCAAGGCGCTGGAAGGCGGCGTAAAGGGCGCCGACTTA
>ENA-ORCV01000457-ORCV01000457.1-marine-metagenome-genome-assembly--contig:-NODE-457-length-28356-cov-4.646805_pt1 | contig 28356 bp, 23 predicted proteins | sample MGYA00237779_ERZ508509 | MGnify/ENA primary metagenome ERZ508509 (study PRJEB26180, sample SAMN06268772) | marine metagenome | isolation source: Bioluminescent Bay, La Paraguera, Puerto Rico | place... | reverse complement strand
GTACCCAGAAGCGTCTTGTGGACGCGTGGAAAATGTCGACGCCGGCTTCTACCAGCGGGGTCAGGAAACGCTTGAGCTCTTCCGGGCTGTGCGCCAGCTTCGCTTCGTAATCCTGCTGCTTCCACTGGGAGTAGCGCAGCACGATGGCGAAGTCCTCGCCCACCGCTTCGCGCACGGCTTTCACGATTTCCACCGCAAAGCGGGTGCGGTTTTCCAGCGAGCCGCCGTATTCATCGTCGCGCTGGTTGGTGCCTTCCCAGAAGAACTGGTCGATCAGGTAGCCGTGGGCGCCGTGGATTTCCACGCCGTCAAAACCCACTTCTTTGGCGGCCCTGGCCGCATCGGCGAACGCGCGCACCACGTCCTGGATATCCTGTTTGGTCATCGCGTGGCCGTTGGGCTTGCCGGGCTTGAACAGGCCGGAAGGGGAGTAGCCGGGGATGGATTTGTCGGGGCCCACGCCTTCCTGGCGTACCGCGCCTACGTGCCACAGTTGCGGGATGATCTGGCCTCCTGCCGCGTGGACTTCGTCCACTACCTTCTTCCAGCCGGCGAGTGCCTCGTCGCCGTAGATGGCGGGCACATTTTCATAGCCGTTGGCGGCCTTGCCGTCCACGAAGGTGCCTTCGGTAATGATCAGGCCCACTTCGCCCTCCGCGCGACGTCGGTAGTAGCCGGCGACCTGGTCGTTGGGCGCGTAGCCCGGGGAGGCCGTGCGGGTCATGGGGGCCATGGCCACGCGGTTGCGCAGTTTCAGGGATTTGTGCTCGAAAGGACGCAGCAGGCTGTCCAGGGTACCGCTCATAACACTCTCCAAAATCTCAGTATATGACTCTGCAGTAACGGTTGACCGGCCCGGCCTCACTGGTCGCTCCGGTCAGTTTGGTTGCGTTATGAAACTTTATTTGGTTTTTTAATGCAACCCTTTTCGCTTATACTGCATGCCATGACACGTAAACGATTTGACGATCTCGACTGTTCCATCGCCTGCGCCCTGAACGAGGTGGGTGACTGGTGGTCCCTGCTGGTAATCAAGCAGGCGATGCTGGGTACGCGCCGCTATGTGGATTTCCAGCAGAGCCTGGGGATTGCCAAGAATATTCTGTGCGACCGCCTTTCCCGGCTGGTGGAAAACGGGGTGATGACCCGAGTGAACGTGGCGGAGCACGGCACCCGCTACGAATACCGCCTGACCGAGAAGGGGCGCGATCTGTTTACCGTGATTGTGGCGTTGCGCCAGTGGAGCGAACGCTGGAATGGCAGCAAGGACACCATGCAGCTGGTGGAGCGGGCCAGCGGCGCGCCTGTTGCGCAGGTGGAAGTGCGGAGCGCCGACGGCAGTGCGCTGAGCGTGCGCGAGGTGTTGTTCGTGGGCGAAAACGGCGAGCCGCTGGAGCGGGCGGGCTGATTCCCTGCTGGCGGCCGTTTGCGCGCAGCCGCTTTATGGCTTTCCTTTTTTCACTCTCCGTTTTTTACCTTCCGCAGCAACTCCCAGTGGCTGCGCAATTCCGGCTTGTGCTGCTGGATTTCCTCATCTGACAATCCCTTCAGTTCGTGGGGGAATACCAGCCATTCATCGGTCTTGTGCAGGAAATAATCCGGCTCCTGGTCGGTGCAGTTGCGGTTGGGCTTGAAATAAGGGCAGGCGATACGGATTTGCGGGGTGTTCTTTTTGCACGCCTTGCGCAGGTCGCTGATGGCCTGCTGGATGCTGAGCCCGGTGTCGTATACATCGTCGACAATCAGCAGTTTCTGGTGGGACTCCACCCGTTTGATCAGGTAGGTGAGGCCGTGCACGATCACTTCCTTGCTGCGCTGGTCGACGCCGGTATACGACGAGGTGCGGATCGCGATGTGGTCGGCGTGGAAGCCGAGAAAATCGAACATCTCCTGCACCGCAATACCGATCGGGGCGCCACCTCGCCAGACGCCGACGATATAGTCCGGCCGAAAGTCGCTCTCGACCACTTTCATCGCCAGGGTAAAGGAATCTTCCAGCAGCGACTGGGCGGAAATGAATTGTTTCTCGTTCACGCGCTTACCTCGCTATGTCGGCGGTGAGTCAGATATTCAGGCTGCGGCCGCCGTCGACGGCAATCACCTGGCCGGTAATATAGGGGGCGTCCGCCACCAGGAAGCGCACGGTACGCGCAATGTCTGACGGGTCACCGCTGCGCTGTAGCGGGATACGCGCCAGTATCTGTTCCTTGTTATAGCCTTCACTCTCCTGTTCCGGCCACAGAATTGCGCCGGGGGCCACGGCATTGACCCGCACCGCCGGTGCCAGCTCGCGCGCCAGGCTTTTGCTCAACATGACCAGTCCCGCCTTGGCAGCGCAGTAAACGGTGTGCTGGGGCATGGGCTTGTCGCCGTGGATATCGGCGAGATTGACAATGCTGCCGCGGTGTTCGGCCAGCTGCGGCGCCAGGGCCTGGCTGAGGAAAAACGGCGCCTTCAGATTGCTGCCCATCAGCTCGTCCCACTGTTGCTCGTTTGCGGTGCCGATGGGGGTGGGGTAGAAGGCGGAGGCGTTATTCACCAGCGCGTCCAGCCTGCCGAAGGCGGCGACTACCTGCGTGGCCAGCTGTTCGCAGTCTTTGGCGCTGGACAGGGTGCTGGGGATCGCAACCGCCGAGTCCGCGCGTTGCCGGTTGAGCGTATTCACCAAGGCTTCCGCGGCCTCGCGGGAGTTGCGGTAGTGGATCACCACCCGGTGGTCGCGGTGCAGCTCCTCGGCAATGGCGCGCCCGAGACGGGCGGCGGCACCCGTGATCAGGGCGACAGGCAGAGCATTGTTGGCGGTGGCGAAAGGTGGTTGCGCAGACATGAAATTGCCTTGTCAGGAAAACCTGGCGGCAGCCGGGTGCCGCGGGCGGTCAGGGGTTATAGGTCTGTTTGAGTTTGGTCACGGCCCCGAGGCGGGCGCGGTCGAGGGCCTTGCCGAGCTCGGCCCCGGCAAAACCCTGCTGTATCAGTACCTGGGGGGATACGTTGGCGGCGGCATCGCGCGCTGCGCGCAGGAAGTCCATCTGCGGGTAGTCGCGATCTTCCAGGCCGAGGCGCCCGCGGGCATCGGCCTCACAACTGAGCAGGAACTGCTCGAATTTTCCCGGGTTGCGCAGGGCATCCAGCGCGCGCAGCAGCTTCATGATGGTCTGCGGGCGCAGCTCGAAAGCCCGGTGGCAGTGGAGGTGGTATTCACAAACCCCCAGGGACAGGGATTTGACCGGGTTCGGTACCCGCAGACGCTCGCACACGTCCCTGACCAGCGGCAGGCCGGCATCTTCGTGGCCGCGGTGGCTGGGCAGTACATGGTCCGGAGTGATGCCCTTGCCGAGGTCGTGCACCAGTACCGCAAAGCGCACCGGTAATTCTGCAGGTGCCTGGCGCAGCGCCCGGAGTACATGGTCCCCGGTATCTACCTCCGGGTGATGCAGTGGCGGCTGCGGCACCCCGAACAGGCAGTCTACTTCCGGTAGCAGTACCTTGAGCGCGCCACAATCCCGCAGCACCTGGATAAATATGTCCGGGCGCGGTTCCAGTAGGGCGCGGCTGATTTCCTTCCATACCCGCTCGGCCACCAGATGTTCCACTTCCCCTGCATCCACCATGGTGCGCATCAGCGTCATAGTCTCGGGTGCCACGGAAAAGCCCAGCGGGTGATAGCGGGCGGCAAAGCGTGCTACCCGCAGAATTCGGAGGGGATCTTCGGAGAAAGCCGGGGAAACGTGGCGCAAAAGTCGCGCTTCGAGGTCCGCCTGGCCGCCGTAGGGGTCGATGATTTCGCCGCCTTCGGATTCCGCCATGGCATTGACCGTGAGGTCGCGGCGCTGCAGATCCTGTTCCAGGGTGACTTCCGGGCTGGCGTAGACGGTAAAGCCGCCATAGCCGTGACCGCTCTTGCGCTCGGTACGGGCAAGGGCGTATTCCTCGGAGGTTTCGGGGTGCAGGAATACGGGGAAGTCTTTGCCCACGGGGCGGAAACCGAGATCGAGCATCTCCGTTTCTGTGGCGCCTACCACAACCCAGTCACGCTCGTGTATCGGGCGCTGGAGCAGCCGGTCGCGCACGGCGCCGCCCACCAGATAAGTCTTCACTGGTAATCCCCCGGTGTGGGAGTCGGGTTCGGAAATCTGCCTGGGATGTGGCCGGAAGCTGCCATAAATCCATTAAACCGGGCTGGTTCGCGGCTGAAAACAGGGCGAAAAATGAAAAATTTGAGCGCCGGCAAGATAAAAAAAAGGCCCCGAAAATACAAGGGGGCCCAGGGTCTTAGGGTATTTGTAGAGAGAAGACACCCAATAACTTCGTGTGCAGCAGAAGCCGGAGAATATCGACAGTTGAGGGAAAATAACCGCAATATCCCGGACGTTGCGCACATGTCGCTAATGCATATGTGAACATTCAACGACCTTGCGACCATTTTATTTAACCTGTCATACCTGTCAACCATGGATATCACGGTTTTATTGAGGGATGTCTCGATTAGTTCGTTAAACATATATAGGCATAGAATTAACGCCTGATTATTTGGTTTAATTCAGCATAATTAATAACTACAAGCGCGATTCGTGGGGGAAAGTAATAAAATGAGCGAAGTTCACGTGCTGACAACTGGTGAGGCTGCCCGCTATTGCGGGGTCAACTTCCGCACAGTTATCCGCTGGATTGAGCGGGGTCAACTTAAAGCCTACAAGCTCCCGGGGCGCGGCGACCACCGTATCTGTGTGGAAGACTTTGTCGGTTTTTTGCGCGATAACGCCATGCCGGTTCCGCCGGAGCTGGCCGCAGCCAGCCGCAAAGTTTTGATTGTCGCCAAGTCTCCACAGCTGGTTGCTGGTCGTCAGGCGCTGCAGCAGGCGGGTTGTGACGTGGAGCTGGCGACCGATAGTTTTTCCGCTGGCGCCCTGCTGGTAAGTGGCAAGCCGGGCCTGCTGGTGCTCGATACCAATGTTGAAGGTATCGATGGATTCCAGATTCTGGACATGATCCGCTCGCGCAGCGAATTTTCCGCGCTGACCGTTTTGCTGGTGTCCCCGGAAGGGGATGCTGAGCAGCAGCGCTGGCTGGATGCCGGGGCGGACGCGGTGATTCCGGCAAACAGTGAGCCCGCGGCCCTGGTTGGACGTGTCAACCTGATGCTGGACGCCTGATTGGCAAGCTGAGGCGTTGCTGGCGCGGCCGGGTGACCGGCCGTGCCGGCCTCAGATCGGCTTGGGTACCAACATAGATTCCTCTTCTTCCGAGCGATCGCGGCCGAGTTCCGGGCAGTGATAGCTTGCGGTAATTTCGTCTCCGTTCAGACTGTGCAGGTGCACGTCGAATCCCCACAGGCGGTGCAGGTGCCGCATCACTTCCACGGTATCCCGTCCCAGTGGGCGCCGCTGATGCTGGGTATGGTGCAGGGTCAGGGAGCGGTCGCCCCTGGTGTCTACGGAGAAGACCTGGATATTGGGTTCGCGGTTGCCCAGGTTGTACTGCCCGGCCAGTTTCGCCCGCAGCTCGCGGTAGCCGTCTTCATTGTGGATGGCGTTGACCACGATTTCCTTTTCGCGGTCGTCATCGGAAATGCAAAACAGTTTCATGTCCCGCATCACCTTCGGTGACAGGAATTGCAGAATAAAGCTTTCGTCCTTGAAGTCCCGCATGGCGAACTGCAGGGTTTCTTTCCAGTTGCTGCCGGCGATATCCGGGAACCACACCCGGTCTTCCTCCGTTGGATTCTCACAGATACGTCGCAGGTCAGAAAAAATACTGAAGCCCAGGGTGTAGGGGTTGATGCCGTTGTAATAGGGGCTGTCGTAGGGTGGCTGATAGATGACGCTGGTATGGCTCTGGAGAAACTCCAGCATAAAGCCGTCGGTCACCTTGCCGCGCTCGTACAGGCCGTTCATCAGGGTGTAGTGCCAGAAGGTAGCCCAGCCTTCGTTCATTACCTGGGTCTGGCGCTGTGGATAGAAGTACTGTGCCATCTTGCGCACGATGCGCACCAGTTCCCGCTGCCAGTTTTCCAGTAGCGGCGCATTCTTCTCGATAAAGTAGAGAATGTTTTCCTGGGGCTCGTCCGGAAAGCGGTGTACCGGGATATCTTCCTTGCCACCGTTCAGCTTGGGAATGGTGCGCCACAGGTCATTGAGCTGGCGCTGGCGATACTCTTCGCGCTCCTTCTGCCGGCGCTCCTCCTCATGTGCGGAAATCGGATACGGGCGTTTGTAGCGGTCGACACCGTAATTCATCAGCGCATGGCAGGAGTCCAGCAGTGCCTCTACCTCATCGACACCGTGCCGCTCCTCGCAGCGGGCAATATAGTTTTTCGCAAACAGCAGATAATCAATAATACTGCTGGCATCGGTCCAGCTGCGGAATAGATAGTTGCCCTTGAAGAAAGAGTTGTGGCCGTAACAGGCGTGGGCAATCACCAGCGCCTGCATTGCCATGGTATTTTCTTCCATCAGGTAGGCGATACACGGATTGGAGTTGATCACAATCTCGTACGCCAACCCCATGCGCCCGCGCTGGTAGTTGTTCTCCACACTGATGAACTGTTTGCCGAAAGACCAGTGGTTATAACCCACCGGCATACCCACCGATGAGTAGGCGTCCATCATCTGTTCAGAACTGATGACTTCTATCTGGTTGGGATAGGTATCGAGGCCGAAATCCTTGGCCAGCAGTGCGATTTCCCGGTCGTATTCCTGAATGAGCTCGAAGGTCCATTCGGACGTGGTGGAAATGGGCTGCTTTTTTTCTGCGGTGGTATCAAGCATCACACGGCAACCTTCTGGGTGAACAATTGGCGGAACACCGGATAGATGTCCTGTACATCGACAATCTGTTCCATGGCGAAGTGTTCCGGAAATACCTGCGCCACGCTCTGGTACTCTTCCCAGAGTGCCTGGTGGTCCCGCGGTGTGATTTCCACGTAGGAGTAGTACTGCACGTGGGGCATGATGTCGTTGATGAGTATTTTGTGGCAGGTACTGGAATCGTCGTTCCAGTTGTCGCCATCCGACGCCTGTGCGCCATAGATATTCCATTCGCTGGCCGGGTAGCGGTCGCGCATGATGTCGCGCATCATTTTCAGTGCGCTGGATACGATGGTGCCGCCGGTTTCCCGGGAGTAGAAAAACTCCTGCTCATCCACCTCCTTCGCGCTGGTGTGGTGGCGAATGAATACCACCTCCGTATATTCATAGCTGCGCTGCAGAAACAGGTACAGCAACAGGAAGAAGCGCTTGGCCATGTCCTTGGTGGCCTGGTTCATGGAGCCGGAAACGTCCATGAGGCAGAACATAACCGCTTTTGAACTGGGCCGCGGTTGTTTGATCAGCAGGTTGTACTTGAGATCGAAGTCGTCAAGAAATGGAATGCGGTTGACGCGACTTTTCAGGTCTTCGATTTCCAGGCGCAGTTGATTGATCCTGCGCTGGTCCCGCAGCGCGGAATCCTTGCTCTCCTCCTGCTCGAGTTCAGCTTCCAGCAGTTTCAGGTTGCGACGCTTGCCACCGGAGAGCGCAATCCGGCGCGCATTGGCGGCGCGCATTGAGCGCACGACATTGAGTCGCCCCGGACTGCCCTCGTTGCAGATACCGGCGCGCACCACGTGGAAGGAATCGTTCCCGGCAAGCTTGCGTTTGACCATGTTCGGCAGTTCCAGGCCCTCGAACATGAAGTCGAGGAATTCTTCCTGGGAAATCTGGAACACGAACTCGTCGATGCCCTCACCGCTATCGCTGGCACCACTGCCGCCACTGCCCTGGCCCTGTCCCTGGCCGGGTCGGGGGATTCTGTCACCGGTGATGAATTCCTTGTTGCCGGGCAGTACCTGTTCCATATGGCCGCCGCGGCCATTGGAGAAGATGGGTTCGCTGAGGTCGCGGGTGGGGATGCTGATCTTCTCACCCTTGTTCATGTCGGTGATGGATCGGCTGTTCATGGCTTCGCCCACAGCTTTCTTGATATGGGCCTTGTAGCGCCGTAAAAAACGTTGGCGGTTTACCGTGCTTTTCTTCTTGCCGTTCAGGCGGCGGTCGATGATGTAGCTCATTGTGTTACTGCCTTATGTTGCGGTTCCGCTGCGTAGCCTCGATCCTGCTGAGGTGGCAGCGCTGCCTCGGGCGGCAGCGCTTTCGCGTCGTATCCAGCAATCTATCTCGACGTGATACTTTCAAAATTCACCAGTTCCAGGGCCTCCACGGAAAAATTCAGACAACACTCCGCAGGGCCTACTGAGACTTGCGAACTCGCAAGTACCATTCTGAAAGCAGTCGCACCTGTTTCTCGGTGTAGCCGCGTTCCACCATGCGTGCGACGAAGTCCGCGTGCTTCTTCTGATCGTCGGCAGATGCCTTGGTATTGAACGAGATAACCGGCAGCAGGTCTTCGGTGTTGGAGAACATCTTCTTCTCGATCACCGCGCGCAGTTTCTCGTACGAGCGCCAGTCCGGGTTCTTGCCCTGGTTACCGGCACGGGCGCGCAGGACAAAGTTGACGATCTCGTTGCGGAAATCCTTCGGGTTGGAAATGCCCGCCGGCTTTTCGGTTTTTTCCAGTTCCTCGTTCAGTGCCGCACGATCGAGAATTTCGCCGGTTTCCGGGTCGCGGTATTCCTGGTCCTGAATCCAGAAGTCGGCGTAGGTGACGTAGCGGTCGAACAGATTCTGGCCGTACTCCGCGTAGGATTCCAGATACGCGGTCTGGATTTCCTTGCCGATAAAGTCCACGTAGCGCGGGGCCAGATATTCCTTGATAAAGCCCAGGTAATTTTCCTGGATTTCCGGGGGGAACTGTTCCTGTTCAATCTGCTGCTCGAGTACGTACAGCAGGTGTACCGGGTTGGCGGCTACTTCTGTGGGGTCGAAGTTGAACACCTTCGACAGGATCTTGAAGGCGAAGCGGGTGGAGAGGCCGTTCATGCCCTCGTCGACACCGGCGTTATCGCGATACTCCTGAATGGTTTTTGCTTTCGGGTCGGTGTCCTTCAGGTTTTCACCGTCGTACACCCGCATCTTGGAAAACACGCTGGAGTTTTCCGGGTTCTTGACCCGCGACAGTACCGAGAACTGGGCCAGCATGCGCAGGGTATCCGGTGCGCAGGGTGCCTTTGACAGCGAGCTGTGTTCCAGCAGCTTGTCGTAGATCTTGATCTCCTCCTGCACCCGCAGGCAGTAGGGCACCTTGACGATATAGATGCGGTCCAGGAATGCCTCGTTGTTGCGATTGTTGCGGAAAGACTGCCACTCGGATTCGTTGGAGTGGGCGAGGATGACACCGTTGAAGGGAATCGCACCCAGCCCCTCGGTGCTGTTGTAGTTACCTTCCTGGGTAGCGGTGAGCAGCGGGTGCAGCACCTTGATCGGCGCCTTGAACATTTCCACAAATTCCATCAGGCCCTGGTTGGCGCGGCACAGGCTACCGGAGAAACTGTAGGCATCGGGGTCATTCTGGGGGAAGTCTTCCAGCTTGCGGATATCGACCTTACCCACCAGGGAGGAGATATCCTGGTTGTTTTCGTCTCCCGGCTCGGTCTTGGCGATCGAAATCTGGTCCAGGATCGACGGGCGGATTTTTACCACCTTGAACTTGCTGATATCCCCCTTGTAGTCGTGCAGGCGTTTCACCGCCCAGGGGGACATGATGGTATTCACATAGCGGCGGGGGATACCGTAATCCTCCTCCAGGATTTGTCCGTCTTCACTGGGCGAGAACAGGGCCAGCGGGGACTCGAATACCGGCGATCCCTTGATCGCGTAAATCGGAATCTGCTCCATCAGTGCCTTCAGGCGTTCCGCCAGGGACGATTTGCCGCCGCCCACCGGACCCAGCAGGTAGAGGATCTGCTTCTTCTCTTCCAGTCCCTGGGCCGCATGGCGGAAGAAGGAAACGATCTGCTCGATGGCCTCTTCCATGCCGTAGAATTCACTGAACGCCTTGTAGCGCTTGATGACCTTGTTGGAGAAGATGCGCGAGAGTCGTGGGTCGCGGGAGGTGTCGACCAGCTCGGCCTCGCCAATGGCCATCAGCATCCGCTCGGCGGGCGACGCGTATGCGCTGCGGTCGTTCTTGCAGAGTTCCAGGTACTCCTGGATGGTGAGTTCTTCCTCCTGGATCGATTCATAGCGTTCCAGGTAGTGGTTGAATATCGACATGGTTTACGACTCCCTGTAGCGTACCGCGTCAGTAACTGGCCTCCTGCCGTGGAGTGCCGACTGCGCTGCAGCGTGGTGGTGACCGCGAATACATCCCGCAACGAATGCTGAAGAGCGCTGACGCGCGAGAACGCTATCTTTATTACCTATTTGATTGCGCGACGGTGCTGCTGTCGCAACAGGGGGCCTGCTATCAGGTCCCGCACTTTCAGGATAGCCACCGCAGTGACCTTCAATGCCGGATACACACAAGATGGGTAGAATTGAGCGTCAGTTTTGCTAAACGCTTCCAGGGCGTAAAATGCGTCACATATTTTTTTGGCATGCTGCTGGCATGGGCTGCAAGTGTCACTAGATGACCAAAGTGGCGAAATTCACGACATAAAGACGATCTTGAAAGGAAGATAATGAAAGTTCTGGTAACTGGGGGCGCCGGCTATATCGGCAGTCACACCTGCGTCGAGCTGCTCGAAGCGGGATTCGAGCCCGTTGTGGTGGACAACCTCTGCAACAGCAGTGCCGAAGCCCTGCAGCGGGTGGAAGCAATCACCGGCAAGGCGGTGACCTTCCACCAGGTGGATATCACCGATGCGGATGCCCTGCGGGAAGTTTTTCGTGCGCACTCCGTTGAGGCGGTGATTCACTTTGCCGGCCTGAAGGCGGTGGGGGAATCAGTTTCCCAGCCTTTGCGGTATTATCAGAATAATGTTGCCGGCACCCTCACCCTGTGCGAGGTGATGGAGGAGTTTACCGTGCGCCAGCTGATTTTCAGCTCGTCGGCCACGGTTTACGGCGATCCGGCCAGTGTCCCCATTCGCGAAGATTTTCCCACCGGCGCCACCAATCCCTACGGCGCCAGCAAGCTGATGGTGGAAGATATCCTGCGCGATCTGTGCAAGGCCCCGGGCAATGAATGGAAGGTGAGCCTGCTGCGCTACTTCAACCCCATCGGCGCGCACCGCAGCGGCACCATCGGCGAAGACCCCGCCGGTATTCCCAACAACCTGCTGCCCTATGTGGCCCAGGTTGCCGTCGGCCGCCTGCCACAGCTGCAGGTATTTGGTGACGACTATCCGACCCCCGACGGTACCGGGGTGCGCGATTACATCCACGTGGTGGATCTGGCCCGCGGCCACCTGGCAGCGCTGAACAAGTTACAGAATTCCGGTACCGAAAACGGCTGCTACACCTACAACCTGGGTACCGGCCGCGGCAGCTCGGTGCTGGAAATCGTGCGCGCCTTCGCCGAGGCGGCGCAAAAGGAAATCCCTTTCAATATTGTTCCCCGCCGCCCGGGGGATATCGCCGAGTGCTACGCCGATCCGGCGCATGCGGAGAAAGAATTGGGATGGACAGCGGAATACGATCTGCAGCGGATGGTGGAGGATACCTGGCGCTGGCAGTCGCAGAATCCTCAAGGGTACAAGGCTTAGAAAAATATTCGGCGCGGTGTGGGGTTGGTTTTCAAATTGTCGGCCCTCGGCCGCCACCATACTACCAACAGAGTTCATCATTGGGCGGGCTACAGCGTGCAGTCCGCGCAGAAAAAGCTCTCGTCCTCCAGTCGCATGGCGGTGAGATATCCCCCCCACACACACCCCGTGTCCAGTGCATATACATTCCTGGTATTCGCCTCGCCCTCCAGCGCCGCCCAGTGCCCGAAAATTACCCGATCGTTTTTGGTTTTGCGATCCTTGTAGCTGAACCAGGGTTTGTAGTCGTGGTGTGCTGCCAGCGGTCCCTGTTTGGTGACCAGGTCGAGGGTGCCGTCTGCCTTGCAGAAGCGCATGCGGGTGAAGTAATTGGTGATGGAGCGAAGGCGCTCGACCCCGATCAGGTGGTCGCTCCACAGGTGCGGTTCGTTGCCGTACATGCCGAAGAAAAACGCTTCCGCCATCACCGGGTCCTGCAGGGCGTGATGGACTTCCCCGGCCAGCTCCAGGGCCTTGCTCATGCTCCAGATGGGCGGGATGCCCGCGTGCACCATGGAGAAGAAATTGTCTCCGACCTTCCTGTGCACCATCAGTGGCTGTTTCTGCAGCCAGCCCAGCAGTTTGTCCGCATCTTTTGCCCGCAGTACTTCTGCCAGGTCGTGTTCCTTGTCGGTCAGGCGTTTGGCTCCGTGGGCGAGGGCGAGGAGGTGCAGGTCGTGGTTGCCGAGAACCGCGGTGATGTGGCTACGGTGTTCGTACAGGAAGCGCAGGGTGCCGAGGCTGTCGGGGCCGCGGTGTACCATATCGCCCGCCAGCCAGAGTCTGTCCCTGTCCGAATTGAAACGGATTTTTTTCAGTAACTGCTGGAAGGGTTCGAGGCAGCCCTGGATGTCGCCGATTGCATAAGTAGCCAAAAGTCCGCCCCGTTACTCTGTATCTGCCGATGGGGCCAGGGTGGTGCAGTAGTCGGCCAGTTGCACGTATTCCTGCACGCTGAGTGTTTCCGGACGGCGGCTGGTATCCACCGGCAACTGCGTGACATCCAGGTCGGGGAATAGCGGCTTCAGTGCGTTGCGCAGGGTTTTGCGGCGCTGCTGGAAGGCGACGCTGACGATGCGCTCCAGCAGCTTTTCATCCCTGGCGGGATACGGCAGCGTCTGGTGCGGGATCAGTCGCACGATGGCGGAATCCACCTTGGGTGCCGGGCGAAAGGACTGCGGCGGTACCGGGAAGAGCCCCTGCACGCGGCAGAAATACTGGGTCATGACGCTCAGGCGGCCAAAGGATTTTGCTCCCGGTACCGCGCTGAGGCGGTCCACCACCTCTTTCTGCAGCATGAAGTGCATGTCCTGGATCTTGCCGCGGAAACTCAGCAGGTGGAACAGCAGTGGGGTGGAAATGTTGTAGGGCAGGTTGCCGACGATGCGCAGCTGTTCCCCTTCCTTCACCAGGCTGCCGAAGTCGAACTTCAGCGCATCCTTTTCGATGATGGTGAAGTCCGGGTAGTCGCGGAATTTGAATTGCAGCATCGGGATCAGGTCCCGGTCTAGCTCCACCGCGGTCAGCGACGGACAGCGGTCCAGCAGCAGGGCGGTAATTGCGCCCTGGCCGGGGCCGATCTCCACCAGCTTGTCGGTGTCCTTGGGGCCGATGGCGCGCACGATGCGCTCGATGATGTTCTCGTCTACGAGAAAGTTCTGGCCGAAACGCTTGCGCGCCTTGTGTTGGAAAAAATTGTCCATGAATTCGTGTTCGCTTGAAGGGGCGCGGTCTGTTTACAGTTGGCGCAATTTGGCCAGTTCGATGGCCTGTGTCAGGGCGGCGTTGAGGCTGCCGCAGTCGGCGATGCCCTGGCCTGCGATGTTCAGTGCGGTGCCGTGATCCACCGAGGTGCGGATAAAGGGCAGCCCCAGTGTGATATTGATGGCGCGGCCAAAGCCCTTGAATTTTAACACCGGCAGGCCCTGGTCGTGGTACATGGCCAGTACCGCGTCACAGCGCGCCAGTTGCGGCGGCGTAAACAGGGTGTCCGCGGGCAGGGGGCCGATCAGGTTCAGCCCCAGGGCGCGCAGGGTATCCAGTGCCGGTTCGATGACCTCGATTTCCTCGCGCCCCAGGTGGCCGCCCTCCCCGGCGTGGGGATTGAGGCCACAGATGCCGATGCGCGGGTTTTCGATGCGGAACTGGTCGCGCAGGCTGCGGTGCAGGATGGTGATGACCTGTTGCAGGGAATCGCGGGTGATGGCGGCACTTACATCTTTCAGTGGCAAATGGGTGGTGGCCAGGGCAACCCGCAGGTCGTCGGCGGCCAGCATCATCACCACCTTCTCGACGCCTGCCCGTTCGGCAAAAAACTCCGTGTGGCCACTGAAGGCAACGCCGGCGTCGTTGATCACGCCCTTGTGTACCGGCCCGGTGACTACCGCATCAAACTCCCGGGACAGGCAGCCGGCTGCGGCCCGGCCCAGGGTTTCCAGCACATAGGCGCCATTGGCGGTATCGAGGATTCCGGGGCTCGCCGGCGTCGCCAGCTCCACCGGCAGTATATGCAGGCAGTTGGCCGGGGTGGCCTCTGCCGGCGCATCGGCCTGGAACGGGATCAATTGCAGCGGTAACCGCAGGCGTTCCGCAGCCTGCTGCAGCAGGGCGGGGTCGGCGATGGCAATGATCTGAGCGCTTTGGGGTGAGGGGTGGGCCGGGGTCCGGGGAGAGGTGCCGGTGTGCCCGGAGGCGGCCAGTTTGACCGCCAGTTCCGGGCCAATCCCAGCGGGCTCGCCGGGAGTGAAGGCAATTCGCGGAATCATCGGTTACGGTTGATCTTCGGCTGCGTCAGTCGCGGAGGGATCCTTGAGCTCTGGCAGCTTGATTTCCACATAGGCCTGGTCGCGGATTTCCTGGCGCCAGTTCTGCAGCTCTTCCTCGTAGCGACGGTTGCGCAGCAGATTGGCGGCCTGGTTGCGGATGTACTGCTCCGTCATGTCCTGCTGGCGGCGCCCCTCCACCTGCAGCAGGTGCCAGCCGAACTGGCTGCGGAATGGCATGCTCATTTCACCCACCGGGGTGTTGTTCATGGCCTGGGTGAACTCCGGTACGAACTGGCCGGGGTTGGACCAGCCGAGGTCGCCGCCCTGCAGCATGGTGCCGATATCTTCGGAGTTGTCCCGCGCCGCATCCTCAAACTTGAGTTCACCGGATTCGATCTTTTCGCGCAGGTCCATCAGTAGCTTGTAGGCGTCGTCATCGGTGCGGATGGCGGATGTTTTCACCAGAACGTGGCGCACCTTGGTCTGCTCCACTACCTGCTCGGAGGCGCCGCCGCGCTGGTCGTGGATTTTCAGCAGGTGGAAACCGGCGTCACTGCGGAAGGGCTCGGTGGTGTCACCCACTTTCAGGCCGTCCAGGGCGTCGGCAAACAGGGTGGGCAGCTCCACGGTCTTGCGCCAGCCCAGATCGCCGCCCTGCAGGGCATTCTGGCCCGCAGAGTTACTGATCGCGAGGGCGCGGAAATCTTCGCCGCCCCTGGCCTTGTCATAGATGGACTGGGCCTTTTCTCGGGCCGCAGATACTTCTTCTGCCGGGGCGCTGGAACCCACTGCAATCAGGATATGGCCCAGCTGGTACTGGGGCGACTTCCAGAACTCTCCCTCTTTGGAGCGCAGGAAGTTATTGATGTCCTGATCGGTGATCTGGATGCGGCGGTTTACGCTGCCCTGTTCCACCCGGCGAATGATCAGTTCCTGGCGAATCTGCTGGCGGAAGGCATTGTTGGAGATGCCGTCTGCCTCCAGCTTCTGCTGGAACTGTTCGGGGGAGGCTCCCATGTTCTGCTGCACCCGGGCGATGGCCTGGTCCAGCTCGGCGTCGGAAATCGTGACGCCGGCGCGCGCGCCCATCTGCAGCTGCAGGCGTTCGACAATGAGCTGCTCCAGCACCTGGCGGCGCAGGATCTCCATGGGCGGGGCCTGCACGTTCTGGGCCGCGATCTGCTGGGCGATGGTGTCCATGCGCGCCTGCAGCTCGCTGGCCATCACCACGTCGTCATCCACAACTGCGACTACGCGGTCGAGCTTTTGCACCTGGGCCAGGGCGGGTACGGCGAAAACGCACAGCGCGGCCAGTGCCATAAGGCTGCGGCGGGGGAAGTTGAACATCTGCATTATTGTCATCACTGTTTCAGTACTTCTCTTTGTTCAAAGTTGGCTATGCCCTGGCTGAGCATACGCGTTACCGAGCCGCCGAGGCCAGCCAGACCTTTCAACTGCAGCTCGATATAGATGCCTTCGTCATATCCCAATTCGTCTGGTGGCACTACGTCTGCCAGGTCATTGTCTAGTTCGCGGCGCCATACGAGACGCGTGCGGTAGCAGCAGCTGTCATATTCGATCCCTGCCATGTACTCCAGTTCCCGGTCGAAGGTTAAATCATAGTTGGCAAGTGCCAGTACCGAGAGGCGGGTGTTGATAGGCCAGGCGGCTGAAAGGTCAACCTGCTCTATGGGTGCCTTACGGGGGTCCTGGCCATCAAAGTCATCGTCCTTGCGTAGATAGCGGTAGCCGATATTAAACAGGCGAAATTCGTCATCGAGATAGCGCGCGGTAACACTGCCACGGTCTATTGTGTGGTTGGTGTCGTCGAAAATAACTTCGCTACTGATTCGCAGGTCATCCGTAGGGCGACTCTCCAAGCGCGCTGCAAACTCGGACCTGGGGCTGTCCACGATCGTGCCCGAGAGATCGACGCGGAAATCATCGGCATAAAATACCTGCCCAGCGCTGGCGGCGAGCAGGTCGCGGCCGCTTGTTGGGTCCACAAAACGCGTTGTTATACCGAGAGCGGCGCGATCGGCGTCATCGATGCGGTCGTTGCCATTGAAGCGGCTGCTGCGGAATAGCTGGTCGTAACTAAACGTGAACAGTGACGTGTCAAACAGTAGGTTGTTGGCCTTTGGATTGATTTGAGCTTCGTCACTGATATCGAGGAAGTCTTCCTGGTCAGCCGTTGTGCTGGCCATGAGAAACAGGCGGGGCTCAAGCGTCTGAACGTATTCCCTGCCAAACATCAGGCCATCGCGTTCGAAGAACAGGCCGCTGTCGATGGACAGCTGGGCGGCAGACGTTTCTGGCGTGTTCTGGCCGGGGTCTGCCAGGAAGGTCTTGTCCAGATCGTACCCCAGGTAGATACCGGTTACTTGGGGATTAACGAAGCCCCACAGCCACTGCTTGTCCCAGCCGAAGCCATAGTCGATACGTGTACGCGTCGAATTAATGAAAAGATTAGTTATGGTCCGTTCGCTGGCGTTGTTATCCGGATCTTCGATAAAACGAAGAGTCTGAATTTCATCGTTGTCGAATCCGGTGACTTCGTGCTCCATCAGCAGCTGCCAGTTACCCCACTTATAGTTGCCGTCTACATTGATGCGGGGCAGCTGGCTATAGGTGTCAAAGCGGTCCTTCACCAGCTGCTGGTATTCCTGCCCGCGCACGCTGGCGCGCCAGTGCTCGCTGGTGAGGCTGGCTTCGGCCTTCTGGCTCAGGGCGGTTTCCGCGGACGCGTTGACGTTCTGGGGCACCTGCAGGTCCGCGGTGTCCAGGTCGCGGAAGTAGTCCGGGTCGCTGACCTTCACGTAATCGATATTGGTGCGCCACAGACCGCCGTTACCACCCTGCTGGTTCAGGTTCACCAGCCAGCGGTCCTCGCCCTTGGCCGGCAGTACCAGGTCTTCCGGGAAGCCCTCCCTGATCAGCTCGCGGGCCTGTTCATCATCGCCGCCCTTGTCATTGGGCAGGCCGGCCAGGCGTACTTCGGTATTGAACAGGGGGCTCAGGTGGCGGGTTTCCACTTCCAGGCCGGTGCCGCGGTACTGGATATAGCGCGGGGCTATGGTGGCATCCAGCTGCGGGGCGATATTCCAGTAGTAGGGAATGGAAATGTCCCAGCCATTGGTTTCGTTGTTGCTGATACTCGGGAACAGGAAGCCGGACATGCGGTCGCTGCCCACCGGGAAGCGCAGGTAGGGGAAGTAGAACACCGGAATGTCGGCGATCTCGAGGCGCACGTTGCGCGCGGTGCCCTGGCGCTCCACGTTGTCGATGGCGATTTCGCCGCCGGTCATGCGCCAGAAAACATCGTCCGGTTCACAGCGGGTGTAGTTGCCCTGGGTCAGAATCAGCTCGCCGCTGGCCTCGCGGGAAACGTACTGCGCGGAGCCGTGGACAAACTGGTCGTGCACCACATAAGTGGCGTCTTCGATGGACGCGGCCTTGCTGTCGGTCTGGATCGCCGCCGCCTTGCCGCGAACCAGCAGGTTCGGCTCGCGCATCTCGATGGCCCCGGACAGGTAGGCGGTGCTCTCGTCGCGATTCACGTCCACCTGGTCCGCGAACAGCTGGCGGTAGCCCTGGGTGGCGTGCACATTGCCGCGCAACCGCGCGGTGCCGTCATCCAGCCAGTTGGCCGAATCGGCGGTGGCGCGCAGTGGCGCTTCCTCGGGCAGCAGGTTGGCATCCGGGTAGTCGAGTGGCGGGGCGATGTAGGTGCCGCCGCACACCGGAGGCATTTCGGCGCGGGTGGCTGGATCCAGCTGGGATTTGGGAATCCAGTCCAGGTACAGGTAGGGGTTTTCCTCCACCTGTATCTGTGGCGCCTCTTCCGCCACCACCCACAGGGGTTGTGCGGCAAGGAGTCCAATTGCAAGCGAACGGGGGCGCGATATTTGTCCAATGGCCAGCGCCAAGTGGCGCAAGCGGGCAGCTTCCAGCATCGAGTGAGTTGTTCCGGCTATCTTTAGAGTCTGTTCCGTTGGCGAGATTGCGCGTGTGCAGCCTGGGTGCCCGGGAATAGCCGGCCATTTTGACAAAGTCTGGCGAAACTGTGACGGGGCCGGCTGGTCTGATACGCAAAAATCAGCGCAAGATTCTACTTGAATGGCCGTAACCATGGAAACGATATGCAAACGATAGCGGGTGATCCCCGGCGCAAGCGCAGTTACAATGCGCAGTTTTTGAGCTGCCGGCGGTGTCAGCCAGTGTCATGGCGGGAAGTGGCTGTGGAAACAGTCGAACAGAGAGCGGTAAAGGTAACAGCAGGTGGCGGATGAATGAGTGTGTAAGCGAAGGACTGGATCAGCGTCGCGAGGAGCTGCGCCAGTGGGCCGCCCGCGCCCTGGCATCCGGTCACGAACAGGCGCAGCAGCCGCCGCTGACCGATACCCTGGACCTGCAGCCGCTTTCCGGTGATGCGGGCTTCCGCCGCTATTTCCGTACCGATACCAACCCCAGCCTGATCGCGGTGGATTCACCGCCCCAGCGCACCAATGTAAAGCGCTTTGTCGCCCTCGCAGACTACCTGCGTCGCAATGGTATCCACACGCCGCTGGTGCTTGCCGCGGACGTGGAACACGGCTACATGCTGCTGGAAGACCTGGGGGATACCCAGCTGTTGCGGGCCCTGAACAACGACAGTGTCGCCGGCCTCTATGCGGAAGTCATGAACGAACTGCTGTGCCTGCAGCAGATCGAGCGCGCCGAGGGCCTGTTCCCGCCATACGACCGGGAATTGCTGCACATGGAAATGCGCCTGCTGCCGGAATGGCTGGTGGGCAAACTGCTGGGGCGGGAGATCAGCCCGGAAGAAGACCAGATGCTGGAGCGCACCTTCGCGCACCTGCTGGACAGCGCCAGCGCCCAGCCCCAGGTACTGGTGCATCGCGATTACCACAGCCGCAACCTGATGCTGCGCGACGGCGAGCGTCCGGGCGTGGTGGACTTCCAGGATGCGGTCTGGGGTCCGGTGACCTACGACCTGGTGTCACTACTGCGGGACTGCTATATCCGCTGGCCGCAGGAGCAGGTGGAAAACTGGGCTCTGGCGTACGCAGCCATCGCCGTCGACAGTGGTGTCCTCCCTGAGGTGGCACCGGAAACTTTCCTGCGCTGGTTCGACTGGATGGGCCTGCAGCGACACTTCAAGGTGCTGGGCCTCTTTCCGCGCCTGTACCTGCGAGATGGCAAGCACGGCTATCTGCCGGACCTGCCGCTGGTGATCCGCTACACCCTGGAAGTCACGGAAAAGTACCCGGAACTGCAGCCGTTCGCCCGGTGGTTCCGCGCTGAAATCCTGCCGCTGGTGGAACAGCAGGATTGGTATCGCGACTACCGCACCGCCGGCGAGCGCGTGACTGCCGACACCGGAACGCCCGAATAAATTGCCATGAAGCCAGAAACTACCAATGCGCCTGCTGCCATGCTGCTCGCTGCCGGATTCGGCCGCCGCATGCGCCCGCTCACCGACTTCACACCCAAGCCGCTGATTCCGGTACTGGGTAAACCCCTGATCGAGTACGCGCTCGAGCGGCTCGCTGCTGCGGGTGTAACGCGCATCGTCATCAACCTGGCCCACTTGGGCGAGCAGATCCGTGACCATCTGGGTGGCGGCGAGCAATGGGGCGTGCAGATCCAGTACTCCCCGGAAAATGAGCCGCTGGAAACCGCCGGCGGTATCACCAAAGCCCTGCCGCTGCTGGGCAGCGAACCCTTCCTGGTGGTGAACGGCGACGTGTGGTGCGACTTCGACTTTGCCGACTGGATCCAGAACCCGCTGCCGGAGAACTGCCCCGGCCGCCTGCTGATGGTGCCCAACCCGCCCCACAACCCGGAGGGGGACTTCGGTATCGAAAACGGCCTCCTCTCCGGCACCACCAAGCCCCGTTATACCTTTGCCGGTATCAGCTGGTTGCGCCCGGAGATTCTCACCGCATACCCCAAAGCCCGCGATCGCTACGGCCTCGGTGAGGTATTTACCCACAATGAAGACCTGATGCAGGCCGAGCTCTTCCGCGGGGACTGGTGTGATGTGGGGACGCCGGAAAGGCTGAATAATCTGGAAGAGCGGCTTCGCAGTGAAGACTGAGACCTTTTACGGGCGTAGGGGCTGAAGGCTTACGAAGTGATTGAGTAAAAAATTAAGGCCGGGTGCTGGTACGCGTTTTCAAAACCGTCGGCAACAGGGATGTTGCCGACGGAGCGTACAGGGATGTATTCACAGCGGTTTTGAAAACGCGTACCAGTGCCCGGCCGCCACAGGACCTTATCAGAAGGGCCACCAATAGATGCTGAGAAGAGAATATGCCGGACTATAAAATTGCACCCTCCATCCTCTCCGCCGATTTCGCCCGCCTGGGCGAAGAAGTGGACAACGTACTCGCCGCCGGCGCCGACTGGGTGCATTTCGATGTAATGGACAACCACTACGTCCCCAACCTCACCATCGGCCCCATGGTGTGCAAAGCCCTGCGCAACCACGGCGTCACCGCCCCCATCGACGTGCACCTGATGGTCGAGCCCGTCGACGACATGATTCGCATGTTCGCCGACGCCGGTGCCACCTATATCACCTTTCACCCGGAAGCCAGCAAGCACATCGACCGCTCCCTGCAGCTGATCAACTCCCTCGGCTGCAAGGCCGGCCTGGTGTTCAACCCGGCCTCCAGCCTCGACGCCGCCAAACACGTCATGGACAGGCTCGACATGATCCTGCTGATGTCCGTAAACCCCGGCTTCGGCGGCCAGAAATTTATCCCCGCCACCCTGGACAAACTCAAAGAGGCGCGCAAGCTCATCGATGCATCCGGTCACGATATCCGCCTGGAAATCGACGGCGGCGTGACCAGGGACAACATCCGCGAAATCGCCCAGGCCGGAGCCGACAGCTTCGTAGCCGGCTCCGCGATCTTCAATGCGGATGACTATGCTGAAGTGATCAAGGTCATGCGCGGAGAGCTGGCCCAGGTGTGAGGCCCCGATCCGTATTGGGCGGCGCCGGCACCCCGGCGCTTGCCCACCCCACAAGACATTTGTACACTTGCTCGCCGGAATACAGGGAAGCAACTCGACGCTGCGAGATTCTGACATTGAACTGCACTGCCCACCTCAACAACAGCTGGCGATGGCGCCACTGATCCGCTGAAGCCTGACGGCCACCTCCGGTCGCACGGGCGCCTTTCCCGCGGGTAGGATTCCACACAACAAGCGTGGCCCAGCCCCTGGCTAAAAAGCCAAGTAAACAAAGCATTTCAAGGAACCGGAGTCGCCATGACCCCCAGCGAATACGCCCAGCTTGCGTCTGCAGGATACAACCGTATACCCCTCGTCCGCCGAGTACTGGCCGACATAGAAACCCCGCTCACCACCTACATGAAGCTCGCCGCCCGCGATGGCGGTCGCTACAGCTACCTGTTCGAATCCGTGCAGGGCGGGGAAAAGTGGGGCCGCTACTCCATTATCGGCCTGCCGGCGCGCACCGTGCTCAAGGCCTCTGGTCACGACGTCACCGTCGAGCGGGATGGCAAGGTGGTGGAAGAAAAGCGCGTGGAAGATCCGCTGGCGTTTGTCGAGGCATTCCAGGGCCGCTACAAGGTGCCGGAACTGCCCGGCCTGCCGCGTTTCAACGGCGGCCTGGTCGGCTATTTCGGCTACGATTGCGTGCGCTATATCGAGCCCAAGCTGGCAAACAGCTGTCCGGCGGATACGCTGGGTACCCCGGATATCCTGCTGATGGTCAGCGACGAACTGGTGGTGTTCGATAACCTGGCCGGTGCGGTGATCTTTATCGTGCATGCGGACCCAGCGGACGAAGGGGCCTACGAACAGGCCCAACGCCGCCTGGACCAGCTGGTGGGCCAGCTGTCACAGCCGCTGGCTGCGGTCGAGCCCCTGGGGATCGATGGAGATCGCACCGCCGAAGCACAGTTTACCTCGCATTTTGGCGAAGAAGCCTTCAAGCAGGGGGTGCACAAGGTCAAGGAGTACATTCTCGCCGGCGACGTCATGCAGGTGGTGCCGTCGCAGCGATTGTCGGCCCCGTATACCGCGCCGCCGCTCAACCTCTACCGCGCCCTGCGCAGCCTCAACCCATCGCCCTATATGTATTTCCTCGACCTGGGGGATCACCAGGTGGTGGGTTCCAGCCCGGAAATCCTGGTGCACCTGGAAGACGGCGACATGACCGTGCGCCCCATCGCCGGCACCCGCCGCCGCGGCGCCACCGAGGAGCAGGACCGGGCGCTGGAACAGGAACTGCTGGCGGACCCCAAGGAAATCGCCGAGCACCTGATGCTGATCGATCTCGGCCGCAACGATGTGGGGCGTGTGGCACAGACCGGGACGGTGCAAGTGACCGACAAAATGGTGGTGGAGCGTTACTCCCACGTGATGCATATCGTCTCCAACGTCACCGGCAAGATCAAACCCGGGCTCACCGGGATCGACGCCCTGCGCGCAGCGCATCCGGCAGGGACCCTGTCCGGAGCGCCCAAGATCCGCGCGATGGAAATCATCGACGAGCTGGAGCCCGAGAAACGTGGCGTCTATGGCGGTGCCGTGGGCTACCTGGCCTGGAATGGCAATATGGATACTGCCATCGCCATCCGCACCGCGGTGATCAAGGATGACAAGATTTATGTCCAGGCCGGTGCCGGCCTGGTGGCAGATTCAGACCCGCAGTCCGAGTGGGATGAAACCATGAACAAGGCCCGCGCACTGTTCCGCGCGGTGTCTATCGCAACAGGTCAATAACGCGCGAACTGCGCACGCATTGGAAGTAGTAATACCGATGAGTGAAGTTTCTGTACCGCAGAAAAATTCCCTGGCCGAGAGCTGCCGCAACCTGGTGGCGGCGCCGCTATTCAATCAGGTCATTATCGCCCTGATCATGGTCAATGCCGTGGTGGTGGGGCTGGAAACCTCAAGCTGGGTGCTGGAGCGTATCAGCGGCCTGCTGCACGGAATCAACCAGCTGATCCTCGCGGCGTTTATCGTCGAGGCAGCGGTGAAAATGGCGGCCCACGGCAATCGCCCGTGGCGCTATTTCGCCAGTGGCTGGAACTGTTTTGATTTCACCATTATTGCGTTGAGCCTGATTCCGGCGGCGGGCCCGCTGGCCACACTGGCGCGCCTGGTGCGGGTGCTGCGGGTATTGCGCCTGGTATCCGCATTCCCGGAGTTGCGTTTGCTGGTGGACACGCTGCTCAGGAGCCTGCCGAGCATGTTCCATATCAGCCTGCTGATGGGGATCATTTTTTATATTTACGGGGTGGCCGGGTATTTCCTGTTTCATGAAATCGATCCCACCCACTGGCGCACACTGCCGATTGCGCTGCTGAGCCTGTTTCGCATCGTCACCTTCGAGGACTGGACCGACATCATGTACACCGCGATGGACGCCATGCCCTATGCCTGGCTGTACTTTGTCAGCTTTGTGGTGATGGGTGCGTTCGTGATGATCAATCTGTTTATCGGCGTGGTGCTGAACAACCTGGAAGAGGCCAAGCTGCGTCGCCTCGACGAGCTGGCCATGCCGCCGAGCCAGACCGAAATCCTGCGCGAGCTGCGCGCCACCCAGGAATCTCTCGCGCGACTGCAGAAGCGCCTGGGGGACATGGGCGAAGACCGCCCACAAGAAAAGGGAACCGAATCATGATCCTGATGATCGACAACTACGACTCCTTTACCTTCAATGTGGTGCAGTACCTGGCGGAGCTGGGTGCCGAGGTGGTGGTCAAGCGCAACGACGAGATCAGTGTCGCGGATATCGAGCAGCTGAACCCGGAAAAAATCGTCGTTTCACCGGGACCCTGCACGCCGAATGAAGCGGGTATCTCGATGGAAACCATCCGTACCTTTGCGGGACGGGTGCCGATCCTGGGTATTTGCCTGGGTCACCAGAGCATCGGCCAGGTATTCGGCGGTCGCGTGGTGCGTGCGGGGCAGGTGATGCACGGCAAAACCTCGCCGATTGTGCACAGCAACCAGGGGGTGTTTCGCGGTCTCTCCAATCCGTTCGAGGCCACCCGCTATCACTCGTTGGTAGTGGAGAAAGGCAGCCTGCCGGATTGCCTCGAGGTTACCGCGTGGACCGAGACCGAGGACGGCGAGATCGATGAGATCATGGGGCTGCGCCACCGCGAACTGCCGGTGGAAGGGGTGCAGTTTCACCCTGAATCGATCCTGACCCAGCACGGGCACGATATGTTGAGGAATTTTTTGGAGTCTTGAGGTGAGGCGCTTTGTAGAGGGAGTGGTGGCGGCGCTGCTACCGGTATCCGTTTGCGAGACACGCCGTGAACCCATCCATGGGGGCTCTTCTAAAACGTCCCTGTTTTAGAAGGTCTCGCAAACGGATCCCGGTATCAGCGCCTTCGCGTCGAAGTCCGGGCCTATTGTGGAGCCTCCAGGGTAAATTCATAAGGACAGGGGAATAAGAACAATGAACATCCAGCAGGCCATTGCCAAACTGGTGGAAGGTGAGCATCTCACCCGCGAAGAAATGCGCGGGGCCATGGGCCAGATCATGCAGGGCGAGGCGGAAGATGCGCAGATCGGTGCGTTTCTGGTTGCCCTGCGCATGGCGGGGGAAACCGTCGAGGAAATCACCGGTGCGGTGGAGGTGATGCGCGAATTGGCCACCAAGGTGAATATCGATCTCACCAACGCGGTGGATATCGTCGGCACCGGCGGTGATGGTGCCAACCTGTTCAATGTCTCCAGCGCCTCCAGTTTTGTCGCCGCGGCGGCGGGGGCGCGGGTGGCCAAGCACGGCAATCGCTCGGTTTCCTCTTCTTCCGGTGCGGCCGACCTGCTGGAAAAGGCCGGCATCTACCTGCCGCTGACGCCCGAACAGGTGGCCCGCTGCATCGACGGTGTGGGGGTGGGGTTTATGTTCGCCCCCAGCTACCACAGTGCCATGCGCCACGCCATCGGCCCGCGCAAGGCGCTGGGGCTGCGCACCATTTTCAATCTGCTGGGTCCGCTGACCAACCCCGCGGGGGTCAAGCGCCAGGTGATCGGTGTTTACGACCCGCACTACACCCGCATGCTGGCCGAGGTGCTGCAGCAGCTGGGCTCCGAGCATGCACTGGTGGTGCACAGCGACGACGGCCTGGACGAGATCAGCCTGGCGGCGGAGACCCGCGGCTGGGAACTGAAGAACGGCGAGCTTAAGAAGGTCACCATTGCCCCGGAAGACTTCGGGATCGAACGCCAGGACCTGGAAGGCCTGTGTGTGGACGGCTCCGAGGCGTCCCTCAAGCTGATCCGCGATGCCCTGGGCAAGCGCGAAACCGCCGCCGGCAGCAAGGCAGCTGATATCATTGCGATGAATGCTGGCATGGCCATCTATGTCAGTGGCATTGCCGCGAGCCAGGCCGAGGGGGTGAGCATGGCCCAGGATGCCATCTACAGTGGCCTTGCGGGTGAGAAAATCAACGAGCTGGCCGCCTTTACCAGTGCATTCAAAGAGTGAAGTAATGAGTACGCCAACGGTTCTGAAAACCATCGTCGAGCGCAAGTGGCAGGAGATTGCCGAGCGCAAACAGCGGGTCTCCCTCGATGAAATCCAGCAGCTGGCGCTGCAGCAACCGCCCTGTCGCGGCTTTGTGAACGCCATTGAGCGCAAGATTGCCGATGGCGACGCTGCGGTAATTGCCGAAATCAAAAAGGCCTCCCCGAGCAAGGGGGTCATCCGTGAGGATTTCATCCCCGCGGAGATTGCCACCAGTTATGAAAAGGGCGGTGCAGCCTGTCTGTCGGTACTCACCGACATCGATTTTTTCCAGGGTGCCGACGAGTACCTGCAGCAGGCGCGCAACGCCGTGCGCCTGCCGGTGATCCGCAAGGACTTTATTGTCGATCCCTATCAGGTGTACGAGGCCCGCGCCATCGGCGCCGACTGTATTCTGCTGATCGCTGCCTGTCTCGATGATGCGCAGCTGACCGGCCTCAACGACCTGGCGCAGGAAATCGGGCTCGACGTGCTGGTGGAAGTGCATGATCGCGCGGAGCTGAAGCGCGCCCTGAAGCTGCCGAACCGCCTGATCGGTATCAACAACCGCAATCTGCACACCTTTGACGTGCAGCTGGAAACCACCTTCAAACTGCTGGATCTGGTACCCGACGATCGCATTGTGGTGACCGAGAGCGGTATCCATACCACCGACGATGTGGCGGCGATGCGCGGGCACAATGTGGATGCGTTCCTGGTGGGCGAGGCCTTCATGCGCGAGCCGGAACCGGGACGGCGCCTGCTGGAGTTGTTTAACTGAGCGGGTAGACGGCGACCCGCCCATAAAAAAACCGGGAAATTTCCCGGTTTTTTTATGCCTGCAAATCACAACCCCAGATGCGCCCCGTGAAACCGCAGGTGCTCGCCGATAAAGCTGGCGATGAAGTAGTAGCTGTGGTCGTAGCCCTCATGGCGTCGCAGTTGCAGCGGATAACCGCTGGCCGCGGCGGCGGCTTCCAGTGCTTCCGGTTTCAACTGCTCGGCGAGAAAGCTGTCCGCCTCGCCCTGATCCACCAGTGCCGGCAGTTTGCTGTCGCTGTGGCGCAGCAACAGGCTGGCGTCGTACTCGGCCCAGGCGGCAGCGTCGTCACCCAGATAGGCGGTAAAGGCCTTTTGTCCCCAGGGACAGTTGACCGGGTTGGCAATGGGGCTGAATGCGGATACCGAGTGAAAGCGCTGTGGATTGCGCAGTGCCAGTACCAGTGCGCCGTGGCCGCCCATGGAGTGGCCGCTGATGGCGCGCCTGTCGCTCACCGGAAACAGGGATTCGACCAGTGCCGGCAACTCCTCCAGCACATAATCGTACATGCGGTAGTGGCGGCTCCACGGGTCCTGTGTCGCATTGACGTAAAAGCCGGCCCCCTGGCCCAGGTCGTAGCTGTCGTCGTCGGCAACGCCGTCGCCCCGCGGGCTGGTGTCCGGTGCCACGATGGCGATACCGAGTTCGGCGGCCACCCGGTGCGCGCCGGCCTTCTGCATGAAGTTTTCATCGGTGCAGGTGAGGCCGGACAGCCAGTAGAGCACGGGTACTTTCCGGTTACCCGCCGCCTGGGGCGGCAGGTAAATGGCGAAGCGCATATCGCAGTTGAGCACTTCCGAGCGGTGGCGGTACTGCTTGTGCCAGCCGCCGAAGCTCTTGTTGCTGCTCAGATTCTCGATGGTCATCGCGGGCTCCATCACTGATCTAAGTGGATCACGGAGCGGATGCTCTCGCCGCTGTGCATCAGGTCGAAGGCCTCGTTGATACCGTCCAGACCCATGGTGTGGGTGATGAAGTCGTTCAGCTTGAATTCGCCCGCCAGGTAGCGCTCCACGTAATCCGGCAGTTCGGAGCGTCCCTTGACGCCGCCAAAGGCGGTGCCTTTCCAGACCCGGCCGGTGACCAGTTGGAACGGACGGGTGGAGATTTCCTGGCCGGCGCCGGCGACACCGATGATGATCGATTCCCCCCAACCCTTGTGGCAGCACTCCAGCGCGGAACGCATCACGTTGACATTGCCGATGCACTCGAAGGAGTAGTCCACGCCGCCGTCGGTGAGCTCGACGATGACTTCCTGGATCGGCTTGTCGTAGTTCTTCGGGTTGATGCAGTCGGTGGCACCCAGTTTGCGGGCCAGGTCGAACTTGCTCTCGTTGATGTCGATGGCGATGATGCGCCCGGCTTTGGCCATGGCCGCACCGATCACCGCGGACAGGCCAATGCCGCCGAGGCCGAAGATGGCGACTGTTGCACCTTCTTCCACCCTGGCGGTATTCATGACCGCACCCATACCAGTGGTGACACCGCAGCCCAGCAGGCAAACCTCTTCCAGCGGCGCTGTCTTGTTGACCTTGGCCAAGGAAATTTCCGGCAGCACGGTGTACTCGGAGAAGGTGGAGCAGCCCATGTAGTGGTAGATGGGCTGGCCGTCTTTGGAGAAGCGGGTGGTGCCGTCCGGCAT
>ENA-ORCV01000454-ORCV01000454.1-marine-metagenome-genome-assembly--contig:-NODE-454-length-28933-cov-4.096167_pt1 | contig 28933 bp, 26 predicted proteins | sample MGYA00237779_ERZ508509 | MGnify/ENA primary metagenome ERZ508509 (study PRJEB26180, sample SAMN06268772) | marine metagenome | isolation source: Bioluminescent Bay, La Paraguera, Puerto Rico | place... | reverse complement strand
GGCGATGTCACGGGTTGAGACCGAGCCATAAAGCACGCCCATTTCGGACGCCTGGCGGATCACCACAAATGAACGGCCGTTGATCTTATCGGCCGCCGCTTCAGCTTCTTGCTTACGCTCGAGATTGCGCGCCTCAAGCTCGGCGCGCTGATTTTCGAACACTTTCTTGTTGGCGTCGTTAGCGCGGAGCGCTTTTTTCTGCGGCAGGAGATAGTTGCGCGCAAATCCGGGACGGACTTTGACGATGTCGCCCATCTGGCCGAGATTTTCGACCCGTTCGAGCAGGATGACTTCCATGGTCCTTACTCCGATGCGTAGGGAAGCAGCGCCAGGAAACGGGCGCGCTTGATGGCGCGCGCCAGTTCGCGCTGTTTCTTGTGAGAAACGGCGGAAATCCGCGACGGAACGATCTTGCCGCGCTCGGAAACGTAGCGCTGGAGCAATTTCGGGTCCTTGTAGTCGATCTTCGGCGCGTCATCGCCGGAAAAGGGACAGGTTTTACGGCGTCTGAAAAACGGTTTGGCCATGATTATTCCTTTCCCTCCTAGCGGCGTCTGTCGCGATCGCCGCGGTCGCCGCGATCATTGCGGTCGCCACGGTCGCGACGGCTGAGAACCGGCGACGGATCGGCATCGAGTTCGTCGACGCGAATTGTCATCGCGCGCAGGATATCGTCATTGATTTTTTCCTGACGCTCGAGTTCGAGCACAGCCGCTGCCGGCGCGTCGATATTGAAAAGGCTGTAATGGCCTTTGCGGTTTTTCTTGATCTTGTACTGGAGGTTTCTGAGGCCCCAATATTCGGACTTTTCGATTTTCCCGCCATTGTCGGTGACGATCTTGGCGAGGGTCTCGGTAAGGCCGTCCACTTGCGCAGGAGAGATATCCTGACGCGCAATGAAGACATGCTCGTATAACGGCATAAAGCCAGCTCCTCATTTGGCGACGGAGACTGAACGAAGACTGCTGGTCGTTTCGTTCGGCCTTTGGCTCGCTCGGCAAAGGGCCCATCCCTTAAATCCGGCCTTTGAAGGGCCGGACGCCTGCGACCGTCGCTCGCGAAGGCGCGGTGAGTAGCCGAGATGGAAGGCGATTGCAAGGGTTCCTTGCCCTCCCGGACGGGGGGGGCTAAGCCGCTGGAACTCGCGGGCCGAATATGGAGGAAAAGGGCATGAAACGGGCGTTCGTATTTCCGGGACAGGGCAGTCAGGCGGTCGGCATGGGGGCGGCGCTCAGCGACGCTTTTCCGGCGGCGCGCGAGGTCTTTGAGGAAGTCGACGACGCCCTTGGCCAGAAGCTCTCGGTGCTGATGCGCGAGGGGCCGATGGAAGAGCTGACGCTCACCGCCAACACCCAGCCCGCCCTGATGGCCCATTCGATCGCCGCTGTGCGGGTTCTCGAAAAAGAGGCGGGGGTCCGCATCGGCGAGGCGATGTTCGTCGCCGGTCACTCGCTGGGCGAATATTCCGCGCTGTGCGCCGCGGGGGCGCTGTCGCTCTCGGACACGGCGAGGCTGTTGCGGATCCGCGGCGAGGCGATGCAGGCGGCGGCGCCGGTCGGCGCGGGCGCCATGGCGGCGCTTATCGGCGTCGATCTGGAAGCGGCGCAAAAAGCGATCGATGCGGCGGAAGGCGTCGGCGTGTGCGAAATCGCCAATGACAACGCGCCCGGACAGGTGGTGATTTCTGGCGCCAGGGAGCGTGTTGAAGCGGTTTGCGCGGGCGCCAAAGAATTCGGCGCCAAGCTCGCGAAACTGTTGCCGGTTTCGGCGCCGTTTCACTCCTCGCTGATGCAGCCGGCGGCGGAACGTATGGCCGAGGCGCTGGCGGAAGCCGAGATCAAGGCGCCGGCGGTTCCGGTGGTAGCGAATGTGACCGCCGCGGCGGAAACATCGCCCGACGCAATCCGCGACCTTCTCGTCAAACAGGTGACCGGCCGCGTGCGCTGGACGGAAAGCGTCGGCTACATGACCGGGAAGGGCTGCGAAATCTTCGTGGAGATCGGTTCAGGAAAAGTTCTCAGCGGGTTGATCAAACGCATCAATCGCGATGCGTCGACGGCAAATGTCGGGGAGCCGTCCGATATCGAAGCGTTCGCCAAAAGCTGACGTAGCCATGGACGCCGTCCGGGCGGATATTCTCGACGCGTTCCGGCGTCAGGCTGCCTTCTGCCGCGACCGGGACGCGCATTTCACCGCAACAGTCATTGAGGCGGCCGCGATGTCGATTGAAGCGGGCGGCGGGCTCGCCGGCCTTCTCGCCGGCTTTAAAGGAGACCCGGGCAGGGGCGCGCTGGCGCTCCGGATCGCCGGCGCAATCCACAGGCTGGTCCTTGAAGGCCGGGCCGAAGCGCTTGGCGCTATCTATGCAGAACCGCAGGAGAATTGGTCGGCAGGTGACATAGCCCCTGCGCTAAACGAACTAACCGAAGCTAATAGCGCTCTTTTCCGTGATTATATCGCGCGTCCGCCGCAAACCAACGAGGTGCGCCGCGCTGCCGTTTTGCTCTACGGCTTTTCCGAAATCGCCGCGACGTTTCACTCGCCCCTTAATCTTTACGAGATCGGCGCCAGCGGCGGCCTGCTCCTCGCCTGGGACCGGTTCTCCTATGACTACGGCGCTTTCCGCTGGGGAAGGGCGGATGCAGTTATCAAATCCGTATGGCGCGGGGCGCCGCCTGAGTTGATCCCGGCGATTGAGGTCCGCAACCGGCGCGGCTGCGATCTCGAACCGCTCGATTTCAGCGATCCGCAACAAAGACTGCGCGCGCGGTCCTATATCTGGCCGGAAGAACCGGTACGGCTCGCGCTTTTCGATCAGGCGGTCGAAAAGGCGAAAGCGCTCGGTGTTTCTGTGGAAAAAGCTGACGCCCTCGACTGGCTTGAGGCCAATCTCGAAAGCAATGTGTCCGCCGGCGCCGCGCGCGTTGTCTATCATTCGGTTTTCGACGTTTATCTCAGCGAGGCGCAGCGCAAGCGTCTTGACGATATCATCTCCGCCGCGGGCGCGAAGGCGCGGGCGGAGACGCCCGTCGCCCATCTTGCATTCGAGATCGAAGAAGGCCCGGATGGCTTTGAATTTTTCCTCGATTTGCAGATGTGGCCCGGGGGTGAGAAAAAGCGCCTTGCAAAAGCCCATCCTCATGGCGCATGGGTTGCGCCGGTCGATCGCTGAAGTTGAAGCAGAAACAGTCAGGAGCGAGCATGTTCAGTCTTGAAGGAAAACGCGCCCTCGTCACCGGCGCCACAGGCGGTATTGGCGGCGCCATTGCCAGCGCCATGCACGCTCAGGGCGCGAGTGTCGCGCTTTCCGGCACCCGCGCCGAAAAACTCGAGGCGCTGGCGGGTGAACTGAAAGACCGCGCGTTTGTCTGTCCGTGCAATCTTTCCGACCTCGATGCGGTGGACGCGTTGCCGAAACAGGCGTCCGACGCCATGGGCGGTCTCGACATTCTCGTCTCGAACGCCGGCGTCACCCGCGACACGCTGATGATGATGATGAAACCCGACATGTGGGACGAGGTGATCAAGATCAATCTCACCGCTTATTTCCGTCTGGCGAAGGCGAGTTTGCGCGGAATGACCAAGCAGCGTTTCGGGCGGATCATCGCGGTGACCTCGGTGGTCGGCGTCACCGGCAATGCAGGTCAGGCGAATTATGCGGCGTCGAAAGCCGGCATCATCGGCATGACGAAATCCCTCGCCCAGGAGATCGCGAGCCGTAACGTCACCGTGAATTGCATCGCCCCGGGGTTCATCGCAACGGCCATGACGGACGCCCTCAACGACCAGCAGCGCGAGACGATTTTGGGGAAAATTCCCGCCGGGACCATGGGGGCGGCCGAGGATATCGCCGCCGCCGCGGTTTATCTTGCATCTGGGGAAGCGGGCTATGTGACCGGCCAGACTCTCCATGTAAACGGCGGGATGGCCATGATATAACCGGCCCTGAAGAGGCCCGGCGCCTGGGGCGGGCGTTTGGGCGTTGCAACATTCAGCAATATGACGTAATTCGCCCGAAACACCGCTTTCGCCGGTCAGTCAGCCGGCCGCCGCAAACCGGAAAATAGATCAATTAAGGAGCTTTGGATGTCTGATCTTGCAGAACGCGTGAAGAAAATTGTGGTCGAGCATCTCGATGTCGATCCGGGCAAGGTAGAGCCGAAGGCGAGCTTTATCGACGATCTCGGCGCCGACAGCCTCGATATTGTCGAACTCGTCATGGCGTTCGAAGAAGAATTCGACGTGGAAATTCCCGATGACGCCGCCGAGACCATCCAGACGGTCGGCGATGCAATCAAATTCATTGAAGAACAAAAAAGCTAAACCGTTCTTGCGCGTTGCAGGCCGGCCATCGCGCCGGCCGCACGATATTTCCCATTTGATGAAACTCGTGTCGGCGTCCGCTCCTTCCATGCTCTCAGCGGCAGGCTGAACGGGACAGGGAGAAAGGCAATATGCGCCGCGTCGTCGTTACGGGTATCGGTATTGTCTCGCCGCTGGGCTGCGGCGTCGAACCGGTATGGAAAAGACTCATCCGCGGCGATTCCGGCGCCGGCCGTATTGAGAAATTCGATACGTCCGCCATGTCGTGCCATATCGCGGCGGAAGTTCCGCATGCGAATGGTTATGGCGGCGGCGCGGAAGCGGGCGACGCTGCGTTTAACGTTGATGACTGGGTTGAGCCGCGCGAACAGCGGCGCATGGACGACTTCATCATCTACGGCATTGCCGCGGCGGGCATGGCCTTCAAGGATTCAGGCCTCAACCTCAAGACAGAAGACGAGCGCGAACGCGCCGGCGTGATGACCGGCGCCGGGATCGGCGGCCTGCCGGGTATTGAAGAGCAGGTGACGATCCTCAATGACAAGGGGCCGCGCCGCGTCTCCCCGTTCTTCATCACCGGCAGCCTGATTAATCTTGTTTCCGGCCAGGTTTCGATCCGGCTAGGCCTTAAGGGGCCGAACCATGCAGTCGTGACCGCCTGTTCATCGGGCGCTCATGCGATCGGCGACGCCGCGCGGCTGATCGCCCTCGATGATGCGGATGTGATGCTCGCCGGCGGCGCGGAATCGTCGGTCTGCCCGATCGGTCTTGCCGGTTTCGCCGCCTGTAAGGCGCTGACCACACATTTTAACGATACGCCGACAAAAGCCTCGCGTCCTTACGATAAAGACCGCGACGGCTTTCTGATGGGCGAAGGCTCAGGCTTTGTCGTGCTCGAGGAATATGAGCGGGCGAAAGCGCGCGGCGCGAAAATCTATGGCGAAATCGTCGGCTACGGTCTTTCCGGCGACGCCCATCACGTGACGGCGCCGGCGCCGGACGGAAGCGGCGGGTTCCGGTCGATGCGTATGGCCCTGAAACGCGCCGGTCTTGAACCGAAGCACATCGATTATGTAAATGCGCATGGCACGTCGACGCCGGTTGGCGACGAGATTGAACTCGGTGCGGTCGAGCGGTTGTTCGGCGATGCGGCCCATGGGCTTGTCATGTCATCGACAAAATCCTCGATCGGGCATCTCCTTGGCGCCGCGGGCGCGGTTGAAGCGATTTTCTGCCTGCTCGCCATCCGCGACGGCGTCGCGCCGCCGACCCTCAATCTCGACAACCCGTCGGTGGAAACGCCCATCAATCTCGCCCCCAGAAAGGCTGTGGAAAAGGAAATTAACATAGCGCTTTCAAATTCCTTCGGTTTTGGCGGGACGAACGCATCACTGGTGATGCGGCGCGTCGATGGTTAGACTGAGGCTTGGGAACCGGAATCGGCTGGAGGCGGCATGCGGGATAAAGACGCTTTGTCTTCTAACAATGAACAGCGCGGAGGCGCGGTGAAATCCGTCATCGTGTTTCTGGCCGTGCTTTTCCTGCTATCGGCGGCGGCGCTTGGGGCAGGCGGCTATATCGCCTATCGCGAAGCGGCGAGCGCCGGTCCTGCAACCGCGAATACGGTTGTTTTACTCGCGCCGGGGAGCAGCGTTTCCAAAATCTCCCGCGAATTGCAGGACGCCGGCGTCATCCGCTATCCGGAATTGTTCACCGCTGTTGTCCGCGTGAAGCGCGCGCAGAACGACCTCAAAGCCGGGGAGTATGAAATACCGGCCAGGGCGAGCGTCATCGAGATCATCGACCTGCTGATTGAAGGCAAAAGCATTCTTCACCGCTTCACGGCCCCGGAAGGCCTGACGACGGCGCAGATATTCCGGCTGATCGAAAGCGACCCGGTGCTCGAAGGCGAGATCACGATTGAACCGGTGGAGGGCGAGCTCCTGCCGGAAACCTATTCCTTCACCCGTGGCGAAACCCGCGACGATCTCGTGCGCCGGATGATGACGGCGCAGGACGCGTTCATTGACGATGTCTGGGACGACCGGGCGATGGAGCTGCCTATCTCGACGCCTGAAGAAGCGATCATACTTGCGTCGATTGTCGAGAAGGAAACCGGCGTGCCGGAAGAGCGCGGACGCATTGCGTCGGTGTTCGTCAATCGTTTGAGACGCGGCATGCGGCTCGAATCCGATCCGACGATTATTTACGGGCTGACCAAGGGCGAGCCGCTCGGGCGCGGTCTTCGCCAGAGCGAGTTGCGCAGCGAAACCCCTTACAACACATATGTTATTTCCGGCCTGCCGCCGACGCCGATCGGCAATCCAGGCGAGGCGGCGATCCTCGCTGTATTGAACCCGGACGAAACCGACGATCTTTTCTTTGTCGCCGACGGTACAGGCGGACACGCTTTCGCCGAGAACCATCGCGATCACGAACGCAACGTATCGGCGTGGCGACAGATCGAACGCGAACGACGTGAGGGCGGCCAGGGCGGGCAGAAATAAATTGGGCGCGTCTTCTCCCCTCTCTTCCATGACCGGGTTCGCGCGCATCGATGGCGCTCACGAACACCGGCGCTGGATCTGGGAAATCAAAAGCGTCAACGGCCGAAACCTCGAAGCGAGGTTCCGGCTGCCGCCGGGCTTTGACGGGCTCGAGCCGGGCCTCAGAAAGGCGCTTCAGGAAAAAATCAAGCGCGGCTCGGTTAACGCCAGCCTGACCCTTTATGGCGACGACAGCGAGCCGCAATACCGGATCAACGAGGCGGCGCTCGAAAGCGCGATCCGGATGGTCAAGGATATTCATCTGCGCCTCGAATGCGCCCCGCCGCGCGCGGAAGGCCTGCTCGGTCTGCGCGGGGTTCTCGAACCGGCGGGCGAACTTGAAAGCGAAGACCAGCGCGCCGCGCTTGCCGCCGCGCTGACGGCGAGCTTTAAGGACGGCGTTGCAAAGCTCGCCGCCGCGCGCCAAACCGAAGGCGTGGCGATGGGCGGGGTTCTCGCCGCCCAGTTCGACGAAGTCGAGCGGTTGACGAACGAGGCTGCTTCCATGGCCGACGCTGCGCCGGAAGCCTTGCGTGCGCGCATCGCCGCGCAGCTGGAGGAACTTCTGGCGGGGGCAAGCGTTCCCGAGGAGCGGCTGGCGCAGGAGGCCGCGCTGCTCGCCCTGAAAGCGGATGTGCGCGAGGAGCTCGACAGGCTTGCAACCCATGTGGCGGCAGGCCGTGCGCTGCTGAAAGAAAAAGAGCCGGTGGGCCGGCAGCTCGATTTTCTGACGCAGGAATTCAACCGCGAAGCCAATACGCTGTGCTCGAAGGCGCAGGATATGGCCCTCAAACGCGTCGGGCTTGATTTGAAGAAAACCATCGATCAGCTTCGCGAACAGGTTCAGAATATTGAGTAGACGGAAACTGAGATGATCGGCGGCGACCTGAAAGTGGCCCGGAGGGGCCTGATGTTCATCCTGTCGAGCCCCTCCGGGGCCGGCAAGACGACGCTCGCCGATCGTCTGCTCACCAAGGATGGTGAAATCGTGCTGTCGATTTCCGCGACCACCCGGCAGCGCCGCCCAGGCGAAACCCACGGCAAGGATTATTTCTTCGTTTCGGAGGAAGAGTTTGTCCGTATGCGGGAGGAAAACGAGTTTCTCGAATGGGCGAACGTGTTCGGCCATTATTACGGAACGCCACGGTCGCTGGTTGAAGACACGTTGCGCCAGGGCAAGGACGTTCTGTTCGACATCGACTGGCAGGGCGCCCAGCAGCTTGACGAGGTCGCCGGCGAGGATGTCGTCAAGGTCTTCATCCTGCCGCCCTCGCGCGAGGAGCTGGAGCGGCGCTTGCGCAAGCGCGCGCAGGATCCGGAAGAGGTCGTTTTAAAGCGCATGGCGAAAGCCGATGCTGAAATGTCTCACTGGGCTGAATACGACTATGTCATCGTCAATTACGACCTCGACGAGTCCGAAGAACTTTTGCGCTCCATTCTCTTCGCTGAACGATTGAAGCGCCGCCGTCAGGTTGGTCTCGCGGCGATCGTCAAGGAGATGATGGGCGAGGGATAAGTTTTTCATTGAGGCGAGGCCTGATCGCTAAAGGCGTTCACGAAGAGGGGGTGACATGCGTATATCGATATTAGCGTTCCTGTTATTCTTGGTTTTCGGGTGCGTCGCGTCAAAGGATGAAACGCCTGCCGAAATCGCGGCGCGGCGGCTTCCTCTTGAGCTTTGCAATATTGACGGCATCGAGGAGCCGCTTTTATGCGGCACGTTTTCCGCGCCTGAAGATTGGGACGATCCTGAAGGACCCAAAATCGATATCTCGGTCATTGTGGTTCCCGCCGCTGACGGCAATCCCGCCAACCAGGCATGGACGGAACATCAGGGCGGTCCGGGGCGCGTGGGATTAAGCTCGGTCGGGTTTTTCCTGAAGACGGAAACCGGCCAGGCGTTCCGTGCGACGCGAGACATTGTGCTTTTCGACCAACGCGGCGCCGGCGAGTCGGGCGGGCTTTATTGCGAAGCGCTGAGAACGCCGATCCTTGAGGCATATTATACGGCGGAAAAAATTGCTCGATGCCGGGAGGAAATGACCGCCGCCGGCGTGCGCCTTCAGAACTACTCGACCCTCGCCGCCGTCGACGATCTTGAAGGTATCCGTAAATGGCTGGGCTATGAGCAATTCGATGTGGGCGGGTGGTCTTACGGGTCGCGTTTTTTGCTGACATACGCGCAGCGCTACCCCGACAGCATTCGGACAATGATGGTCGCGTTGCCAACGATTTTCGATTACCGGCGTCCGCTGGACTGGCCTCGCTTCAGTGAGGACGCCATCGAAGGTTTGTTCGCCGATTGCGCCGCCCAGCCGGAATGTAACGAGGCTTTTCCCGACCTGCGAAATGATCTGGCGACACTATTAGAGACGCTGGAAGCGCAACCCGTCGAAGTGGAGTATTTCAATCCGGTTACGGAAACGACGGCGCGCGCCGAACTCAATCGTTCGCGGATGGTTGATGAAATTCACGCCGCCTTATTGCGTGTGAGATCTTCAAGATTGCTGCCGCTCGTCATTCACGAAGCCGCAAAAGGAAATTATGAGCCGTTTTTGTTGCTGGCCGTGCCGGTGAGGGCCCCGCGTCCTATCGCAGAGGCGCAATATCTATCCATTGTCTGTCCGGAGGAAACGGCGTTTTTCACGACTGAAGAAGCAGAAACGGCGTCAGCCGGTACTTTTATGGGTTTGCAGCTGGCCAATGAATTCAAGGAATCCTGCGCTGTTTGGGGACTACCTCCACATCCTGATTATCCGCTGAAATGGGTCGAACAGCCTATTCCGACCCTTGTGATTTCCGGCGACCGCGACCCGATAACGCCGATTGAGTATGGAGAACGCATTACTGCATCGCTTTCTAACGCGCGGCATTTGAAAATCCATCACATGCCGCATGACTTTTTAGGCCTGGAAGGCGCTTCGTGTCTCGATTACGTGCTTCTTGAATTTCTCGAGAAAAAATCACCGAATGATGTGGACGTATCATGCGTCTCAGAAATGCGCGCGCCGCCATTTCTGGTTTCCATGCCTGAATAGACGACTGCTGAACACACGATAAAAAAACGCGCCTTCCGAAAGGAAAGCGCGTTTCTGATCAAATAGCGTATAAACGCCGTTTATTTGTAGACGACCTTTTCGATCTCATAAGACCGCGCGCCGCCGGGGGCGGTGACTTCGACGGTGTCGCCGGTCGACTTGCCGATCAGCGCGCGGGCGATCGGAGAAGAGACTGAGATCTTGCGCTGCTTCACATCCGCTTCTAGATCGCCGACGATCTGCCAGACCTTTTCTTCCTCTGTGTCCTCGTCGATCAGCGTCACGGTGGCGCCGAACTTCACGCTGTCGCCGTTGAGCTTCGTCACATCGATCACTTCCGCGCGGGTGAACTTGTCCTCAAGGTCGACGATCTGGCTTTCGATCCAGCCTTGGCGCTCCTTGGCGGCGTGATATTCCGCATTTTCCGAAAGGTCGCCATGAGCGCGCGCTTCCGCGATCGCCTGGATGATCGCCGGGCGTTCTTCGTTTTTCAGTTTTTTAAGGTCGGCTTCCAGCTTCTGGTAACCGGCCATCGTCATTGGGAACTTTTCCATGTTCCGCCCTTTCTCTCCAAACTGTGCCCGAAGCGCTGGACTCCTGAGCGAAAAAAAGAGCGCGGCCGGGCGGTCACGCCTCGGCCGTCGCTTCGAGCATTGACCGAAAATAATCTCCGGAAGGGCCGAGTTCAAGGGATCATCCCTGAAAATTCGAATTCTCGCTGTGGAAAAATATTAAAAAACAGTCGATTAATTCTAATTTCGGAGAATTTTGGCGAGCTTTGCCAGCGTTGTTCAGGCGAGGAAATAGGACTGGAGGGGGGCGACCTCCACCCCGCCCGCGCGTAACGCCTCGATGGCCCTGACAGCGGCCCGGGCGCCGGCCGCGGTGGTGATGCAGGGGATGCGCTGGGCGAGGGCGGTGGTGCGGATCGACCGGGAGTCTTTGATCGCCTGCGCCCCTTCGGTGGTGTTGAAGATGAGCTGGACGTCGCCGTTCTTTAGGGCGTCGACGATATGCGGGCGGCCTTCGAGCACCTTGTTGATGCGCTCGACATCAAGCCCCTTTGTCTGGAGGTAATCCGCCGTGCCGCCGGTGGCGACGATCTTGAAGCCCATTTCGAGCAGCCGGCGCGATGCGTCGACCATGTCCGCCTTGTCGGCGTCTTTCAGCGAGACGAACACCCGGCCTTTGAGCGGCATGCGCGCGCCGGCGGCGATCAGACTTTTCGCGCGCGCCTTGGCGAAGCTCATGTCGATCCCCATAACCTCGCCAGTCGACCGCATTTCCGGACCGAGCACCGTGTCGACGCCGGGGAAACGCGAGAATGGAAACACGACTTCCTTGACCGACATGTGATCGGGGGCAGGTTCAGCGAGCGAAAAGCCCGCGAGTTTCTCGCCGGCCATCACCTTCGCGGCGACCTTCGCAATCTGCACGCCCGTCGCTTTCGCGACAAACGGCGCCGTGCGCGAGGCGCGCGGATTGACTTCAAGAATATAGATGTCGCCGTCCTTGATCGCATACTGGACGTTCATCAGCCCGACGACGCCAAGTTCAAGCGCAAGCTTTCGGGTTTGCGTCTTAAGGTCCTCGATAAGCGCATCGGAAAGCGTGTAGGGCGGCAAAGAACAGGCGCTATCGCCGGAATGGATGCCCGCTTCCTCGATATGTTCCATGACGCCGGCGATATAGACGCTTTCACCATCGCAGATGGCGTCCACATCGACCTCGACAGCGTTTTGCAGATAGTGATCGAGTAGCAGCGGCTCGTCTTCGGTGATTTCGATCTGCGCTGTCGCCAGATAATGCTGTAAACCCGCTTCCTCGCGGATGATCTCCATGGCGCGCCCGCCAAGCACATAGGAAGGGCGCGTCACCAGTGGGTAGCCGACTTCTTCAGCGATTGCGGCCGCCGCTTCGCGCGACGGCGCGGTGGCGTTTTTCGGCTGACGCAGCCCGAGCTTTTGCGCGAGTTTCTGGAAACGTTCCCGGTCTTCAGCAAGGTCGATCGCGTCGTAGGGGGTTCCGAGAATGGGAACGCCTTCCTGTTCGAGCAGCCCGGCGAGTTTGAGCGGCGTCTGGCCGCCATACTGAACGATGACGCCGAGGAGTTCGCCGCTTTGTTGTTCGACCGCCGCCAGTTCGAGAACGTCCTCGATGGTCAGCGGTTCGAAATAGAGACGGTCGGACGTGTCGTAATCTGTCGAGACGGTTTCCGGGTTGCAGTTGACCATGATCGACTCGACGCCGATCTCATTCAGCGCAAAGGCGGCGTGACAGCAGCAATAGTCGAACTCGATGCCCTGTCCGATCCGGTTCGGGCCCCCGCCGAGAATGATGACTTTCTTGCGGCCGGACGGTTTCGATTCGCATGCGGGCGCGCCGGCGAAGGTGCTCTCGTAGGCTGAATACATGTAAGGCGTTTTCGCGGCGAATTCTGCAGCGCAGGTGTCGATGCGCTTGAAGACGGGCCGCACGCCCCGTTCATGACGGAACGTTCGAACCTGCTTTTCGGCGCCGCCGGCAAGCTGCGCGAGACGCATGTCGGAAAAACCCATGGCCTTGAGTTCGCGCAGACGTTCGGCGTCGTCGGGAAGGCCGTCGCGCTCGATGGTTTTTTCCGCGTCGATGATTTCCGAAAGCTGTTCGAGGAACCATTCGTCATATTGCGTAATCAGCCGCACCTGTTCGATGGGCAGGCCGTGACGGAAAGCCTGCGCGGTCACGCGCAGCCGTTCCGGCGTCGGTGCGGCGAGCGCTGCGCGGAACGCGTTGGCGTCGTCGCCTTCGTCGAGACCTGGAACCTCTATCGGGTCGAGCCCGCAAAGGCCGGTTTCGAGCGAGCGCAAGGCTTTTTGCAAGGACTCGGCGAATGTCCGCCCGATCGCCATCGCCTCGCCAACGGATTTCATCGCCGTCGACAGCATCGGTTCCGCGCCGGGAAATTTTTCGAACGCAAAGCGCGGGATCTTGGTGACCACATAGTCTATAGTCGGCTCGAATGACGCCGGCGTCGCGCCGGTGATGTCGTTGTCGAGCTCATCAAGCGTGTAACCAATGGCGAGCTTGGCGGCGATCCGCGCAATCGGAAATCCCGTCGCCTTGGAGGCGAGGGCGGAAGAGCGTGACACGCGCGGGTTCATCTCGATCACTACAAGGCGGCCGGTTTCCGGATTAACCGCGAACTGCACATTCGAGCCGCCGGTCTCGACGCCGATCTCGCGCATCACCGCAATCGAGGCGTTGCGCATGATCTGGAATTCCTTGTCGGTCAGCGTCAGCGCCGGCGCGACGGTGATCGAGTCGCCGGTGTGCACGCCCATCGGATCGATGTTTTCGATGGAGCAGACGATGATGCAGTTGTCCGCCTTGTCGCGGACGACTTCCATCTCGAATTCCTTCCAGCCGAGCAGGCTTTCGTCGATCAGCACCTGGCCGACGGGAGAGGCGTCGATCCCTGAGCGGACGATATGCTCGAATTCCTCGCGGTTATAAGCGACGCCGCCGCCTGTGCCGCCGAGGGTGAAAGCCGGGCGGATAATGGCGGGCAGGCCGATCTCGTCGATCAGTTTCAGGGCTTCGGCGATGCCGACGGCGCGGTTGTAACCGGTGATGCGCCCCTGTTCGTCGCGGACCGCCGGGGAAGAGGCGATCGCCGAGCGCGGATTTTCAAGACCGATCTCTTCCATCGCCACACGGAACTTTTCCCGATCCTCGGCTTTCTCGATGACGTCGGCGCGAGCGCCGATCATCTCCACATCATATTTCTCAAGGACGCCGGCCTTTTCGAGATCGAGCGCGCAATTGAGTGCCGTCTGCCCGCCCATGGTCGGCAACAGCGCGTCCGGGCGCTCCTTGGCGATGACCTTTTCGACGAATTCCGGAGTGATCGGCTCGATATAGGTCGCGTCGGCGAGTTCCGGATCGGTCATGATCGTCGCCGGATTGGAGTTGACCAGAATGACCCGGTAGCCCTCTTCTTTCAGCGCCTTGACCGCCTGAACGCCTGAATAATCGAACTCACAAGCCTGGCCGATGACGATAGGGCCGGCGCCAATGATAAGGATGGAGGAAATATCGGTGCGTTTAGGCATCTTTACTCGCGCGCAGCCGCGCCGCACGGCGGGGCCTTTTACGGACCGCCTTGAGGCGCGGGAAGGAGAATCAATTGTCGGTTAAAGCGGTTACTTAGGGGAATATCGCGCGGAGGGAAAGGCCGCCGGGCGCCGATTCCGGGAATAATATCGCAAGGACCGCCCTTCGCCGTCCCTCCGATCATCAAAGGCGCGTGAAAAGGCTTCGTCCTTACGAAAGTTTCACTGGGCCGCGCCCGCTCGCCTACACGGTTGATGCTGCAATCGGCGCTGAATTTGTCTAGGTTGGCGCGGCGGACAACCAGTCTGGAGAGTGATATGCGGCGATTACTGACAGCCATTGCCTTCTGCCTACTCAGCATCCCCGCGAGCGCGGCGGAAGACCCGGTCGATATTCGCGAATGGGAGGTGCCGTATGAAAATACGCGGCCGCGCGATCCTTTCGCTTTCGATGCTATGTCGGTCTGGTTCGTTGGCCAACGCGGCGGTTATCTCGGTCATCTGAATGTTGAGACCGGCGAGATCATGAAGATCGATCTCAAGGAAGGTTCGGGGCCGCATAACCTGATTGTCGGGTCGGACGGGGTCGTCTGGTACGCCGGCAACCGCACGGCGCTGATCGGCCGCTTCGATCCGAAGACCAACGAGATCGAGGAAATCCCGATGCCGGACCCGGCGGCGCGCGATCCGCACACGCTGATCCTCGACGAAGACGAGGAGCATATCTTCTTCACCCTGCAGGGCGCCAACATGATGGGCAGCCTTGATATCGAAACCCGCGAGGTGACGCTGATCCCGTCGCAGACGGAACGTTCGCGTCCCTACGGAATCAAGATGGGGCCGGACGGGTCGATCTGGGTGGCGCTGTTCGGAACCTCGAAGCTCGCCAATATCGATCCGGAAACCATGGCGTTGCGCGAGATCGAGCTGCCCCGCGCCGAAGCCCGTCCGCGCCGGCTTGAAGTCACCGCCGACGGGAAGGTCTGGTATGTCGATTACGCGAAAGGCGTGCTCGGGCGTTACGACCCCGAGGCGAAGACGTTTTCCGAATGGGCGATGCCTCAGGGCGAAAGCGCGCGGCCCTATGGCATGGCGTCGGATTCCGAAGGCCGGTTGTGGATGGTCGCGACCGGCGTGTCGCCGAACGTCTTCATGGGCTTCGATCCCGCGACGGAGGCGTTCTTCGGATTGACGGAAGTGCCCTCCGGCGGCGGAACCATTCGTCACATGCACTATCATGAGCCGACCGGCGCAGTGTGGTTCGGAACCGACACCAATTTCGTCGGCCGTGCGATTGTCGAGCCGCCGCTGACGGATTGAACCGGATTACGCCGCTCATGCCGGCGAAAGCCGGAATCTCGTTCGGTTACTCGGGAGATCCCGGCCTTCGCCGGAATGAGCGCAATAGGATGGCAGGAAAAGGCGTATGAAAGGGTTGGATCGAGGCGCACTATTTCTGGCGGTCGGCCTGCTCATCGCCGCGCCGGCGATCGCTTATCCCGACGGCGCCCCTTGGGGTTCGACCGATCCGGAGAGCCCGCAGAGCTGCGCATCCTGCCATTTTGACGGCGAAGCGGTGATGGATTCAGCCGCGGTGAAGCTTTCATTCTCGAAACCGCTCTCGCAAGTCAAAGCCGGGGAGACCGAAAAAATCTATCTCGTTTTTGATGGCGAAAGCAAAGTTGCGGGGTTCCAGCTTTCTGCGAGCGCCGGCCAGTTCATCGATAGCGGCGAATTGCTGGAAAGCAGGGGCGGTGAAGTCAGGTCGATACAGCCCTTCCTTGGCGAAGGAAAACCGATATGGGCGGTGCAATGGCGCGCGCCGGCGGAGCCAGTCGACAACGTCGAATTTCACGCAGCAGTAAACGCCGCCGATGGCGACGGCTCGCCTTTCGGCGACGTCATCCATTTCAAAACGATTTACGCTTACGAAGAAGAATAATCTCGCCGGGTTACTGCCAGCGCTTCGACAGCTTCTGGTCGATTTCGTTCGCCGCCTGTTTTTCGGCGCCCTGATAACCGGTGATCCTGTCGGCGACGAAGGGATTGTTCTGACGCTCCCGATTGAAGCTGGATACCGGCCCGTGCCCGGGGACAAACTGCAGATCGCCGAGCGGCCAGAGTTTCTGCGTGATGGAGTCGATCAGCGTCTGGTGGTCGCCGCGCGGAAAATCCGTGCGGCCGATCGAGCCGGCGAATAGAACGTCGCCGACAAAGGCGATGTTCGCGCCCTGATGGTAGATCACCACATGGCCCGGCGTGTGCCCGGGCGTTGTGACGACATTGAACGTGATCCCGTCGAGATCGAGCGTGTCGCCGTCATGGAGCCATTGATCGGGCTTGCAGTTCTCGCCCATGCCGGGATGACCGTATTGCGCCCACTGGTCGGCGATGGCGTCGAGCCAGAACGTGTCTTCTTTTTCGGGCCCGATAATCGGCGCGCCGGTGTGGCGTTTCACGGCTTCGGCTCCGCCGGCGTGATCGAGATGGCCGTGGGTGAGCCAGATCTGTTCGATCCTCGCGCCGAACTCTTCCGCCGCCTTGATGATCTTTTCCGGTTCGCCGCCGGGATCGACCACCGCCGCCTTGCCGGACGCCGCCTTGACGATCGAGCAGTTCTGCTGGAGCGGCGTCACGGGAACGACGCGAACGGAAAAGGGCGGCGCTGGCTGGGCGTTGGTCATGGAAACTGAGATAGCCCGAAACTCAGCTCATGGCCACTGCGCGCAAGGTCACGATCGCCGTCGCGCAGTGAACGCGCTCGCCGCCGGTCTCGCCATAGACGTCGGACTGAACGACGCCGATCGATTTGCCGGGAGAGATGACGCGCGCTTCCGCCGCCAGTTTCTCGCCGGCCGCCGGTTTCATGAAATTGATCTTGAGTTCGATGGTGAGGCAGACCTTGCCTTCGGGCAGGGTCGAGGCGTAGGCCGCGCCGGCGGCGTGATCGGCAAGGCCCGTGACGACGCCCGCATGGACGTAACCGAGAAACTGGGTCAACTCCTCGCGCGGGCTCGTCTCCAGCGTCACCTTGCCGGTCTCGAAGTCGCGCACCTTGAAGCCCGACGCCTTCGTAAAGCCGGTGTCGGTGATGCTCTCGAACAGCGCTCGCATGTTTTCCCGTGTCATTTGGCGAGCCTAACCGGGGCGGGGGCCGGTGCAAATCGCGTTTAGCAGTTGAACTCATCAAACGCTCCCGGCATCAATGCGGGCCATGAGGTTCGAAATCTCCAATCGCGACGCGCGCCGCCTGTGGCTGGAGCGGCAGGGCCTCAGCGAAACGCCGACCGGTCCCGCGAAGCCGGAAGCGCTGATGGCCATTATCGAGCGGCTCGGTTTCGTGCAGCTTGACACGATCCGCATCGTCGCCCGCGCCCATGACCACATTCTGTGGTCGCGCTGCCAGCGTTATCGCGAGGAGATGCTTGACGATCTCGTCAAGGCGCGCGCGGCCTATGAGCATTTCACCCATGACGCGTCAGTCATTCCGATGAAGTTCTACCCTTACTGGCGGCGGCAGTTCGAGCGGATGCGCAAGAAGGTCATGAAAAGCCGATGGGGCGATTTCATGCCGCCCAAGAAAGAGCGCGACAGGATATTGAACCGCGTCGCGCAAGCGGGGCCGCTCTCGACGAAAGACTTTGAAGCGAAACCTTCAAAGAGCGATCACGCCTGGGCGCGGCCGCCCCACAAATTCGTGCTCGACGGGCTCTGGTATGCGGGCGTCCTTGCGACCTGTCACCGGCGTAACTTCATCAAATATTACGACGTACGGGAAAAGGTCATTCCGTCTGATATTCTTGAAAAGGCGATCAGCGACGCTGAGCAGGTCGACTGGCTGTGCGCCAATGCGCTCGAACGGCTCGGCTTCGGGAGCGAAGGCGACATCATGCGCTTCTGGGATGCGGCGGATCTTGCGGAAGTCAGGAAATGGGCAGCGAAGAATAAAAAGAAACTTGTGGATGTGGAGATCAAAACCGCCGACGGCGCCTATCTAAAAGCGCTGGCGCCGGAAGATATTGAGGCGCGTATTGACGCGCTGAAACCGCCGACCAGCCGTTTGCGGCTGTTAAACCCGTTCGATCCGGTCATCCGCGACCGCAACCGCCTGCTGCGCCTGTTCGGGTTCGACTATCGCAACGAGATGTTCACGCCGGCGGCGAAACGCCAATACGGTTATTACATCTACCCGATGCTGGAAGGCGACCGCTTCGTCGGGCGCATCGAAGCGAAAGCCGACCGCAAGGCGGGCCGTATCGATATTCATAACGTCTGGTGGGAAGAGGGCGTTAAGGCGACGCCTGCGCGGCTGAAGAAACTGGACGCCGAGCTTGAGCGGATAGGGCGGTTTGTTGGTTGCCGAGATGTGGTGCGTAGCAGTTATTCTAGGAGCTAGTCCTTGGTGTTTTAGATATCTAATTCAAAGATTTTCAAAAGGCGCCAACACGACCTGCAACTGTCCTGATTGATCATACAATTCAATTTTTTTACCAGCTCTCTCAAATCGCCGAACTTTAGATAAAGCGCCCACCACGAACCCCTTATACTTCACATGTTCTTCTGTGCACCATCCTAAAAGTATCACAGTGAGGCCATCGAAAGTAATATGAGAACCGTCTAGAGAATAACCACTACCAGCAAAATCGCCGCAACCGGGGCTACCCATTAGGTGGCCATGTACAAATAGCATTCTTGTCGCTTGCGGGTCGGGGAATCTTACCAGCGACTTGCCATCGAAATAGGAAACAATAACCCAATCTATATATTCCAATCCTGAGGGATGTAATCTATCGGCCTCCAGAACTCGACGGCCCAGCTCGTCGAATAGATTGAGTTGGTCATTGCGTATTGTTGCGGAAGTCGCTTGTAATAGCGCTTGATCGAGTTTCTCAATTGTTGGAGATGACTCTTTCTCGCAATAGTAGCCAGATTCAGCTAGGTTGTTTATCTCCACTGCGCCATCGACAAAATAATACACCCACTTCCGAATAAAGCATTCAGTGTAGATCTCAAACATGTGTTTCTTCATGCGAAGGACTGGTTCATCGTCGACCGGTCCCGCAAACACGGAGCGGACAGCCCAAAACGAAGAACTGTCTACGAGTGATGTGCTTTCCTCTGTGGCTTTCGGCAGGGGCGTAGCGCAAGCCTGCAAAATGATCGAAAGTATAATTGTCGTTATTAGTCGAAACATCTTCCCGGCCTATGTAGACTTATATCACAACCATGCCTGATTTAGACTTTGGATCAATCGATGGTTGTTATTCTCACGCTCATAAATTTAGAGAATATAATAATTCTTGGAAATTCAATTTGCGAGACAATATGACGGGTCTGCCCTGTGCATTGAGGGTATATTTTTCTACGCCGCCTTCAGCCCGCTCACAAACCGTCTGAAAATATAAAAACTGTCCTGCGGGCCGGGGGAGGCTTCCGGGTGGTGCTGGACGGAAAGGGCGGGGGCGTCTTTCAGCGCGAGGCCGCAATTGGTGCCGTCGAACAGCGAGACATGGGTTTCGACGACATTGTCGGGGAGCGTGTCGCGGTCGACGGTGAAGCCGTGATTCATGGAAACGATCTCGACCTTGCCGGTCGAGAGGTCTTTCACCGGATGGTTGGCGCCGTGATGGCCCTGCGCCATTTTTTTCGTTTTGGCGCCGGCGGCGATCGCCAGCATCTGGTGGCCGAGACAGACGCCGAGAATGGGAACCTTCGCTTCGATCAGCCTGCGGATCACCGGCACGGCGTATTCGCCGGTCGCCGCCGGATCGCCCGGACCGTTGGCGAGCACGACGCCGTCGGGGTTTTTCTCCACGATCTCTTCGTAACTCGCCGTCGCCGTGACGACCGTCACGCGGCAGCCTTCGCTGGCGAGACGGCGAAGGATGTTTCGTTTGACGCCGAAATCCATGACGACGATATGCGGGCCCGCGCCTGTGTGATGACCGTAACCGCCGGGCCATTCCCAGCCGGTTTCGTCATGAACGTAAGTCTGCAACGTCGTCACGTCTTTCGCGAGATCGCGGCCTTCAAGGCCTTCCCAATCCTTTGCGCGCTTCGCCAGCGTCTCGACATCGAAGCGGCCTGACGGGTTATGGGCGATGACGCCGTGGGGCATGCCAAGCTCGCGGATGCGCGCGGTGAGCGCGCGCGTATCGACGCCGGCTATCCCGATAATGCCGCGACGGCGCATCCAGGCGGATAGATCGAGCTGCGCGCGATAGTTCGCGGGGCTCGTGACGTTCGTCCGGAAGACGGCGCCGCGCGCCGCGGTCGCCGCCGCCGGGCCGGCGTTCTCGACGTCTTCGGCGTTGACGCCGACATTGCCGATATGAGGGAAGGTGAAGGTGATGATCTGGCCCGCATAGGAGGGGTCGGTCAGGATTTCCTGATAGCCGCTCATGGCCGTATTGAAGCAGACTTCGCCCACCGCCTCGCCCGGCGCGCCCAGCCCTTCGCCGTAAATGACTGTTCCATCAGCTAAAATAAGGGCCGCCGTCGGGGTTTTTCGGGGCGCTTGACTAATCTTCATGAATGAATATCTCTTCCCGGCTTTGTTGCTTGGAGCGACGCCGCTTGGGCCCCGAAAAAGCCGGGCTGACGCGCGCGCAAATTGGCCGGAAGCTATGCGAAGGGCCCTTATGGGTCAACAACGGATAAGACTGAAATTATCCACCGAAAACAACCGACTAAATTTGGACACCAAAGCTGGCGCGAAGTTTGCGACACCGCTCCGGGATGATGTTTGGAGAATCACCAATGCTCAGAGAGCAAATCGATCTGGCGCTGAAAACCGCCATGAAATCGAAAGAAGACAAGCTGCGCGTCTCGACGCTGCGGCTCATTAATGCGGCGATCAAGGACCGCGATATCGCCGCGCGTGCAGAGGACCGCTGCAACGGCGTCACAGAAGACGAGATACTCGCGCTGCTTACCAAAATGGTGAAGCAACGCGAGGAAAGCGCCGCCGCGTTCGAAAACGGCGGCCGGCCGGAACTCGCCGAACAGGAACGGGCCGAAATCGCCGTTATCAAGCAGTTCATGCCGCGCCAGCTTTCCGACGACGAGATCAAGTCGGCGGTCGAAGGCGTTATCGAGGAATATGAAGCCTCGGGCCTCAAAGATATGGGCAAATGCATGGGCGCGCTCAAAGAGCGTTACACCGGCTCCATGGATTTCGGCCGCGCCGGCAAGCTGATGAAAGACTCCTTGAGCTAGGACATGCCGGGCAGCCGGTCGCGATACCGCCGGCTGCCGGGAACGATTTCCCCGTCGCTCATTTCGATCCTGACATCGCCTTCGCCGGTCGGGCGTATTTCCGCAATATGGTCCTTATTGACGATCCATGAGCGATGCACCCGCGCCGCCGGGGCGCCGGCGTCGGCGAGCTGGCGTTCGATCGCCGAGAGCGTCGCCCGGGCGAGATGGGTTTTGCCGTTCGCGGCGACTTCCACATAATTGGAAGCGGATTTGACCCAGCGCACGTCGCTGGCGGCGATGTGAATAGACCGGCCGCCGCATTTCAGGGTCAGCTTCTTTGAGGATTTGGCGTCTTCCCGCGCCGCCGCAAGCTCGCGGCGCTGTTGCGCAAGCTGCCGGCCGAAAATGATCAGAAACAGGAACAGGGCGTAGCCGTAAGCATCCTTGCGGTACTCATAAAAGAAATCGCGCACCAGATTGTTCGTGAAGATGTACGGGTAGCCGTAAATCACCGGAAAAATGAGCTTGCGGATGGCGACCATGCCGATGATGTGAATGATTGAGACCGGGATCGTCGCCGCGATGTGGAAAGGAACGACGAAGCGCCAGTCGTGCTGGCCCGGCGTCGCTCTCGAGGCGAGCCAGGCGATGATCGGGAACATCGCCAGAAAGACGGCGTATCCGGTCGTTTCGTAAATCACGATCTTGGATACGGGAAAGTCGCTATGGTCGCGGCTGAGTTCGGTTGCTGCGGACAACAGATCCACGGTGAGACTGGCGAGCATGAACATCGCGACCCACAGGAACATGCCCCGGTCAGCAGCGATGTCGTCACGGCGGGGGTCGGTGCTGGCGGAAAGCAGGGGCTTCGCCATCTTCGGTGGCTCATGCGTCATGGCGGGGATTTAAACTTGCGCCGCGGGCGGGCGCAACATGTCCCCCGCCGCCGCCGTTCGTCCCCGGAACCGTTGATTTCCGGCGTTTTATCACAAGCAGCCCGCAGGATGTCCCATTGCGCTGGCGAGGATGAGCGAGGGCGGCCACATCTCGACCGGACACACAAGAGGATGCGACATGGCGATTGCGGATCTAAATGGCGGCGCGTTTTCAGCGCCGAACGGGCGGCGCTACGATCTCGACTGGCTGAGAGCGATCGCCTTCGGGCTCCTCATTTTTTACCACATCGGCATGTTTTATGTGACATGGGGCTGGCATGTAAAAAGCGCTTACGCCGGTCCCGCCGCTGAGCCGCTGATGCTGATCGTTAATCCCTGGCGGCTAGCGCTGCTGTTCTTCATATCGGGCGCCGCCGTGCGCTTCGCCACTGACAAGGCGCCCTCGCTCTGGCGTTTCGCCGGATCGCGCGCCTTCCGGCTCGGCCTGCCGATCCTTGCCGGAATGATCGTCGTGGTCGCGCCGCAGTCTTACTTCCAGGTTCGGCAGGCGGGCCTGATCGAGCCCGGCTACATGGCGTTCTGGGGAGACTATCTGAATCTCGAACAACTCTTCCCGATGATCACGCCGACCTGGAACCATCTCTGGTATGTTGTTTATCTCCTGGTTTATATTCTAGTCATCACGCCGTTCCTGCCCTTCCTGCGCCGGTTTGCGGAAGGCGCGGGCGGGCGTCTGTTCGCGGCGATGACGGGCGGGCCGTTGCGCCTGCTGCTGATCATCGCGGTCCCTTTCATTCTCTACGAACAATTCCTGTCGCCGCATTTTCCCACGACCCACGACCTGGTAAATGACTGGGCGAACCATGCGCACCGGTTCACGATTTTTCTGGTCGGGTATTTCGCGGCGAAAAACCAACGGTTCTGGCGGTCGGTTGATGCGGCGCTGCCGATGGCTGTTGTTCTCGTCATCGGGCTGGGCGTATTGCGGCTTTGGGTGCGCGAACATGGTGAAATCGTATTCGATGCCGAATGGCGGGCTGTCACGGTTCCGCTGATGCGCGTGGTCGGGGTTTATTACGCCTGGTCGTTCATCCTTGCGCTCTTTGCGCTGGCGCAGCGCTATCTCAACCGGCCGTCAGGAGCGCTTCGCTATTTCACCGGCGCCGTCTTCTGTTACTACATCCTGCACCAGACCATCATCATCATCGCTGGTTTTTATCTGACGCAACTTCGTCTCGGCGTGTGGCCAGAGTTTTTGCTGGTGACGGCGATTACGGTGATCGGCTGCGCCGCCGGTTACGAATTGCTCAAGCGCATTCCGTTACTTCGTCTGTTCTTCGGGATAAGGGGAAAGACGAAAAAGGCCGCGCCGCGACTCGCTGCTGTCACGCAATCGAGATGAGCGCTCAGCGCGCGCGATGCCGGAACAGGCTTAGCTCGTGTTCCGCAATGAAAGCGATTTTCGTATCGATTTTCTGATGCGGTGCGGCGAATTCGTAAAACAGGGCCGGATCCGTTTCGGGCCATGTTTCGGCGATCGTTGCGGCGGTCTCACGGCTTTTCTTGACATGGTCGTTCAATTGCGTCGTGACATTCGCGACATTGCCGAATTTGAGGACGCACATGGCGATGAGAAATGCAACTGCCGCGCGCTGTTGGCGAATGGTCGAGGGCGCGCGGCGATAGAGTAGCATCAACAGGCACAGGAGGCCGATCCAGTAGAAATTCGAGAAACTGATATAGCGGCTTACGAAAGCCTGTCCCGCGCCGAATTCGCCAAGCCGTCCGAGACCGGTCAGCGCGGCCGCGCCGAGGCCATAGGCCGCGAGCGCCAGAAACGGCGCCATACCCGAAACGCCTGGCTCCTGGTTGATATTCCGCCAGATGACATAGCCAAACACAATGAGACTTAACGCGAACACCGGGGAGGCCGCCTCCGTGGAGAAGTGGATGACCGCATTGGCGATAAAGTTCTGTATATAAAGCAACAGGCCGATGATCGCTCGCCAGTTGACCGGGTTCGAAACCGTTTCGCTGGCGTAGGTGTCGCCGGAAAAATAATTTGCGTAGACGAAGGCGCCGCCAAAAGCCGTGCAGACAGCGAGCCACCCGGCAAGAAGTCCGAGCGTTTTCGAACGCGCATTGCGTTCGTCCGTGATAAACAGCTGCATCAGCAGAACGAACAGCCCGACCGGCAGGAGCGCCGCGCCAGTCGCGAATGCGGACAGGGCGAGCGCGGCGGCGGCCGCTGCAGAGGCGAGACGGCGCCAGTTGAGATCGGGCGCGGTCAGCCAGTAGACGCACCAGACAGCGCCGGCGGTGTTGATCGAAACCGCGACCTGCCAGCCCCAGATCCAGTTTGTCGCCTGATCGAGCGACCACCAGAAAAGCGCTGCGACCCCGACGATCCAGATGCGGCTGCGCGCATAATCGTATTGGCGGGCGGCGCGGAACAGGATCTTGAGCAACCCGGCGAAACCCGCCGCGCTGATAAGCAGCGACGCCGCGACTTCCCAGAAATGGTTCATGCCGGTTAGTTTCGCCAGAAACAGCAGCACGACATAAGCGCTGGCGTGGAAATGCGCGCCGTGAAGCACGAACAGGTCGGCGAGCGTCAGCGCCCCTTCGTCCATCTTCATGTAAAGCATCACCTGATACCACTGGTCCGCATAGGGCGCCCGGTAGTAATGCGTGAGCGCATAGCCGGTGGTGATGAGGAAGAAGACGATGCCGGGTGAGAGTTGCAGAAGGCTTTTCTTTACGGCCGTAACCGTCGGATCGGGCGCCGCCGATGTTTCATCGGCGTACACGAAACGCTGCGAGAGCGCGTAGACAAGCAGCGGCGTCGTGACGATAGCGAGCGCGAAGGCGAAGCCGTAATGGATTTTCAGGGCGTTGACGACAAGCAGGAAGATCGCGGTGTTGTTGGTGAGACCAGCCAGCGCGACGGCGAGATAACGCGGCGCCGACTCAAGATGACGCCGGTTCGATCTGAAGGTCACGTAGTAGTGGCCGAAATAGGACGTCAAAAACGCGGCGATGAACGCCGCGACATTGGCGAGCGTCGGATGTGCGCCGGCGCTCTCGACTAACCAGGCGAGAACGCCGCCATGGACGAACGTCGATACGGCGCCGACCGCGCCGAACCGCGCAAATTTCTGGAATGCGCGCAGTCTCGTCCACAGCGCGTTAAGCGCGGGCGCGGCGTCCGCCTGTTTCATTCGCGCCCGCCTCCGCGTTTCTCGCTGACAATATAAAGCGGGCGGGATTTCACTTCGTCGAACACGCTCGCCAGATATTCGCCGAGCACGCCGATGCTGAAGAGCTGCACGCCGCCGAGAAAGAAGATCGCCGTAATCGTCGTGGCGTAACCGGGAACGTCGCGGCCGCGGATAAAGGTCTCGCCGATGATGTAAAGCGCATAGCCGATGGAGGCGAGGGCGATGATCGCGCCGATGCTCGTCCAGATGCGCAAGGGAATGGCGCTGAAGGAGATGAACGCCAGCCGGGCGTAAGACATCAGCGTGCGTAACGACCAGGCGCTCTTGTTGGCGCGGCGCGGCTGAACCTCATAAGGGATCGCGGTCTGTTCAAAACCGACCCAGGCGTAAAGCCCTTTCATGAACCGGTTGCGTTCGCGCAAGCTCTTAAGGGCGTCCGCCGCCTTTCGGTTCATGATCCGGAAGTCGCCGGAATCGGCGGGGATTTTCGTGTCCGCAAAATTCTCCCAGATGAAATAGAAAAGGCGGCTGAGGAGCGACCTTGCGGCGCCGTCATGTTTGCGGCCGTCGCGCGCCGCATAGACCATGTCGTAGCCTTCGGCGAGTTTACCGGTCAGTTTCGGGATCATGTCCGGCGGATGCTGCAGGTCTCCGTCCATCAGGATCACCGCGTCGCCGCGCGCATAATCGATGCCGGCCGAGAGCGCAGCTTCCTTGCCGAAGTTCCGGCTGAGGCGCAGCCCGAGGATTCGCGGATCGCGCGCCCGGCAGGCCTCGATCCGCGCCCATGTTTCGTCGCGGCTGCCGTCGTCAATCCAGATCAGTTCGAACTCGGCGTCGATAGCGGCGAGAACCGTGTTCAGTTCCGCATGCAGCGTTTCGACATTATCCTGCTCGTTGAAAAACGGCGTGACGATAGAAACCAGCATTTCGGAGCCCCTGTGGCGCTTCGGCTTCTTCTCTTCAGCTAAACCGTGAGTGTGGTCAAGGAAACACGGGAAAGCGCAAATGGAAAAAGCGCTTACGCCGTTTCCTTCGCCCGTTTCTTACGAAGATGCGGTTTCAGGGCGATTTTTCTGAGGCGGATCGATTTCGGCGTCACTTCGACCAGTTCGTCGTCGCCGATATAGGCGATCGCCTGTTCGAGGCTGAGGCGTTTGGGCGGGGTCAGCTTCACCGCCTCGTCCTTGCCGGCGGCGCGGATATTGGTGAGCTGTTTCGCCTTGAGCGGATTGACGTCGAGATCGTCGGACTTCGCGTTCTCGCCGATGATCATGCCTTCATAGACGGCTTCGCCGGGCGAGATGAATATGACGCCCCGCTCTTCGAGGTTCCACAAGGCGTAAGGCACCGCCGTGCCGTCGCCATTGGAAATCAGAACGCCGTTGCGGCGTCCTTCGATGGCGCCCTTGTGCGGCGCGTGTTCGAGATAGGACCGGTTCATGACGCCGGTGCCGCGCGTGTCGGTGAGGAACTCGCCGTGATAGCCGATCAGCGCGCGGGCCGGGGCGTGCATCGTAAGCCGCGTCTTGCCGGCGCCGGCCGGTTTCATCTCGACCAGTTCGGCTTTCTTCTGGGAAAGCTTTTCGATGACCACGCCGGAATAATCGTCGTCGACGTCGATCACCACTTCCTCGATCGGTTCGAGAAGCTGACCGCTCTCGTCGGTGCGCGTCACGACGCGCGGGCGCGAGACGGCGACCTCGAAACCTTCGCGGCGCATATTCTCGATCAGCACGCCGAGCTGCAATTCGCCGCGTCCGGCGACCTCGAACGCATCCTTGTTTTCGGTTTCCTTGACCGAGATCGCCACATCGCCCTCGGCCTGACGCATCAGCCGTTCACGGATCACCCGCGACTGGACCTTGTCGCCTTCACGGCCTGCGAGGGGCGAGTCGTTCGCTGCAATAGTCACCGAGAGGGTCGGCGGATCGATCGGCTGCGCGGGGAGGGCTTCGTTGACCGCAAGATCGCAAAGCGTATCGGCGACCGAGGCTTCGGAGAAACCGGCGATGGCGACGATGTCGCCGGGAAGCGCTTCATCCACAGGCTGGCGCTTCAAGCCGCGGAAGGCGAGCACTTTCGAGACGCGCACTTGTTCGATGAGTTCGCCGTCGCGGGAGAGCGCTTTCATCGTAACGCCGGGCTTGGCGCGGCCGGAAACGATGCGGCCCGTCAGGAGGCGGCCGAGATAGGGGTCGGCTTCGAGCGTCGTCGCCAGCATCCGGAAAGGTTCGACCTCGCTTGCTGATGCGACGGGCGGCGGCGGCACATGCGCGACGACCGTTTCAAATAATGGCGTCAGGTTTTCGCGTGGATCATCGAGCGACTTCGCCGCCCAGCCGTCGCGGCCCGCCGCATAAAGCACCGGGAAGTCGAGCTGCTCATCCGAGGCGCCGAGCGCTGCGAACAGATCAAAGGCGGCGTCGAGGGCTGCGTCGGGATCGGCGCTCGGGCGGTCGACCTTGTTCAGAACGACGATTGGCTTAAGACCCAGCGCGAGGGCCTTTGAAAGCACGAATTTGGTCTGGGGCATCGGCCCCTCGGCGGCGTCGATCAACAGAAGGCAGCCGTCGACCATGGAGAGAATGCGCTCGACTTCGCCGCCGAAATCCGCGTGGCCCGGCGTGTCGACGATGTTAAGCCGGATGGGTTCGGGCCCATTCTCCCATAAAACGCTTGTGCATTTGGCGAGAATGGTGATGCCGCGCTCGCGCTCGATGTCGTTGGAATCCATCGCGCGTTCGGCCATTTCGGCGTTTTCGCGCACCGCGCCGGACTGGCGCAGCATCTCGTCGACGAGCGTCGTCTTGCCATGGTCGACATGGGCGATGATGGCGATATTGCGTAATGGTATTGTGCGTTGCGTCATGGGGGCGCGAGTTGCGCGTTTTCTTCGCAATAAGCAAGGGGGGTGTGGGGAAAAGCGGTTAAGACGCAATCTATGCGCTCCCGGCTGTTGCCCTTATATCTCGCCATTGTCCGCCGCCCGAACCGATTTGAGCCCCATGGTCCGTTTCACGCCTGATTTTCTCGATGAGCTGAAGAGCCGGCTGAGGCCTTCGGACGTCATCGGGCGTTATGTGAAGCTCAAGAAGCAAGGCAATGAATGGGCGGGGCTTTCGCCCTTCACCAAGGAAAAGACGCCGTCCTTTTTCGTGAACGACCAGAAGGGCTTTTACCATTGCTTCTCGTCCGGCAAGCATGGCGACATCATCTCCTTCCTGCAGGAGACCCAGCGGCTGACCTTTTACGAAGCGGTGGAGCGCCTGGCGGAAGAGGCCGGTCTGCCGCTGCCCGCCGAAACGCCGGGAGAGGCGGAGCGGGCGAGCTGGCTCATCTGGCTGCACTTCGCGGAGACGATCAGCCAGCATCTGGCGGCCCTCACGCAGCAGCACCTCATGCTTTACGACGACGACATGCGCAGCCCGGTGGTGATGAAGCTTGAGGCCGCGCGGGTGGGCAAGTGCTATGCCGCGCTGGAGGCCCGGCTCACGGGCCGCGACTACCTGCTCGATGGCGGTTTCTCGGCGGCGGATGTGGCGGTGGGGCAGGCGGTGTACATGGGGCAGCGGTTTGCCCGGCTCGAGGGCTTTCCGGCGCTTCAGGCCTGGT
>ENA-ORCV01000449-ORCV01000449.1-marine-metagenome-genome-assembly--contig:-NODE-449-length-29174-cov-4.122143_pt1 | contig 29174 bp, 32 predicted proteins | sample MGYA00237779_ERZ508509 | MGnify/ENA primary metagenome ERZ508509 (study PRJEB26180, sample SAMN06268772) | marine metagenome | isolation source: Bioluminescent Bay, La Paraguera, Puerto Rico | place... | reverse complement strand
GTCTAGCAGCAGGGCGTCCGGCGCGGAGAGCAGCGCGCGGCCGAGCGCGACGCGCTGACGCTCCCCGCCGCTGAGCCCGAGCGGGCGGCGGTGAAGAAGATCGCCGATGCCGAGCAGGGCGACGACATGGTCGAAATCGGCGGCCTCGCGCGAGCGCGCCCGCTTCGCGCCATAGAGAAGATTGCCGCGCACCGTGCGGTGCGGAAACAGGCGGGCGTCCTGAAACACCAGGCCGATGCGGCGGGCGCGGGCGGGCAGGTTCACGCCAGAGGCGCTATCCAGCAGTACGCGGCCGTTCAGGGCGATGCGGCCCTGCGCCCGCGGCAGCAGGCCGGCGATGGCGTGGATCAGCGTCGTCTTGCCGGCGCCCGAGCGGCCATAGAGCGCGGTGACGCCGCTGGCCGGCTGGGCGAAGGCGGCATCCAGCGTGAAGCCGGGCGCGTCGTGGCGGACCGAAACCTCCAGCATCAGCGCCGCCCGGTCAGGCGCGCCATGGCGCGCGCCGCCAGTTCGCTGGCGAACAGGCCGGCGAGGGCCAGGACGATGGAGATGGTGACCAGCCGCGCGGCCACGGCCTCCCCGCCCGGGGACTGAATGGCCGAATAGATGGCGAGCGGCAGGGTGCGCGTCTGGCCCGGGATGTTGGAGACGAAGGTGATGATCGCGCCGAATTCGCCCAGCGCCGCGGCCCAGGCGGTGATCGCCCCGGCCAGAAGACCGGGCGAGGCGAGCGGTAGGGTGATTGTGAACAGCCGGTCCAGCGGCCCGGCGCCGAGGCTGGCGGCCGCCTGGGACAGGCCGGGATCGATGGACTCGGCGGCGAGGCGGATGGCGCGGACCTGGAACGGGAAGGTGACCAAAGCGGCGGCGAGCGCGGCGCCCTTCCAGTCGAAGATCAGGCGCAGGCCGAACGTCTCCAGCAGGAAGCCGCCGACGGGCGCGCGCGCGCCGAGCGTGATGAGAAGCAGATAGCCGATGACGACCGGCGGCAGGATCAGCGGCAGATAGACCAGGCCGCCGATCAGCGTCTTGGCCGGGGTGCGCGGATGCGCCAGCGCCAGCCCCGCCGCGACGGCGAAAGGCAGGGCAATCAGGACCGCCACGCTCGCCACTTTCAGGCTGAGCAGCAGCGCCTGGATCTCGGCGCCCGTCAGCATGGCGGGATCAGCACATGCCGCGGCGGCGGAAGCCGAAGCGGTCGAACGCCGCGCCGCCGTCCCGGCCGGTCAGATAGGCGAAGAAGCGCTGCACGCGCGGATCGGGGTCGCCGCTGGTCATGGCGAAGGGATAGACGATGGGGGCGTGGCAGTCGGGCGGGAATTCCCCGGCGATCTTCACGTCATCGGTGACCGCCGCGTCGGTGCGGTAGACGATGCCGAACGGCGCCTCGCCGCGCGCCACCAGCGCCAGCGCCGCGCGCACGTCGCCGGCGCGGGCCAGGCGCGGCTCGGCGGTTTCCCACATGCCGAACCCGATCAGCGCCTCCCGGGCGTAGATGCCGGCCGGCACATGGTCGGGATCGCCGACCGCCAGCCGGCCGTCCGCGCCCAGAAGCGCGTCCAGATCCATCGTCCGTACGTCGATGTCCGCGGCGTCCGAATCCGAGGGCGCGATCAGGACCAGGGAATTGGAGATCGGCTCGACGCGGGAGTCCGGGTCGATCAGGCCGCGCTCGGCCAGATAGTCCATCCAGCCGATATCGGCGGAGGCATAGATGTCCGCCGGCGCGCCGGCCTCGATCTGCCGCGCGAGGGTGGAGGAGGCGGCGAAGGAAAAGCGCACGGCCTCCCCGGTCTCGTCTTCATAGGCCTTCCCGATGGCGGTCAGGGCGTCGGTCAGGCTGGCCGCGGCGAAGACGGTGACCGGCTCGTCCTGTTGCGTTGCGGCGGGGCCGGCCGCGAGCGACAGGGCGGCCGCCATGGCCAGAAAGGACCGGCGGGCGAAGGCGGGATAGGTCATCGAAGGGTCCTTCGGGCAACGGACATGAACGCTATATCCATAAGAATATAGCGCTTGAGTCAATGCGCGGGCCTGCCGCGCCGGCGCCCAAACCGGGCCGCGTCAGGCGGCGAAGCGGGCGAAGGCGTCCACGACCTGCGCGTAGACGCCGCGTTTCCAGGGGATGACGAGATCCGGCGCGTCGGCCAGCGGGGCCCAGCGCCAGGCGTCGAATTCGTCCGAGGCGCAGCCGTCCAGGTCGATATGGGAATCCTCGCCCAGGAAGCGCAGGGCGAACCATTTCTGTTTTTGGCCCTTCCACTTCTTGTTCTTCTTGCGGGCGCGGACCTCGGGCGGGAATTCATAGGTGAGCCAGCCTTTGGTGCGGCCGAGCGGCTCGGTCAGGCGCGCGGGAACGCCGGTTTCCTCTTCCAGTTCGCGCAGGGCGGCGGTGGCGGGGTCCTCGCCCGCGTCGATCCCGCCCTGGGGGAATTGCCAGCAATGCGGCTCGACGCCGCCGGTGCGCTTTCCATAGAGGGCGAGGCCCGCGGCGTTGAACAGCACGACGCCGACATTGGGCCGGTAGGGGCCTCCGCTCATGGCGCGCGGCGGCCGGCCTTGATGTCCAGTACGGCGGAGGCCGGGGCGATGGCGTAGCCGCGGCGCTCGGCCTCCTCGGTCCAGGCGATCACCTGGTCGATGACGACCGGATAGGCGATGCCAAAGCCCATGGCCGCGCCGTTTTCCAGCGCCAGCGCCTCCAGCTGGGCGAGCTGGGACTGGACATCGGGAAGGCCGGCGTCCAGCGCGCGGTCGGTGGCGGCCCAGTGCAGGCCGGCGCCGTCCGCCACGCGGCCGGCGGGTGAGCGGGCGGGCACGCCGTCATAGATCATGTCCAGGCCGCGCCCGGCGATTTCCGTCAGGACGGGCGTCAGCGAGGGGTCGGAGGCGAGGAATTTCTCGCCCAGATAGTTCACCACGCCGAAATAGCCCGTGGCGCGGGACATCAGCCATTCCAGACGGCCGATATTGGCCGTGGCGCCGACGCTGGTCAGCAGCGTGTGTTCGCCCGGATCGTTCTCCGGATAGTCGAACGGCTCCATCGGGATTTCGATCAGCACTTCGTGGCCGGCGGCGCGGGCGGTGTCGATCCAGGACTGGAGCCCGTCGGCATAGGGCGAGAAGCTGAGCGTGACCTCGGGCGGCAGGTCCTGGATCGCGCGGTTCGTGCGGTCGGCGTCCCAGCCGAGGCCGCCGATCACCAGCGCGATGCGGGGCAGACCCTGATCCTGAAACGGCCGGGCATAGGCGTCGCCGGGGCGCCGGCCGTCCGGGCCGATGACGGGCAACAGGCCGCCGAGGCCGGGCTCGGTAAGGCCGTCCAGCGGGGCGGGGGGCAGGGCGTTGCCGCCGGCCGGCTGGGCCGCGGCGGCGGCCAGTTCGCGACTGGTGCGCACCGGCGCGGCCTCGTCGATCGGGCGCACGCCGGGCAGGGTGACCTCCACCGCGTCGTCCGGCGGCGGGGCGAGGACGCCCAGATTCGGAGCGGGCTCGTCGCCGCGCAGCAGGCGCGGCGGGGCCTCGGCCTCCGCGATGGCGATTTCGGGGGGCGGCGGGGCCGGGGGAACGGCGGCGACGGCGCGGGGCGCGGCGGCGCCCGGATCGCCCAGCAGCAGCACGGCCAGCGCCGAGGCGCACAGCACGATGGCCAGCGACAGGCCGGCGATGAGATGCAGGTTCATCGGCGCGGCGCTGCGTTTCATCTGGAAGGCGGCGCTCATCTCGGATTCCGGCGCAGGCAAACGGACGCCATGGTTAACAAGGGGTGGGTAAACAAGGGGTAACGACCGGGCGCGGCAGGCGGGGCCGGGCTAGTCGTCCGGCGCTTCGATCCCGTCGGAATCGCTGTCGTCCGCATCGGGGCCGCCGGGGCGGGTTGCCGCATCGGCATCGGCCTCATGCGGCGCGGCGGGCGTCTTTGCGGCCTTCCATTCCTCGTCGCTGGCCAGGCGGACCAGGAGCGGGTCGCTGGCGCGCAGATGGATGTCGCGCTGCGGGAAGGGGAATTCCACGCCGCGCTCATGGAAGGAATCCCAGATCGCGAACAGCACGTCGCTGGTGACGTTGTTCACGCCGTTCTGGGGGTCCGAAATCCAGAAGCGGATTTCCAGCACGACCGAATTGTCGCCGAAATCGTTCAGCTGGCAGACCGGCTTGGGGTGGGACAGCACGCGCTCCACCGCGCCGGCGGCCTCCAGCATCAGCTCCTGCGCCAGACGCACGTCGGACGTGTAGGAGATGCCGACCTTCTTTTTCAGGCGCACGGCGCGGTCGGAGAACGACCAGTTCACCACCTTGTTGATGATGAACTCTTCGTTCGGGATCAGGTGCTCGTGATTGTCGCGCGTGACGATGGACGAGTAGCGCAGGCCGAGCGTCTTCACATAGCCATAGGTCTCGTCGACCTGGATGACGTCGCCGGGCTTGATCGAGCGGTCCAGCAGCAGGATCACGCCGGACACCAGATTGGAGAAAATCTTCTGCAGGCCGAAGCCGATGCCGAGGCCGACGGCGCCGGAGAACACGGCGAGCGCGGTGAGATTGATGCCGAAGCTGGAGATCGCCAGCAGGAAGGCGATCGCCATCAGCAGCAATTGCAGCGTCTTGGACAGCAGCAGGCGGACCGAGGGGGTCAGGCTGGGCAGGCGATCGACGCGCTTGCGCGCCACGCCGGACAGCGCGGCGGCGACCCAGAACAGGACCACCGCCAGCACCATGCCGCGCAGCAAGGTCAGCAGCGACAGGCGCGTCTCGCCCAGCGAGAAGCCGATGGAGTCCAGCACCGCGCCGGTGGGCGCGAGCAGGCCGAAAATATTGAGCGCGGCGACGGTGAACACGATCACCGCGACGGTGCGCGCCCAGAACGGCTCCCGGATCACATGGGTGGCCAGGCGGATGACGATCCAGGCCAGCGTCAGGCTGACCGCGAAGCGCAGGAAATAGGACGGCTGCTCCAGCGCGGCGAGCGCGGTCTGCGCGATCAGGAACAGCAGGATCATCAGAACCGGCCGCGCCATGGATTCGAAGATGCGCCGGGCGTGCGGCGTGAAGCGGCGGCTGGCCACCGGTCGGAACAGATGATCGGCGAGCGAGATCAGCGGGCCGCTGATCGCGATGGCGGTGACGATGGCGAGCGCGACCAGGCCGATCTGAAGCGCGGCGTCCGGGGTCAGCAGTTCGTTCTGCACCCAGTTCCAGCTCTGTTCGGACAGCGCGCGCAGGCGGTCGGGGCGCAGCGCCTCCGCCAGCGCGGTGGCGTCGGGCGCGTCCAGCTCCAGCGCGCCCAGGGCGGCCGCAGGATCGGCCGCGCCCGCCGCATCCGCGGGCGCGGCGGCGTCAGGTAATGCGGCGTCCGGCGGGGTTTGCGGTGCGGGCGGGGCGGCGGCGGTCATGGCGGAACCAAGCTATTGCGCGCAGCGCCCGCCCGGCAAGGGACTAACGTCCCGTAGGGTCTAGTAGATTTCCTCGGCCACGCAGCCGTCGCCATTGAAGCGGAAGTCCTGGATGCGGCCGTCGTGCCCGATCACGAACCGGGTCTCGCATTCGGTCCACCAGTCGCGCGGCGGCTCGTAGACGGTGCGATGGAAGGTCTCGGTGATCTCCACGAACTCGCCGGCGTCGTTCTTGCGCCGCACGGTGCGGGTGTCGGGGATCGAGCGGGTGTAGCCGTCGGTGTGGTGATGCTCCTGCTCGAAATAGACCCACATCTCCCGCCCGTCGCTGAGCGTGTCGCGCGTCACCGGGGCGCCGCGCTCCAGAAGCAGCGCGTCGGAAGGCAGGCCGAGCCAGAGCTCGGTCTGCTGGCGATAGCCTTCGGCTGTGGCGCACGCCGCCAGGAGCGCCGGGGCGGCGATTGCCGCGAGGGGAAGAAGCGTCCGTCTCATGGGGCCAGACTACAGCGCCCGGGCGCTGAACCGAAGCTGAACCGGACCGCCTTATTCGTCTTTCCGGAAACGCAGCGCCGACCAGACGTCGTCGATGGCGACCTGGCGCACCGGCTCCCAGCCCGCATCGGTGACCGCGTCCCAGCCCTGGTCCCGGGTGAGGTCGGTCTCCAGCTGGCCGGCCTTGGGCCAGGCGAACCAGAGCAGGGGGTCGTCGCCGCCCAGCCGGGGCAGGATTTCCGCGAACTCCGCGCCGACCTGCGCCTCGCGCGAGACGAAGACGAGCGCGGCGTCGCAGCCGCTTTCGCCGGGTTCGCTGACGCGCGCGCCGTCGGGCATCGGACGGAGCGCGTCCCGCGCCATGGCCGGCGCATTCTTCAGGATCAGGCAGGCGCCCGGCCGCAGCTGGAGCTTTCGCGGCAGGGGCGTCGAGGAGACGGAGGAGACAGGCATGGGCGCCTCCCTTCCGGCTGCTGTGCTAGACAGCCCACCATGCCTCTTACATCCGCCGAAGTCGAACGATACGCCCGTCACATTGTCTTGCGCGAGCTGGGCGGGCCGGGTCAGAGCCGGCTGAAGGACGCGTCGGTGCTGGTCGTCGGCGCGGGCGGCCTGGGCGGGCCGGCGTCGCTGTATCTGGTCGCGGCCGGCGTCGGGCGCATCGTGCTGATGGACGCCGACACGGTGTCGCTGTCGAACCTGCAGCGCCAGATTCTATTCGCGACCGACGAGATCGGACGCAGCAAGGCGGAGGCGGGCGCGGCGCGCCTGTCGGCGATCAATCCTGAGATCGTGGTCGAGGCGCGGGCGGAGATGCTGGACGAGGCCAACGCCGCGGATGCGCTGGCCGGGATCGACCTGGTGGTGGACGGGCTGGATTCCTATGAAGCGCGCTTCGCCCTGAACGCCGCGCGGCACGCGGCGAAAATCCCGATGGCGTCCGGCGCCATCGAGCGGTTCTCCGGCCAGGTCGCGGTGTTCGATTCCGGGCGCGATCCGGACTCGCCCTGCTATCGCTGTCTGGTGCGCGACATCCCGCCGGACGCGGCGACCTGCGCCCAGGTGGGCGTGGTGGGCGCGATGGCGGGGCTGGTGGGAAGCTGGATCGCGCTGGAGGCGATCAAGACCATCACCGGCGCGGGCGAGACCCTGTCCGGCCGGCTGCTGATGATCGACGGGCTGTCGGGGGAGGCGCACACCGCGCGCCTGCGGCCCGACCCCGAATGCCCGGTCTGCGGCGGCGGCCATGGTTAGCGCGCGGTAAATCGCATCCTCCACGCGCCGGGGGCGCCGCTTAAGCGGGGATAAAGCTCAGTTTGCTAGCGTGCACGCCAAGAAAAACAGGGTCTTGGGCGTGCGGGAATTTTTCACCCTTCGTTGGATGTGGCGGCGCGTCGCGCTGAAAGCGGCGCTGCTGTTCGGCGGGCTGATCTGTGTGTTCGCCGCGTTGACCCTGGGGCTGAATGTCTGGGGCGAGCGCGGGGTGCAGGCCGAACGGGCCGCGGACGCCGCGCGCGTCTATGCGATGCGCACGGCCGAGACGGCGATGCGCGTCGGCGCGATGGACCATGACGCGGTGCGCGCGGTGGTCGAGGAGACCGCCCGCCAGGACCAGATCCTGTTCGTGAAACTGGTGGACCGCGACGGCGAGGTGATCGCCGAGCGCGGCCTGTTCGATTCGCGCTGGACGCGCCCGGACGAACAGCTGGTGCGCGAGTCGATCCGCCGCGGCGCGGTCGGCGTGTCTAGCCGGGGCGGCGCGGGCCATGTCTCCTATCCCGTCATCGTCGACGGCCGGGTCGTGGGAACGGTGCGGGTCACCGCCTCCATGGACGGCGCCGGGGCGGCCATCGCGGCGGTGATGCGGCGCTCGGCCATCGCGACGCTTCTGGGGCTGGGCCTGATCCTGCCGCTGTCCGGGCTTTACCTGCTGCGCGCGATGCGGCCGGTGCGCCAGATGGTGGAGGCGGCGCAGGCCGCCGCGCGCGGGCGTCTGGATTCGCGGATCGATCTGCACACCGGCGACGAGCTGGAAGATCTGGCGCAGGGCTTCAACGCCATGGTCGACCGACTGAAGGGCAGTCTGGAGCATGTGCACCAGCTGGCTTACGCCGACCATCTGACCGGCCTGCCGAACAAGACCGCATTCCTGGAGCATTCCCGCAGCGCGATGCGCGCGGGCGGGCGCGAAGGCGCGATGTTCCTGATCGATCTGGACCGGTTCAAGCGGCTGAACGACACGTTCGGCGCGAAACAGGGCGACCGCCTGATCCGGCTGACCGCCCAGCGCATCCAGGCCGCGTGCGCGCGGCATGTGCAGGCGCTGGAGGCCGCCGACAAGGCGTCCGCCGAAAGCCCCGATCCCGAAAGCCCGGACGGGGACGCGTCCTACACGACCGTTCTGGCGCGCGTGACGGCGGACGAATTCGCCCTGATCGTGGCGGGGCCGGCGGGCTTTTCGGCCGAACTGATCGCCGCGGAGATCGTCAGCGCCATCGAACAGCCGATGGAGATTCTGGGCCAGCACGTGGTCATCACCTGTTCGGTCGGCATCGCCTGCTTCCCGCTGCATGGCGGCGAGCCGGACATCCTGCTGCGCAACGCCAATCTGGCGCTGGATGAAGTGAAGAAGGCCGGCGGCGCCAGCTATCGCGTGTTCGACGAGAGCCTGACCCGCGCGGCGATGGAGCGCGTGACGCTGGAGCACGAGCTGCGCCGCGCCATCGAGCGCGACGAATTCGTGGTCCACTACCAGCCCAAGGTTTCGGCGCGCACCGGCGCGCTGGAGGGCGTCGAGGCGCTGGTGCGCTGGCGCCATCCGGACGGGACGCTGCGCGCGCCGGGCAGTTTCATCGCGGTCGCCGAGGAAAGCGGCCTGATCGCGGAGATGGGCGATTTCGTGCTGCGCGAGGCGTGCCGCGCCGCGGCGCGCTGGCGCGAGCAGGGCCTGGACATTCCGGTGTCGGTGAACGTCTCCGCGCTGCAGTTCGAGCGTCAGGATTTCCGCCGCAAGGTGCAGGAGGCGCTGGCCGAGGCGGGGCTGAAGCCGGCCTGGCTGGAGCTGGAGATCACCGAATCCACGGCGATGACCGATCCCGAGCGCGCCATCGCGCAGATCGAGCCGCTGCGCGCGCTGGGCGTGCGCTTCGCCATCGACGATTTCGGCACCGGCCATTCCAGCCTGTCGCATCTGACGCGGATGCCGTTCGACACGTTCAAGATCGACCAGTCCTTCATCCGCGAGCTGGGCGAGGATCCGAACGCGCGCGTGATCGTGCAGACCATTCTGGCGCTGGCCCGGTCGCTGCGTCTGGAAGTGGTGGCGGAGGGCGCGGAGACCGCCGAACAGGTGGCGATGCTGCAGACGCTGGGCTGCAACATCATCCAGGGCTTCTATTTCGCCCGGCCAATGGCCGAGGCCGCCCTGCTGGACTACGCCAAGACGGCGCCCCGGCAGGACGGGGAACGCCCGACCGCGACGATCGTGTCGCCGTTCGGCACGGCCGTCGGCTAGATTTTCCGCAAGGTCTGAAAGCGCGCTAGTGCGTCTGGCCCTGGCGCATGGAGAACTCCCCGCTGCGAATCCGCTCGGGCAGGGTCTCGGCCATTTCGGCGACCGCAGTCTCCCCGTACGCGTCCACCATGTCCGACAGCGCAGCGAAGATCGCCGCGGTGGCGATCAGCTCCGGCTCGCAGCCGTCGCCCAGCGCATCGTCCCAGGCGTCCAGAATCCGGTCGAGCGCGACGGACTTCTGCTCGTCCTCGTCCATAGAGACATGCGCTTCGTCACGCTGGGTTTCGGCCATGCGGTTCTCCCCCTCTGAGGCCACTATGTTTCACGGCCCAGGACCGCGCGGTCAAGCGGGTTCACCAATAGGGTTCAGCCAGGGCTTCGCTGAGCATCAGCCCGTGCGCCGCCGCCTTGCCGCGGGCGTCGCGCGCCTCCGCCGAACAGTCCGGAAACGCGCGTTCCCGCTGGCGATACTGGTCGTTGAAGGCCTGGATCATGGCGGCGCGCAGATAGCGGTCGCGGGCCTCCGCATCCAGCAGGGCCATCATCCGCTCCCGCCAGTACTGATTGCCGCGCCCCTCGCAGGACACGACAAAATAGTGGACAGCGCCCAGCGTGCCGGCGAGATCCTGCAGCATCGCGCCGCGCGTGCGGGGAAGGTCGCCCGCGCCCTGTTCCTCCGCCGAGGGTTCGCCCGTGCGGGGAATTTCGATCACGCGCCAGCCGGCCTGGGCGGCGGCGGGGCCGGCCAGAAGCAGGCCCGGGATTAGGCACAGCGCGATCAGAACGGCGCGGGTCATGGGACTGGACGCTAGAGCATCGCCCGCGCCAGGGCGATAGCGCGCTGCGTCTCCTCCCACAGGCCGAGCCCGTCCAGCGCCTCCGGCGGGAAAAAGCGCGCGTCCGAGGCGTCGTCGCCGGCGCGGGGCTCCCCCGACCGCCAGCGCATGGCGTAGTCGATCAGGACCAGATGCCGCCCCTCGCCGATGAAGTCGAAGACGCCGGCGAGGCCGACCAGGTCCGCCTCCACGCCGGTCTCCTCCATCAGCTCGCGCATCGCGGCGTCCAGCGCGGGCTCACCGAACTCCACGCCGCCGCCGGGCACCGACCACTGGCCGTCCAGCGGCGGCTTGGCGCGGCGGATCAGCAGCACGTCCTGTCCGCGGAACACGATGGCGCCGGCGCCGATCATGGGCGCGCGGGGCGGGGCGTTGGAGGCGGATGTCATGGGACGAGCCTTCGCCCGGGCGGCGTTTTGGGTCAATCTGGGCCGATGTCCGTCTTTACCCCCGCGTTCCGAATCGTCCGCCCGCTGGTGAACGCCGCAGGCATGCTGCGCCGGGGGCTGGTGCTGGGCGTGCGCGTGGTGATCGAGGACGGCTCGGGGCGCGTCATGCTGGTGCGCCATTCCTATGAGCGCGACTGGCATTTTCCGGGCGGCGGGGTGGAGCGGGGCGAGACCTGCGAAGAGGCCGGCCGGCGCGAGGCGCGGGAGGAGGCCGGCTGCGACCCCGGCGCGCTGACCCTGTTCGGCGTCTACAACAACGAGACATCCGTGCCGGGCGATCACGTCCTGCTGTACCGCGCGTCGCAGCACAGCGTCTGCACGCCGCGCCGGGGGCTGGAGATCGTCGGGCGCGACTGGTTTTCGCGCGAGGAGGCCGCGCGCATCGGCAGCCCGGCCACGCAACGCCGCCTCGGCGAGGTCTTCGGCGGCGAGACCCCTTCTCTCTACTGGTGACCGGAAGCGGCAGGCCAAACGGCGCTTTTTGGCGGCTTGTTACTAACTGACCGGTCAGTTAGTAAGGCGCATGAGCCCCTCATCGCACCACCGCCGGTCCGGACGCAGCGAGCATTGCCCGCGCTGGCGCCGCCGCGCCGAGGCGCGGCCGGACGACATCTTGGACGCGGCGGAGGCCTGTTTCCTGGAAGAGGGCTATGCCGGGGCGACCGTGGAGCGGATCGCGCGCGGGGCCGGCATCTCCAAGGGCGCGGTCTATCTGTATTTCGAATCGAAAGAGGCGATGCTGGTGGCGCTGATCCGCCGGTCGGTCGCCAAGCTGGCCGAGGCCGCCGCCGCGCGGCTGGACGCGCAGGGGCAGGACGAGGACCCGGTCACGGCGCTGCGCGAGGCGGGCGGCCTGTTCCGCGCCGTGCTGGCCGACCCGCACATGTTCGCCGCGCCGCGCATCGTGCTGGCCGAGGCCGGGCGGTTTCCGCAGCTGGCCGAAATCTATCGCCGCGAAGTCATCGACGTGGCCATGCCGGCGGCGGTGCGCCTGATCCGGCGCGGACAGGAGCAGGGCGTGTTCCGCGCCGTCGACCCGCAGGTGGCGGCGCGCAGCCTGATCGGCGGGGTGCTGGTCCAGGCGCTGTGGCGCAGCGTGTTCGCCCGCGACGACGAGCCGGCGCCGGACCCCGAAGCCTTTATCGAGACGCATCTGGACATCGTCCTGAACGGATTGTGCGAAAGGAAAGCGGCATGAGACGCCGGATCATCCTGCTGGTCGTCGCCATCGCCGTGATCGCCGCGATCGTCGCATTCACGCGCGGCGGTGGCGACGATGACGGCGCCTGGCTGGGCTATGTGGAGGGCGATTATCTGCGCCTGGGCCCGCGCGAGGCGGGTCTGGTGACCAGCCTGGAGGTGCGCGAGGGCGATCAGGTGGCGGCGGGCGAGACGCTGTTTTCCATCGACGCCGAACGCGCGCGGCTGGCCGTGATGGAGGCGGATGCTCGGCTGGAGGCGGCGCAGGCCCGCGCCGAGGATCTGACGCGCGGCGGGCGGCCGCAGGAAATCGCGGCCGCCGAACAGCAGCTGGCCCAGGCCAATGCCGATCTGGCGCTGGCGCAGCGCGACTTCACCCGCACGCAGGAGCTGGTGGAGGAAGGCGCGGCGCCGGCCGCGCGTCTGGACCAGGACCGCAGGGGGCTGGCCGCGGCGCGGGCGCGCGTGTCCGAACTGCAGAGCCGGCTGGATCTGGCGCGGGCGCCGGCGCGCGAGGACCAGATCGCGGCCGCCCAGCGCGAGGCCGAGGCGGCGCGCGCGGCGCTGGAGCTGGCCATGGAGCAGCTGGACGACCGCAGCGTGACCGCGCCCAAGGCCGGGCGGGTGGATGCGATCTATCTGCGCGACGGGGAATACGCCGCGCCGGGCGCGCCGGTCCTGTCCCTGCTGCCGCCGGACAATATCAAGGCGGTGTTCTTCGCCCCCGAGGACCGGCTGTCGTCGCTGTCGGTCGGGGACCGGGTGGGGCTGTCGTGCGACGGCTGTCCGGACACGCTGGCCGGGTCGATCACCCATATCGCATCGCGCGCCGAGTTCGCGCCGCCGCTGATCTATTCGGAGGACGCGCGCGCAAAGCTGGTCTTCCGCGTCGAGGCGCGGCCCGACCCGGACGCGCCCTGGGGTCTGGCGCCGGGCCAGCCGGTCGAGGCGCATCCGGCACCATGAGCGAGGCGCTCCCCTCCGCCAAGGACGAATCCGGGCCGCCGGCGATCGAGGTCCACGACCTGCGCAAGACGTTCGGCGATCTGGTGGCGGTCAAGGATCTGTCCATGACCGTGCCGCAGGGCGTGATCTATGGGTTTCTGGGCCCGAACGGGTCGGGCAAGACCACGACGATCCGCATGATGTGCGGCCTGATGAAGCCGGACGGCGGGTCGGGCACGGCGCTGGGCTATGACATTTTGAAAGAGGCCGACGAGCTGAAACGGCATGTCGGCTACATGACCCAGCGGTTCAGCCTGTATGGCGACCTGACGGTGCGCCAGAACCTGAATTTCATCGCGCGCATGTACTCCATCCCGAACGTCCGCGAGCGCGTCGACGAGACGATGGAGGAATACGGGCTGACCCAGCGGGCCGACCAGATGGCCGGCGTGCTGTCCGGCGGCTGGAAGCAGCGTCTGGCGCTGGCGGCCTCCATGCTGCACGGGCCGCGCCTGTTGCTGCTGGACGAGCCGACGGCGGGCGTCGACCCGGTGGCGCGGCGCGATTTCTGGGACCGCATCCGCGACATGACGCGGCGCGGCATCACCGTGCTGGTCTCCACCCACTATATGGACGAGGCGATCCAGTGCGATCACCTCTGCTTCATCCTGAACGGGGTGAAACTGGTCGACGCGCCGGCGGCCGACGTGCCGGCGCAGTCGGGCCTGACGACATGGCGCGTGACGGGGCGCGATCTGCGGCGGGTGTCCGACGCGCTGGAGGGCGCGCCGGGGGTGGAGCAGGTGGCAAGGTTCGGCGACGCGCTGCACATTTCCGGGGCGGACGAGGCGGCGCTGGACCGCGCGACCGAACGCTGGCGCGCCGAGCCGGGTCTGGAATGGGAGCGGCGCAAGCCGGGCCTGGAAGAGGTCTTCATCCATCTGACGGCGCAGGCGCGCGCTGCGCAGGCCGATAAAGAGGCCGCCTGACATGGGCGGCGCGATCTCCCGCAGCTGGAGCCGGATCGGCGCGGTTCTCTATAAGGAACTGGTGCAGATGCGGCGCGACCGCATCACCTTCGCCATGATGCTGTCGGTGCCGATCATGCAGCTTCTGCTGTTCGGCTACGCCATCAATACCGACCCGCGCCATCTGCCGGCGGTGGTCTCGGTGCGCCAGCCGTCCGAATTTTCCCGCGCCATCGAGGCGGGCATGGTCAATTCGCGCTTCTTCGAGATGGAGGGCGTGGTGACCGGCGAGGAGGCGGCCGACCGCGCGCTGCGCAGCAACGAAGCGGATTTCGTTCTGGTCGTGCCGGACGATTTCGAGGCGCGCTTGGTGCGCGGCGAGCGCCCGCAGCTGATGCTGGAGGCCGACGCGGCGGACCCGGTGGCGGTCGGCGGGCCGGCGTCCGCCATGGCGGGGATCGTGGACTCGGCGCTGGCCCCGCTGCTGGACGGGCCGCTGGCGGACATGGCGCCGCGCGCCCCGCCCTACGATCTGATCGTGCACCGGCGGTTCAATCCGGAGGGCATCACCAGCCACAATGTGGTGCCGGGTCTGCTGGGCGTAATCCTGACCATGACGCTGGTGATGATCACCTCCATGGCGATCACGCGGGAGGCGGAGCGCGGGACGATGGAGACGCTGCTGTCCACGCCGGCGCGGCCGATCGAGGTGATGGTCGGCAAGATCATGCCCTATGTCGCCATCGGCTATGTGCAGACGGCGATCATCCTGCTGGCCGCGGTGTTCCTGTTCGGCGTGCCGATCCGGGGGAGCCTGGCGCTGCTGCTGGTGGCGATCACGCTGTTCATCCTGGTCAATCTGAGCCTGGGTTTCCTGATCTCCACGGTCGCGCGCAGCCAGATGCAGGCGATGCAGCTCACGTTCTTTTTGTTCCTGCCGAGCATTCTTCTGTCCGGCTTCATGTTCCCGTTCCGGGGCATGCCGGACTGGGCGCAGGGGATCGGGCAGGTGCTGCCGCTGACGCATTTCCTGCGGCTGGTGCGCGGGGTGATCCTGCGCGATGCGCATCTGTCCGAACTCGTCGGTGATATCTGGCCGCTGCTGGTGCAGCTGATGGTGATCGGCGGGCTGGCCATGCTGCGCTACCGGCGGACGCTGGACTAAATTCGGGATTGGAGGAGACGGCGATGGCGGGACACGACAAGGACGAGTGGCGCGGCGATTCCGGCGACCGCTGGGCGAGCCATCTGGAGCGTCTGGAATCCATGATCTCCCCGGCTGGCAACGCGCTGATGGAGTTCGCCGGGTTCAAGCCGGGCGAGGCGGTGGCGGACGTGGGGTGCGGCGGCGGGGTCACCAGCCTGGAGATCGCGCGCCGGGTCGGCCCCGAAGGGCGGGTGACCGGGATCGACGTCTCGCCGCAGCTGATCGCGCGGGCAAAGGCGCGGCTGGGCGATGCGGCGAACGCAGCGTTCGAACTGGGCGACGCGCAGAGCGAGACGCCGGGCGGCGCGCCGTTCGACCGGATTTTTTCCCGCTTCGGCGTGATGTTCTTCGACGACACGCTGGCGGCTTTCGCGAACATGCGCGGCTGGCTAAAGCCCGGCGGCGGGCTGGTCTTCGGCTGCTGGGCGGGGCCGCAGGACAATCCCTGGATGGGCGCGATCGGCGCCATCGTGCGCGACTATGCCGACGTGCCGCCGCCCGACCTGTCTGCGCCCGGCCCGTTCCGCCTGCACGATCCGGAGGCGACGACCGCCATGCTGGCCGGGGCCGGGTTCGCGAACCCGCGCGCGGAGATGTGGCGGGGCGAGCAACTGGTCGGCGGCGAGGGCGCGGACCCGGAGGCGGCGACGGAGTTCGTGTTCACCGCGATGGGGATGGGCGCGCCGGTGGAGGAACAGGCGCCGGACAAGATGGACGCCGCGCGGGCGCGCATCGCCGAAACGATGGCGCCGCATTACCGCGACGGGTCGGTGCGGATGGATGCGGCCTGCTGGTTCGTGACGGCGGACAATCCGGGCTGACGCAGCGCGTTACGCGGGCGCGGCCTCGATCACGCTGTGGCCGTTCGGGTTCGGGGTGACGCGGCCGAGGCGGAAGCCGCTGTCCGCGAACAGGGCCTCGAAATCCTTTTGCGTGCGTTCGCGGCCCGGGCTCCAGATCATCATGCCGATATCGGTGCTCAGCGCCTCGCCCGGCGTTGGCGGTTCCTCCAGCAGATGGTCGATCACCGCGATGCGGCCGCCCGGCGCGATGGACTTGCGGATGGCGGCAAGGATGCGCACGCAGTCCGCATCCTCCCAGTCGTGGAGGATCTGCTTGATCAGATAGAGGTCGGCGGGCGGCGCGGTCTCGAAAAAATCGCCGGCGACAAGCGCGACCCGGTCGCTGAATTGCGAGGCGCGGATGCGCGGCTCGGCCTGGGCCAGGACGTTGGGCAGGTCGAACAGGATGCCGCGCGTTCCGGGATAGTGCTCCAGCACGCTGAGCAGCAGGGCGCCGAAACTGCCGCCGACATCCACCGCGGTCTCGAACGGGGCGAAGGGGTGATCGGCGTGCAGGAAGGCCAGCACGCGGTCGGTCATGAAGCCCATATAGTCGGCGAACACCGCGCCCAGCTCCGGCTCGGCGGCCAGATGCGCGAACACGCTGCGCCCATAGGCGGCCTCGAACGGGGTGACGCCCTGTTGCAGGCCGTCCAGCAGATGCGACCCGGCGATGGTGCGCACGATATTGATCTTCAGCGCGGCGGCGTAGCGGCGCATGGACGCGGTGTGCGGGGTGGCCGAGACCGTCCCGTCCGCGCCGACGGCCAGAAGGCCGTGGGCGGCGAGATAGTTTACGACGCGCCGGAGCTTGTCCGGCGGCGCGCCGATCCGGCGGGCGAGGTCCTCAAGCGGGGCCGGGCCGGCCAGCACCATCTCCGTCAGGCCGGAATCGTTGGCCATGTTCATGCAGGCCATGGCGATGGGGGCGGCCGCCGCCCAGTCGAACACCGCATCGTCCCCGGCGTCGAACAGCGAAGCGATGGTCTGGTTCTGGCGCGCCATGTCTGCTCCCTCCCCGCGGCGGATTCAGGACCGCCTTTGTTCGGGAGAGCCTAGGGCGGCGCGCGGCGCGTTCAATCAGGCGTCGGTGTCGGAAGAGATGGTGTCGGCGACGAGTTTCTCGTCCTCCGACAAATCGTCATAGGAGTCCGCCTTGCCGCCGTTCAGGCCGGGGATGCGCTCGGGGTGCTGGGCGTCGCCCTTCTTGCCGGGCTTTGTCTTCGGGGCCTCCGGCGCCTCGTCGTCGTCGCGGTCGTCGCTCATCGCCAGCATTTTCTCCGGCAGCTGTTTGGACGTCTGGGCGCCCATCGACTTTAGCAATTCCGCCTGACGGATCAGGTTCCCGCGCCCGGAGGTCAGCTTGCCATAGGCGGTGTCATACTGGCTGTGCGCGCGCTGGATACTGGCGCCGACTTTTTCCAGATCGTCGACGAAGCCGACGAATTTCTCGTACAGCTTGCCGGCGCGTTCGGCGATCGCCTGCGCGTTCTGGTGCTGGCGCTCGCGCGTCCACATGTTCTGGACCGTGCGCAGGCCCATCAGCAGCGTGTTGGGCGAGGCGATCATGACGTTGCGGGTCACCGCGTCGGCCTGGATTTCCGGATCGTTCTGGATGGCGAGCGACAGGGCGCCCTCCACCGGCACGAACAAAATGACGAAATCCACGCCGCCATAATGCTGGGCGTAGTCCTTCTCCGACAGACCCCTGATGTGGCGGCGCAGGCTGGTCAAATGGTCCTTCAGATGTGCGGCGCGCTCGGCCTCGTCCTCGCAATTCACGCAGCGTTCGAAGGCGACCAGGCTGACCTTGGAGTCCACGACCAGTTTCTTGCCGTCGGGGAAATTGACCACGACGTCGGGCCGGTGGCGGCCGCCTTCCTCGGTCGTCTGATGGTCCTGGGTGACGAATTCCTCGCCCTCCCGCAGGCCGGCCTTTTCCAGAATCGTCTTCAGGATCATCTCGCCCCAGGCGCCCTGGGCCTGTGACGAGGATTTCAGGGCGCGGGCCAGATTGCCGGCCTCGGCCTGCACGCTGGCGGTCTGTTCCTTCAGGGTCTGGACCAGCGTCTCCATTGCGGTGCGCTGGGCCACGCGCTGCTGGCCGTCGTCCTTGAAGTCCTTTTCGAACTTGGTGATCTGCTCGCGCAGCGGATTGAGCAGGATTTCCATCCGCTCCTTGTTCGCCTTGGTGAAATTGTCGGACTGGGCGGCGAGGGCGTCCTGCGACAGGGCCTTGAACTGTTTCGTCATGTCCTCGCGGAAGGCGATCAGCTCCTGCACCTTTTCCTGATGCGCGCGCCGGTCGGCGGCGGCGGTGGCGCGCACGGCCTCCAGCTCCTTTTCCGCGGCGACGGCGCGGGCTTCGGCGGCGTCCAGCTTTTCCTGAAGGCCGGCGGCGAACTGGGCGCGGACGGTCGCCTCGCGCAGATCCTCGCGCAGGCGGGCGGCTTCCTCCGCCGCGCCGGCGCCGGACCCCGCGGCCGGGCGGCGCATGGCCAGCACCAGCACGGCGATGACGAGGCCGGCGCAGGCGGCGGCCAAAACGATGAGGGGAATCCCGTCCATGTCACGTCCCTGTCCCGAGTCGCGGGCATCCTACGCGCGGGAGAACGGAACGCGAACCCGCAATGATGCGCGCGGCGTCCGGAACGGCTAGGATGGGGGCGGTGTTGTCCCGCCGCACGAGGGATCGACCATGACCGACATCACGCCGCTTCTGCCCGGCCAGACCGCGCCGGATTTGACCGTTCCGCTGACCGGCGGCGGGGAATGGCGCCTGCACGGGCGCGCGCCGCGCACGCTGCTGCTGGTCTATGTCTATCGCGGCTATCATTGCGGCCTGTGCAAGACATCGCTGGAAGAATGGAATCGCCGCGCCGGCGATCTGGAATCGCTGGGCGTCGAGGCGCTGTTCGTCAGCGCCGATTCCCGGGAGCGCGCGGAGAAGAGCGCGGCGGAGTGGGAGGTCGGCGAGCTGACCGTCGGATACGGCTGGGATCTGGCGCAGGCGCGGGCCTGGGGCCTGTATATCTCTCACGCCATCAAGGAGAGCGAGCCGGACGCGTTCCTGGAGCCGGCTTTCTTTGTGCTCGACGCCGATTTCAAGCTGCACTCCCACGCCGTGCAGTCGATGCCCAATGCGCGGCCCGGCGTGGACGCGATCATCGAGGCGATGACCTATGTGATCGAGAAGGATTACCCGCCGCGCGGCACGGTCCCCTTCGTGGAGGATGCGCGCGGCGAGGTGGACATGAGCGCCGCGGCCGGCGGCTGAGCGCCGGCGGCGAGCATACGGCGGCGCACAGGGCTCCTCCACGGCGGGGCCGAGGCATTATAGAACGCCCCCATGAGCGCCCCCATCCTTCCGGCCGACAGTCCCGACGCCATCGCGCGGGCCGTGGAGATTCTGCGCGGCGGCGGGCTGGCGGCGATTCCGACAGAGACGGTCTATGGCCTGGCCGCCGACGCGGCGAACCCGGAGGCGGTGGCGCGAATCTTCGCGGCCAAGGGACGGCCCGGCTTCAACCCGCTGATCGCCCATGTCGCGGGGCTGGAGGCGGCGAAGGCCGAGGGCGTGTTCAGCCCGCTGGCGGAGAAACTGACGGCGGCGTTCTGGCCCGGGCCGCTGACGCTGGTCGTGCCCCGGCGCGCGGACGGGACGGTGTGCGAGGCCGCGCGCGCGGGGCTGGAGACGGTGGCGCTGCGCGCCCCGACCCATCCGGCGGCGCGCGCCGTGCTGGCCGCGTTCGGCGGGCCGCTGGCCGCGCCCAGCGCCAATCCCTCCGGCCGGACCAGCGCGACGACGGCGCAGCATGTCGCCGAGGGGCTGGGCGATGTGGTGGACATCATTCTGGACGCTGGCCCCTCGCCGATCGGGCTGGAGTCTGCGGTTGTGGCTGTGGAGGGAGAGATTGCGACGCTGCTGCGGCCCGGCGGGCTGGCGCGGGCGGCGATCGAGGCGGTCGCCGGGCCGCTGGCGGCGGCGGGCGAGGCGCATAATGCGGGCGGGTCGGCGCCGGCATCGCCCGGCATGCTGCTGCGCCATTATGCGCCGAAGGCGGCGCTGCGCCTGAACGCGGCCGCGCCGGAGCCGGGCGAGGGGTTTCTGGGCTTCGGGCCGGGCTGCGAAGACGCGGACCTGAACCTGTCGCCGTCCGGCGATGCGGACGAGGCGGCGCGCAATCTGTTCGCCTATCTGCGCGCACTGGACGGGCGCTTTAGCCGGATCGCGGTGGCGGCGATTCCGGAGGACGGGCTGGGCGAGGCGATCAATGACCGGCTGCGCCGGGCGGCGCGCGGGACCGGTGAGCGTGACGGCTGAGTGACGGCGTCACACCGCCATGTTGCGGCGCAACAGCAGCGGCGCCATATCAAGCGCTCGCAACGCCGCAATCCCGCAACCGGAGCACGACATGAGCGCCCCCGAATCCGATCCGATCGTCATCGCCGGCTATGCCCGCACCCCGATGGGGGCCCTGCTGGGCGAGCTTGGCGCGGTCTCCGCGAACGAGCTGGGGGCGACCGCGATCAAGGGTGCGCTGGCCGACGCCAAGCTGGACCCGCACGCGGTCGACAGCGTGGTGATGGGCAATGTCCTGTCCGCCGGCCAGGGCCAGGCGCCGGCGCGCCAGGCGGCGCTGAAGGCCGGGCTGGAGAAATCCACCCATGCGATGGGCGTGGCGAAGGTCTGCGGCTCCGGCATGCAGGCGGCCTTCGTGGCGCGCGGCGCGATCCTGGCCGGCGAGGCGGACGTCGTGGTCGCCGGCGGCATGGAGTCGATGACCGGCGCGCCGCATCTGCTGACCAATCACCGCACCGGGTTCAAATACGGCACGGACAGCGTCTACGACCATATGGCGCTGGACGGGCTGACCGACGCCTATGACGGCAAGCCGATGGGCTATCACGCCGACGTCACGGCGGCGAAATACCAGCTGACCCGCGAGGCGCAGGACGAATACGCCATCGAAACGCTGCGGCGGGCGCAGGAGGCCACGGCCGCCGGCAAGTTCAAGCGCGAGATCGCGCCGGTGACGATCAAGGATCGCAAGGGCGAGATCGTGGTCAGCGAGGACGAGCTGCCGAAAAAGGCGCGTCCGGAAAAAATCCCGACCCTGAGGCCCGCCTTCCAGCCGGAGGGCACGATCACGGCCGCGAACGCCAGCGGCATTTCCGACGGCGCCGCGGCGCTGGTCCTGATGCGCGCCTCGGAGGCGGAAAAGCGCGGCCTGAACCCGGTCGCGAAAATCATCGCGACCGGCAGCCACAGCCATGAGCCGGAGCTGTTCACCACCGCGCCGGTGGGCGCGATGAAAGGCGTTCTGGCCCGCGCGGGCTGGGAGACCGGCGACGTGGACCTGTGGGAGATCAACGAGGCCTTCGCCATGGTGCCGATGATCGCGATGAAGGAGCTGGGCATCGGCCATGACATCGTGAACGTGCATGGCGGCGCCTGCGCCCTGGGCCACCCGATCGGCGCCTCCGGCGCGCGGATCATCGCGACGCTTCTGTCGGCGCTGGAGCAGACCGGCGGAAAGCGCGGCGTGGCCAGCCTGTGCATCGGCGGGGGCGAGGGCGTCGCGACCGCGATCGAAATGATCTAGAAACTTTTAGGTTCAACAACTTGGCCGTGCGGTATGCGCTTTATGCGCATTGTGCGCTGCGGCGCCTGCCTTTAAACCTGCACAATCCTAATAAGTATCCAGCCAATGCGGGTTCGCGGCGGCGGATGCGGCAGGAGCGAGGGGAGGGGGATGACGGTGTCGGACGACGGCTCCGAAGGGCGACCGCGCGCGCGCGCCGCGCGCAAGGACGCCACGCGGCGCAAGCTGCTGGACGCCGCGCAGCGGCTGTTCACGGAGAAGGGATTCTTCGAGACCCGCGCCGGCGACATCGCCAAGGAAGCCGGCGTCGCCCACGGCACGATGTTCGCCCATTTCGGCTCCAAGGCCGGGCTGCTGCTGCGCCTGCTCGAGAATTTCACCAATGAGCGGATCGAGGCGCTGGACCGGTTTTCGGACGAGGCGCGCGCCAAGGGCGCCACGCCCGAGGAAGAATTCTGGAGCACGCTGCGCGAGATCTGGCGCAGCGATCTGGAAAATCTGGGCCTGATCCGCGCCTATGCCAGCTATAGCTGGCTCTGGGACAACGATCTGGAAGCCGCGCACAAACAGCTGCGCCGCGCCAACCGCCTGCATCTGGCGAAACTCCTGGGCCGCGTGGAGACCGACGTTCCGGACACCTGGCCGACGCTGGAGCATCGCGTGGCGCTGTTCTACGCCGAGTACCGGGAGATGCTGCGCGTCTATCAGCCGGGCAGCGACGATCTGCTCTGGACGCATCTGGAGCGGACGGTCGACTTCCTGTTCCAGTTTTCGAACAAGCCCGGCAAGACGGGCGCGAAAGCCTGACGGGCGCCTGACGGCTAGCGGCGGCCCTCGGTCTCCAGGCTGTTGCTCTGGAGCCGGCCCATGATGCGCTCGCCCAGCCAGTTGAAGAATTTGCTCTCCCGCCGGACAACGCGGCCGACATTGGTGTCGCCGCGCGTGTAGCGGAAGATTTCCCGGAATTCGAGCGCGTGCGGCAAGGGCCGGCCGATCTGGACGCGCAGGCCGCGCAGCGAGTCGCGCACGCGGCTGACGCAGTCGGCGTCATAGACCTGGTTCGGGATGACCAGGATCTGGGGCATCACGCCGCCGACCTCCGCCGCCATCTCGCCCAGCGTATGGGTCATGTCGTCCAGATATTTCTTCGTGGTGAAGATGTCGGCGTCAGACGCGGTGACCGGGACGACGATGATGTCCGGCCGCATGAAGGTGAACAGCTCGGTCGCCGCGAAGCCGGCCGGCGTGTCGATCAGCAGGATGTCGCTGGAGACTTTCGCCTCGTTCACCGCGTTGCGCAGGCGGCCCCGCTCGATCGGGACGCCGGCGAAGGATTCCGACCAGTCCTCCGCGTGCAGGGCCTCCGACTGGAAGCGCAGCAGGGCGTTGAACATGGACTTTTGCGGGTCCAGGTCCGCCGCCACGATGCGCGCCCGCTCGGTCGCCGCCAAGAAAATGGCGGTGAGATAGGCCAGCGTGCTCTTGCCCACGCCGCCCTTGGTGTTCGCAAACATGACGGTGACGTTGGGCATAGGCAGCGTCGCAAGGTCCAATTATCGCCGCCCGACCAGGCGACCTAGTACTCGGAACCCTCGTCTTCCCCGTCCTCCGGCTTGGCGGTCTCGCCAAGCATGGAGCGGACGTTGGAGATCGAGGACCGGCCGCCGGAGACCCCGGCCATGTCGTTCTGGGTGTTGATCGTGCCGACCAGCTGGGCGCCTTCATGCGCCTCCAGCGAGCCGTAGGAGATTTCGCCCTTGATCCGCCCGGTGGAGCGGACCGTCAGCTTTCCGGACAGCGAGATCGTTTCCTCGACGATCCCCTCGACGTCGCCGGTCTCGCTGACGATCTGGCCGGAGACGCGGCCTTTTTCGCCGACCGCCAGATGCGTCGATTTCAGCTTGCCGCTGAAGGTCCCGTCGATCTGGGCGGTGCCGGTCACTTCCAGCGTCGCGCCCTCGATCGTCGAGTTCTCACCCAGATAGAACTCGCACCCGTCTAACTTGCTCATGGAAGCATCGCCCCTCTCTGACTCCGCATCTTGCGAAGCGTTCCCCTCCGCCGCCGGGAGTTCCCCATCCGTCTCCCCGGACGCCGTATCGCCGATATCGCTGGAAGACATCCGAATCCCGTTCGCCGGTGCTTTACTTACCATAGCGTCCGGTCACGCCAGAAAAAATGCCAAAGCGCGAATTAGATGGGCGATCTACAGCAAGTCCGGAGGTGGTGGCGGGGGAGGGACTCGAACCCTCGACCTCAGGATTATGAGTCCTGCGCTCTAACCAGCTGAGCTACCCAGCCATCCGGCCGGCGCCCTGTGAAAACGGGGCGAGGGCGCCGCGAAGACGGGCGATATACGCGCCGCCCCGGCGCTTGCCAAGGCGGGCGTCTGCGCCGGCCCGAATAAGGGCAGCCGGGCGCGGCCTGAGGCTGACGCACCGTCCGCGCCTGTGGATAAGGAAATCCCGGCGCGGCTTTGCTATGACGGACGGATGCAGGCCGGGCCCCGGACAGACGACAGGACAGGCGACAGCACCGAAAGCGGCGCCCGCCGCGCGGACGGCGCGCGGGCGGCGGCCGATTCGGCGCGGGCGCAGGCGGGGGAGCTGGGCTTCGACGCCTGCCGCATCGCGCGGGCGGACGGCGACTGGCCGGCGGCCGAGCGGCTGCTGGACTTCATCGCCGCGGGCCGGCACGGCCAGATGCAGTGGATGGCGGACACCGCCGCGCGCCGGGTGCGCCCGACCGCGATGTGGCCGGACGCCAAAAGCGCCATCGTGCTGGGGCTGAATTACGGGCCGGACCGCGATCCGCTGGAGATTCTCTCCGCGCGAGACCGGGCGGCGATCAGCGTCTACGCCCAGGGCGCGGACTATCACGACCTGATCAAGAAGCGGCTGAAACAGATGGCGCGCGCCTTCGCGGAGGCGAGCGGGGCGCAGGTGAAAGTGTTCGTCGACACCGCGCCGCTGATGGAAAAGCCGCTGGCGCAGGCGGCGGGCCTGGGCTGGCAGGGCAAGCACACCAATCTGGTCAGCCGCTCGCACGGCTCCTGGCTGTTCCTGGGCGTGATCCTGACCGATGCGGAACTGGCGCCGGACGCCGCGGAGACCGACCATTGCGGGGCGTGCCGGGCCTGTCTGGACGTCTGCCCCACGGCGGCCTTCCCCGCGCCGTACCAGCTGGATGCGCGGCGCTGCATCTCCTACCTCACCATCGAGCATTCCGGGCCGATCCCGCGCGAATTCCGCGCGGCCATGGGCAACCGCATCTATGGCTGCGACGACTGTCTGGCCGTGTGCCCCTGGAACAAGTTCGCCCAGGCCGGACGCGAGGCGGCGCTGCACCCGCGCCCCGAACTGACCGCGCCGCTGCTGGCCGAGCTGGCGGCGCTGGACGACGCCGAATTCCGGCAGGTGTTTTCCGGCAGCCCGATCAAGCGGATCGGGCGGGATCGTTTCGTGCGCAATGTGCTGATCGCCATCGGCAATTCGGACGCGCCGGATCTGGCGCCCTGCGCCCGGGCGCTGCTGGACGACGGCGCGCCGGTGGTGCGCGGGGCGGCGGTCTGGGCGCTGTCGCGCCTGCTGCCGCCGGGGGAGTTCGCGGCGCTGCGCGCGGCGAACGCAGCGGGCGAGGCCGATCCGGACGTGCGCGGCGAGTGGGCGGACGCGGCGTGAGCGACAGCGAGACGATGCAGCGCCCGGCGCCGGAGCCGGAAGACGAGCCGCGCGCGAAGGCGGGCGAAGAAAGGCCGGGCCTGTCGCTGCGCGCGTCTCTGGGCGCGCGCTGGGCGGCGCTGCCGCTGCGCTGGCGGCGGGCGGCGTTCTGGGCCAATCGTATCGCCTGCTGGGCGCTGGCCGCCGGGGCAGGCGGGTCGCTGCTCTGGGCCTCGCTCTATGGCCTCGCGCCCGTGCCGGGCACGGCGCTGATGGTCCAGCGCGCGGTCGAGGGGCAGGACGTGCGCTATCGCTGGCGGCCGCTGTCGCAGATCAGCCCGAATCTGGTGCGCGCGGTGATCGCGGCGGAGGACGCGCGCTTCTGCGCCCACTCCGGGTTCGATTTCGAGGCGATCGAAAGCGCGCTGCGCGCCGCCGAATCCGGCGGGCGGCTGCGCGGCGCCTCCACGATCAGCCAGCAGACGGCGAAGAACGCCTATCTGTTTCCCTGGCGCAGCTGGGCCCGCAAGGGGGCGGAGGCCTGGTTCACTGTGCTGGACGAGGCGCTGTGGACCAAGAGGCGCACGATGGAGGTCTATCTGAACGTCGCCGAATGGGGCGACGGCCTGTTCGGGGCGGAGGCGGCGGCGCAGGCGCGCTTCGGCAAGTCCGCCGCCGAGTTGAGCGCGCGCGAGGCGGCGCTGATGGCTGCCGTGCTGCCCAATCCCAACACCTACCGGCTGGACCCGCCGGGGCCGTATGTGGCGGGCCGAGCCGGGTCGCTGCAGGCGCGGATGGGCGAGGTGCGCGCCAGCGGGCTGGATTCCTGCATCTATTAGGGGGTGCGGCGAGGCGTCGTCCCCGCGGGTTCTTGCCCGCCCGGCGCCCCGGTGCTATCGCCCATGCGTTCGACGAAACCACGTGAAGGACGAGAGCGACTGATGGCTGCCGGCCACGACACGCATGACGCCTATGTCCATGGCCATATGGACATTTCCCAGCACGAGCAGACCTATCGCGGCTTCATGGCGGCGTGCAAATGGCTGTCGCTGCATGTTCTGGTCCTGGTCCTGTTCTTCACGCTGTGGTTCTGCGTCGACGGGATCGGCCTGTTCTGGTCGCTGGTCGCCTCGGTGATCGCCGGCGTGCTGGGCGTGTTCTTCGTGCGCTTCTTCTTCCCGCCGCCGGGCAAGGGCGGACACTGAAGCCGGCCGCTGCTGGACAGTTCAATCCAGCCCCGACTTGATCTAGGTTTCGCGCCCTGTCGTTTCGCGAGGGAGCGTTAGGCACGTGTCACTTGTCGCCATCGTCCTGTCGATCGGTCTGATGATCGCCTATGGCGTTCTGTTCCTGCGCCCGCGCTATCGCCTGCTGGCCGCGGCGCTGGCTTCCGCGGCGATCAGCCTTCTGTATTTCGCGATGTATCTGACCGCGGTGGAGAGCGAGGCGGTCGGGCGGCTGTCCGTCATCATGCTGGGCGCCACCGGGATCGCGGCCATCGCGCTGGCCATCGGCCATGTGATCTTCGAACGCGGCAAGGCCGGGCGGATGACCGGCGCGCGCGAGGCGCATTCGCGCGAATACACGCCCTAGGGGCGGGTCCGCAGACAGCACACAGCAGACAGGAGCCGCCTGATTTGACCGACACCGAGATCGTCGTCGCAGGCAGCATTCCCGGACTGTTCGGGGTCGCGGTCATTCTTATCGTCATCGCCGGGTTCGTCGCCGGACGGGTGCGCCCGGCCGACCGCGCCCGCTGGGCCGGAACGCCGGCCGAGGACGTCTGGCGCGCGCTGGTGGCGCGGCAGGTCCTGCTGACCCCGCTCTGGTTTGCCGGCGCGGCGGGCTGGGCGCTGTGGGCGGCGGGCGGGTTCGAGCCGGCGCTGGCCGCCCTGGCGCTGGCCGCCGCGCTGTTCGCGCGCGGGACCGAGCAGTGCTGGCGCTGCGCCCGGCAGCTGCGCCGCGGCTGGGCGGCCGAGCAGGACAGCACGCTGGGCGCGCGGGCGCGGGCGCTGGCCGCCGGGGAGGATGCGCCGCCGGGCCGCTGACGGATTTCGCCGGGACGGACGGGGAGGACAGAAGATGAGCTTCTATGAAAACCGGATCCTGCCGCATGTGATCTATCTGTGCTGCGGCCGGGCGGACGTCACGGAGATCCGCAAATCGGTCGTGCCGGACGCCTATGGACGGGTGCTGGAGATCGGCATGGGGGCGGGCGCCAACCTGCCGCTCTACGACCCGCAGAAGGTCGAGGTGGTGCTGGGGCTGGAGCCGTCCGAGGGGATGCGCCGCAAGGCCGCTCCGGCGATCCAGGCCTCGCCCGTCAAAGTGGAGTTGATCGCGGCGGGGGCGGAGGACATTCCGTTGCCGGGCGCCAGCGTCGATACGGTGGTGCTGACCTATACGCTGTGCAGCATTCCGGACGCCGGGCGGGCGCTGGCCGAGATGCGGCGGGTGCTGAAGCCCGGCGGGCTGATGCTGTTCGCCGAGCACGGGCGCGACCCGGACCCCGGCATCTATAAATGGCAGCGGCGGCTGGAGCCGGTCTGGAAGCCGGTGTTCGGCGGATGCCATCTGACCCGCGACGCGCCGGCCTTGCTGGAGGCGGCGGGGTTCCGGATCCAGAGCCGCGACTCGCTGCATCTGGAGGGGATGCCGAAATTCGGCGCGTTCCAGACGCTGGGCAGCGCCCGGCTGGTCTGAACCGGTCTTTCCCTTTCGCTTATACCCCGTTGGATTTGACGCTCTGGCGGGTGAGGAAAGCCTGCGGCGGCGCGCCGCCTGCCCGGCCGCGCGCCTGGCCATTAGTTCGTATAACAATCAATTTATATCAGATTGACTAGCAATTAAGGGGTTCAGAGAGTTCCTGCCGGCCCGTGAGGCCGCTGACACATCAGAATCCCGGCCGTGGGTTCATGGCCGGAGGGGAGGGAAACATGACGACTCGTTCGGCCCGCGCCGCTGCGCGCGGACGCGCGGCGATCCTTGGCACGACGGCCCTGGCCGCGGCTGCCGGCACGGAACCCCGAGGCGAGGCCCACTCCGGGGGCACGGACGGAGCGACGCTGGCACGCTGGCTGGACGAGGGCTGTGCCGCTACGCGTTCTGTTCGACGGTGATGCGCGACACCCGCAGAAGATCCGGCCGCAGCCGCGTCAGTCGCAGGCTGGGCGGAGGCGAGTCGAGAATGCCATCGACGATGTCGCGGGCCACGTCCGCCTCGAGCTGGAAGTCGTGCTGCACCCGCTCGATCGACACGATGACGGGCGTGTCGGGAGCGAGCATCCAGCGAATGATGCGACTGCGCAGATCGCCCGCACGGCTGAGCGCCTCCTCGCGGGCGCGCTGAGCGGTCGCAGGATCGGGCTGGACGTCGGGGGCCCGCTCGCGCGCCGCCTCCTGCCGTGCCGCGACGGCCGGTCGCGTGCGTTCCGCGGGGGTCGTCGTCGCGTCGGGCCCGGTGACTCGACGGGAGCGAGGCGACGCCGGCGGGGACGAAGGCGGGGCGGGCGTGAGCGGCGCAGCGTCGAACAACGACGCTTGACGCACGGCATCCGGTGACGTCTCGGGCGGATCGCCGTCCGACGCGTGCCCCTGGACGAGCAGCGCGTCGTCGACGCCATCGTCCGAATCGGTCGGCTCCTCGCGACCCGTGACGGGCTCTGCATCGATCTTAGGGTCGACGGCGGAGTCGCTCGCGACCGCCGGGGCGGGCGCGGTGGGGGTCGGTCGGTCGGGGAGCGGGTCCGTCGCGAGAGCCACGTCCGGGTCGATTCCGAGCACCGGATCGAACGCGTCCTCGTCCTCGGTCGGGGCGTCCGGCGTGGACGGCCGCGATCGGGACACGATGTCGTGCGCCAGATCGGACGGCGCGGGACGTGCAAATCGACCGGTGCCGAGGCGGCGCACGGTCACGCTGCCAAAGCGCTCGACCACGTCGGGGGTCGAGGGAGCCGGCTGCGCGACCGTCGAAGCGTGGTCGGGGGTGGCGACGGTCGTCGAGGCCGTGCGGGCGGTGGGCGCATCGGGCGCGCCCTGGAACCCGGCGAGATGGCCGGCATCCTTC